>Ga0209911_100065_pt1 | contig 111745 bp, 101 predicted proteins | sample FECB21metaG_FD_188301 | JGI IMG/M metagenome (GOLD analysis project Ga0209911, IMG submission 188301) | Cyanobacterial communities from the Joint Genome Institute, California, USA - FECB-21 (SPAdes) (version 2) | ecosystem: Environmental > Aquatic > Thermal springs > Hot (42-90C) > Microbial...
CTGGTTGAATATGGTTGAATCGGAGTTATCTGTAGTTGTACGACAATGTTTAAAACGAAGAATTCCAGATATTAAAACTTTAGAAAAAGAGGTTTCGGCTTGGGAGTACGATCGCAATAACAATAAGATTTGTGTAGACTGGCGTTTTCGTACAGAAGACGCAAGAGTTAAGCTATCAAAGATTTATCCAACCCGTCAAAATTAATGGGACAGACCACTAGTATTAAAATCTAAATGTAGTACGTAAAAGTCCTGCATAAATTGTGTCGTTGTCATCGTTATGTTCTGGATTCAGAATCATAATCAAACCCGGAGTAATCGAAATCCTGTCGTTGATTTGATGACGATACAATGCTTCCAAATGTAAGGATGTACCTTGGTCTTTACGACCAGCTATATCATTACTTGTGGCTTTTGGTGGCATCCCGACAATAATACCACCCAAGTTACCTTTTTTACCCAAGTCAGGAAATGCTAATGTTGCAGCCCAATTCCAAACGGTTGCTTCTGCACCTTTATTTGCACCAGCTTTTGCTTCAGCTTCTGTCATTCCTACCCAACCAGAGAGATTAAATTTGGAACTGACTCGCAAATTAGCAACAGCACCGTAAGAATTACTCTGAGTAGGAACATTATTAAAAGGTCTTCTCGCATTCATACTACCAGTACCACCTGTAAGATCAACTCCCGCTCCAGTACCTCCAGGAAAATAGGCATTTACATAAGTGAAACCTAAGCCGAGGTTTTTTGTGGGGGTAAAGGTTAACTGTCCAAGGATATTGCTATTACCGTCAAATAATCCATTCTTTTGATCGGGATTATTCGCGTTTCTGGCTCGGTATGCAGCAGTTAACTCCACTGATTTACCTAATTTGTGTGAGACTCCTATACCTGAACCATCGACGATTCTATATAAAGGACTGAATCGACCAAATCGAGAAATCGCACCATTTGCACCACTTTGAAAGGATTGATTGAGTGTTGGAGCAATATTATCAGAACCATGTCCATTCGCAAGTAACCAAACTCTGGTGTTATTTCCCAAAGGGAAACGGTAGAACAGATCATCAATTCGCACGTCATTTCCTTCATCACCATCGAATGATAGACGAGTCATGTTAGTACCCGTCAAATTAGTATTGAACGGAGTAATGTTTCTTGCTTGTAATCTCACCCGAAGCAAGTCTTTTCCTGTAAAACTACTTTCAAAATTCAAACGGGCGCGATTGCTCAAAGTAACATTATCTGGTAAGTCTCTACCGCTACCATCAGCTCTTTCGTCTCCAAACAGACTCGCAGCCAGAAAGATTGCTTCACCTCTAAGTTTTGTGGTTGTAGAAAATTGCTGTGCTTCTACTTTTGCAGTACGTGTTTCCAAACCATCGACGCGATTTCTCAAGGTTGCGAGTTCTGTGGAAAACTCTTCTTGTAGTCTTCGCAGAGTATCTAAGTCTTCCTTGCTATTCAAATCAGCTGTAGCTGTGGCAATTAGTTCATTAACTCGATCTAAACAAGCATTCAATCCCGCTGCAAACTCATAACGGGTTAAAGCCCGATTACCTCGGAAAGTTTGGTTGGGATACCCAGCAATACAACCGTAGCGCTCCACTAATGATTGCAAGGCTTGAAATGCCCAGTCAGTCGGCTGCACATCCGAAAGTTGGGAAACTGATGTAACTTGAGCCAAAGAGTCGCTTGTTGCCGAATCATCACTCTGTTGTACAGTTTCTTCAACTTGCAAATTCCCCATAAAAGTATCCGTCTGTTCTGTAGCAAAAGTCGGAACTGTCAACAATCCCCAAACAATTGGAGCGCTGATTAGATAATATTCAAACCGGAACATTGGTTAATTTCTCCTCACACTATGTTTATCAGAAAAGATTTCTATCTACTTTGATGCGAGTTAGTACGCATTGTATATTAACTTTCTTCTCTCTTCGCAGAAAATTTTGCTTAATAGCATAGCCAGAAAACATCTTAACAAAAGCTATTTAGACATTTATCGATAAATCGCAATATTCTTTAAATACTGAAAATAACAGTATCTTCCAATACGTTGCTATACAAACTATTTTGATAAGAATTATCAAATAGATAAATCTGCACTCCTGTTTTGAATAAAACTATAGGTATTGACCTCTAAAGTCAATAGTGATAAAAATAAATGTCAATAAATTAGCTAAGTTTGATATAGTAGATATCTTGTAGGATTAACAACAATAGTCAAAATTAATTTTTGTCTGTGTGAAAATCCACCCTCAAGTGACTTTTTAAATCAAATTAAGTTAATTTATTTAACAAAAATGTCAATGTAAATACTGATTATGCTTACAAAACAATCCTAGACAAATCAAAGTAAACAATTTTTGAATAAAACAGTTAAGGTTATATTATATACTTGCTTTTGTCGGTGATTACTAATAAAGTAAAAACATTGCGATTAATTATTAATAAGCTTGAGGAGAAGTAAATTGAAAAAAAATACATTGGTAAAACTCTGTGCCGGTGCTTTAGCGACTGTAATTCTTGGTACAGGATTAGCTGTTAATGCTCAACAGTCAAAGACTCTAGTGATTTACTCTGGTAGGAATGAAAAACTGATTGGACCGTTAATTGAGAGAGCCAAGAAAGACTTGAAGCTGAATATCCAAGTGCGTTATGGTGATACAGCCGAATTAGCGATCGCGTTGCTCGAAGAAGGCAATAATAGCCGTGCAGATATGTTTTTTGCTCAAGATGCGGGTGCTTTAGGTACCTTACAACAACGAGGAAGAACTCTACCGATTCCCGCAGCAACACTCAATAAAGTCAATTCTCGCTACCGTTCTCCATCGGGTAATTGGATGGGGATTTCAGGTAGAGCGCGGGTAATTAATTACAACACCAACTTAGTTAAACAGGTTGACTTACCCAAATCCATTTGGGAATTAACTCAACCCAAATGGCGAGGAAAAGTCGGTTGGGCTCCAACTAACGGTTCTTTCCAATCCTTTGTGACAGCAATGCGGAAACTGGAAGGGGATCAAAAAACAGTAGAATGGTTACGAGCCATGAAAAAGAATGGCGTGAAAGACTACGGCAAAAATACCGCAATTCTGGAAGCACTTGGTCGGGGTGAGGTGCATCTGGGGTTGGTAAATAACTACTATTTGGGTCAGTTCAAAAAAAATGACCCTAACTTCCCAGTCGCAGCCCACTATACTCGTAGAGATGCCGGTTCGATGGTGAATATTGCTGGTGTGTCGGTTTTAAAAACCACCGATCAACGCAAAGATGTAGAGAATTTGATTAATTATCTGCTGACAACTGAATCCCAAAACTACTTCGCTGAACAAACCACTGAATATCCCTTAGTCAGAGGTGCAAAAGCACCCGCAGGACAAATTCCATTGAGCAGACTCACTCCTCCTCGCTTAGATTTGAATCAATTATCTGATTTAGAAGGTACCTTGAGAGTTTTACAGCAAGCAGGAGTATTGTAAGCAATGAAAGCGGCTCGTCCTCCACTTTTTCTGATGCTCACAGCAGGAGTGGTGGCGATCGCCATCATCCTGCCTTTTCTGTATTTGGTAATTCGGGCTGCAAGTATTGGTGGGGATGGGTTATGGGATTTAATTTCCAATCCTCGCTATTTGATGATTATGTTGAATAGTGCGGGGATGGCAGCAATTGTGACATTGTTGTCAGCTTTGATTGCTGTACCCTTAGCATTTTTGACAGTGCGGACGAATTTACCAGGCAGACGCTTTTGGTTGGTGGCAACAACTTTACCCTTAGCGGTTCCTAGTTATGTGGGTAGTTTTGCGCTGATTGCCACCTTTGCCCCACGGGGCAGCTTATTACAATTATTACTCGAACCTTTGGGAGTAGAGGAATTACCCTCGATTTATGGTTGGCCTGGGGTAATTTTATCATTGACCTTGTTTACCTATCCCTATATGCTGCTGAGTGTGCGTGCTGGTTTGCAAGGAATAGACCCATCCTTGGAAGAAGCCGGACGCAGTTTAGGATACAATAGTTTAGAAACCTTTCGGCGTGTGGTTTTACCACAATTAAAACCATCCTTAGTAGCTGGGGGTTTGCTGGTAGCATTATATAGTTTGCGTGACTTTGGTACACCATCGTTGATGCAATTTGATGCTTTTACCAGGGCGATATTTATCCAGTATAAAACCAGTTTTGACCGTAATACCGCAGCGGCTCTATCGCTAATGCTAGTAGCGTTGGTGATGGCAATTTTGTGGGTAGAATATCGAGTCAGGAGTCGTGCAGCTTATTATACTCGCGGTTCTGCGTCTTTGCGTCCTCCCAAAATTATCAAGTTGGGAATTTGGAAGTGGGTAGCCTTTGCTTTCTGCTTGGTAATTACCTTGTTGGGGGTAGCATTACCAGTGGGAACGAGTATATTTTGGTTAATGCGGGGAATTTTGAATAGTGATTATCAAATTCCCAACTTGTTCCCAGCGATTTTCAACTCTGTTTCCGCTGCGGGATTAGCAGGCTTGGTAACAACTATTTTTGCTCTACCAATCGCAATTTTATCGGTGAGGTTTCCCAGTAAAATTACGGCGATGATTGAGCGTTGTTCTTACATTGCCTTTGGTTTACCAGGGATTGTAGTAGCTTTAGCGGTGGTATTTTTTGGAGCCAATTATTTACCATTGCTATATCAAACCTTACCGATGTTGGTATTTGCTTACTTGGTATTATTTGTACCGCAATCAGTGGGAAGTATTCGGAGTTCTTTATTACAAGTTAGTCCCCGATTAGAAGAGTCGGCTCGTAGTTTGGGGAGAACACCTTGGCAAACTTTGAGAGAAGTGACTATTCCTTTGGTGAGTCCAGGTTTAGTTAGTGGTGGAGTACTGGTATTTTTAACTGCAATTAAGGAACTACCAGCCACAATGATGTTAGCACCGATAGGTTTTAATACCTTAGCAGTAGAAATTTGGAAAGCCACAGAAAATGTCGATTTTGATGATGCAGCATCTGCATCTTTAGCAATGTTATTTGTATCGATGATTTCGACATTTTTAGTATTATCCCAGGAGAAAAAAGCCCAAAGCTGATGGGATTTGAGGGTTCGATGTTCACTCCTTGTGGGGTAATTCGTCGGGTTTTTATAAATATTGTCAGTTATTACTGACAATATTTATAAAAACCCGACTTCTGTATGGATATAACTATTGATTAATCATAAGCTCGATTAACTTTAATCTAGTTTGATGTCACGGGTTAGGCAATCATCATAAGTGAGGTTTTAAAAACTAGACTTCTCAATCGGACACGGTTTTATCTGGAGTAACATCAGCAGGTTTTTGAGTACTATTTTCTATCTTTACCTTTGGCTTCATTTTCTTTTTCTTACCCGACCAAATCACAATTCCAGTAATCGCTAAACCTGCACTGACAATCCCAATGATAATATAAATTGCTGCAACTCCCAGTCCCCCAAACTTTCCTTCATGGAGAATATTTGTCCAATCTTTAAACTGTTTCTCCCAAGGATTGCGGAAAAAGTTTTCTACTTGTAGAATTTCCCCGCTATATTGGTCGATAAAAACCATACTTTTACCTTCTTTGGTAATTTCACGGGGTAATTTAAACCTGACTTTGATCGGAGATTCGACATCTTTTGCGGGTTCATAAATGGTTGGTTTACCTTCTGGAAAAGCAGTAATTGCTTTTGCTAAAAAATCATCTGGGGTTAAAGTTTGAGTAGTTACTTGAACAACAGAAATCGGCTTGACTTCTTTTTCCTGTCCGCTTAACCAATAACCTAATTTAGGAATAGGTTGACCAAAAGCTAAAAATGCTCCAGTTGTGGCAATGACGATGAGTAACAAAGCAGAAATGAAACCACCAACATGGTGTAAATCGTAATTTAAAATTCGCCATTTTGCAGACCAACGAACTTTAAAACCAGCAGCTAATTTTTTCCAACCATTCCACAGCATTGTTCCCGTAATACTTAATATCAATAATGATACTCCTGATAAACCAACGACAAACGAGCCAACTTTTCCTGCTAATAGTTTGGTATGAAGTTTGTTGACTATTTTGATAAAACGATTGTCTCGTACATAGGTATTTAAGACCTCTCCAGAATAGGGATTCATGTACACATCGTTTTTATTCCCTTTTTCTAACTTTTGTTCAATTACCAAATGATAAGGGTCATTTGCATCCATCGGTAGCATAATTCGCTGAATTATATCCTCTGGATACTGCTTTTCAATAATTTCGGTGACTTGAGAAAGGGTAATTCTTTCTTTTCCAGGTGTCACTTGATTAGCTTGTAAATGTATTGCGGAATTAACTTCTTTGTCAAAGATTAAAATACTACCAGTAATCCCAATAATAATCATCAACACCGCAACAACAATTCCAATTAATCGATGCAAAGTTAGTGCAGGTTTTTTCATTATATTCATGTCCTTATTTAGTGTGAACCTCTACAAGTAGTGGGAGCGTCTCGCTCCCGATAAAAAAACCGTTCCCTAAAACTACTCCCTATCAAAAGCTACTCCCTAAAGCTATTCCCGATAAAAAACCATCCTCAAGGTAGTGCGAGCATCTTGCTCGCTAGCGTTTAAGTTGTCGCGCATTTAATTTGTATTTTTCTAGCGGGCAGGATGCCCGCACTACAAAACTTTAATAAAATTTGAATATACAAATTAAAGGCTTTTTAGCTTAGTAGCGAGCAAGATGCTCGCACTACAGCGATTGTCTTAACTCTGCACCTCTTGGGGACGCAAAACTCGTATTAATGCTGGATAGGATTCTCTAGCTTTGTTGTAGACTTTGACGATATCATTTAAAGGTTTAGCTAGTAAATTTAAATTAGTCCAAAACAGAACCAAATCTCCAGCTTGAATATCCTTGGGTACAATCCCAATATCGAAAATAAAAGCCATGATTGCTACCACTAAAACCCCAAACCAACTGACTAAACCAATTAAAATTTCTGAGCCACCTTTGAATGCTTCTAAACGCACCACCTGACGCAAAAATAATTTCTGATGAGCAAATAATTCATTGCGTTTATCATCACCAGTAGATGCAGCAATATTTTCCTGAATTTTCATCATATTCAGGCTGGCTTTTTGCAGATAGGGACCAAATATAAACCCAATTAATACAGGTGGTAATACCGCAATAAATAAGGCTGGAAGTAATTCCGGTGCCAGATTTAATTGCCAAATAATTACTGAAATAGTCAGAGAAATAATTCGCCATGAATCTTTATGAATAATATCGAGTCCTGGTTTAGCACGGTTACAATCATACAAAATCCGGGAAACATCTTCTATCCCTCTTTCTGCTCCTCTCCTTTGCAAATAAGTTCTCTGCAAAGAAATAATCATTAGAGTTTCATAGGTTTTATCAATTATCTTGTCACCAAACTTTAACAAACCCATCAAAAAAAAGTAAGCAGCAAACATGGCGATATAGTTAGGCAAAGAAGCATAAATATCACTTCCACCTTTTTTCAGAGTGTCTACAGTTACCTTACCTAATCCAGCAATACTTGGTTCTGCTGCGGCGACAATTATGGTGGAAATAATTGCCGCTGCAAACCATTTTGGGTAAGATAGCATCACCCGCATCATATCCTGAACTAAGGATAAGATGGAATTTGTGGGAATATGTGAGACATTACTTGTTTTTTTCATGTAAGTAAAAGATAGATAAGTACCCGTGCAAAATTAATTTAACATTTTAGTTTGATAGGGAAGAGGGAAAAGGGAAGAGGGAAGAGCGATATAACTCAGTAGTAAATATACAATTAATTCTGCTTACCCACTTAATTGATCGGAATAGAAACTAATTGCAATTTGGTTTGTAGTGAGGACTTAAATCCTCACTATCAGAGCTAAATCTACGAAACTAAATCATTAAGCTACTAACATTAAAATTGCCAAGAAACATTTACTCCCCAAATACGTTCTGTTCTTTCTGACTCTGCACGTATAGTTTGTAGGACATTAGCATTATCAAATATACTGACAGATTTGCTACGTTCGCTACCTAACAAGTTTTGACCAAATAGTCTGACTCTGACATTATCACTTGCATTGAAAGCAACATAAGCATCTAAGCTGGGGTCATTTTCTAGAGTTTCTACTTGAAAATTCCCATTCTTGAATTCTCTTTTCTCACTTCCAGAAGCATAGTTATAATTCAACCCGAAATTCATTCTCAATTCTGGAATATAATAATCAAATCCGAGATTCATTACATAACTTGGTTGTTGATTAAAACGACGATTATTTCCCGTCTTATTGTCTTTGACTTCTGAACCGAGGAAAGAAATATTTCCTAATAGTTTCAAATTAGGTAAACCGAGAAATGCTGCACGAGTTTCACTATCAATTCTGACACCATAAACTTTACCATCACCAATATTTTTTGGTGATTGTTGAAAGCGATTTGTGTCAGGATTTTGGTTGATTTCGGTTTCAATTTTGTCGTCTATCCAACGATAAAAACCATTTAATCCAATGATATTGTTTCCATTTCCCCAAGAATGTTCGATTCCAGTTTCAATACCTAATGAAGTTTCTGGTTTCAAATTAGGATTACCGATGACATCTGGTTTGAGTAAACTACCGTCTTTAGAATCTGTAAATGGAATCAAATCATCAAATTTAGGACGACGAATAGTCCGTGCTGCACTTGCACGCAATATAGTGTTAGCAGAAAGTTCATACTTGTAGTGCAGTGATGGATTAAATATTGTACCCGACTGACTAATAGTAGTATCATCACGAGCAGTTGCTTTATTACTTACCGATTCCATCCGCACACCTGCAACTAAAGTATGCTTTTCACCTAATCTAATTTCATCTTGAAGAAAAGCATTGAATTGGTTCTCTTCGATGTTATAGACATCTTTGGGATTGGTTTTTTCGACTTCATTTTCTAATTTTGGAGCTATCTTTTGCTCAAAAACACGTTTATTCTTTTCCCTATCTTTGAGACTCCCTTCTATTCCCAAAGTTAATTTATGAGAATCAGATAAACGCCAATTAAATCCTAAGTTTCCGATGAATTCTTGGTCGTATTTCTTTTCATCTTCGCGCTTGAGACTACTATCTGTTTTTGGACTTCCATCGATGGGACTACCCTCTGCATTTTTAAACTTGGTGGTAGTGCTTGAAGTCGTTTCTGTTTTGTCTTTATTTTCATCGGTACGTTGGAATAATAAACCCAATTTCATGTCCGCATCAGGACTTAATTGTCTTTCCCAACCACCACTTAAACGGAAACCTCTAATTTTTTTATCCTCATCAATGGTTACTACCTGCTCTTTGATTTCTTGAGTTCGACCACTGGGGAAAAGTTTACTATTTCCAATATTTTTGACTGCATCTTTTTCTTCGTTAGTTTGTAAGAATAAAGGGTCAAAGGTGATGGTATCTTTTGGTGAAACTTGCCAAGAAAAACGGGGAGCAAAGCTCATATCAATTTGACTTTTATCTTCCACTTCCCGCTCTGTTTGGGTGGGACGATTTTGGGCATCTCGTGTGTTTTCCAGTTTATCTTTTGGAGATTGACGACTTTGTATTCCACCACTGACAATATAACCAAAGTTATCAACTTTATCTCCATAAATCACATTGAAACCAGCAAAGGGATTGTCTCCTGCAAGCGCTCCATACACAGACAGTTCTGCTAAACGTCTATCTGGTGATTTTTTGAGGACAATATTAACTGTACCTCCAATACCCTGGGAGTTTTGTGTTGCTGTCGGGTTACTAATGATTTCAATCCGTTCAATTAAATCGACAGGAATTCTATCTACCTTAAATTCTCGTTGTTCTCCTCCATCAGGAAATCTTTGTCCATCAATAAGAATTTGAGTGTATTGTTTCGGTAAACCTAATAAGCGTACATCTTTATCTTCACCGGGAGGTCCTCCCACTACAACACCCGGTTGACGACGTAGTACTTCTCCAATTGTCCGGTGTCCGTAGCGTTTAATTTCTCGTTGATCGATGATTATTACACCTGTGGGAGAAATTTGTCTTTCTTCAATTACATTAATTGGTGTGCCGATGACATCAAGCTCGATGTCTGCGGGTTTCGATATCTGTGTTTCTGCGGTTACAGGTGTTTGGACTATTGTTTGTGGTGGCTGTTTTAATAAAAATTCAGCGCTTTTTTGATGGAGTTCAACTTCGCTAAGTTCGGGAATTTGGCTTTGTATTGTATTCTCGCTTTCCGACTCAGATTGAGGTACTGGTGTTGCTGTTGCTGCGGATGCGAAAAGACAAGTCAACAGCAAACCGTTGAACCAAAGAAAGTATTTGTGCATATACTGGTAATTAGTGTTTTAATTGTCGGGTGAGTTGTAACTTGCCCTTTTTTTAGGCATCAGAATTCAGAATAATTCTCAATAGATTTGCATTTAAATTGAGAATTTATGAAGTGAATGCACCTGAACAGTGAAGATGAGAAACCCTGAAATAAAAACATATTCCACTCACGCGGGAGAGAAGTCGGGTTTGTTGAAGAATCCCGACTTCTATAACCTGCTATCAACCCTGAAGTAGATGCTTAAATTTTGCTTCATATAAAAATTTTGTACTACCAAAAACATATTTTTACCAAAAAATCATCCTTTTGGTTGTTGCTATTTATTAGCTTTAAGCATACCACCTTTATAGCAGTATTAACAATAGCTTTTAAGTTAAGGTAAACACTTAATTAATAAAGTTTTGTCAAAATAGCTGTGTATTGTTATCCTTTTTTTTTGGCTTTGGCAGAAGATTATAGATAAAAGACCTTACTAGCTAGCTCTAGAGCAAGGAAACATAAGTAATTATAGTGTGGGTATTCTCTTGTCCGGAAATAATTTGAGGTTGGTAGTGTGGTAATACGATAAAATTATTAAGAAATATAATTAAGGCTTGACTCCAAATGAATTGGTTGCTTTCTACCTCGGCAATTGTCCTTGCAATACTAATTATTAGCATCGCATTATATTTAATTACCGCTCGCCGCTATCAATCATCTGATTCTGTAGCTAATTCCTACGACGAATGGACTCAAGATGGGATTTTAGAATTTTACTGGGGTGAGCATATCCACTTAGGTCATTATGGTTCACCACCGCAAAGTAAAGATTTTCTGGTGGCTAAATCCGATTTTGTTCATGAAATGGTGCGTTGGGGTGGTTTAAATAAATTACCTCGCGGTACCACCGTTTTAGATGTTGGCTGTGGAATTGGGGGTAGTAGCCGTATTTTGGCTGCTGATTACGATTTTGACGTTACGGGTGTTACCATCAGTCCGCAACAAGTCAGACGTGCTACTGAGTTAACCCCTCCAGGAGTCAGCGCAAAGTTTTTGGTCGATGATGCCATGGCGCTTTCTTTCCCTGATGCTAGTTTTGATGTAGTATGGTCAATTGAAGCTGGTCCCCATATGCCAGATAAAGCGGTTTTTGCTAAAGAACTAATGCGGGTGTTAAAACCCGGTGGGATATTGGTTGTAGCTGATTGGAATCAAAGAGATGACCGACAAAAACCCTTGAACTTTTGGGAGAAACCAGTAATGCGGCAACTATTAGATCAGTGGTCACATCCTGCTTTCTCCAGTATTGAAGGGTTTTCTGAACTTTTAGAAGCAACGGGATTTGTTGAAGGAAAAGTGATTACGGCAGACTGGACGCAAGAAACACTTCCTTCTTGGTTCGATACTATCTGGCAAGGAATAGTCAAACCTCAAGGATGGATGCGTTTTGGAGTATCTGGTTTTATTAAATCAGTGCGGGAAGTACCGACAATTCTGCTGATGCGCTTAGCATTTGGTACAGGGCTGTGCCGATTTGGGATGTTCCGTGCAGTTAGAGCGAATTCAGTATCAAAATCAGCAGATGTTTCCATGGAAACTGCTCAAGTTTGATAAAGGTTAAAGGTTAAAGGTCAAAGGTTAAAGGTCAAAGATTTAAAATAACTGTCAACTGTCAACTGTCCACTGTCAACTGTCAACTGTCCACTGTCAACTGTCAACTGTCAACTGTCAACTGGTGGTTCTCCTTTAAAAAAAGTCTGCCATCCAAGGGGATGAACCTGCAAATATCTTTGTAGCGGTTGAAAGTGCAGTTTCTGTCACATCAAGTTTTCCTGTAAGTTGTAATTGCTCGGCTGTAAATAATCCTGTATACAGCGGTGCTAATCCCTCAATACTCAGTTTTAATTCACCTTTACCACCTTTGGTGACATTTCCGCTTCCTTTGCTGACAGATAAAATAAATTTACCGTTGTTTTCTACTATTAAATCATCTGTTATTTCTAGATGTAATTCGGTTTCAATTCCGGATAAATAACCGCGTGTGGATAATGCTTTTTCTATGTTGATTATTCGCAACATCCAATATTGTGTAAACTTAATTTTGGCGGTTTGTTCTGGTAATAATAATGTCAGATAATCGTTGAGAGAACTGCGCCAACGTATTTTATCTATTTGAGCGCGATGATTATTCAGAAATGACCAAAATGTTGTTGCGGCTGCGTTTGTCAGCACAACCCAATCCCTAATCCGTAAAATTGCATCGTCATTTTCTGAATGTTGACTGAATATCATGTAACCTTGGGGTTCTTCTACTGAACCGATCAGATAAGCATAGAAAGTATCCTTATCAGAAGGTTTCATAATACGATGCCAAATCGGTTGAGCGCGATTCAAATATCCATTAATATTTTTTGCTTGTTTTGTATATAGTTCGTAAAAGATTTGTGAATCGGTAGGAACAGCTTTTACAGGTAAAGGTTGTTCGCGAATTTGAATAGTCTCTGCTGGAATTTCCCAAGCGCAAAAACTACCTCCCTGCTCATATCCTAACTTTCTATATAAACGTTGAGTTGCGGGATAAAGTACGGAGATAGAAACACCGTTGTCATAAAGTTCTTTGATAGTCTGCTGCATTAAACTTAGGGCTGCACCAGTTCCCCGATGTTCTGGAGCAATACTAACTCCAGCAATTCCCGTCATGGCAACGCTTTCACCACCCCACCATTGCTTCATCGGAATAGTTGCTAATCCACCAGCCATTTCTTGATTGTGGCGGATTATCCGTAAATTTTCTATCCCCATCAAGTTAACCCAACTTTGTTCTTGCTCTGGAGTGCTTAAAAAACATTGTCCCAGAATATTTCCAAATCGCAGAGCATCTTCTAAGTGACAATCGCTACTATATTCAAATTCCGGCTTCATCATATTTACTGCAATAGAGAGTGGATCTCACAGCATAATACAAAAGGTCGGTATTTTTGTTATTTAACTGATAAGTATTTATAAATTTTTATTTCAAAGTAGCTTTATGGAATCAATAAATAACAGATGATAAGTGCTAATTGAATTTAAATATATAAATATATCTTTTAATATATGAGATGCAACCCAAGATAAGATTAATCGCGATTTTATTACTCATAAAATTAACTTACATTTTCCGATTCAGAATCTCCATCATTCGGTCCAGGCATCCATTTGGGAGTATAAACAGGTGATTGTGCTTCTACTCTACCAACAATTGATGCTGCTGCACCACACATAACCACTACTATTTGAGCAATATCTTGACCATAGTTTACAGATTCTCCTTTCAAAATTGCATCAACATCTTCGCCGACAATGGGAGCTATTGCTGCGGTTGATGTAAAGACAATACCCCAAAAAGTTTTGCTGCCAAATAAGCTTTTGCTTTTGTGATTCATATCTTTTGAATGTTGATTATATTGTTCTTGTGGATGATTGAAAGCGGTCATAATTCTGTTTTTTCACTCCGAATCAGTTAAGATGATTAAAAAAAATTGTAATTTAAACTTCACCGTAAAAACCCCAGTTTCGGAAATATTTATGAAAATAATTCAAATACTTGTACCATTTTTATATGAAGTTTAAATGACGCTGTTAGGTAGTGCGAGCTTCTAGCTCGCTATTGCCTAGCGAGCTAGAAGCTCGCACTACGAATTAGGAATTTATTACTCCCCAAAACTAATGAAAAGGACTACTAGTACTTCACCACATTAATTATGAATGGTTAGTTTTTCTCAAAATTGTCTAGAGACGTTATGTATAACGTCTCTACAGCACGTCGGTAGACGAATAAACCTTTCATAACTTATGTGGTGGACTACTGGCTACACTCAATCATTTCCAATAACTGCTGTTCACTCAATTGAGTAATTCCCAATTTTTCCGCTTTTTTTAATTTAGAACCGGCATTTTCTCCTACTACTAAATAATCTGTACTTTTACTAATTGAATCGGTGACTTTTCCCGCAAATTTATGAATCAATTCTTTGGCTTCGTCTCGTTTCAATGTGGGTAATGTTCCGGTGACAACAAAAGTTTTACCGGCTAATTTTTGATTTATATTGGAAGCTGCTTTTTGCGTTTCTTCAAGCTGCAATCCTGCATTTTGCAAACGCTCAATTAATCTTTGATTAGCTTCTATCCGAAACCATTGGTAGATACTTTCGGCAATTTCTACACCTATACCGTAAATGGCTTCGATATCTGTAACTTTGGCTGCTGCTAATTTGTCTACACTATCAAACTTCTCGGTTACGGTTTGAGCGGTGACGCTTCCTACGTGACGAATTCCTAAACCATATAATACTCGTGACCAAGGTTGATTTTTCGATTTTGCGATCGCGTCGATCAATTTTTCTGCGGATTTTTCACCCATTCTTTCTAATTCAGATAATGTCTCTGCTGTCAAGTCGTATAAATCGGCGACAGAATTAACTAAGTTCTGATCTACCAATTGATGCACCACTTTCTCACCGATTCCGCGAATATCCACAGCATTACGACTTACCCAATGTTCAATTGAACCTTTGAGAATTGCAGGACAAGATGTATTAACGCACCTCGTTACTGCTTCACCCTTTTCTCTTACCACGGGTTGTCCACAAACGGGACAATGGTTAGGCATTTCAAAGGGTTTGGTGTTTTGCGGACGCAATTCTTTGAGTACCCGTACCACTTCCGGAATGATTTCCCCGGCTTTACGAACAATCACGGTATCCCCGATGCGGATATCTAATTGAGAAATGCGATCGCCATTATGCAGTGTAGCGCGAGATACTGTAGTACCGGCAAGCTGGACGGGATGCATTTCGGCTAAGGGAGTCAGTGCGCCGGTTCTACCGACATTAACGCTGATATTCTCTACACGGGTTGGTGCTTCTTCGGCTGCGTATTTGAGTGCAACTGCCCAACGGGGGAATTTTTGGGTAAAACCTAATTCTTGCTGTAACGGGAATGAGTTAAGTTTGACTACCACCCCATCGGTCATGTAAGGTAAGTTCAATCGTTCGGTATCCCAATGCTGATAATATTCAGCAACTTGATCAAGAGAATGACAAAGTTGTTTGTTGGGATTGACCTTAAAGCCCATTTTTTGCAATAATCTTAAAGCTTCCCATTGAGTATTAGCAAAACTCGCATCATCTAAATCGGGAATTTGCAAAGTATAAGCAAAGAAATCTAAACGTCTTTGATCTACCTTGCGGGAGTCTAACTGCCTGAGAGTACCTGCTGTAGCATTGCGAGGATTGGCGAATTGATTTTCATTCTTATATAATCTTTCTTGATTAATTTTTGCAAATACATCCAAAGGTAAAAACGCTTCACCCCGTACTTCTATTTTTTGTAAAGCTTCGCGATTTTGTATTTGAATCTTATCCAAATTTAATCTTAAAGGAATCGAACGAATCGTCCGCACGTTTTGCGTAATATCTTCCCCACTCACCCCATCACCGCGAGTTACACCTCGAACTAAAATACCATTTTCGTAAGTTAAAGCTAAAGCATTGCCATCAATTTTCAATTCGCAGACATAATCTACTTGTTGTTGGGGGGGTGCGTTTTTTCTCCATCTTTCATCCCAAGTTTTTAACTCGTTAACATCAAAAGCATTTTCTAAACTGTAAAGTGGAATATTATGAAGTACCGAAGTAAATGCAGTTGCAGGTTTTTCCCCTACTCGTTGGGTGGGACTATCGGGGGTGATTAATTGGGGATATTGGGTTTCTAAATCCTGCAATTCACGGTACAATTTATCGTAAATCGCGTCTTCCATGATGGGAGCATCAAGGACGTAGTAAGCGTAACTTGCTTGGATTAAGAGTTTTCGTAGTTCTTCGACTCGTTGTTGAGTTTCTGGTTGGATGGATTGCATTAATTACGCCTCTTTGTTTAAAAGTTTGACAATATAGGTTTAATATAAGCTTTTAGTGCTTTTGTACTAAAAATATGGGTGGATGTCAAGATTTGGTTTTTAACGCAGAGTAACGCAGAGGGAAGAGAAGGAAGTTTGTAGCGTGTGTTACGGCTTCAGATTGTAGGTTGGGTTGAGCGACAGCGAAACCCAACAAATGCTGATAAATGTTGGGTTGTGCCTCCGGCACACCTACGGTGAACGTTCCTCAACCCAACCCACACATTTTTGGATTTTTAGGCTTAACCGAGCAGTATTGGGAGTGATGAGAGGAGAGCTTTTGAGATGTAGCAATACACTTATAAAAAAGGTTTCGGATGGAACTCTTTACAGGGAACTTTCTTTGGGGGGAGTAGGGAATAAGAGAAAAAGGATGTTTAGTTTTTAGTACATATGTGGGAATAATAACTAATCATCCGGACTTAATACGAAAGGTTTGATTAGTCTCCCAAAGTCAAAATATTTGATAAGATATCAACAACCAACCGCTTATTTTTTAACCATTGACGACCAAGTAAAACTTCAGGTACTCCATCTCCCCCATAAACAGGAATATCAAACACCTCATGATCAATTTTGATTTTTCCTGCATATATATCAAAATTAGATGCACCCCTTGCCATCAACATTCTTCGCTCACCTAAATATTCCCAGTTAAATCCCTGTAAATCCTGCTTATCAAGAGCTAACCAATCAGAAAATCCCGTATCTAAAAGTGCATCAATTGGTAATTGAAATCCATCAAATGTAATCAATTCAATTTCAAAAATTAATTCGTCCCCATCCCCGAACTTTCCCGATATCATATTGTCCCTGCGACTCCAGTTTCGTTAATTTTAAATACAAAAACTGGAGATAAAGGGTGTTTTTCACGGGACATTTTTATAGCATTCATTTCATTTTTGTCAACAAAATACTCACCGCTTTCTGGTTCAACTGCCATGTACCAGTTATAGTGAGTTTTAATGAGTGAAGGTTGAAGTTGCTCAAAAATGGGTTTGCAGCGCTGATAAAACTCATCTTGTTTTGCTTTCCATTGGGTTAATTGTTCTTGCTTCCACTGAATTTCAGGAAAAATACGTCCTCTACGAGCAGTGCGAGTAGAATTTTTTTCAGTCATAACTTTCACATTATTAATGCAATAATAGATCATATTTATATTAAAACCCACTCAGCGAGGGTTGGAGGTCTAACTCCTGCTGAGATTAATGGCTGGCAGTGTTACGCTCTACCCAACCGACCAAAATTACTTGTTACGAATAATCTCAATCTACTCGACAACGACCTTGATCACCACACCCAAGTCTCTCCTGACGCTGTGTAATCACGGTTTCTAAACTAGGTCTTCCTGTCAAACGCAACCGCAAATCCGCCCAAATACCGTAGATAAAGTCAGCTAAACTACCCAAAATCGGTAACTTGGTAATTGCATAAACCCAACCCATTCCCAAAGCTTCATAAACTCGACGGAACACTTCGACGTTTTTAATTACCGTACCGTCAGGTAATACACCATGAATTCTTCCCATCGCTGTTTCAAAGTCAATTCCAGCGTTTTCTTCTGGGTTATAATCATCCGCTGCGATATCGACAAATAAAACTTTACCTCTCCCCGCATCCCGCTTTTGTAAAAAGTTGACTTCACGTAGACACAAAGGACATTCACCGTCGTAGAGTAACTTGATTTCCCAATTCGGTTGGTTGAGAGTTTGGTTGGAATTGTTTACAGCGCTGCTTGGTGAAGACATAAGAATTTAAGTTGGTTTATATAAGTTGTGTATATAAGTGGTATTTATATTGTCTCAAATTATGAAGAAAAGTGAAGGAGATTTTTTTTAAACGTCAGAAGTTCAGTTGAGAAGTCGGGTTTTGATCAAAATTTGTAACCGTTTTACAGATACTTGTGCTAAAAAAAAACTGACATCTATATATATTCTGCATAAAACTACTCGAACAAACGTATATATTTACAGCACAGTTAAGTATATACAGAGTAATAAAATGAATAATATTCTTCAAAGAGCGCTTTTCGGCTTGAGTGCAGTAGTAATGACCGCAGGCTCCTTAATGATAACACCAGTTGCCAGCGCAACTACTTATGGACGACGCAATCCGACAGATGTAATTCTTCCTGACTGGGTAGGAACTTGGAACTGTAATTTGGATGGACGTAGAGCTGTGTTGGAACTAAGTTTGGGTAATACAGTTACAGATAATGGTAATGGAACTTCCAGCGTGACTGTGGGTACAAAGATATACGGGCGCATCAGTGATAATGGCGGTCGTTGGGTAAATTTAGAACAAAGAACATTGACTAGTAACGACCCTTCCACAAGACGACGCGACCATATTTTACCTTTGAAATATAACAATACCGATAACTGGTTGTTAATCATGCATACTTTTGACCGTAAATATGCTAGTGGTTATACTACCTGGAGTGGTATTCCTTTTGGCTTGCAATGTCAGAAAAGATAGAGAGTCGGGGGTAGGAAGTAGGGGGAGATAACTACAGAACAAATCGTTAAACTTATATCAAATCGGGTTGATTAATTATTAGACATCTCCGGAAATTAAATATGTGTCATCCAGAAACCTTGTAGAGACGCAAGGGTTCGCGTCTCTACATTCTTTTTCGGAGATGTCTATTATTCCCTGCTGCCCTCAAATCTATTCCCTGCTCCCTACTCCCTTTCTATGATTACCTTCGATAAAAACTGATAAATAAAACGTTACAAAGTCTAGTAAAATCTCATTAACCATAAAATAAGTATTTATTCTCATTGGCATCATGCCCGAACATTTTCCTTGGCTAACCGCAATAATTTTATTCCCACTCGTTGCTTCCTTGCTTATCCCCGTATTACCAGATAAAGATGGTAAATTCGTGCGATGGTATGCCGTTGGTGTGGGTATGGCAGATTTTTTCTTGATGTGTTTTACCTTTTGGCGGCATTATGATGCAAGCAATGCAAGTTTTCAATTAGCGGAAAGTTATGCTTGGGTACCTCAGTTGGGTTTTAACTGGGCTGTTTCCGTCGATGGTTTGTCTGTTCCTTTGGTACTTTTGGCGGGATTTGTGACGACTCTGGCGATGTTTTCCGCTTGGCAGGTTGACCGCAGACCGCGTTTATTTTATTTTCTCATGTTGGTGCTGTATTCGGCGCAAATAGGGGTATTTGTTGCTCAAGATTTACTCCTGTTCTTTATTATGTGGGAAGTCGAACTGGTTCCCGTATATTTACTGGTAAATATTTGGGGTGGTAAAAAGCGACGTTATGCAGCAACCAAGTTCATTCTCTACACCGCAGCCGCTTCTATATTTATTTTAGTTGCCGCGATCGCAATGGCGCTTTATGGCGGCGACAATGTAACTTTTGATATCGCGACTTTAGCGACGAAGAATTATTCCCTGGGTTTGGAACTGTTATTATATGCAGGATTATTGATTGCATTTGGTGTCAAATTAGCGATTTTCCCCTTACATACTTGGCTACCAGATGCACATGGTGAAGCTTCTGCTCCCGTATCGATGATTTTGGCGGGTGTATTGCTGAAAATGGGTGGATACGGATTAATTCGGCTGAATTTAGAAATTCTTTCCGACGCACATATTTACTTTGCACCAGTTTTAGCAACTCTTGGGGTAATTAACATTATCTATGGTGCTTTAAATTCCTTTGCTCAAACTCATATGAAGCGACGTTTGGCTTACTCCTCAGTTTCTCACATGGGGTTTGTGCTGCTGGGTATCGCTTCCTTCACCGATTTGGGAATCAACGGTGCAATGTTGCAGATGATTTCCCATGGTTTAATTGCATCGGTATTATTCTTCTTAGCTGGTGTAACTTACGACCGCACCCATACAATGAAAATGGATGAAATGGGCGGTATCGGGCAAGTAATGCCGAAAGTTTTCGCTTTATGTACGATAGCTGCAATGGCTTCCTTAGCACTTCCGGGAATGAGCGGATTTATCAGCGAACTTTCGGTATTAGTCGGTGTCACCACTAGCGATATTTACAGTTCAACTTTCTGTACAGTAACGGTTTTTCTCGCTTCCGTAGGAATTATCCTCACTCCGATTTATCTACTTGACTTGTTGAAACAGGTATTTTACGGTGAAGGAAAAGTTATTTGCGATATTGGTAATGCGAAATTTGAGAATTTAGAAGCAGAGGGTACAGCTTGTTTTGGTACCGATTGCGCTTTACCAGATGAATCAGTTTACAGAGATGCTAGCCCACGTGAAGTGTTTATTGCAGCTTGTTTCCTAGTAGTAATTATCGGAATTGGGTTTTATCCCAAAATTGCGATGCAGATGTACGACGTAAAGACAGTAGCGGTGAATGCTCAAGTACGTGAATCCTATACTCAAATTTCCCAAACTAATCCCGGTATTTACGCGAAAGGGTTTTTGACACCGAAAATTGCAGAATCCGAAGTCATACCAGTTTTGGGTGCTTTGAAGTAAAAACTAGATTTTGTTTAATTTTGTTTAAGAAAATCCCATAATTAATGTAGAGACGTTGCACTGCAACGTCTTTATTTATTATTTGGTAATGGTTAATTGGTAATTGTTACCGAACCAATTTGATTACAAGTATTTAACCGGACATAGTATTAAATATCAATTAAAAGTATTTTATATCACCAAATAAATGATAAAACAGTATTTATATTGAGAAAAGAGCGCTGTTATATAGTTGCTGTATGTAAAAAATGTTGCCATTTATGGACTTAAATATGTAATTAAGGTGAGTAACGACTTGTAGAAAAAGAGATGATAGCGGGGGTAGGGAACCTTTAACCGTTAACAAGGAATAACAACTAATCATCCAAACATGATATTAAAGCCACACTACAACCAAACTAATCAACTATACAATAACCACAACAAGCCTTTGCCGTAATGCTCTGGGTATTGCAATTTGTAATTCTAAATGTAATGCAACTCTGACGGGGCAATCGCAAATGACCTGTAAAATTGGAAAGCGATGAAAAAACCTGTTTACTCAATACTAGAACAAAAATATCGTCGCATCCAAAAAGAATTAATGATTGGAACACTCGCTCTTTGCGGGGTGTTGCTGACGGGGACTTTATGGTACAGATTTGTAGAAAAGTGGACGTGGGAAGACGCTACATACATGACAGTGATTACTTTGTCAACCGTTGGCTATGGGGAAACTCAACCTTTAGGAAGCCGGGGAAGATTATTTACTGTTGCCCTAATTTTAATGGGTGTAATTACTATTGCTTATATTGTTAATCGATTTACAGAAGCAGTAATTCAAGGATATTTTCAAGAAGGAATTCGACTTAGACAACAGCGGCGAACAATGGAATCTTTATCTAAACATTATATTATTTGCGGATTTAGTCGTACAGGTCGCCAAATTGCCCAAGAATTTGAGGCAGAAGATGTACCTTTTGTAGTTGTTGATTTGGAATTAGAAACTGTTAGAAAAGCACAAGAAGAAGGTTATACCATATATCAAGGTGATGCAACTTCAGATGAAACTTTGATGCTTGTAGGAATACAACGAGCTATTTGTATTGTCGCTGCATTACCATCAGACGCAGAAAATTTGTATATAGTACTATCCGCAAAAGCACTGAATCCACAGATTAGGGCGATCGCCCGCGCCAGTACGGAAGAAGCGTTACAAAAATTACAAAGAGCAGGTGCAGACGCAGTAGTTTCACCTTACATCACCGGGGGTAGAAGAATGGCTGCTGCTGCTTTAAGACCCCAAGTAATGGATTTTGTGGATGGTATTATATCAGGAAGAGGTCGCGAATTGTATATGGAAGAAGTTTTAATAGATCGCAATAGTTGTCCCTTTGTTGGTCAAAGTTTAGGACAAGCAAGATTGCGGGGGCAAACTGGTGCATTAGTTCTGGCTATTCGTCGTGCGAATGGTGAGTTAATTGGCGGTCCGACAGCTGATACTATTTTAATGTCAGGAGATGTAATGATAAGCATGGGGACAGCTGAACAATTACGCGCTCTTAACAAAATACTTGGACCAATAGACTCTAAACCACTACGGAAGCCTAAGAAGAGTTGACAGTTGACAGTGGACAGTTGACAGTGGACAGTTGACAGTTGACAGTTGACAGTTGACAGTTAACCTTTAACCTTTAACCTCTAACCTTTAACCTCTAACCTTTAACCTTTAACCTTCGACCTTTAACCTTCGACCTTTAACCTTTAACCTTTAACCTTCGACCTTTAACCTTTTTCCTCCCAACCGTGTAAACTAGCAATGCTTTGGATTGTGCGGACGATGATGATTTGGGATGCTGCTGATATCAAAATACTGGGATAAACTGCCGCACCCCATTTAGGATGAATTAATACGCGGCATTGATTACAAATTATGGGATATTGAAGTAGAGCTTTGACAACCGCAGTGTCGTCATGGGGAATTTGTCCGGGACGAGATAGCAGTGGATAGCCGGTACGAGGATCGATTAAATCTGTGAGATAATTTTGATCTCGTAATTCAAATGCAACATCACAAGCAAATCTCATAAATCTTGCTCGTAAGCGCTGCTTTTCGGTTTCTATTTGGGGTGAACTTTCTATAAGTGCAAATTGAGATTGTTGTAAAACAATTACTACAGACATTTCTAACTTGTTCTTCCAATCCGGTAATATCCGTTCGCAATTATTAAAAATATACCGGCTGGGGGGGTGAATTGAAATTTGAATCTCTTCTCCCCTTTGACTAACTAAGTCAATTTTATAGTTTTGTTTAGAAGAGAAAATTTTTGGATAGCTCACTAATTGAATAGGTTTTTCCAATTGTTTATCCTTTGTTATAGATAGTAACTATAATTTGGGATACATAAATATCATCAATTATTAATTATCAATTATCAATGGACAATTATCAACGAATATTGAAAAATTATAATTGTTCATTCATTTAGCGTTCTACTTTTCCCTATTCCCTATTCCCCATTCCCTATTATTAATTCAGTTTTAAAGAATTAACTGGAACTTCATCCCAAGAGTTTACTGTTCTCATTTGCGCTATCCAACCGGCTGCTAACTGTTTTTGGCTTAAATTATTTTTAAAAGACTCATGACAATCTTGTGCTTGAGATTCGTTACAGCAAGCAATGCAAGCATAAATTAACCCAGAGGGATCTATTTGTTCGTTTACCCAAATAGTCATTTTTTTATTTCCTTCCTTATAAAGGTCAAAGGTTAAAGGTTAAAGGTTTGCAAGAAACAACTAATAACTCTCAAGTGTCCACTGTCAAGTGTCCACTGTCAACTGTTTCCTCGTTCATAATGACGACGGTAAAGCAGTTCTAATTGTCCACCATATTCTTGAATTAATGCGATTTGTCGCTGGTATAATCCCCGGAAGGTGTTTGCGAATAATAATGTAAAAATAGCAACTACTAATCCTGCTGCTGTGGAAACTAATGCTTCGCTGATTCCACCAGTGACATTGGTTGTTTCTGTTCCTCCAATATTACCGAGGTTGAGTGAAGCGAAAGAAGTAATTAATCCTAAAACTGTTCCTAAAAGTCCGAGCAAGGGTGAAAGCGAAATAACTGTATCGAAAATGTTTTGAAAACGTTTGAGTAAAGGTATCTCGGCTTGTGCTTCACTTTCTAAAGCTAAACGAAATTCTTCTGGGTTTGCTTCTTCTAATTCTAAAGCTGCTAAAAATATCCGAGCAATGGGTAAATCGGTATTTTGCTTGAGTTTTTCCAAAGCACCAACAACATTATTTTGACGATAAAGTTTGAGTACTTGCTCAACTATACGACTTTGACGGCTGTTTATTCTTGTCCAAAAGCGAATGCGTTCGATAATTAATGCTACCACCAACATCGAAAAAAACAGCAGCGGTATGATTACTATCCCACCCGCTGTAAACAAATTTGTAAGTTCCATAGGCGAATCGTAATTAGTATTAATGCTCCTCAACAAAGCAAACTTAGACTAACAGAGTACTTTTTACAATACTTTATGCGACACAATTTGAGTAATTTTGCGAAAATTTTAAAAAATATCTACGGGGTTGGCAGATTGTAATTTTTTAATTGCGGTTGTACCGGAAATCAAACACATGATTACTGTTAACACAAATACTGCAATACTTCTTTGAGGAGTCATAAAAATAGGTAACATGGTGGATTCTGATGCTAGTTGATAAATTCCTAAAGTCATTGTAAATCCTGGAATGTAGCCTAATATAGCTAAAATTAATGACTCTTGTAATAGCACTCCTACTAAATAGCGATCGCGATATCCCATTGCTTTGAGGGTAGCGTATTGCGGTAGATGGTTGGCGACATCGGAATACATAATTTGATAGACAACCATAATCCCGACAATAAAGGAAACAATTACACCCAAACCAAATATAAAACCGATAGGTGTAGATTTTTGCCAATAAGTTTTTTCTGCGGTTTGAAAATCAGAAGCTGTGAAAATCATCACGTCGTCTGGTAAACCAGTTTCTAAGTTTTCGCTAACTTGCTTGATATCGGCATTACTTTTAAGTTTAATTAAACCAACTTGAATTTGAGTAATAGGAGTATAGGGAAATAAACTTAAAAATGTTGTATCGCTGGTAATTACATTCCCATATGCTGCAAAGGATGCACCCAAGCTAAATAAACCACCAACTCGTATTTTGATACCATTAAGTTCAGTTTCAACTCTGGATTGTTGTTCAAATAAACTGGCTATCGGACCAAAAGCCGGTAATGATGCTTGATCAAATAATACCGTATCGGGTTTTTGTAATTCAGAAATATTTTGATTAATTTGGGGAAATTTAAATGCTGTTGTACGTGGATCTGTACCTAATACTAAAATAGTTTGTGTGCGTTGGGTTTGGGGATTTTTCCAACTTCCTAAACCGATGTACAGGGGACTAACTGACTCAACTCCTTCAAATCCTAATACTTGATGTAACCGTCTTCGAGAAAAGTTTTTTACTGAATATACTGATTCAAAATGACGGTTAACTAGCACTAAATCGGCATTTAAGCTTCTGTGTGGTGCTGTTGAACTGTTAAATAGTGAAGCTTCAAAACCCATTTGGGCAAAAATGAGAATATTTGCAAAAGCAATCCCAGCCATAGCAATTGCCAGACGAGTTTTATCTTTCATCAACTGTCTTAAGGCTATAGGGGTTTTGCAGAAAAAATGGCGAAGCATCTATCGCTGTCTCCTTGTGAAGCCAATTGCTATTACAATTTTTATAGATGTTTCCCATTCACTACATCTAAAACCCCATCATATTTTGATCAATCTTTAAAAACAGTTACTAGGAAGGTTTTTTGATTTTATTTTTTATTTTTTTATTTTCATATTTTTTAGTCAAATAATACATCTTCATTCTACGTAATATCCCTTTTTTTAATCGCCATAAATGATAACTCTAGAAATATTGTAGAATATTTAACTATATAGGATTAACTTGTACGGATTAAGCCTAAATAGTTATGTCTCAAATATTTAAATTTATGAAAAATAAAATACCTGTAACTGTCATTACTGGATTCCTGGGTAGTGGTAAAACTACTTTATTAAATCATATTTTGACTAACCGTAATAATTTGAAAATAGCTGTTTTAGTCAATGAATTTGGGGAAATTAACATCGATAGTCAACTTTTAGTATCTATTGATCAAGATATGATGCTACTGAGTAATGGCTGTATCTGTTGTACTATTAATGCTGGTTTAATTGATGCGGTTAATCAAGTTTTAGAGCGTAAAAATATTGATTATATAGTTATAGAAACTACAGGTTTAGCCGAACCTGTACCTTTAATGATGACTTTTAGCAGTAGTACTTTGAGGGATGTAACTCGTTTAGATTCGATTTTGACAGTTATTGATGTAGAAAACTTCACTCCGGAAAAATTTGAGAGTAAAATTGCTTTAGATCAAGTTATATATGGGGATATTATTATTCTCAATAAAATAGATTTAGTCTCGGAAGCAAAAATCAAAGCCATTGAAGATTTTATCAATTCAGTTAAACTCCAGGCAAAAATTATACGTTCTGAATATGGCAAAGTATCTTTACCTTTGATTTTAGATGTGGGTACGTCCCATTTTAAAATGGTTTTTTCTTCATCTTTACAATATAATATTGATTCATCCGCAATTAATCGCTTGAAAAATGAAAATTTTATGTCAGTCAGTTTCCAAAGCAATCGACCTTTAATTCTTGAAAAATTTACTAAATTTTTGGACGAACAATTACCGAAAACAGTATTTCGAGGAAAAGGAATTATTTGGTATCAAGGAAGTAAATTACGGCATCTTTTTCAACTTAGTGGTAAACGCTGTAATTTTCAAAGAGATGAATGGTCAACTCTTCCCTGTAATCAACTAGTTTTTATTGGACAAAATTTAGATGCGGCAAAAATAAGAAGTCAATTAGAAGAATGCCTTGCTATTATCTAAATATCTCAATTCACTTTGAATACTGAACAATTTTAAAAAATAAAAGTAATCTTGAGATACTATTTGTAAAGTATTCCACAATATAATGTTCCACTGCATTCAACATCTCGGTATACATACGAAACTTAGATTATTAACCTTCTACTAAGTCTTAAACTGAGCGGAATCACATCAAGTGTTTATTTTAGTATCTTGAAGTCTGATAATCCCAATTTTTACTTGAGAGTAAGATTTATTTAAAATAAAAAATGCCTCTATTAACTGATATAAGAGTGTAGTTAATCCAGAGGCTTTGAATCAATCCAAATATTTATTTACTAAGTTGTTACGCATTTAATTTATATTTTTCTAGCGGGCAGGATGCCCGCACTACAAGAAGTTAATAAAATTTGAATATACAAATTAAACGCTTTTTAGCTTAGACAAATTATCCTTCAATACCTAAGCTCTTGCGAGCCTTGATTAAAGCATCACGGAAGTTATAGCTAACTTCTACAATTGCATCTCGTTGTTTGACATTAATAGAGCTGTAAGGTTTTGCTGCAACTTGTCCCTCAGTAAAGAATGGTTCTACAGTCTTCAAACAAGCTTGATAAGCTAACTCAACCTTTTGTGCTAAACTCGCGTCTTTTTCTTTCACAAGTGCGGCAAATGGTTCATACTGGGAATGGATACCAATCCAATTGTTTTTGAAGATTAGTAGACTCTGGTCAGACCAGGTTTCTTCTTCGCTGGAAATTTTCTTGGCTGGAACCTCAGTCGCTAAAGCAATTATACCTTGGAAGTGGTCTTTGGCATTGAAATTATTAGGGTCGTTCAATTTTTTAATCAAAGATTTAACACTTGCAATTAACTCTTCACCGTAGGGAACAGCTGCTTTCAAATCCCCATCCCGATAAATCAAACTCTCAATTCTGTGGAAACCCTTAAATGCTTCATCTTCTTCACCCGCATCGAAAGCATAGGGACGAGCATCAATATCGGTATCTTCTTGCTCAAAATTCTTAGCTAAGACTTCAATTTGCTCGTAGGGAGGACGAGAATTTACATAAGCAGTTTTCGCTGCTTCAATATTGCCATTTTTTAATTGTTCCAGCAACTTTTCAACTAACGGTAGCTGTTCTTGAGCTTGCTTCTGAAAATACTGTATCCCAGCTTGAACTTGCTCTGTATAAGTACCAGAACTCGCTGCAATAGTGGTCGCATCAGGTACCACTGTATTATTTACAACGTCTGATGATTTAGCACAGTTAGTCAAAAGAACTAGGCTTAAAACGGCCAATCCCAATCCCAACAAACGTAAGATAGTTTTCATTTGTACTGATATTAGTTATTTACAAGAGTTTTGCTATAATACAGTTATTGATAATATATATCAACTATTCATAACAACTTTTAAATTATTTTTCTCTTTCACCGTCACCTTGTTCTGTAATCTGGACAAGATGATTTAAGTCATCAGCATTAATCTGGTAAGCTGCACCAAAGTCCATTACAAAAAGACCTTCATAAGGAGTAAATTTGAAAATCTCAAAATCTGGTAAATTACGAAAAATATAAATAATATTTCCGAATCTTTGATCGAATTTATCAGCAATATAATCCCATTCTGGATGATTCTTCTCTAAAACAGTTGCATGGCAAGAATATGTCAAACGTTTACGAGCAAAAATTTGTTTACTTTTAGTTTCATCTTCAATTAACATCACACTCGCTTTACCATTTCCTTGAAGATTAGAAGTGTGAATCGAAAGTTTACTAACGAATATATATATTTTTTTGGCTTCATCTATCACAAATGGTGCATAACTGACGTTCGGAATCCCTTGATTACTAACTGTTCCTAAAACTACAGTCCTCATATTACTAATGAGCAAAGCGTATGCAGCTTTTGCTCTTGCGATATTTTTTTGCAATGTATAATACCTCACTTGTAAATGTGCTTGACTCTCGGAATTTATTTTCTGAAACTCAGAATTTGCAATCAATTCCTAATCTATTGCGAATTATTGCAAATAATTATAAATAATTATACAGATTTTAAATGTATTGCATCAGACTAGTCTGGAAAAATAAAGTATCTATCAATCTAAAACTATTGAAAATAATTATCAAATATTCTTAATTCAAGTTATAATCATAGCTAATAGCAATTGATAGTTAATCAAATTTTATTTATCAAATTATTTTTCGATAAACGAGCAATATGATTAAACCTTGGTTTTACGCTGCAATTAATTAGGAGTAAAGCAGATGAATGAGCCAGTTTCAGTAAATGAGTTAGGGACAACAACAGTATTACCGACTGAGGAGCAGCAGCAGAAAGTTAATTTCCGGGGCTGGTTAAAACCGACTTTTTCTCCAGAGCATGGTGTATTAATTGTTTTATTTGGTTCTTTCTTGACAGGAGCAGCTTTAGCTCAGACTTGGAATTATTGCACAAATGTAGCATTAATTTGTGCTTTTTTTGCACTACAAACAGAACATCCCCTAATCGTGCAGTTAAAACAACGCAGTACTTGGAAACCTAGATATCTAATTTGGGCTGGAATCTATGGAATAATCGCGGTTTCCCTGGCTGTTTGGTTATGGATTCAGTCTCCGATTTTAGTATGGATTTATGCCCTAGTACTTTGTGGGTTGATGATTGATGTCGTCGCAGTATTTAGACGTAAGCATAAATCGATTCTCAATGAATTAATTATTTTTGCAGCTATCTGTTTATCGACTCCTCTAGCTTATGCAGCAACAACCGGCAATCTTTCTCTAGAAGCTCTGGCGATGTGGATATTGAATACATTATTTTTTGGTAGTGCTATTTTCACGATTAAACTGCGACGCAAGAAAACTAGTTCCCTGAAACCAGGTATAATTTATCATTCTATTGCCAGCGCGATCGCCATCGGTTTTTTTGCTTTAGGGTGGCTAAAATTATTTACGGCTTTAGCATTTGCGATCGCGCTAATTAAATTTGCTGTAGTGATTGTTTTTCGTAAATGGTATACCCAAGCCAAATTTCATTCTGTAGCTCTACTTGAGAGTCGTTTTGCTCTGTTTTATATTGCAGTAGCTGCTATCAGCGTACTTCCCGCCCATTTACCAAAATGATCTACTTATATCTCCACAAAAGAATGTAGAGAGGCGATACTATCAGCGTCTCTACAAGGTTTCCGGATGACGCATATTCAATTTCCGCAGATGCCTAATCAAGGTACTGCCTATTCGTAGTGGGAGCGTCTCCCTCCCTATTGCTATTGCTTCTATATCCCTACAAACTTAATAATTCAATTATTAATGCGGCTTTACATTCAAATGTACTTAATATACATTACATAATACTTGATAAATGTTATCGTTAAGTATAGCTATTAAATAAAGCTACAGAGAAATTATATAGAGTTAATCGCTCTTTATTGAAAAAAGCCTAAATGCTTTTCATCAATTAGAAAAAATAACAATTGTAGTTAAAGTAACTTTGATTGATGCTTCTGTAGGTTTGATAGCCTGGGTTTTCACGTTAATGCGTATCGTTTGATGCATTTAGGCTATACGTGATATCTTGATGACTTAATTGGGAACAGCGAATTGTTTTACTGGAGAAAAAGATTAGAAATGCGACAAAAATTTTTATTAACCGGATTGATTGCTTCTTTAATTATCAGCGCGGGGTGTGAAGCACTTGATAATAATCCGAAAACTCTAGTTGTATATTCCGGTAGAAATGAAAAGCTAATTTCCTCTTTGATTGAACAAGCGGAGAAAGACTTAAAACTGGATATTGAAGTACGTTATGGTGACACCTCTGAACTCGCGATCGCGTTAATCGAGGAAGGAGAGAATAGTAAAGCTGATCTGTTTTTTGCACAAGATGCTGGTGCTTTGGGTAGTTTGGAGCAGAAACAACAGACTTTAGAAATACCTTCAGAAGTATTGAATCAAGTAGATTCTCGTTTTAATTCACCTACGGGTAATTGGGTAGGAGTTTCTGGACGCGCTCGTGTCGTTGACTACAACACCAATTTAGTCAAAGAAAACGAATTACCAAAAACAGTTTGGGAATTGACTGAGCCAAAATGGCGCGGTAAAGTTGCTTGGGCTCCTACAAATGGTTCATTTCAGTCATTCATTACAGGAATGCGGGTAATAGAAGGTGAAGAAAGGACATTGGAATGGCTTAAAGCGATGAAAGCCAACGATGTCAAAAAATATGGCAATAATACCGCAATAGTCGAGGCTTTAGGAAGGGGTGAGATTCATCTCGGATTGGTAAATCACTATTATCTACCCAAGTTCATTAAAGACAATGCGAAATTCCCCGTTGCTCATCATTTCACCAATGGGGATGTAGGTGCAATGATTAACGTTGCAGGACTTGCAATTCTCAAAACTACCGATCAAAAAGAAGATGCTCAAGCATTTGTCAATTATATGCTTAGTCCCACAGCACAGAAATATTTCGCTTCGGAGACTAATGAATATCCTTTGGTAAAAGGAATCGAAACATCAAGCGAATTAACACCTTTGAGTAAGCTAAATCCTCCCAAAATTGACTTATCCAAATTATCAAGCTTAGAAGAAACTTTGAAGTTATTACAACAAGCTGGAGTTGTTTGATTTTGGATTAGGAGTTAGTTGATAGTTGACAGTTGACAGTTAATATTTACTTCTCCCCATCTCCCCATCCCCCCATCCCCTTCTATCTCTCCATCGAGTATGAAACTTAGATAGTGGGGAGGAAGTTACTCCTGCTATCTAAATCAAGAAAATTATTTGAACTACAGTAATAAAAATTTTGCTATAAATCACTATGAAAACAGAAATTCTCGGCTTACAAAATATAACTAAATTGTTCGCAGAAAGTCAGATTCCTGCGGTAAATAATGTTTCCTTGACGTTAGAAGAAGGAGATATTTTAGCTTTATTAGGACCATCGGGTTGCGGTAAAACAACTCTATTGCGGATAATTGGTGGTTTTGAATATCCACAAACCGGAGAAGTTAAAATTGGGAAACATAAAGTTTGTTCTCCTGTGACTTGGATACCTCCAGAAAAACGCGATATTGGCATTGTCTTTCAAGATTACGCTCTTTTTCCTCATCTAACGGTAGCAGAAAACGTTGCTTTCGGATTAAAAAACTTAGATCAACATCGAATTAAACAAAGAGTTGCGGAAGTTTTAAACTTAGTAAGACTCAACACTTTAGAAAAACGTTATCCTTACGAGCTTTCCGGAGGGCAGCAGCAACGAGTTGCTTTAGCTCGTGCTTTAGCACCCGAACCAAAACTAATGCTGTTAGACGAACCATTGTCTAATCTGGATATCCAAGTCAGATTACAATTACGAGAAGAAATCCGAGATATCCTTAAAATTGCTGGGACTTCGGCAATTTTTATTACTCACGACCAAGAGGAAGCCCTCGCGATTGCAGATGTAGTCGGGGTAATGCGTCAAGGATACTTAGAACAAATTGGTACTCCAGAACAAATTTACAGTTATCCTGAATCCCGGTTTGTCGCAGAATTTGTGACTCAAGCCAACTTTTTACCCGCTCGTCGTCAAGGTAATGTTTGGGAAACCGAAATTGGTGATTTTGAAATCAAAGATAATGGCGATCGCGATGCAGCAGAAATCATGATTCGTCAAGAAGATTTAATTCTGAAACCAGATACCAATAGTCGGGTAAAAATTACCAAACGGCGATTTTTAGGAAGAGAATACCGTTATTGTTTAGAAACTGCTTCTGGTAAAGAAATTCATGCAAGAACAATAGTCGATACAGCATTACCTGTAGGAACACCTGTAAAAATATCAATCATAGATGATGCTATAAAAATTTTTACTGAATAAGTAGAGATAAGGCTTTGAATTTAGTTTACATTCTATTAGACAACAATAATTAATTATTTGGGATTACTGAATTAAGCAATGAATCATACTGATTTACATTTTGTATTAAACAGGAAACCCATGTAGAGATGTAGCACTGCTACGTTTTAAACAATCTGAAATCATCATCCTTGTCAGTTTGAGAAGTCGGGTTTTTCAAAATTTCTTAGTCTGTTATAGATACTTTTCTTAAAAACCCGACTTCTATACCCTAATTGACCTTAATCTTTTGATCAACCTCCAATTTGTGACATCGTGCGAGTATAATTATCTACTGTTCCTTTATCTCGTTCTTTAAAATTAATTTCGTCTTTAAGAAATAGTAAATTTCTCACTTGTTCTTTTAATTGTTCACAATCAACTCCATTTCGTAAAGCATTTTTTAAATCAATTTGACCAGTTTCATTTAACAAACAAGGACGCAACCAACCATCAGCAGATAAACGGATGCGGTTACATTTATCGCAAAAACATTCTGACATTTGCGAGATAAATCCTAAAGTACCTTTTGCACCGGGAATTTGAAAAACATCTGCTGGACCATTTCCTTTAATACTCGACTCAATTAAGCCGAATTTTTGGGAAATAGATTGACGTAATTGGCACGAAGGAACCCAAGTACTTTCATCAAATAATTTATCATTACCAATTGGCATAAATTCAATAAAACGAACGTGCCAATTATGATTAATAGTTAAAGCAGCTAAATCAAGAACTTCTGAATCATTTATGCCTTTAATAATTACTACATTTAATTTTAAAGGATTGAAACCAACCTCATAAGCTGTTTGAATTCCTTGCCAAGTTTGCTCCCAGCGTGATTTTCCCCTATTACCAATCATTTTGTCAAAAATTTCTGGATTCAGGGAATCAAAACTAATATTAATCCGTCGTAAACCAGCATCAAAAAGTGGTTTTGCTAGCTTTTCTAACGAAAAACCATTAGTTGTTATTGCTAAATCATCACATTGAGGTAATCCTACAATTTCTCGAACAAAATCAACTATCCCTGGACGTAACAATGGTTCCCCTCCAGTCAAACGAAATTTAGTAAATCCTAGCGGAATAAACACTTCTTTTAGTAGAATCAATAACTCTTCGTAACTCAATAATTCCTGTTGTAAAATATAATCAAGTTTTGCACCTTCTGGTACACAATAATGACAGCGAAAGTTACAGCGGTCGATGAGACTTATACGTAGATAATCTATTTTATTCATATAGTTATTTTATCAATTATTAATTATCAAATTTATCCAGCCCAGTTTTCCAAATATTGATATTCCTCCAAATTCTACTTCTATTAGATTAACGTAAGTCGTGGGAGGAAGAAGGTACTAGTAGTCCAAATCATTAAATTTGAATGGTTAGTTTTTCTCAAAATTGTCTAGAGACGTTATATATATATAACGTCTCTACAGCACGTCGGTAGACGAACAAACCCCGCATAATTAATTTGGTAAAGTACTAGGGTAAGAATAAATTGTTAAGTAATACGATATGGATAAAATAACACAGAAATTTCCCTCCCCGAAGCTTGCGGAGAGGGTTATTAGATTATCGTTTGTCGCTACCAGTTTTAACCAACAATCGTCGGAGGATTAACCATATCGTTGTTTTTAAAGTCAAAACCGGCTTCGGTTAAACGAGCGCGGCTAGCGTGCCATATATGTCCGCAGAGAAATAAAGTTGCAAAAACAAGATGAAAACTCACCAACCATCCACGAGATGAGACTAAATCGGGAGAAGATTCTATCATCTTTACGGGACCATAAAATACTTCCGGATAAACCGTGTCATTGAAAAAAGCAAAAGTTGCAGCCAGAAAGCCCATATATGCTATGGCACCTAAACTATAGGACAAATAAGCCTCTCCAGACCAAACTAAAACTTTCTCTGTCCAGGGAAATGGCTTGCTGATGATGTGCCAAATACCACCACCAATACACATTAAACCAACCCAAATATGACCCCCAACTACATCTTCGAGGTTGTCTACAGCAGCCATACCTGTAGCACCATGAAGCGGAAATAAATAGCTAAAAATTCTCAATGGGTTAAGTGTAGGATTGCTAATTACTCTCACGTCTCCACCGATTCCCAGATTCGGATCAAATAATCCACCCCATAGCATCGCTTTGGCTACTAATAACCAAGCTCCTATACCCAAAAGAATTAGATGAATTCCTAAAATAGTGGTCATCTTATTTTTATCTTTCCAATCGTAGCCAAAAAAGCCTACAAAACTAGAGTTTTGTGGTAGTACACTCGGTCCTCGCAATGAGTGAAAGATACCACCTGCTCCTAAAACAGCCGAAGAAATTAAGTGCAGTATCCCAATTAGGTAATAGGGTTCAATATCATTTACTGCACCTCCAGTACCTACACCTAAACCGAGGCTTGCTAAATGTGGAAGTAAAATTAACCCTTGTTCGTACATTGGTAAAGCTGGATTAAAGTGTGACAATTCAAACAATGTCATTGCACCAGCCCAGAATACTATCAAACCGGCATGAGCGACATGAGCGCCGAGTAATTTACCGGATAAATTGAGCAAACGAGCATTACCACGATACCAGTCAACGTCAGTAAAGCTGTATCTTTGATTGGATAGAGTTGTTACAGTCATTCGATTTTAGATTTTGGATTTTGAATACTTCGGCAAGTCTTACAGTGAGCTTGTCGAACTGCTCAGCACAAGTTTTGAATTTTGGATTTTCAGGTCACTCGATTATATACAATCGTTCATAACCAAAAATCAAATAGTACATTTATAGTTATTACTCCCTACTCCCTTTCTTTACAATCCGAAAGCTGACTTAACTTGAGCAGTCCAAATCTTGATTCTTTCGTCGGTTAAATCTGATTGATTATCATCATCAAGCGCGAGTCCACAGAATTTCCCATCTCTCAAAGCTTTCGATTCGTTAAAATCATAGCCATCTGTTGATGTATAACCAACGGTTTTTCCACCTCTTTGAGAAATCTTTTCTTCTAACATACCCATCGCATCCTGGAAGTTATCTCCATATCCAATTTGGTCTCCAGTACCAAAATAAGCAACCGTTTTACCACTAAAATCAATCTCGTCAAGCTCTTCAAAAAAGCCTTCCCAATCGCTTTGAAGTTCGCCGATATTCCAAGTCGGACAGCCAATAATCAGACATTCATACTGTTCAAAATCACTCGCTTCTGCATCTGCGATGTCATGCATGGTGACATCCCCACCTAAAGTATCACGAATCGTTTCTGCCGCAGATTCTGTTTTACCTGTTGTAGTACCGTAAAAAAGACCAATTGGTTTTGACATTTTGAGACTACTCGCTATTGACAATTAATTAACTAAGAAAAATCAAATTTTTGCAACTATTTATTATTAGATGCACTCACCTTTGAGATAATACAACATCAAGCAGAAAATCAACCACACCATAGTATATAGGGTTATTCATCGATTGTACGAAAATACATCTTTCTACCTTGTAAAGGAAAAGATAATTTTCAAACATCATACTTAATGCATAATTCTCTCAATAACTATTTTTCAGCATATCAAGATTTTGAAGATATTTAGCGATAATTTTGTGAAGTTTTGTAAATATATCTGTTGTTTGTAGACAAGCTACACAGAAATAAAAGTTTATCGGATTCATGTCGTTCAGGGTATTGTTAACTTATTTACCTACCGATAAACCGGGAGCAACTTGCGTTTACCTTTTTGAGAAGCATTGCAATTAACACTTTTCGGTTCAAAATCAATGCAACCAATGGCTTCTTCCGAACAAGCTTTACAAGGATGAATCGTACATTTAAGACGGTAGTCATTGGTAAAAAAGTCACAACCAGAACAAGGAATATCATGCAGCTTTTTCAACTGATTTGTTCCTTTAGTTAGCATCAACCAAAAACTAACAATAGATAAAATGACTATTGCCCAAGCACAGAAAGCACAAAAAAGTGTAGATAGCATAATATCAAGTCCAGATGATTAGTTATTATTTCCTGTTGCCTTTTCCCTATTCCCCAGATGATATAATTTATCCTCAAGATAATTTCTTAAAAAAAATGCCCGCAGATTAAGTTTGTAAGCTACAGGCATTTGAGGAACGTAGGCTCTGTCGAATCAGAAGAATTAAAAACTATGGATAATTAAAGGTTTATTTGACGGGAACGCCAAGAATGCCAAATATAACCACAAAAAGCTAGAATTCCCAGAAAAAGCTGTACATTAGCTGTTCCCAAGCGGTCATAACCATAAAAATCGGGAGGAAATACGACTTGGTTATAAGCCACAAATGGGATAGAAATAAAAGCCATCAGAGCTAAACCAAGCAGACTATAAGAAAGAATTTCCTCGCCATTTTCAATTGGGAAAATTCGTCTTACCCATCTGAACGGTGGTACTAAAATATGCCAAACACCACCAAAAATCAACATTAAACCGACCCAAATATGACCGCCGATGACATCTTCTAAATTGTCAACGCTTGCCATTCCTAAAGCAGTCCAACTACCATGTTTTGAACCGACTAAGTAACTAAAAATAATACTTGGGTCGAGAGTTGGGTTACTAATTAATCGGACTTCACCGATATTACTATCATAAATTCCACCAAAAAACATCGCTTTTAATACTAAAAGAAATGCCCCGAAACCGAGAACAATCAAATGATTGCCCAAAATAAAACCTAATTGTCTTGGGTCGTTCCACTCATAGTGAAACTTTGCCACAATTCCACCAGGACTATACAAAACAGCCGGACCGCGAAATACATGAAAAAGTCCACCTGCACCTAAAACTGCTGAAGCGATTAAATGCAGAATACCAATAACAAAATAGGGATAAGTATCTACTACTTGACCATTAGCACCAACACCCCAACCCAAGGTTGCTAAATGTGGTAATAAAGTCATCACCTGCTGATACATTGGGACTTCCGGGACAAAGCGTAATACCTCAATTATGGTAATACTTCCCGCCCAAAACATGATCAAACCTGCATGAGCGATATGAGCGCCGAGTAATTGACCGGACAAATCGGTTAAACGAGCATTACCTATTAACCAAGGTGAATCTGTACCTGATGCGAAAGTTTTATCTGTTGAGACAGCCACAATCTTTACCTTTTGCAAAATTTCAATTTAGAAATTTAGAGACGTTGTTCTATACAGCGTCTCTAGAAAATTATGATTGATTACCCGCAGTAGCTACAGAATCCAATGCTTTACCAAACTGCTTGAAGTCAACACCAATAGCTCGTAGCGCGTGCCAAAGATGTCCTTGCAAAAAGAAGAAAGCCAGGAAGAAATGAGCGTTTGCTAACCATGCTCTAGCTGTGTGAGCGCCGTATGGTAAATCTACAGTGTCAGCGAAATAAGGGCAAATACCGAATTTTAGCTGTAAAGCCGGACCGTAAAATTCAACAGGATAAGCTAAAGTATTAACCGCACAATAGTAAGATGCGACAAATCCAGCTAAGGCTATTCCTCCCAAAGAGTAAGAAAGAATTGCCTCACCAGAGAAGATGAGCAACCTCTTTGCCCAAGGTAAAGGCTCCTGGATAATATGCCACACTCCCCCACCAATCAGCATCAAGCCGACATAGATGTGTCCTCCTACTAAGTCTTCGAGATTATCGACACTAGCAAAATGAGTCTGATAACCATATATAACCAGTGGGTTAAGAGTCGGATTAGTAACTGTGCGGACAGTCTCAGATGCAGCATCATAGAGTCCGCCAAAATACATTGCTTTAGCGACCAACAATAAAGCTCCTACACCTAAGAATAACAGGTGATGTCCTAAAATAATCCCCAATTGTTTGGGATCATCCCATTCAAAATGAAACTTGCGAGCTTGTCCAGTGGCATCTTTCAAGTTTCTTGGACCTTTGAAGGTATGGAACAGCGCACCTGCACCTAAAACAGCAGAGGAAATTAAGTGTATTGCTCCAATCGCAAAATAAGCATATGTATCAACTACAATTCCACCATCTCCGACACCAAAACCCAAAGTCGCTAAATGAGGTAATAAAATCAATCCTTGTTCACCCATTGGGATATTAGGGCTATATCGAGATAGTTCAAATAGAGTGAATGAACCAGCCCACAAAGTAATTAAAGCTGCTTGGGCTGCATGAGCCCCGATAAATAAACCTGATAATTTGGCGAAGCGTGCATTACCAGCCCACCAATCATATTTAACTTTGGGATTATCGTAAGTTTGCATTGTTTAACACTTTCTCCTTGTTGCTATACTTACTCAGTAATCTGACTTGAATTTACTGCTTGCATTTGCTCTAAGCAGCTAAATTAACAGCCGCAATCTTGACGGTTAAGACAAGTAATACAGCTTCAAACCACTGTAGTTAGTCAAACCCAGCTTGTGAACCGGATTACCGTTAACACTGCTATCAGGACTTAATGCTTAGTTTATTGATAATATTTTTTATTAACAAGCTTATTTACAAAAATTAATGATTGCTATCAGTTGCTAATGATTGCGATCGCGAAGAGCAAGGCTTCGCAACAATCGCAGTTTACGCGATGTGTTAGATTTGAAACGCTAAGTTACGCAGAGTTATGATGAAACTAAAAAAACAATTCGTCATTCATAAATCGCTTTTTGTTAAAAACAACTTACAAACAACGAATAGTTAATTTCAAAATACTGATTTTAGCTGAAAGAATCTAAATCAAATGATTGGAATCCCCGACTTTGAGCATAAGTCATCATGCTTCCCAATTGAAATCCAGTTAAGATACAAGTCAATAAAGTAATTGGTAAACCTACCGCACAAGCTAACCAATTTGGAAAACCAAATATTGCTAAACCTGAACACAGAAATAAACCAATTCCCAATGTAATCCCAGTAAATGGTATAACTAATTGCTTGTATGAAAAACGAGGAGCGCTAGCTTCAGCACCGTTTTTCTGCCATGTTTGTGTAATTACTTTCAAAGTTCCAGCTAGTGCTGCACCAGAAGTTATGGCGATAAAAAATCCGATAACTAACACTAAGTAGGGCGGTTGTGTGGGGTAATAATACATGAAATCTCCTGGTTTATTATTTGTATGGTGATTAGCGAAGCTAAACGCCTTCGGCGTAACGCCAACTTTAATTTACTGAGTTTGAAGCCTTGAATGTGGGTAATATTGCTGCTACTCTTTCTCTAGAAAACTGAGTTAAAATTCCAATTGCCGCACCTAATAAACGGGATGGATTTAAATCGTCTCTGACTAGAGTCCATAAGCGCTGCACCTCTTGAGCGTGCAAGCGGTCATCTTCGGTGAGTGCAATTACCAACTGCTGTTGCAGAAATTTACCTTCATCGCTCAGTAAATACTGTAAACCCATTTGTGCTGTCGGCAACAGATCGAAACTGTTGTCAGTACGAGCGATCGTAATCATATTTTCCAATCGTTCCCATTGGAATTTACCATCTTTAAATAGCACGTTGAGCAATCTTCGCCGCAGTTGAGGAGATTCACCCATTAGCAAGCGTCGCGCTACATAAGGATAAGCTACTTCGACAATTTTAAAATTAGGGTTTAACGACAGCGCAATCCCTTCTTGAGTCACCAAGGAACGAATAATTAAAGCGAATTTAGCGGGAACTCGGAAAGGAAAGTCGTACATGAGTTTGGAAAACTCATCAGTTATTGTCTTGAAGTTAAAGTCACCGACGTTACGATTAATTGCATCTCCGAGCAACGATTCTAAAGCCGGTACAATCGGACGAATATCTACATCTGGGGTGAGAAAACCCAATTTTACGTAATCGTGGGCTAGGTCAGTATAATCCTTATTGATCAGATGAACTACCGCATCTACAAGAGTTTCTTTGGTAGTTTCATCCAGTTGATCCATCATCCCAAAATCGATGTAACCCATCCTACCATCTGGCATGGCGAATAAATTACCAGGATGGGGATCAGCGTGAAAGAAACCATGTTCTAACAACTGCTGCAAACCAGAGGTTACTCCGATTTCAATTACCGCTTGGGGGTCTAAACCTGCTGCAATAATACGTGTGGTATCAGTTAACTTGAACCCATTGAGCCATTCTAAAGTTAAAACACGAGTTGAAGTATAACGCCAGTAAATCGCTGGAACCTTGACTTTCGGGTCGTTACGAAAGTTAGTTGCGAACCTTTCAGCATTACGACCTTCGTTTAAATAATCAATTTCCTCGAATAATTTGGTGCCGAACTCATCTACTATTAATGTCAGGTCGTGTCCCAAATTTAAAGGCAACCAAGGAGCCAGCCAACCAGCAGCCCAGCGCATCAAATACAAATCAAGGGAAAGAATCGGACGTAAATTCGGACGCTGTACTTTGACTGCGACTTCTTCACCCGTTAGCAAACGACCCCGGTAAACTTGACCCAAACTCGCAGCAGCTACTGGAGTAGGAGAAAGTTCGCTAAACATTTCTTTGATTGGATGACCCAATTCGCTTTGAATCAGTCTCAAAGCCAAAGCGTTGTCAAACGGTGGTAATTGGTCTTGTAATTTGACCAGTTCGTCCAGGAAATCTTTACGTATCAAATCCGGTCGGGTTGACAAAGCTTGACCGACTTTAATAAATGTCGGACCCAAACCCACGAGCATTTTTCGTAGATGAACAGCTCGTCTCAACTTATTCCGTTCCGATACTCCCCGCCATTCATCCCATTTTAAACCCAGTACAAACCAGGTAAAATTCCAAAAAATTGCGATCGCGCGTCCCCAACCCAGCCAAGGACGCAAATTATAGTACCGCGCTATCTGATGTGCGTCGTACTTACGGTTACTTTCTGTGGGGGCTTGTGAATTCACTCCCTTTTTACCTCTTTACCTATTGACAGTTGAAAAATTAGACTTAATGTTTAAAAGCAGTTAAAAACACCCATTAGTTCAACGAACTTTCTTAAACAATCCTTCTGTTATGCTTCGCATTTTTTAGCCAAACTTTATTAAAAGTTACTTTTTATCTTTTATTATTTTATATTACTACATAAAAGTATAAATACTTAACAAAACGATTACAAAACATATACTAATCAATAATACTTATTGGAAAAGCAATAAATAATACTTAAGGAAATATTTTCTTTAAATAAGTAAATCAATAATATGTTTCTAATTACGTAAATAACAGGAATATAAATAAAAAGACAGTTTTGAGTGTTAGGTATGTTTTGTTACTGTAAAATCTGAAAAATAAATTCAGCCCTAATTGTTGTGTCAGATGTATAATATTAACAATTGAATTAAAATTAGATTGGTGAGGAAATGTTTAGCATTGAGATTGCAGCGGTCTCAATCAGAAACGAACATATGCCTTAAAGTGCTTAACGAGAGTTACCGGGAGTCTATCACCTCTTGCTACAATCCTCTTAACTACAAAGTATTTATTGATATTGATTAATTTTTGCCGCCTACTTAAATCTGAGTAAATTATCTTCATAGAACAGAAATTATGTCCTTAGATATCTTCAATTGCAAAGTGAATAAATACATAAAATGGACAATTTTTATTTAGCTTTGTTGGAGAAAACCAAGAAATTATCAATAGATAATGCTAATTATTACTATATGCAATTTAGGTTGGTGCAGGTAGCATAACAACCTACATCTAACAAATAATTTTATTATTTCTTAATGATTTGTCATACAAATGAAAAACTTTAAAATTTTAACAAGCCGTTTTTGGCTGCGTGTTTTAGTTGTGTTTTTGATTGGTATGAATATGGCTTTGGTATTTAGCTGTACAAACACCTTTGCTAAAACCCCCAGCCGGGATAAATTTTTATGGCCTTTTTTATCGACATCAATTTGGAATATGCCTATCGGTTCCGATGCGGTTTACGTCAAGGCAAATATTGATAAATCAAAACAAGCAGCAGCAGACGAAGAATATTTTTTTCAGCTAAAAGATAAATATCCCTATCGTCGGGTTTACGCTCCAGGAGCTTGGGGAGAAGGGCGCTGTACGGGTAAAAAAGATATGGATATTTCCCTGCCGATTCCCGACGATCTGATTATTCCAGACGCAACCAAAGAACCATACCATACACCAAACAACGCTTCAGCCTTTTTAATGCCAGATGGTAGAACACTAGTACAGCTTTCACCCTTAGCTCGTTGTCAAGAAAAAGGTTCAGTATACGGTTGGCGATATGATAACGTAGATATTTACGGAGAAGGAATAGGAGGAGCGCATTTCGGTTCTGGTTTATCTGCGATTGGTGGTTCAATTCGTAAAGGTGAACTTATAAACGATAAACCGATTCGTCACGCATTAAAAGTTGTGATTTGGGCAGAAAAATATTTATATTACGACGATAAAATACCAGGATATCGCTGGCCTGCAAACCGTGCCGATGATTATGCCGCAGAACGTTATGGTGGTAGCAATCATGCATTGGTACAAGGTTCATTGTTAGCCATTCCACCAGAGGTTACTAAAAAAAGTTTGAATTTAGAAACCCCAGCAGGTAAAAAGTTATTTGATGCATTGCAAAATTACGGCGCTTATGTTGTAGAAGATTCCGACGGAGATGCTCACTATTTTGCAGTAGAAAAAGGAGTTCCCAAAGAATTTAGTGACAAATACGGGTATGATTTCGAGACAAGAAAAGGCAAATTTTACGATGACTTTATGAAATTATTTGAGGCATTATATATTGTTGATAATAATAGTAGAAATAGTATTGGTGGTGGCGGAATTCCCCGTGCAGAACTTGCACCACCGATTGGTAATTAGTTAATGCAGACTACTAGCGTAATCCCACATCTCAGCAAAACCAAAGGTGATAAGTGGGGCTTAAACTTAATGCCGGAGACATATTGCATTTCTCACAAAATACAAACCGGACTTTTCTGAAAAATGATATTCAGCTAAACTTAAAAAAGATTTTAAGCTAATATTATAACTATGAGTTACCGTAATATCATTACAATTGAGCCGGACAAGCGCGGTGGTAAGCCTTGTATTCGACGTATGCGGATCACTGTTTACGATGTTTTGGGCTGGTTAGCTTCTGGAATGTCTCATGAGGAGATTTTAGACGATTTTCCTGAGTTAACACAACAAGATATAAAAGCCTGCTTGGAATTTGCTGCGGATCGAGAACACCTTCTGATTGCTGTTTCTGGTGAAGTTTGAAAATACTATTCGACCAAAATTTGAGCCGGAAATTAGTTAAAAGGCTAGCTGATATTTTCCCTAATGCTAGTCATGTTCAGTTTCATGGACTCACACAAGTAAGTGATAGTGAAATTTGGGAGTTTGCGCGGGAAATTGCTTTAGGTTTAGAATTGAAGCTTGGGATGCGGGAACTAATTTGTTACCGGAAATTGAGAAAATTGGGGATGTGGATGTGTTGTCTACGGTGTTGGATGCGATTGCAATTGTTGATACAGTCGAACAATTACGACAAGTTTATCAAACAATCAACGAGTAGTTTGGTTGCGATTCCTGCAGACAGCTAGCCTCCGGCAACGCTCCGCGTAAGATAACGCACATCCCAAAAGCAATGATTATCGCATTTTGTAAATTGTATAACTTACGCATTGACAAAAACAATCAAGTATGTAGTTAGGTTTTCAATGCCTTTCAATCTGATTTTTCCACAAAGCGCGATCGCTAGCTACCTGTCCTTAGTTTTGTCATCAACAGCCTGAAACGACCGAATTCCGTTAGTACAGATGATAGTCGATTTGTATAGTGCGTAAGTTCTAAATTGAATGCGATCGCATCTCCCCAAACCCTTGCACTTCTCAAAACCAAAATGCGATCCTTTCCAAGGATGAGATTTACTATAAAATATGATTGTTACTAGTACCGCTGCGCGGAAGTCAAAAGTCAAAAGTCAAAAATATTATAGGATAAGGGTTTCAAGCATTTTAAATGGGTGCTTTATTTCCGCCGCGCTGTACTAGTTACCAACAGAGACGATAGGTGGAAAATATAACATCGGAAATCGTATTTCTGATTGAGGAAGACCCTGAAAGTGGTTATGTAGCAACAGCATTGGGTGAATCAATTTTTACCCAAGCTTCGGATGTAGCAACTTTAAAAGAAATGGTTCGTGATGCGGTTCGATGCCATTTTCCTGAAGAAGATACCCGTCCAAAAGTAATTCGCTTGCATTTTGTTCGGGATGAGGTGATTGCATCGTGAAACTGCCACGAGATTTGTCAGGTGAGCATTTGGTTAAAGCGTTAAGTAATTTTGGTTATACAGTAGATCGACAGACTGGTAAGTAGGTCGGTACAAAAAAATAACGCGCTTATAAAGAAATGTAAATCAATCTTAAACCCTCTTACAAGACAGCCTTTTCCATGAATGCCTCTTGCCTTGTCTCAATGATAATTTTCCGTGCTGATCTACTTAGTCATATTCGTTTAACTACCCAGCTTCAAGGCGAACATCATAGTTTGCAGCTTTTGGGGGAAGGTTTGTTTTTGATCAAACATTGAATTACAAGTTCATCCCAAACCAGATGATAGGATGGAAAGGTAATTTGGGTTTTGGTTTTTTGAGAATAAAGGTTTATGTTACAAACTTTTAGAGCCACTTTAAAAGGAAATTCTTTGGAATGGGGTGAGGATGTTCAGTTTTTGTCTGGGAAAGATGGGAAAGTAAAAGTATTGGTGACAATTTTAGAGGAAGAAACAATCCCAGCAGATAGTGGACGCGGTAAACGTATGGCAGCAGTGTTAGAAAAATTAGCGCAGGCACAAGCTTTTGCTAATATCGATCCAGTTACTTGGCAGCGAGACATACGCCAAGATCGAGAACTTCCCAATCGAGGTGAATAATGCTTGTGGATAGCAATATTATCATTTATGCAGCCCAAGTGGAAAATGTAATGCTGCGTGAATTTATTGCCAAGCATGAACCTGTTGTTTCAGCTTTGAGCTATGTTGAAACTTTAGGATATCACCGTTTGCAGGAAATAGAAAAGCAATTTTTAGAGGAATTTTTCACGGTATCACGAATTCTTCCCATTTCTCAACCAGTAATCGAGCAAGCTGTAAAATTGCGGCAAATACAAAGGATGAGTTTAGGCGATGCAATTATTGCGGGAACTGCATTGTCTTATAATTATGAGTTGGTTACGCGAAATATTAAAGATTTTCAATGGATTGAGGGTTTAAAGTTATTAAATCCTTTTGAGATTTGAGCTAATCGGCGGATTTTTGATCGGAGGTTAGGGTAAAACCAAAGCGTAATGTGATGGATTTTTATGGGGTTGCGCCTAATTTATTGTCTGGGGTGGATGCTCAAGTGTGGGTTTCGCAATTTCGGGAGGAATGGGATGAGCGTGAATCTAACTTAAATCCACAGCGATGAAATTTAGTCAATCATTCCTGGGAATAAACAAAGTTTTTTTGGATACTGCTCCAATTATTTATTATGTTGAGGGAACGCCAGGATTTGGAGAGGTGGTTCGGGAAGTATTTAATTTACTTGCTCAAGGTAGCTTTCAGGCTGTGAGTTCTCCTGTAACATTGGCTCCCGTGTTTAGTAATGCCAATTCGGTTAGGAAAGCCTCAAATTCAACGAGATTTTCTTGAGTTATTGACAAATACTGATGGGATTTCATTTATGCCGATTACAGCTTCTGTGAGTCAGAAAGCGGCAGAAATAAGAGTAAGTTATGGTTTAAAGTTGCCTGATGCATTGCAGCAGCAGCTTTGGTTGCTGGTTGTGATGCGTTTTTAACGAATGATATAGCCTTGCAGCGAGTAAGTGAGTTGCAAGTTTTGGTATTAGGTAATTTACAAATTTGAATATTTTGAATTCAATGAAGTCTAATTTCGCCAAGCGTCGGTTTCTTTTCTGGTTCACATTTGGTTTACTAATTGTGTTGATTAGCTTTATTCCGGTGCGGATTGCTGCGACTTTTCGTCAAGTACCGACTCCCCAGGGGATTTTTGTGTTGGGGGGTGATTATAATCGGACAAGGTTTGCTGGGAAGTTTTGGCTGTCTCGTCGGGATTTGGATATTTGGGTTTCTGATTTTCCCCAGTATTTAGATCAACATCAGCGGATTTTAAGGAAGTTTGGTGTCTTACCTTCTCAGTTACATTTAGATGGTGCAGCTACTGATACGGTGACGAATTTTACGACTTTGGTTGATGATTTTGTTGGTGCTGGGTTAAGTCATGTTTTTTTAATTACTTCGGATTACCATATGAGGAGAGCAAGGGTTATTGCCACTGTTGTTTTTGGTAGTCGGGGGGTTGTGGTTAGTCCGGTTGCGGTAGTTTCGGGAAGGGATGAGGATGAGTCGTTGGTGCGGGTGGTGAGAGATTTTGGGCGTTGTTGGTTGTGGGTTGTGACGGGGAGGAGTGGGGCTAGTTTTAATCCGCGTTTGGATTGATTTTTTAATTCATTTTTATAGCAATTCCCAAGCACATGAAATACACCCCACCCGCGCTGTCGCGCACCCTCCCCTTAGCAAGGGCAGGGTTGGGGACTTTCAAGGGTAGGTTTTTTTAGATTAAGCCTATTTTTTTGGTTTTAGAACTAAAATCATTGGCTATAACCTTGAAATTACGTTTAACTCTTGAGAAAATTCTCAACTATTTATCTAAAACCTAAATACCTACCCTTGAAAGAGGGTTGGGGAGGGGTGATTTTTGTATCTCGTGATGAACTATTGGAATGTATTTATGGAACAGTCAATTGAGGATTTATTAGAAGGACTAGAGCAAGAACGTGAAGCAATTTGGCTTCAACAACAGCAAGATGCGTAGAGTGTTTGCTGATTCAAGTGTAATAATAGCAGGTGCTGCTTCCCGTAAAGGTGCTAGTCGTGCTGTGCTGATGATGGCAGAAATTGGTCTTTTTCAGGTTTATGAAATCAAACCGAATTCCTATATAAATATTGATGATATAATTAAGCCTAAAAGTTAAGGGTAATTTTATGAATGCTTATAAAAGATATCTCACTATAGAAGACCCGAATCATATAGTTTTGTCAGGTTTACCTTTTAAACCTGGACAAAGAGTTGAAATAATTATTTTAGCAGAAGACAAGGAAAAAGAGGCTTTAGCATCAAAATTACAGCAATTATTCAAAGAAACCCAAGCCTTACACCAAGATAGCCCATTAACTGATGAGGAAATAGTTGCAGAGATTGAGGCTTATCGTCGGGGAGAATGAAAGTAATTATTGATACGAATGTTTTAGTTTCTGCGGCGTTATCTGGCGGAAATCCTGAGTTTGTGATTCTTTTTATTGTTAGTAATTCAGAAATTGAATGGGTGGTATCAGCAGAAATTCTGCGGGAATACAAGGAAGTTTTAAGTAGGAAAAAGTTTAAGTTAACTCAAGAGCAACTTAATCGTTGGTATGAATTTTTAGATAATGCTACCGTTTTAATTAATCCTAGATTGGAGATTAATTTTTCCAGAGATCAAAAAGATGCTAAATTTTTAGCCTGTGCCATTGAGAGCAATGCAGATTTCTTGATTACTGGCGATTTAGATTTTACTGAAGCTCAAACTTTAATACAAACAACTATAGTTTCTGCGTCTAGTTTTAAGAAATTAGTTTGTGATGTGGTTTAGAATCATTACAACGGATAGATTCTAGCTTTTATTTTGTAATGAAATAATAAGGTTAAAGCGTTAAGTAATTTTGGTTATACAGTAGATCGACAGACTGGTAGTCATATTCGTTTAACTACCCAGCTTCAAGGCGAACATCATAGTTTGCAGCTTTTGGGGGAAGGTTTCTCCACCTAATATCATGTTCGGATAAACAGTTGTCATTGTTTTAAGTACTCATGCAAAAATATTTGTATATTTCAAAAATAATTGAAATAACCCTCAAACCCCTGCGATTCCTTCATTTCGCTACGCTGCATTCGCTTCGGACAAATGTTTAATTAATGAAGGCACAAGTACTTATAAGTAATTAAACGAACCTGATATGAGGATTCGACCCCTCATAATTAATGAAACGCACCACTAGTACTTCACCACATTAATTTTAAGGGGTTGAGGTAGTGCGTTGGCGTAGCCTGCCCCGAAGGGGCATACTTCTAGCTCGCTCTTTGACTACCAGGGAGCTAGAAGCTCCCACTACAAACGCATTACCCCTCATAACTTATGTGGTGCAATACTAGTACTCCACCACATTAATTTTGATGGGTGTCAGGGAGTGCGAGCGTCTCGCTCGCTCGAATCCACCAGGGAGCGAGACGCTCCCACTACGAACGTACCCTTCATAACTTATATGGCGGAGTCGTAGTGGTCTGTCCCATTAATTATGATAGTTTGTAGTAAGGGCTTTAGCCCTTGATTTGAGCGATAAATCGCAACTACGAACCCCTCATAACTTATGTGGTGCAATACTAGTACTCCACCACATTAATTTTAAGGGGTTGAGGTAGTGCGTTGGCGTAGCCTGCCCCGAAGGGGCATACTTCTAGCTCGCTCTTTGACTACCAGGGAGCTAGAAGCTCCCACTACAAACGCATTACCCCTCATAACTTATGTGGTGGAGTACTAGAAGAATATTTTCTCCAACTGTCGCTTTCTCTTCTGGTTCGCATTAAGTTTACTAGCTTAGTTAATGGTTTTGTTGATGCTGGTTTAAGGCATATTTTTTTGATTACTTCGGATTATCGGGACTTAGACAAAAAATAAGTGGAAAAAAGCCTCAAAACCAGTTATGGCAAGGGATTAACTTCAAAGCGCTCAAAATCGCTCAAACCTAGATATATCAAGAAAACAACCAATTCGACGTAAAACCATTGATTTACAAAGCTTTGAGGCTATTTTTTGCACAAAAAATCTTTAAGTCCCGGTAAGGAATTTACATTTGTGACTGGCATAAAATGGCATAATCTGCCATAATTGTTCCATAGTTGAGGTAATGATGGCTATGAAAAGTATGAATATATCTCTACCTGAGTCTATGCGAACTTATGTAGAAGAACAGGTTGCAAGCGGAGGTTATGGAAGTGCAAGCGAGTATTTTCGTGAGTTGGTGCGACTAGATAAAAAGCGTAAAGCTACCGAGCGTGTGGAAGCTATGTTATTAGAAGGTTTGAATTCAGGAAATGCGACATCGATGACTGATGAAGACTGGGAAGATGTTCGTCAAGCTGTACGGGAGAAGTTAGCGAAAAGAAAAGGTGTGAGCATAATTCGTAATTCGTAATTCGTAATTCGTAATTAATGCCCCATAAATAAAATAATGGTGCTTAAACTTCTCCCGTAGGGAGAGGCTGCGCCAACGCATAGTTGACATCCACAGATGAATCCGGGGGCTTCAAACCATTAATGTTTTCCCGGTGAGTTGAGCATCATGGGTGAGGTAAGAAAAAGACCGCAAGTTATCCAGGATTTAATTGAGCTAGCCACATATATCGGTGAAGATAATCTAGAAGTTTCCGACCGTTTTCTATTTGCGGCTGAAGAAACTTTTAAACAAATTATATTGATATGATACTTGAAAAGTAAAAAACTTTATGAGTCAGCAGTTGGAAACCGTTTTCAGGCAAGCTCTGGAATTGTCACCGCAGGAACAGTTGGAGTTAATTGAGCGCTTAAGTTCCCAAGCATCTATACAGTCGGAGGTTGGGGTTAAATCAAAGCGTAATGTGATGGATTTTTATGGGGTTGCGCCTAATTTATTGTCTGGGGTGGATGCTCAAGTGTGGGTTTCGCAATTTCGGGACGAATGGGATGAGCGTGAATCTAACTTAAATCCACAGCTATGAAAGTTAGTCAAGCATTCCTGGGAATAAACAAAGTTTTTTTGGATACTGCTCCAATTATTTATTATGTTGAGGGAACGCCAGGATTTGGAGAGGTGGTTCGGGAAGTATTTAATTTACTTGCTCAAGGTAGCTTTCAGGCTGTGAGTTCTCCTGTAACATTGGCAGAGTGTTTAGTGATGTTTATTAATTGTGTTAATTAGCTTTATTCCCGTGCGGATTGCTGTGACTTTCCGTCAAGCTCCAACTCCCCAGGTTATTTTTGTGTTGGGGGGTGATTATAATCGGACAAGGTTTGCGGGGAAGTTTTGGCTGTCTCGTCGGGATTTGGATATTTGGGTCTAGGGAGAAGTCGGGTTTTTTCCAGAAATCTTGCTTACACAAGATAATTTTGCTAAAAACCCGACTTCTGGAAACCGTCTAACTTTCGGCTACATTTAGATGGTGCAGCTACTGATACGGTGACGAATTTTACGACTTTGGTTGATGATTTTGTGGCTGATAATTTACACCATGTTTTTTTGATTACCTCACGATTACAAGTTCCTCTCAAACCAGATGATAGGATGGAAAGGTAATTTGGGTTTTGGTTTTTTGAGAATAAAGGTTTATGTTACAAACTTTTAGAGCCACTTTAAAAGGAAATTCTTTGGAATGGGGTGAGGATGTTCAGTTTTTGTCTGGGAAAGATGGGAAAGTAAAAGTATTGGTGACAATTTTAGAGGAAGAAACAATCCCAGCAGATAGTGGACGCGGTAAACGTATGGCAGCAGTGTTAGAAAAATTAGCGCAGGCACAAGCTTTTGCTAATATCGATCCAGTTGCTTGGCAGCGAGACATACGCCAAGATCGAGAACTTCCCGATCGAGGTGAATAATGCTTCTGGATAGCAATATTATTATTTATGCAGCCCAAGTGGAAAATGTAATGCTGCGTGAATTTATTGCCAAGCATGAACCTGTTGTTTCGGCTTTGAGCTACGTTGAAACTTTAGGATATCACCGTTTGCAGGAAATAGAAAAGCAATTTTTAGAGGAATTTTTCACGGTATCACTAATTCTTCCTATTTCTCAACCATTAATCGAACAGGCTGTAAAATTGCGGCAAATACAAAAGATGAGTTTAGGTGATGCAATTATTGCGGGAAATTTATATCGACTCTTACCATTCACTTTTAAGAGTTGAATGCAAATTAGGGATGATGATTTGGATTATCACAGATTAGGTTTTCTGCTTGAGCGACTTTCAGTAAACGGTCATCAGCAGTTAAAAATTTTAATGTTACGTTATTTTCCTGGGAAAGTTGCGACCAAATGCATAATGCAGAAGCTAATTGAACAGCATCATAAGCTCTCAAGGGATGACGACTGACGAGTTGTCCTGCTAATTGAGTGACTATTGGCAGCAATTCAACTTTTTGATACTGAGTATCGAAATGGTAACGAAATGCTTGTAAAATTTGATTAGCGTGATTAGTTGAAAGGCTCCCTTCTCTTTGACGACGAGCCAATGCGCTGTCTCACTTCTACCCAAGTAATTCGGGCAACAATCAACAAGTTTTGATTAGATTGAAGTGTTAGGGATTGAATCCAAGCAGTTCCAATTTCGGGAACATAACGTTTGAGCAAAGCGCTGGAATCTAAAAAGTATGCTGTTACCATTCACCTCGATCTTCAATGATTGTTTCGGAAATTGGTTGACCAGTAACATCAATAGACTGTACCATTAATGCCAAATCAGCATCAGAAATTGCTTGAGCATCGGAGGTAGTATTTGGTGTAAGTAAACCAGAATTATACAGAGATGACAATAAAACAAAGGGTTCTGTAGTTGTTTGGTTGGGTAAAACTTGAAGCCAGACTGTTTGCTTTTCGCACAAGTCGATTGGAGTTAAGGGACGCAACAATCCATTTTCATAAATAGCTGGAATTGGTTTAGTCATATTAACTAATTTGTTGTTATCAATCTATTTTAACTCAGGACTTACGCACTCAAATATATAAATTGCTTTTCACCAAGCTCCTACTCCCCAGGGGATTTTTGTGTTGGGGGGTGAGTATAATTCGTAATTCGTAATATCTCCCTCCGGGAGATGCTACGCGTTCAGTTTACTGACTCGTCAGAGTAACGTAATTCGTAATTAATTCCCCATAAATAATGGTGCTTCAAACCTTAAAAAATTAACGGGCGTGATTATAATCGGACAAGGTTTGCTGGGAAGTTTTGGCTGTCTCGTCGGGATTTGGATATTTGGGTTATGGCTTCGCCACGCTTTGCGAACGGATTTTCCCCAGTATTTAGATCAACATCAGCGGATTTTAAGGAGGTTTGGTGTTTTACCTTCTCAGTTACATTTGGATGGTGCAGCTACTGATACGGTGACGAATTTTACGACTTTGGTTGATGATTTTGTGGCTGATAATTTACACCATGTTTTTTTGATTACTTCGGATTACCATATGCGGAGAGCAAGGGTTATTGCAAGTGTTGTTTTTGGTAGTCGGGGTGTGGTGGTAACTCCTGTGGTGGTGGTTTCGGGTAGGGATGAGGATGAGTCGTTGGTGCGGGTGGTGAGGGATGAAGGGGCGTTGTTGGTTGTGGGTTGTGAGTGGGAGAAGTGGGGCTGGTTTGAATCCGCGTTTGGATTCAAATACTCGACTTCTTGAGAGGGTTTATCTGTAAACCGGGAATTATGGGTCAAAACTCGAATATCTTAAGTCTATCAAAGTTACTTACCAAGCATCGACTCTTAAAATTCTATGCCTAACTAACTGATATGTATATCCAGAAAAATGTGCGATCGGCATTGTGAGTAATGTGACTCCACAGAAAAACCAGCGAGTTATAAATGAGGGTGTTTCTTCTTCTTTACCTCGCCAAAATTCTTCTTTAAAGTTGCTGCGATATTTCCAATTGACTCGGAGGCTTTCTAGGAATGGTAATAGAATTCCCAGGGGGATGAGTTCGATGATGGGTAGTTTTAGCTGAGGGAAAAATAAATCGATGAATGCCATTATCATGGTCAGGGATAGTACCAAAAATGGTAGTTTTCCCCTGATTTGTAATCGATTTGAGTGTTTTTTACTGGTTAAATAGCGTCCTCTCCCGTATTTAAAGTATTGAATCCACAGGGATTTCCAGGTTTTTCTGGGGTAATACCAGACGCGAATTTTGGAGCTAATATAAATTGCGTTTTCGCTTTTGTTAAGTAATTTTTGGTTTAATTCCGCATCTTGATTCGTGATTTGTGTGGTGTCAAATCCACCAACATCAAGTAATGCTTGTCTCCAAAAACAGCCGATATAAACGGTGTCTGCATAACCATCATAGTTGGGGTCACGGTATTTTGCGCCACCACTACCTAATATACTTTTGGATGCTAGGGTGACTCCTGCTTGAAAGGGGGTTTTGGCAACAAAGCGTTGCGCTCCTCCGACGTTGAGGGCTTTTGATTCTTGTAGGGCTTCTACGCATTTTTCTATATAGTCGGGTGCGTAGTCGGAGTGTGCATCTGCTCGGAGGAAGATGTCACCTGTGCATTCTTTGAGGATGAGGTTTAAACCTGCTGATTGGATTTTATCGGGGTTGTGGATTAGTTTGACTCGTGGATCTTCGGTTGATAGTCGTTTGACTATTTCTTGGGTTCCATCGGTGCTTCCACCGTCGGCTATGAATATTTCGATGAGGTTTGGGTATTGAGTTGATAGGAAAGTTCGGATGAGTTTTTCTATATTAGCCGATTCGTTATAGGTGGGAATGGCTACTGTTACTGTTGGTAGTAAATCAAGTTTTTTCTCTTTAAATATCATTATTTTTGATTAGTCCTTAAATCTAATTCAACTATCTTCATTATTCATATTAGAAAATCCAAAAATTCTAATAGTTAATCCAACTATAAAATAATAAAAGAAAGATAGTCTGTACTGTTCTGTAACATTACTACCAAAGGAAGCTATAAATAAGCTAAACAACCAAACTAAATTAGTGTAAATCAATTCTTTTTGTTGCAAATTCTTTCTTATAATTAGTTTTAATAAAAGATATATAGAGATTACTAAAGGAATTACAAAAATTACTATAAACCCTAACAAACCATATCTAAATAGAAAGTAAGAATAGCTAGATTCAAGCCCCGGCATTGTTGCCTTAGAAACACCATTACCAAAGAATAAATTAATAGGATTACTTTTCAAAAAATCGATAGTAACATTAAACTGTTCAAATCTGTTGTCAACAGAACCTACATCCTCTCCTTGTAAAGCTCTTTCAAATCCCTGAAATATATATGTAAATGGTGAGTCACCTGATAAATATGTAATATAACCATATCCGAATAGTGCTATTGCAATTGAAATAGGTAGTAAATAATAAAGTAATTTTCCAGTAATTTTTATATTGTTGTGTGTTGTTTTTTTTGTATATCCTATAAGAAGAGATATAGGAATAGTGAAGAGTAAAGAAAACATACTTGTTAATAGTCCTGTCTTAGACAATGAAAAAGCAATCCCAGAAAAAGTTACCATCATTAGTGGTAAAAAATAGAATTTTTTTGAATTTATCCAGCAAAATATGAAGTAATATAGATAAAAACTAAGAAAAGTTGAATAATCGTAAGGATTTCTAAACGGAACTGTTAATCTTTGCAAAGAACTAATAACCAAGTAGTCTTTTGTATAAGTCAAACTAATATTATCATTTATATGAAAAAGCTGATTGAGACTTAATATTCCTACTAAGCAAAAAATCAGCATCATTATTTGTTTAAAAAAATTAATTTTTTTTTGAGAATTAATAAATTGGAAAGAAAATATAAAAGAAAGAAAGTGGAGAAGTGGTTTATGAAGCTCGAATAAATCGTTAAATATGAATTCTTGACTTAAAAACATAATTGATATTGGTATAGCAACTCCATAATAAAATAAAGTTATTGATATCAAAGTAAACAATTTTTTCTCTATTTTAGCTAGAAAAAAAATCTTTCTTTTATATAAAAAATATATTGACAACAGTATAATCAAACCACCATTTACTAAAATAGCTCCTTGTGTATCTAGAGATTGTGTAAAAGTTGGAAAAAAGAAAGCATATAAAAAAATTAATCCAGCTAAACAGCTATCTAGCTTAAATTTTAAAAAACTATTCTTTTGATTGTGATTTACCATTATGCAAATATGAAAATTTTAATAGCTATCAATGAATTTTTAGGGTTTTAATTTATTAAGATTGAATACATGATGATATACTTTCTCCATTAAAGTAATATTTTCAAACCATAAGTATTGATTGTGTACCTGTTTTATTCCTGCTTCACCCATTTGTTTACGAAGAATTGGATTTTCTGCTAAAGAAATAATAGCCTCAGCAGTTGCGTTTGGATCTTCTTTCGGAACAATATAACCAGTAGTACCCTCATCTACAACTTCAGGTAAACCACCTACATTTGATACAATTACAGGAAGACCACAAGCAGAAGCCTCTAGTACTGCAACTCCAAAGCTTTCACTATCTTTTCTACTAACTGCTACGTAAATATCAAATTGATTCAAATAAGAAGGGACTTCTTCGTGTGGAACTTTTCCTACAAACTGTACATATTCTCGAAGATCCAGTTGAGCGACCAGACTCTCTAATTCTTTACGCTGAGGACCATCTCCTACAATCATTAAACGTAATTTTCTATTAAGTTCAGGATTGGAAATAGCTAGTTTTTCGTTTACACAGCCAAATGCGCGTACCAATATATCAATAGCATATTTAGAGGCTAATGTTTTGACAGTTCCTATTGTGATTACGTTTGCTTTCTTAAGACCGCAAATTGGTTTAAATTTTTCTACATCTATACCAAAAGGAGTAATAGTAATATTCTGGATATCAGGGCAAATAGTTTTTACTTGTTCTGCCATTACTTGACTTGTAGAACATATCCAATCAGCATATTGTATATTAGAAGCTACAATATTCTTATGCAAGGATGAATGCATAGGAAAATCATAGACATCACTCCCCCATACAGAAAGCACTGAAGGATGAAAGTTGCTTAATCTAGCTAAAGTACCATAACCACTGGCGTAATGAACATTAAGAATATCAGGAGAAATTTTTTTCAGCAATTTTCTTATGGACAATACATTAAATAAATATCCATAGAGTGAGGAAAAAGGTAAATAATGTAAATAAATTTTCTCGTCAATATAGTCATTACCAGGATTATGCTGGGTAATAAGATGGACTTCATATCCACGATTAGCTAATGCATTTGCCCAACGCACTGTATGAATTGAATTTATTCCAGCCAATAAACATATTTTAAGATTACTATAGTTAACTGAATTCATAAGCTAATTACCTATACAATTTTATAAATATATTATTTTTTTATTATTTAATATTCCCATCCACGCATTTTTGAAGTAAATATTCTATAATATTTTACTAACATAATACCTAATGAATTTCTTTCTATAACTGTTCTTAACTGAAATCTAAAATAGCGAAAGACTCGGTTGTAGATGAATGATATCAGTTGATTATCTCCATAATTTGTAGAGATTTTGTAAACTTCATTAAGTGTTCTACCATAATTTGAATTTGATGCACCTTCTACAGTCATATTTGCAAGATGAGTATGATTAATACATAAAAAATTGTACCCTTTTGTATATGCTCTTCTAAGCAATTCGTAATCCATCGCAAATTTTAATTGTAGATTGAAATAACCAATTTCTTCATAGACTTTTCTTTTTGTAAAAACAGTTGGATGTGGTATTTTAGGCATTTTATACTTAAAACAATCGAGATTTAATTTCTTATTTGCTTTTCTTGTATAAGCGATATTTTCATGCTCATTAAACATCATTATATCGCTATAAAACATATTATAATTTGGGTTTGATAATGAGTATTCTACTATGATACTAACTGTCTGTTTCTCATACCAATCACCAGCGTTTAAAATACCGATAATATCTCCTTCTGCTATGCTTATACCTTTATTAAAAGCATCACTTATTCCTTCATCAGGCTCACTTATCCAATAGAAAATGTTTTCATTGTACTTATAGAGAATATCCAATGTTCTATCAGTAGAAGCACCATCAATAACAATATATTCAATATTTTCGTATGTTTGACCTAGTACACTCAAGATAGTCTTTTCAAGTGTTTTTGCACCGTTAAAAACAACGGTGATGATGCTTATTAAAGGTTTATTAGATGCAGATGCTTTATACAATTTACCACTAACTCTTATTCCACCCTCTTTACGGTCAGGGTGAGCCGGGCGGTTAAGATAATCTTCAATAGTAGGAATAGGCATATCAATTTTAATGTTTTTTAGATTAATAGGTAATTTCTTCATAAAAATTTGTGGAAATTTAAATTTATAGTTCAATTAATTCTTTAAGTGCAGTATAAGCATTTTAAGATAATTAAATTATATTAACTGCAAGTGACAATTTGTTATACTTTCATACAAAGATAAATAACGACGCGCTTGTATTTCTAACGTAAACTCGCGCTCAACTTTCTCACGAGCATGATAACCTAATTTGTAATCTTCACTTTATTTCTTTATACCTTAAAATAAATGAAGATTTTGTAGATACCTAAAGCTGATTCCATAATTTCTCATCTATGATTCAGAATTGCTGTATCTTTCACAATTTCTAAAAAATTTCGACCATAAGCTATAATTTCCTGGCTATTCTTGTATCTTGCAGTTTCTTCTGCATCGATATCTATACCTGGTTTAAAATTATCAAAAGCGTTAGAAATTAAAGATGCAAGCTGTTCTGGATTGTGTTGCTCAAAAAATAATGTACGAGGTGGACTCTGCTCTAAATGAACCGGAAAATCGGAAGCCAAGATAGGTTTCCCTAGTGTTCTTGCATCTTCGATAACTGTACTCCAACCTTCAAACAAAGATGGCTGAATAATGGCTAAACACATTCGCATAAGTTGGATTTGCTCAATCCGAGGAATCAGTCCTAAAATTATTAATTGCTTTTCAAGTTCTAATTCTTTAATTCTAGAAACTAATTTCACATAATGTTCAGAATCTTGGTTAAAACTACCTGTAAAAACAACAGTTGGGCAAATATTTTTTTGTTTGAGAATACCCAATGCTTCTACAATCAAAATATGATTTTTATGCGGATAAAATTGGTTGCTGACTAGAAAAAAATTATCTGGTAGTTCATATTTTTCTTTCGTTAGTTGAGGGTTGGGTTTGAAATATTCTGGCTCTAGATAACTAACAAAGTTCATAACTCTAGTTCGATGTGCTGCGTCAGGATAAAGACGATGAAAATCTGACTGCGCCATTTTGCTACTTAAAATAATCACAGGAGCATTATCAGCTATTCTTTTATGATTTATATTGCGTCTTTTGATTTCTTTCTCTGAGAAAAATTCTGGAAAGTAATGATGCTGGAAATCAGGAATCCACGCACCTGAAGAGTAGGGAACTCTTGTACTGATACATCTAGGATATAGAAAATCTATTTTTAGAGGATTAAATATATTGGAAGGCAGAAAAACTAGACGTTCTGACAAAATACGATTAATTTCCAAATAAAGTTTTCCATAGGTATAAACTTGATCGAGATGGGAAAGTATTGGTTCGAGTAAGTTTAGGTCAGAAGAAAAACAAGCTACACTGAGTTTTATATTGGCTCTTTCTTCAGATGGTAAGCTGGCAATAGCCCGAACCAAATTCTGAGTGTAAATAGTACCTCCCATCCAATTAGAGTTCCCTGCCATCCAAAGACATACATGCAATTTTTTCATACTCCTACAAGCTCCGCTTGACACCAATTTACAAATGTTTTTACACCTCTTTCCAAAGGTACGGAAGTAGTAAACCTTAATAAAGCCAATTTTGATATATCAGCTCGCCAGTTAAGAGGTGTACCAATTGGGACAATACCATCAAATTGGAGAGCGTTATCGTACTCTAAGGTATCTAAAACTATATTTGCTAATTCAGAAATAGTTATTTCTCTACCAGAAGCAAGGTTATAAACTTCTCCTTGCATTGGTGCAGAATCTGCGACTACCATCAAGGCTTTAGCAATATCAAGTGCATGGATAAAATCACGACTTTCTTGTCCAGTTCCTTGCAAAGTTACAGCCCTTTGAGTAATGGCTTTTTGGCAAATATCCCAGAGAACTTGACGACGTAAACCTGGACCATAAGCTGAAAAAATTCGCATACTAGCTGTGGGTAAACCATAAACTTTGGTAAACTCTAGACATAGCTGCTCGCTCTGTAATTTATGGAAGCCATAGGGAGAAAGGGGAGCTACAGATTGACTTTCACTTACTGGTAATGATTCTGGATTACCATAGACTGCTGCACTGGATAGGAAAATAAATCTACAATCAGGGGTATTGAGACGCAAAGCATTGAGAATTTCAAAGGTAATAACTGTATTGGCATAAAAATCAGGTAAAGGGTCAGTGACTGATAAACCAACAGAGGCACGACCAGCACAATGTATGCAAACATCAGGAGTGTGTTCTTGCAGCAAGCTATTTAATGCTGCGTCTGGCAGTTGTAGACGGTGGTAAGCTGACAAGTTGGCAAGAGGTGCGTTTTCAGGTGGGGAGTTGTCAATCCCAATTACTGACCAACCTCGCTCTGAAAAATAGCGAGCAACGTAGCGACCAATAAAACCCGCAACTCCTGTTATTAAAATTGATTTAGGTTGAGTCATTTCTGTTTCACCGCCAGAAATGTGTAAAGACGACCAGGAGTATTAGACTTAACAGAAGCATACCAGCCTGAAAATTTTTGTACTGATGTTTTTGCTGCTAGTCTACGTGCTATTTTTTTTCCAAAAATATTACTTAATGCAGACGCAGTTCCATCTTCAAATTCTGCTTGGGTTTTGGGTGCATAGTTGATCACACTTTCGTAGGGATTAATAACTTTCTGAAGTTTTAGTCCTGCTGTTTTTATAGATTCTGTATATTCATTTAATAAGTATGCATTTTCTCCACCATATAAAAAATGCAAAGGATGAGATTCTAAAAACTTTGGCAAATCTTCTTTTTGGGAAATGACATGTTCACGAGTTGCAATAAATACTCCTCCTGGTTTCAATACTCGTGCTGCTTCTTGACAAAGTTGTTTCAAATCATGTGCATGATGAAGTACAGCTCTTCCATATACGATATCAAAAGTACTATCTTTAAAAGGCAGTTTTTCACCATATTCTTGAACAATTTGAATAGGTATTTTTGTGCTATCAATTAAAGATTTTATTGCTTCTGCACCAACTAGAAAGCTGGGATCGGGTTCTAGGGCTGTTACAGAACATCCTGATTTTGCAAACGCATAGCTAGAAATACCTCGACCAGCTCCCAAATCTAATACATTGCCAGGAAGATATTTTTTTAACAAATTTTTAACAGCCAACCATTCTTCACTACTGTTAAAGCGTTCTGCCGCTGATTCTAAGGGGTCATCATAGTAACAATGATATACAAGCTCTTGTTTTTCTTGTTGTTCTCGTAACCATTGTACAGCCTCTTCCCACGTCAATATTTTAGCGCTCATCTTCTGGTATCTCCCGAATTATACGAGCTGGATTACCAGCAACAATTGTCCATGCTGGAACATCCTTTGTAACAACTGAACCTGCCCCAACTACTGCCCCTTCTCCAACAGTTACGCCTTTGAGAATAATAGAGTTAAAACCAATCCAAGCTTTGTTACAAATCTTGACGGAAGCAACTTTTACATGCGTCCAATCTTTTTTTCCTATTCGCCAATTAGTAACATCGTCTACACGCTGTGAAAAGGATACAGAATGAGAATCATGGTCAACTATTGTTACGTTCCAAGATATCATTACATCATCACCAATTTCAATACTTTTAGCTGCAATTAGATTACCACTCATAAATACTCGTTTGCCAATAGAAATAGAAGCATCTTCTTTATCAAAAATCAGAGAACCTGGTACTTGGCTATGTTCGTCAATAGTTACCGAACAACCAGGTTTAAATACTAACTTAGCAACTGCAAACTCGGAAGTAGGATGAACTTTTACAGTGGAAGGTAGTCGAATGAAATAGAATAGAAGCGGTTTAATTTTTTTGTAAATTTTCTGAATCAGTCTTATCATTTTTATTTATATAATTCACAATATATTCAATTATTAGTTGCTAAATCAAAGCTTTTTATCCTTTTCAACACACGACTGACAAATATAGATAAAGTTATTGCAATTGTCACAAAAGTACCCAAACATATACCAGCAGAACCTAAATAATGAGCTAATATGACTGAAATTATCAAATTAAAAATTCCTGAAGGTAGTCCTAGTAGAGCTTGTATTCTTACTTCTCCTAATCCGTTTAAAAGCATAGCTAATGACTGCGTAAATCCTGTAATAATTGTGGTTAAACACATCGCCGATAATAGATATATTCCAGGAATAATATCCTTATTAACTAGTACTTTTATAATTTGTTGCCCGAAGATTAATAAAAATCCACTTGCTGGAATTAACCATATCATACTAATCCAAATAGAATACTTAAATGTTTTAATTACCCATTGATAATCCTGTCTGGCAATTGCTTCCGTATATGCTGTCCAAAGCGGGTGCAAAAATGATGTCTGAATCACACTAAGCAATCCAAATAATTTGAGAGTAACACCATACTTAGCAACTTCAACGGCACCAAAAAGTTGAGCCACTACAATCAAGTCTGTTTGAAGTAAAAGAATCGCTGAAATTTGAGCTAGCCAGAAATGAAAACCTATCTTTAGCAATGAAGATGCCTCATTCCATCTAAAGTATATTAAACTTGGCTTTAGCCAAGGTCGTCTCCATACAAAAATATGAATTGCAGAAAGCAGACTTCCTAGAAGAGAAGTTCCAAAACCAGCAGCAACCAAGACTGGCAAACTTGCTTTATAAATAATTGCGATGATTAATGCAGCGATAGATAAAATGCTTGAAATTACTTCCCAGCTATTATATAAGTATCCTTCTTGATAAGCATGATAAATATTTGATGGAATTGATAGGATTAATCGAGATAAAAATAAAATTTCAACTATTATAACAGCTAAAGCTGCCTCAGATTTGGCAATATCTGATGTGACATTAAATATTCTTGCCCAGGGTATAAACGGATAGGAAATGTAAAATACTATCCCTAAAATTAAAGAAATATTAACTGTAAGCCAAAACACACTTGATACAGCGATTTGAGCTTTTTCTCGCTCTTCCTTTCCATCAGCAGTTGCTAAAGCATTCTTTAAGCTGTTAGCTAGACCAAAATCCGCCATGCTAACCCAATTCAGGAATGTACTCAGCATCAACCATAAACCAAAACGTTCTGCACCCAAATATTTTGCCGTTAATGGAATTGAAATTAAACTCATTCCTATCGATATCAATCTAATTACCAAATTAGATGAACCAGTTAAGCCTACTTTTATTAAGCGACTTTGACCTCGATTAGACGACTTGAATTTTAAAATGAGTCTTTTGACAATCATGATATTTATGGTTAATCTTTTCAGCCTATTTCAGAAAAGCATAGTTTTTTGTAGAGTTAGTATACATAATCACACTCCCTTTTCTCCCGTAATAACCCTTGTTATAGTAATATCCCGAACCACGATCGCAACCAACCCATTTATCCCCAAAGCGCGATCGCACCAAACCCATCCATCACCAAATCTTCCCTTACCCATCCTTACCCGAAGTGCGATAAGCAGAGCTTAATGCCAAAGCGCGATCGCAATCCCACCCAATGGGGAGAAAACAGCCCAATATCTCCCCCCTCCAACTTCCTTAACTAAACCGTCTCAACAACTCCTCCCGCTCTAGATTTGGTAACTGCAACAACAAAGCAGCATAATCTTGAGGAGGTAACTGCAACATCGGCTCAATAATTGCAGCTAAATCCTCATCCAACTCCCCAAACCGCGCTTTGAGCAAATTTTCTACAACTTGGCGCTGTCCTTGTTGCATTACTTGCTGAAGTCCCAGTTCAACTCCATGACGGTATATTTTTTCTTCTTTCCATTCCAAATAAGCCTTTGATAACGTCATCATTAACTCCCGGTCTTTTTGCTCAATATCTACGCCATAGCTAAATACTTCTACGGAGAAGCCAGCTACAGCACGACAAATTAAGATTTTGCCGAATTGATAAACAGCCTTGAAGCCGATAAGCTATAAAATAGAATTGGCAAAGGTTTCGGACTACTTAAGAGTAGAACAACCTAGGCAAATCTCTCGTTGCCAAAGAGATATTAACAGACTGATCAAAATAAAAATGTCTCGTAGTTTATACTTCAGGAAAAAATATTAGTTGTCAGTATCCGGCGGTTTAAACCGCGACTACACAGGCAAAGTCCACCTGCGTGGACTAATTAATTTAAAACCCGCTGCCACGGCGGGTGCCGGTTTGTGTAGATATATGTAGGTTGGGTTGAGGAACGAAACCCAACATTTGGCGGGTTTGTTGGGTTTCGCAAAGCCTCAACCCAACCTACAATTTTCCTTAACTGAACCGTATTGTTTTATGATCAGCGGGTTTGTTGGGTTTCGCAAAGCCTCAACCCAACCTACAATTTTCCTTAACTGAACCGTATTGTTTTATGAACAGCGGGTTTGTTGGGTTTCGCAGAGCCTCAACCCAACCTACAATTTTCTGAACCGTATTGTTTTATGATCACCGGGTTTGTTGGGTTTCGCAAAGCCTCAACCCAACCTACAATTTTCTGAACCGTATTGTTTTATGATCAGCGGGTTTGTTGGGTTTCGCAAAGCCTCAACCCAACCTACAATTTTCTGAACCGTATTGTTTTATGATCAGCGGGTTTGTTGGGTTTCGCAAAGCCTCAACCCAACCTACAATTTTCCTTAGCTGAACCGTATTGTTTTATGAACAGCGGGTTTGTTGGGTTTCGCAAAGCCTCAACCCAACCTACAATTTTCCTTAGCTGAACCGTATTGTTTTATGAACACCGGGTTTGTTGGGTTTCGCAAAGCCTCAACCCAACCTACAATTTTCCTTAACTGAACCGTATTGTTTTATGAACACCGGGTTTGTTGGGTTTCGCAAAGCCTCCTTATTAAACCTAGTTTCCATTGCAGCCTAGCTTCTGGGTTTTGGCTACAGGGAACACCCATAAATAATGTAGAGACGTTGCAGTGCAACGTCTCCCCGTATTTGGACACCCACCAAGGTCATTAACTAAACCGTCTCAACAACTCCTCACGAGATAACTGCAACAACAAAGCAGCATATTCTTGAGGTGGTAACTGCAACATCGGCTCAATAATCGCGGCTAATTGCTCATCTAACTCCCCAAATCGGGCTTTGAGCAAATTTTCCACCACAAAACGCTGTCCCCGACGCTGGGTTTCTTGTTCCCATTCTAAATAAGCTTGTGATAATGTCATAATTAACTCCCTATCTTCTTGTTCAATTATCGCGCTTACTTCTATACTAATCTTCCAAGTTGCTAACAGCTTTAAAATCGGGGAACGTTTGGGGTCATTGGGATTAAATCCAATCACTTCCTTGACTGCTTGCTCTTGAATCACTCCTTTACCCAATATTCTTAACCACAAAGTTTCTGGGGTTCGGGGTAGCTTATTGATGGCAATGATTGCGGTTTTTAAACCTTTTGGTAAAAAATAAATACCTTCTAACCAATCTTCACGAGCAAAAGCACCAAACTTTGAAACCAAATCATCGGAAGCAGAAGGGGTAATAATCCACAACTGTGGAAGTTCGTCTTCTGGAACAGTTCTATCTTCACGTTTGGCTTGACGTTGAAAATCCGCGATGACATGAAATAATTTAGACAAACAACTACGAATTTCTGAAGAGTTGGGCTGATTGCGAAAGGGTTCCAATAAACATGGTAGAGTCGCAATTTTAGCAATTATTCCCAAATCATCCGTATTTGCACCCTGTTGATTTGATGGAGTAAACCAAATATCGATAAATCTTGGCTCTCCCGGAACTTCAAAATTTGTCTTTACCTCACCTAGGGGACTTAAAAACGCTTCAAAAAATTGTTTAGCAAATTGGTCAAAGGTTGTTCTGCTCATTGAAATGCACTCACCTGTATAGTCCAATCGTACTATGAAAGGTGATGGGGGATGGGGGGATGGGGGGATGGGGAGACAAGGGGATGGGGTGCGATCGCAATTACTCCCCAAAGCGGGGCATCGGGAAATATTAAAAAGTAATACGCCAGATTCAGGTATTGCCAAAACACATCAATAAAAATATATTAAATATACCTTTTTTATGTCAACAAGTTAATGCTTAATGCTTTACCTCTATGGAATTCGAGTTCGACGAGCAAAAAAGCGCTTCCAATAAAGTAAAACACGGTATGGATTTCATAGAAGCACAAGAGCTATGGCTCGATCCTGAACGAGTGGAAATAGCTGCTCGTACTGTTGAAGAGTCGAGATTCCTTGTAATTGGTCTGATAAACCAAAAATGCTGGGCTGCTATCATTACATATAGGGAGGAGCGGGTGCGAATCATATCAGTACGACGAGCAAGAGACGAGGAAGTAAAAATATATGAAGGCTGAAAAATTCGATCAAAAATTCGATTCTGGGGAGGATATAACCGCTTATTTAGATATGAATACAATTCGTCGTCCGGGTTATGAGCAACGAAGGGTAAACGTTGATTTTCCCACATGGATAATAGAAGCACTCGATAGAGAAGCCGCACGAGTTGGCGTAACTCGGCAGTCAATAATCAAAGTCTGGATTGCCGAGCGGCTCGAACAGCATAGGTAAGTGGGTATGCAAAATGATTTGTGTCCGAAGCGTTCGCGTAAGCGCTTACGAAGTGAAGCAATCACCTTCGGTGATTGCTTCGTTTCGCTATGCCTTTCCGAAACTTTGAAATCCTTGCGATGAACCGCACCCTACGGGTTATTGCTTCGTTCCTCGCTTCGGACAATATACAATTTATTTTGCGTGAGTACTTATAGCGTGAATTAGATATATCCCAGAAGTAGGGTTTTTGGCAAGATTATCTTTTTAAATCGAGACTGATCTAAAAATGGGGAGACAAGGAGAAAAAGCGAAGAATCGTCACCACAGCCTCTTAATTGGATAGTTATCAAAAACCTCATCAATGCTCACAATCGGCATTTTTTCTACAATTGCTTGAGCAATTAAAAGTCTGTCAAAAGGGTCTTTATGATGTGATGGTAAATTATTTAAAGCATAAATATGAGTTAAATCAATAGGTAAAATTTGTAGATTATTTACACGCTGTTGATTGTCAATCAAAGTAGGAAGAGATGAATTGAGGTTGAGCTTACCCAGTTGAAATTTGATTTGCATTTGCCAAACACTGGCTATGCTAAACAACAGCGTATTGTTTGTGTCATTAATTAAGTTATAAATATTCTGAGAAAGCTTTTCAGAACTACTTGCCCACCAAATCAAAACGTGTGAGTCCAATAATAATTTCATTGTTCGCCAGTCCAAAATTCATCCGGTAAAGGGTCATTAAAGTCTTCACTCATCCAAATTTCTCCTCGATTCAAGTCCGGTACTCGTTTTTGTTCTGTTTGGATTTGAGTATGTTTTTGTACCAAGAATTCCGCAAAATCTAGCAGGGTTTGTTGTTGCTCTGGCGCTAAGGATTGCAGTTTGGCAATTAATGTCTCAGTTACATCTATCATTTGAGAAGTCATATTTGCCTCCAAATTACCGTCTAGGATTAATTTTACTACTTTCTAGCGCCATTCGAGAAGGGCGATCAGGGTAATACCATTTTGGATTGTGAAATATTTGGCTTATAAGCTTTTCACAGAGGTAAAAACCCGACTTCTTACTCCCCTAAGATTCTAGAAGTCGGGTTTTTAGGATAATTGTCTTGTCTTAGAGATATTTGAGCGAAAAACCCGACTTCTCACCTCAAAATCAAGTTTTGCTTGATCAATTTTTTTTTAGAGGATGCTTTAAAAGTCTAATTTAACACTCTCATTTTTAACACTCTCATTTGAGAGGAATGACGTAAGTATGTAGCCCGTGCGTAAGTCCTGATATTATAACGTGTGGCATCTACCGATTAAATTATGACTGAAGAATTAGGAAGAGCAGATAACGATAGCCCTTGGAAAGAAATCTTAGAAGCATACTTTCCTCAAGCAATGCAATTTTTCTTTCCTCAAACAGCAGCATTAATTGATTGGAAACGTCCCTATGAATTTCTCGATAAAGAATTTCAACAAATAGCTAGGGAAGCGGAACAAGGAAGAAAATACGCAGATAAACTAGTTAAAGTTTGGCACATTCAAGGAGAAGAAATTTGGCTGTTGATTCATGTGGAAATCCAAGCTAAACCAGAAGACATATTTCCGCAAAGAATGTTTACTTATAACCTGCGAATTTTTGATAAATTTGCTCAACCAGTGATTAGTTTAGCAATTTTATGCGATACGGATGTTAAATGGCGACCCAACCAATACAGCTATAATTATCCTGACACCAAACTGAACTTTGAATTTGGAACGGTAAAGCTACTGGATTATCAAAATCACTGGTCAGAATTAGAAGAGAGTGATAATCCTTTTGCAACCGTTGTAATGGCACATTTGAAAACCCAAGAAACGAGTAAAAAACTGGGAGAGCGAAAAACTTGGAAATTTAGCTTGATTCGGAGATTGTACGAACAGGGATTCCAAGAAAAAGATATTCGCAACCTGTATCGGTTTATAGATTGGGTTATGATTTTACCAAAAGCTTTAGAAGCAGAATTCTGGCAAGAATTTAAGGAGTTTGAACAGGAGCGTACTATGAGTTATATTACCACAGGCGAACGTATTGGTTATGAGCGTGGCAAACAAGAAGGAAGACAAGAAGGAAGACAAGAAGGAATACAAGAAGGAAGACAAGAAGGTGAACAGAATCTTGTTCTAAGACTTCTACAAAAACGGTTAGGAAAATTACCACAAGAGGTTATTCAAGAAATTGAAACTCTTTCTCTAGAACAGTTAGAAGCACTTGGTGAAGCAATATTTGATTTTACTGTTATGGATGATTTACTTAACTGGTTGCAAGCAAATCAAATAGCATAATTACAATTATAGGAAATGTAAAAAATAAGTTGAGAGCTTTAGGTATAAGCTATACGCATTCCCCAAGATTCACAAGTCGGGTTTTTAGGATAATTGTCTTTGATTACAAATATTTCACCAAAAAAACCCGACTGCTCACCCCTAACTCCCGTACAGACGTAGCATTGCTACGTCTCTACAAATCCCTACTTCATCTCAATCTTAGTAATATCTGTATCAACTTTTCCATTCCGTTCATTCGTATTAATACCGTAATAACCCTTAGAATAGTAGTAACCAACATAACTATTATCAGCCGTAACACCGTTGATTACCATGCCTAAAACTCGCTGATGGGACTGTTCTAACAGCGATTTTGCAGCACCCACCGAGCCAGTATTGGCAACGCCGGGACGTACCACTAATAACATTCCATCTGCTAATTTACCCAAAGTCAAAGCGTCGGCAACGGCTGTTAATGGTGAAGCATCAATGATTACAAAGTCATAATCTTGGCTAGCTTGTTTGACTAAATTAGCCATGCGCTGAGATTCTAATAAAGCCAAGGGATTGGGTGGAATTTTTCCGCAGGTAAGTACGTCTAATGTTACCAGGGCTTCTGTAACACTACCCTGTAATGATGCTTGTCCTACTAAAACATTGCTCAAGCCGATCATATTTGGTAAATCCCAAATATTTTGTTGTGTTGGACGACGCATATCACCATCGATCAACAATACTCGTCGTCCTAATTGAGCAACTGCAACAGCTAAGTTACATGAAACAAAGGATTTTCCTTCACCCGGTATTGAACTGCTGACTACAATTACCTTTAATGCTTTGTCAGACATGGTAAAACCGAGATTGCTCTGAAGTATTTCAAAAGCACTCGTTGCGGGTGAGTAAGGATTGTTGAGTACGGGTAATTGTTGTCTCTCTTTATCTTTTTCATCCACAATCGGAATAGTACCCAATAAAGGATAACCGAGGAGTTTCTTGGCTTCGTCAATGGTTTTGAGGGATTTATCCATCGCTTCAAGTATTAAAGCGGTTCCTGCACCCAAGAGAATTCCCAGGAAGCCACCTAAAGCCAGATTCAGCAAAACTTTCGGTGAAATTGATTTATCTGGAACTAAAGCCGAAGCAATGACTCTGGCATTACCGACATTCTGCTTTTCAACTACCTGAACTTCTTGTAATTGCTTTAATAATTGTTCGTATGTTGATTGCGCTACCTGCAATTTTCGCTGTAATTCTCGCTGTTGTTGCTCTAATTTCGGTAAAACGCTTAATCGGGCTTGGCTAGATGCAAAAGCTCTGCTCAACAAGCCGACTCGGTTGTTGGCAGCTAAGCGCTCTACTTCTGATTTTACCAGTTCTGCTGTCAGAGATTGCTTTAATTCACCGATTTGTAAATCTGGTTCTTTTACAGATACTCCATTACCGACAATTTGTCCAACTCGCCCTTCAATTTGGTTTCTCAATGCTTGCAGTTTTTGCGAAAGATTAATGACTGTGGGGTGTTCATCTGTTAAGCGAGTTTTTGCTACTGCTAACTCACTTTGCGTCTTCTGAAATTCTGTGAGTACTTGCTGTACTGCTGGGGATTGACTCAAACTCGATAAAGCTACTGCTTGCTGAGTCGGCAAATTTAACTGATTTTGCAAAGCTTCAGAGCGAGTCATGGCTTCTACTAACTTTGCTTGAGCTTGGGTAATATTCTCTAATAAATTATTCAGATTTTCTACCCCAACCTTTGCTTCTTCTTCTAGAGCAACTACGCTATTTTGCTCTTTGAATCGACGCAAAGCTACTTCTGCTTGGACTACTCTTGCTTCTACTTGTGGTACTTCTTTTTGAAGGAATTCTCGCGCTGCTCGAACTTCAGCAGTGTTATCTTGAACGTTATTTTCCATGTAATCCCCCATCAGAGAATTTACCACGTTTGCTGCTTCTTTGGGGTCGGTACTTTTATAAGAAAGCTGCAAAACATCGGTACCCCGAATGCTCTTAACTTGAAGCTGTTTGAGAAAAGCCTCATAAGTAAGGGGTTCACCTTCTTTGTCTTTAAGGTCAAGTTTAGTTATAGTTTCTTGAATTAAAGGATGGGATTTAATCACCTCGGTTTCAGTATCCAGGGGGTTACTGAGATTTGTGATACCGCTGAGTTCTCCAATTTGTCCACCCAAACCGGAAAGAGAAGAAATATTATTATTTTTATTAAAACGTAATTTACCTTCTGCTTGATAAACTGGTTTTTGTCTGAAGGTAACGAAAGCTGCTAATCCTAGAACAGAAGTAGTTACAAGCAGCGCAGGTAACCAGCGTCTTTTGAGAATCAGCCAGTATTGTTGCAAATCAATATAGTCTTGCTCTTCTTGGTTCACTTGCATCTCATTTGTCATAGAACTCACAACTCACACTATCGACTTATGCTGACTTTTAAGATTAATTTATCTTTTTTGTCTATTTTTTTATTCCAAATGGTTCCTGTTTATCTTTTAGTTTCAATAAAGGTTAAATAACTATGCCCATTTGGTTATGTTATTTTAATAACTGTGACTAGCATTAACTATTAAACAGTAGTTTGCTAATTTGAAAAGTCTAGAGCTATACCTATCATTTAAGTTTTTGTTTTGTTTAATCTAGTACTCCATTTCATTAGTATGAGGGGTAATCAATTGGTAATTGGTAGTGCGTTGGCGTAGCCTGCCCCGGAGGCAATACTGCTCGCTGGTAGCCGCTAGCGAGCGAGACGCTCGCACTACGAATTTCTTACCCCTTAAAATTAGAAACGAAAAATCTATTCCCTATTCCCTATTCCCTATTCCCCATTCCCCATAAACAATAAATTTTTATTTGATGAAATGTATTCTATCTACTCTTGATATTTTCTTTTGGAAGTCATACTTTCTACAGTTAGTAATACGATTGACTTTACATATCGCTGGCGACTGCGTTATCTAACAAATTTTGCCGTATTACAAAATTTCCTGTAATTCAAAGCTTTGTATAACTTCTCAAAAAATAAAAAAAGAGGAATAGTACTGACCAATGCAGGAGGCTCTATCTCGTAAGGAATCGGTGACTTTGGAGTCACAAAAAGTTATCAGAAGTATTCCTAAATTACTTTTGTTTTCGGATGTTTTTAGCTTGGTTTCTTCCCTAGGATTTATTTTTTGGCTGCGTTTTAATCAATTAGTTGATTGGTTCAATCCAATTTCTTACAGTTTTATACTGTTGGTTTTAGGAAGCTTATATTTAGCAGATACTTATAAACCAGACAAGCAAATCGCTGGCTTAAGAGCGCCAGCACGGATTATCTTGAGTAATATATTTGTTGCTATTGTCAGCGCTGCCCTTATTTACATCTCTGGAGCTTGGAGAAATAACCCTTTATTATGGCGGAGTGTTTTACTGCCTAGCCTGAGTATTTTTACTGTATTTGCAGTAATATCAAGGACTTTTGCGGCTCAATTAATTCGTCAGTATGCTCAACAAAGTCGTTGGTTAATCTTGGGTACAAGCAAAAATACAATTCAGTTCGCTCAAAACTTCCAAGCACATAATTCTTTAGGACGTTTAGTAATTTTAACTGAAGACTCAGATAAGTCAGATTTTTCTAATGTTTCTAATTTTTCTAAACATTCTTCAGAACAAGAATATATAGTAGGTACAATTGCGGATTTGCCGAGTTTGAGTTTGCAGCGTTGGACTGGAGTACTATTAGGAAATCAAATCAAATTGTCTGATTCCCTGGTGCAACAGTTGATGAAAATGCGATTACAGGGAATTCCAGTTTATCAGCTACCGGATATCTATGAGAATCTATGGTACAAACTTCCTTCATCTTTGCTGCAAGATACTTGGTTTACTTTCAGCACGGGTTTTAACTTGATGTCTGGTAATATCAATACCAGGGTGAAGCGAGTTATGGATATGATGGCATCGGCATTGTTGTTATTGCTTTTATCTCCGGTGATGCTAGTAGTAGCAATATTAATCAAGTTAGATAGTCCTGGTCCAGTTTTCTATTCTCAAGAACGTACAGGATTAAACGGTAAAACATTCAAAGTCCACAAGTTCCGTTCGATGTATCAGGATGCGGAAAAGCGGGGCGCACAATGGGCGCAGAAACGCGACCCCCGAATTACACGGGTAGGATATTGGTTGCGTTTAATGCGAATCGATGAACTTCCCCAGGTGTGGAATGTTTTGAAAGGAGAAATGAGTTTAATTGGTCCCCGTCCGGAAAGACCGCAGTTTGATGCTCAGTTAAAGGAAGCGATTCCTTATTACGATGTTCGCTATCTGGTCAAACCAGGAATTACAGGATGGGCTCAGGTACTTTATCCTTATGGTGCATCCATTGAGGATGCTTATGAAAAGCTTTCTTACGACCTTTATTACATCAAGAATTATTCCATCTGGTTGGATATCGCAATATTTTTCAAAACTATTCGGGTGGTTTTATTAGGTAAGGGTAGATAAAGTTTTTCTTTAAGAATCTATCTCTAAACTAAAAAATCAGGGATTTTATCTATCAGGAAATGCTGTGTGTAGCAATTGTGTTCTAATTATTCTAGTTTGAAAATAGGCAAATGAATCAGAAAGTTTTAGTAACTGGAGGAGCCGGATATATCGGCTCTCATGTTGTACGCTATCTGGGAGAAGCTGGCTATGATGTGATAATTTACGATAATTGTTCAACGGGTTGTAGTGATTCTATACTTTATGGTGAATTAGTTATCGGAGATTTGGCTGATACTGAACTTCTTTATCAAGTTCTTTCTCAACATCAATTTAGTGCGGTACTTCATTTTGCTGCCAGTCTGATAGTACCTGAATCTGTTGCTCGTCCTTTAGATTATTACAGTAATAATACTCGTAATACTCTGAATTTACTTCAATGCTGTAGTCTGACTGGTATAAATAAAATTATATTCTCTAGTACAGCTGCTGTCTATGGTGAACCGGAAAAAATTCCTGTAACGGAGTCAACACCAACACAGCCGATTAATCCCTATGGACGTTCAAAATTGATGAGCGAGTGGTTAATTCAGGATTACGCCGCAGCTTCTGATCTTGAATACGTAATATTACGGTATTTTAATGTAGCAGGTGCTGACCCTATGGGCAGGCTGGGGCAAATATCACCGAATGCAACTCACTTGATAAAAGTTGCTTGTGATGCAGCTTTAAATCGCAGATCAGAACTATTTATTTTTGGTACTGATTTCCCAACGCCCGACGGTACAGCAATTAGAGATTACATTCACGTTGAAGATTTAGCATCAGCCCATTTAGATGCTTTGCGTTATCTAGAAAAAGGTAATCAAAGTGAAGTTTTTAACTGTGCTTACGGACAAGGATATAGTGTTCGTGAAGTAGTCGAACGGGTAAAAGCAATTTCTGAAACTGACTTCCCCGTGATTGAAACTAAACGTCGTCCAGGAGATCCAGCTTGTGTAATGGCTGAGTCTGATAAAATCCGTCAGATGCTCAATTGGCAACCTAGATATAATGATTTAGATACAATTATTGCTACTACTTTAGCTTGGGAAATGCAAAAGGAAAAGCAACTAAAATATTTAGTTCCAAGTAGTTAATTATCAGGCGTTGCTGAATCATGGTATGAATTGAAAATGTAGAGACGCTCATAGTATCGCGTCTCTACAAAGTTTTTAAATCACACATAATCCCGTTCATACATTAAATCAGCAACGCCAATTATCATATTACAGAAGTCAGGTTTTTAGGTTAAATATCTGTAAGAAAAGAGAATCATCGTAAAAACCCGACGAATTACCCCACTAGACAACAATTTTTTTCAAACCCACGGCAAGTTTTAATTCCCGTTTAAACTAATTTTTAATAATGTATACTGTAATGTATACATTAGAATAATGAACCGTATTATAAACATCATGTCTAGTAAAGTCCGCAAACAAATTTACATAGAGCAGAGCCAAGATAATTTGCTCAAATCAATAGCCCAACAAAGAGGTATCAGCGAAGCAGAAATTATTCGCACCTGCATTGATTTACATATCGGTGATGCGATAGCAACTTCCCAAATAAATCTTGCTGCTTGGTCAGCAGAAAAAGCATTTATCGATAGCATCAAAAACAGACCTTCACTACCACCCGGACGCGACTGGAAACGAGAAGACCTTTATGAAAGGTAGAGTGTTTTTAGATACTAACATCCTAGTGTACATCTACGACCCCCTAGACCCAGCTAAACAGCAGAGGGCAATAGAAGTTGTTGATAGGCTAATTAGTACAAATCTTGCTGTAATTAGTAGTCAAGTTATGGGTGAATTTTTTATGGCGACAACCCGACCTAGACGCGCTTTGTTAACTTCTGCTGAAGCTCTGACGACAATGCGTAATTATTTGAGTGCTTGTCATGTAGCGGATGTGAATCGATTAATTATTACAGAAGCAATGCGAGGGGTTGAAACTTACAGCTTTGGATTTTGGGATGCTCAAATTTGGGCGACAGCTCGGCTTAACCAAATCACAGAAATTTATAGCGAAGACTTCAATAGTGGAGCCATCATTGAGTCCGTCCTATTTACTAATCCTTTTGCCAATAGTAATTGAACAATTCACCGCTGGTTTACAAACCAAATTTAGCCAGTATTGATAATAGTCCATGTCATAAATATTATCATTCTTAGAATATATTTTTGAAGTATAATTTAATATCTTAACTAAGAGACTGGCGTTGAATTTATTTGTGCCGACTTATTTGGTATCGGGATTATATACTTTTTAACGCAAAGGTAGACGCAAAGGGACGCAAAATATCAATCCTGTATTCTTAAATCAACTACGGTAGAGTTAATGTCGTAATTAAAGCCTTCTATTTTTGCAGGACTACCAATTTTAACTACACTTTCACTGATAACTGCACCAGTATTGTCAATTTGGGCGTTTCCTGTCAAGGTGATAAGTATATCTGCTTTAAATTTAGCGCTGGGGTCTGGTAATTCTTTTACTGAGCCATCTGGTTGGGTTACGTTTGTTGTTATGGGTAGCTGTTGGACTGATTTTATCGTCATTTGACCGGAGGGTTTGTTATCGATTGTCAAGTCGGTTTTTGCACCATTTTTTAAGCTTTGTTGTAATAAAGCTTGAGGACGAAGTATGTTTAAACCGTTTACAAGTAAATCTACTTCTATGGGTTTTGTGGGAATGTTTCCTTGAGCGTTGGCAATGGATATCTGAGAAAAGAAAATCAGAATTGCGATCGCGATGACAATTACTAGAGTCAGGGAAAGATTAAAATTTTTTCTTAGCATAGCATAATTAAATGATTAAAATTCTGCCGTTGGTTTATGGTGCAGGGACACTGAGCTTTGATATGATAGTAGCGCTTATTTAAGAAATTAATTATATAAAAATCTAATATGGGAGTCTGGTTTGATTTTTGTATAAGTTGTAGGGGTTAGGGAACTTATTGTAGGGTGTGCGACAATATATTTTTTAACGCAAAGGAATTATTGGTAAGCGCAAAGGGACGCAGAGTTTTTTTTCACTCATCTTTTAAATAATTCCAAAGTCAGCGGAAAAGATATTATTAACTGTTGAGTGTTGATTATTAGACTTCTCCAATAATTAATGCCAAACCCTTGTAAGCACTGAAAAGATGTTTGAAAAGTCTAAATTCTGTCTATTCCCTATTCCCTCTTCCCTCTTCCCTCTTCCCTGAGATGACATAACATACCTAAACAATTTCAAATGCTAAATTATGACTTTTCAAAAAGCTATGAGTAAAATGATCAACTTCATTAGTATTACTTAATTCTAAGTTATAAAAATCGACTATATCATGTTCAAAATACGGTCCTGCGTGCCAAGTTCCGACATTTAATTTAATAAAACAATTTCCGGGAATGTGAAAAGCTGCAATATGTTGTAATGCTGGTTCTTCTATATTATTATTGGGGGGACAAACTGCGATAAACCAATCTTTCCCAGCTAAAGAACCTAAGCATTGTGTACATTTTGTGTGACGGGTGATGTTGTGAAATTTGCGTCCGCGACGCTGTAATTGCATAATGTAAAATCTAGGGATGCCGTTATTTAGTACTAATTGAGCATCTTCTTTATCGAATGTATTACCATCTTTGCTAGGAAAAATAACCTGTCCGTAAGTTTGAAAGTTTTCTGGAGTTATTGTTTGCGCTGGTAATTGTTTTATTGTTGAAGTATTCATATAATAATATAAAATTTATTTATCTACAAAATTTAAAAAGGCTCAGTATCTTATTTATTTCTTTTTTATTGCCAATTCCTGAACACGGATTGAAACGAATTAAAAGGATTTCACTGTTTTTATTCTCAATTTCCTAACAAGCTACAATTCTATTTCTTCAGGAATCATTGATTTAGGAATGATAGAAACTTGTTTTTCTTTATCGCTTGGTTTTGTATACCAGTAAGCCCAAGCAATTAAAACTCCTTGCAGGGGAAGTCTAATTGCTTGAAAGAAAGGGGAACCGGAATATGGTATACTTTCAATTTCTATATGATTAATTGCCATGTTAATATTAGCTGGATAAACTGCGATAAATAAGGCAATTAATCCCCAAGCCGCAGGTTGACTTAAGGGTGGAACTAGTAAACCAATACCACCTAATATTTCGTAAAAGCCACTCAAGTAAACTAAACCCAAGGGATAGGGAAGTTGTGGTGGCATTATTTTTACATAAGGTTGGGGTATCGTAAAATGTGTGATTCCTACAATGATTATAGATACTGCGAGGATGACTCTTAGAAGTTCTTTGTTATTTTTTATGAGTTCCATTTGAGTAAATTATATTAAATTTGTTGGTAACAAAATTATATACTTTTTTAACACAAAGGAACTGTTGGGAAGCGTAGAGGGAAGCAGAGTTTTTATTAGGTTCAACCTGGGAGTGAGGATGAGTAAATAATTATTAATTATTCATCAGTGATTCAAGGTTGAGAAAACCACTTTGAATTAAGTACATTGAATAGGTGGTAAATAATTCTGCATTGATGGCTGCACAAGTTATACCGCTTCCTGCTAGAGCGTTTAAGGTTGCTTGACAGCTAATAATTGGTCTGTTGGATTGTAAGTATAAATCGGGTATGGTGAGTTGTCGTTCTGACCAACGTTCGAGTAAAAATGGACGCAGAGTGTATAAGGGATTTTCGCTAGATGTGACGTTGTTAATTAATTGGTTTTGCCATTGTTCGTAAGGAATCATTTTGATGGGGAAACCGAAGGAATTCAACCAGTCAACTAGTTTACTCAAAGGTGCAGGTTCTGGATGTTGCAGATGGAAAGCTTTTCCGAGGGATTCTTCTTGTCTGGATAAATGCGCGATCGCCTTGCTTACATAGTCAACGGGTGACATATCGAGCATATAATCTACTTGTGGAAAGGCTCCCATTTGAAGACAGCCTTTAGTCATTAAGTTTACAAAGTCGTCAGTATTTCCAACGCCGGTTTGGCTGTGTCCGGAAATTAAAGGTGGTCGATAGATGGTAATGGGAAGTCCTCTTTGAGAGGCTATTTTAACTAGTTTCTCTGCTACCCATTTAGTTTGAGAGTATCCCAGGAAAATACCTTCCCAATGATCAAAGCTATCTTCTTCTGTAACTATTTTACCTGCGTAGTAAGGTGATTCAAATACTGCGACGCTGGAGACGTAATGGAGGGGTTTAACTTTGATTTTGCAAGCTAAACGTAGAATTTCTTGGGTTCCTAAGACGTTGGCTGTTTTCAGTGCTGAGTAGGGAAATACATAGTTAAGCATTGCTGCACTATGATAGATGGCATCTATATTTGTTGCCAGCATATCAAAGCCTTCAGTGCTTATACCTAATTGGGGTTGGGATAAGTCTCCAACTATGGGAATAATCCGAGGACTAAATTCTTCGTTCCAAATGTTATAGGTTTGTAAATTCTTTTTCAGTTTTTCTTTACCGGATGTTGCATCTGTTGCACGTACCAAGCAGTAGATATCTGCATCAGTCTGTTGTAAAAGTTCGTGGATTAAAAATGCTCCTAAAAAGCCGGTACCCCCGGTTAAAAAGATATTTTGGGGATTGGGATTAAATTTAAAAGAAGTTGATTGAGGACGGATAGTTTCATCGAGAACAGCTTCTGCGGCTAAATTCGGAGTGTTATTAGTATCAATTAATGGTTTAGTGGTTTGTTGAGATTCTTCGGCTTGTTCGGCTAAACGTTCCGCAAGTGCTTCAATTGTCGGATAATGCCAAAGCAACATCGGAGACAGTTCAAATCCCAGCATTTTCTGCAATTTAGTAATCATTACCATTGCTTGGGTTGAGTCTAAACCGTAGCTATCTAAAGGTTGAGTTACGTCGATTTCTTCGGCTGATATATGGAGTAGTTCAGCTAGGTTAGATAATAACCATGTTTGAATTTCTGTTGCGTTAATAGATTGTTTTGTATTCATTTGATTTTAGATTTACTATTATGTCAATTGTATTTTTCTAGGGAGTTAAGAAATCGGGTTTATTGAAACAAAAACCCGACTTTTAATGAATTAAGGAGTTTTTTTTACATCTCTAATGTAGACTTGACTGGCTGATACTGAGAATAAAAATTAGGTAATTGTAGACCTTGCATTTTCAGACTTTGGATGCGATATAAATAAGATGTTCCTATCATTATTTGATTGGCAACATCAACTACTCGACGATTATTTGATTCTGATAAATAAGAACCACGTACCCAATCATTAAAACTACCCATCGCTGGACCACACCATACTTGATAATCAACTTCTCTACCTTTTTCACCAGCATTAGACCATCTCGAAGATAATCCTAAATACCAACGAAATATCAAAGCCATTTTGTATTTAGAATTTTTTGCCGCTTTAGTAAGTTTGTGGGGATTATTTTGAGATTGATAAGCGACAGTTTCTTGCCAAATTTCGGCGATACTTTTACGAAAAATTTGGGTTTCTAATTTTTCTTTTTCGACAGCAGGAAGTTCGTCAAGGGAGTTATAATTTCGATAGATTTCGTATAGTCTTTGTGCTTTAAGAGGAAACATCGTTCCACGTTTGAGAACTTGTAGTTTTACTCCCATTTCAAACATATCAGCCGCTGGTGCCATCATCACATCAGCAATGTCAGCTTGTGCTAATAATCTTTTGGTATGAGTGGAAGTCCCCGCTTCTACACAAGATTGATTGATTGAACCTGTAACGACATATGCAGCACCCATCATGAATGCTGCTAAGGCTGATTGAGGAGTAGAAATTCCTCCTGCTACCCCGACTCTGATGGGTTTTTCGTAATCATATTTTGCTTGAATTTCGTCTTTTAAAGCAATAATAGAAGGTAAAACGCAAACTAAAGGACGATTATCAGTATGACCTCCAGAATCGGCTTCTACGGTAATATCATCTGCAATGGGAACTTGTGCTGCAAGAGTTGCTTGTAATTCGGTAATTAAACCTTTATCAACCAGTTCCTTGAGCATTTTTAAGGGTGCTGGTTGCATAAATTTACTCGCAACTTCTCGACGAGAAATTTTAGCAATTACTTTATTATTGATTTGAATTTTGTTAGCTGAATTCAAACTTAATCCAGCTGCACGATAATAGACAATATTCGGTGTTAAGTCTAAAAATGCCGAAGCTTCTATAGTTTCTACCCCATATTTTAAATATAAATCTACAGCACCTCTTTCAATTTCTGGTTCGTTGGGACTGTGAATTAAATTGAAAGCATAAGGTCCTTCAGGTAAAGATGCTTGAATAATTTTAATTGCTTCTTCTAAGCGAGCTAGACTTAAACCACCCGCACCAAAGGAACTCAAAATACGCTCTTTACCAAGTGCAATTACCATTTCTTCTGAGGCTATACCCCCAGCCATTGCACCAGTTGCGTAAGCATATTTTACATTATGAAAAGCGAGAAAATCTGGGTCTCCAAAGCTTTTGGTAAAAACAGGTGGAATTGCAATTAATAATTCTATTTCTGCTGGTTGACTATTATCGAGGGGACAATAACCATAGTTAGTTACACCAATTCTGTCTTCTACTTTAACAATGTAACAAGGTTTATCTATTTCCAGCAATTGTTGTTTCATTCCATCTAGATCAAAGGAAATACAGCTTACTGAACCTTTCCAAACTCGATTTCTAGTGGAAGTAGACCCATGAAATATCAGTCCATTGTTTTTTTTGTTTAGCACGTTTTTTCAGTTATCAATAAACAATAGGTTAGCAGGGAAAATTATCATTGAGACAAGGCAAAAGGGAACAGGCAATAGGCAAAAGGGTTTAGGATTGATTTACGTATAGCGCTATTTTTTGTCCCGACCTATTTATGAGGTTTTATATATCTGGCGATGTTTGTATCAATTATCAATGAACAACTACTCCCTTTTTACTGCATAATTACTAATCTCTCTTTATCTCTTTTCTTTGCGCTCTCTGCGTCTAGAAGGGTTTTTATTTCAGGAATTATAGTAGTATTGCCCATTGATAATTGATAATTGATAATTGATAACTTTTAACTATTAAACAACTGTTCAGCGCAAGCAATTTGTAGCTCAATTATTTCGCTTAGTTGTTGACTAAATTCTTGGCGGGATTGTAAGAATGTAGAATGAGTTTTATGAACCATTAAGTTGTTGGCGTTTACTTTTTGATACTGAAATTTTCTATTACTAGATAAACTAACGGTTGAAGCTAATTTTTCTGTAACTGTAGATGCATATGAAGTAATATTTGCCGGAGTTTTTGGTATTTTTGTTTGATTTTCTATGGTAGGTATGGCAACTTTTTTTATCGGATTTACTTCAGGTTTTTCTGACTGAAACTTAGGAACTATTTTCTCAGGTAAATCTATTTCGGTAGGTGGAAATATTGATTGACTTTTTTCTCCTAAATCTAAGTTTTTATTTTTTTTAATCGCTTCTTGATTAACTTCTACTTGATTTTGGAACAGCTTTTTGTTTTCTGCTGTCAAAATACTTTCGGTAAAACTGTAACCTCCCAATATAATTTTTTTATGGCTAAGTTTAGGTTCTTTATTAGTTTCTTCTACAGTGGAATATAACGGCGATAAATCTAAATCAACTTGATGACTAACTAACTTTGCTAATGCTTTGACAATACTACTATGGTCGTCTACACCTCTTCGATTCAGAGAAATTGTCATATGTTCTTTATCGCTTAAATTTTTATCAATCCATCGAGAACAAACACTACCAGCACCCGTTTCAATAAATATTTTCGCACCATCGTTATACAGTCGATTAACTAACCTGGGAAAATCAAGTTCTTTACAAAGTCCTGTTGCAATACCTTCAGCAATCTCTTTACTTTCTAACTTTATTGGACCATATTGGGAAGCGGAATAAAGTATGATATCCTGCTCGTTTTCTTGGACTGGTAAAGTGTTAACTCTGGCAATTTCTTCATGTTCTGAAGCCATTGCTTGACAGTGAATTACATGGTCAAAAGGTGCGCGAAATGCATTGCAACCCAATTTTTTAATTACTCTTTCACAAGCGATAGGTTCACCTGCAATTACTACTTCTTTTGGTGTGTTAATTTGAGTTAAATAAACCCGTTCTTCTCCTATAATACTTTCTCTAACTTGAGATGGTGTAGCGATGAGAACGTAATTACACCAAAAGTTATTATCTGGTGACTGTTCTACAGATGGTAGTTGCCAAAATTCGCGAACAGCATTTTTTGCACCTGATAATCTGTCTCCGAATAAGCTAGATGAATTTAAAGCATTGCTCATCTGACCAAATTGATTCCATATTCCCACAGCAGACATCATACTAACTTCACCCAAGCTGTAGCCAAAGGCAAATTTCGGTTTGATTTGAAACTCATCTCGAAGAATATTAGAAAGCAGTCTTGCAACGACTATTTCATTCTCAAACATTGCTGCTGAATCATCTAGAAGTTGCTGTTCTAGTGCTTCTAATTGTCTGTTTGATAGTTTATTCAAGCTTCTTGGATAGACTAATCTTTCGACATGATCAACGCGATTGTCTAAATTTTGCAGTATGATGTCATCGTGTACTTTCGGAAACAGACGGAAGAGATTTCTACCGATACCGAGATAAGAATTGACCGCAGCAGGATAAATAAATGCAACTTCTCCTTTTTTACCCAGCGGTTTAGCTGTAAAATAACTGCCTAGTGGTGTTTGCCATTCTTCACCATTATCAAATGCGTTGTTTACACCTTTGATGGCTGCTTCGCTTTCTTTCGCTAATTCTTTCGCATTACGCGCCACAATTGTTAAAGTATAGCTTTCTTGACTGCGTTTTTGGTATTTAGCAAAAGTGATGCTTGCAGCTTTTTCCAGGGACGTTTCGTTATTTACTACATTTTGTAAATTGTCAACTTGCTGTAGTAAATCATCACGATTATTACCTGCGATCGCAAACAGGTAAAGAGGCATTTTTTGCAAAAATCTGTTGCTACGGTCTTGCTGATTAGGTTCTTCTGATATGATTAAATGAGCGTAAGTCCCATCTATACCAATGCTATTAATGGCTGCTGTTCTTTTATTAGTTTCGGGGTTAAGAAACCACGGTCTTGATTCCGGAACGACATAGAAAGGACTGTTTTCCCACTTTTTAATATCTTTCACACCAGTCCATTTTGGTGTTGCGGGAATATATCGATAGTAGAGACACAAAGCTGTTTTAATTAAACTGGCAATTCCCGAAGCAACATAGGTATGACCGATATTACTTTTAACGCTGCCAATAGCACAGGTTAATTTGTTTGCACCGCTTGGATAAGCCCGAAGTAAACCGTTAATTTCTGCTTCATCTTCTTGGGGAATACCACTACCAAAAACTTCCAGATAAGATATTTCTGAAGGTTTGATTTGTGCCATTTCAAAAGCTTGCTGACAAGCAGAATCAACGGCATTTGCATCGGTACTACCCAAACGACTTTGTAAATCATTTCTGGTAACATTTTTTTGCGTGAAACTAATTGCATCAATGACCGCATAAATGCACTTATTTTCTTGTTTTGCTACTTCATTTCGTTTTAAAACTACTGCACCTGCACCCTCTCCAACTGTCCATCCGTTAGCTTTTTGGTCATACGAAAGAGTATTTACACCTGTATTAATGCTCGCTATTTTACTTCGTAATAAAACATTTTCCATTCCACCTGCTAAATCCACAGCACCCACTAATACGGCATCTGCTTCCCCAGTAGTTAATAAATTTTGCGCTACTTCTAAAACTTTGAATGTAGAATTTTCCCCAGCAGAAATCGTAAATACAGGAGCCGTAAAATTCCAAAGCGAGGAAATACGACTCGCCATAATATTGGTGATATAGCTGACAAATTCACTGCTATCAACGGGTTGATGAATTCCGTCTTTAACTATTGTTTCTAATTTATTAACTTTATCAGATGATAGGGATATTGCACCAGTATTTAATCCTTCTTTAATTTCCCAAGATAAATTCCATCTTTGCTGGAGTTGATGAACAGAAAATTCAGCTTCTGTGGCAATTAAAACTGCTACATTATCCCCTTCTTTGATACCCGCATCTTGCAAAGCACGTTCAGCTACTTTGAGCATCAACAATTGTTGTTTGTTGAGTTTTTCTAATTCATTGGGCGGAATTTTACTAGATATAGTATCAATTTCAAACTCACTAATATAAGCCCCCATTGGTGCTTTTGCATCTGGTAAATTATACTTTTTCAGTAATTCAGTTTCGTTTTCTACACCATGCCATCTTTGAGGAGGTAGAGGAATAAAATGTTGTTTTCCTTGATAAATACTGCCTTCAAAAGCATCTAAATCATCACAACCACCAAAAAAGGCATCCATTCCCACAATCGCCATTTTGACTGGTTTGAGAGGGAAACTTGGTTCTACAGTTTGAGTATTTTTATTTTGCTCTAAAATAGTATGAGCGTTAGTTCCACCCAACCCAAAAGCGCTGACAGCAGCACGTTTTACAGAAGCGCTTTTCGAGTGCCAATTCGTAGGACTAGTGACAATGCGGCTAGGTGATATTACGTTGTCTTCCGAGCCGATGGGGTCTGTAATATTAATCGTTGTCGGAATGATACCCTTATTCATACTTAAGAGTACTTTTATCAGGCTAGCGCTAGCCGCACCAGTAAGTAAATGTCCGATATTCGATTTCACCGAACCCGATAAGGGAGTTGCTCCATATTTACCAAAGAAGGTTTCGACAGAGTTAAATTCGGTACTGTCTCCTAATAAGGTTCCCGTAGCATGACATTCGATATAGTCGATAGCTTTCGGGTTTAGCTGCGCTTCAGAGTAAGCTTTTTCAAAAGCTAAAATTTGTCCTTTGGGGTTGGGGCTGAGTAAATGTTTACCTCTACCGTCGTTGGAAAGTCCGTTACCTACAATACTTGCATAAATGCGATCGCCATCTCGAACTGCATCACTATACCGCTTGAGGACTAGCATTCCCACTCCTTCTGAAGTGAGTAATCCCCGCGAAGATTTGTCTAAAGGACGACTAATATCATTGTTTTCTGGATACCCTTGGATACCGGAAAATAACATCCGGATAAAAATCGGATCTGCACAACTAATACCCCCTGCTAACATCAAATCAGCTTTATGTGTCCACAGATAATGAGATGCTAATCTCGCAGCGTATAGTGGAGAAGAACAAGCAGCATCCAGACAAAAATGGATATGAGACAGAGATAAAGTTTGAGAAATAATCGCAGCAGGTAAACCCGATATCATCGCATTGTAAAATGATGTATCCTCCGAGTTTGGTAAACTTGCTAAATCAAAGTCCTCTTGTTGTAAAAGTTCTCTGATTGCAGGTTTTAATACTTGTTGATAAATCGGTTCAAACAATTGGTTTGATGACTTCGTAGGTAACGAGAGACTGCCCAATAATACTCCACACTTGGAAAGTACAGACTTGTTTTCCAAGTAACCACTATTTTGCAATGCTTGCTTCGCAGCATAAAGCGACCATTTAAAGGTATCATCTAGATTTTGGAGAAATGAAGCAGGTAGATTATATCCCGAACCATCAAATTTAAAATTACGAACAAATCCCCCTTGTAAGGAATAAACTTTATCTGCTTTTCCTTTTTCCGAGTCATAAAATATAGTGGGTTCTATTCCAATTTCATCAATACTTAACTTGGAAGTAGAATCTGTTTGTTCAATTAAATTGTGCCAAAATTCTTCCGCATTTTTAGCATCCGGAAATAAACATGAAAACCCAATTATTGCTATTTTTTCCATAATTTTATTTAGTTATTAAAGGGAATAGGGAATAGGGGAGATGGGGAGACGGGGTGATAGGGAGAAATTTAATAATTCAAAACAACCATCAACTAACAACCATCAACCAACAACTATCAACTGTCAAGACTTCAAAGACTGTGTGGGAATAATTATTCCTTTACCACCTAATAAACGGGAATATATTTTACCTTGATTGTCGTGGATGATGAAATCAGCACTGACGCTATTATTTGATTTATTCCTAACTTCGCAAGAAACGTAAAAAGGTTGATTACAAGGAGTTGCTGCAAATTGTTCGTGTTTTTTTATTTCAGCAGGTAAACAAACTTCTTGATGGTAATGCTGTAACCAAACCCATAAAGGATGAGTACTTAAATCAATAGAGTAAGGATTTACCCATTGCACGGGAAATTGTCCTTGCTGTTTTCTATCAATTTCGTTCCAAATACATTCGATAGTAATTTTTTCTGGACTAATGTTTAATACTTTTGTTAGTCCTTTAAAAGATTCTCCATGGAATAAAGGAAATATTGATGAATTCTCTTGATAAAAATCATTATCTGTAATCGAAATTATTTTATCTTCTGTCATATTTAATTGTTCATAATTTGGGCTGGGAGTATTGTGCGGTAATAAATGAATTTCGTCAATACTGTAATGGTAATTCAGTTTTCCGCTACCATTTCTACTCCATATTTTTGCTTTAATAATTATTTCTTGTTGTTCATTTTTAGCAATTTCTTCTAAATCTAGAATATATTCATCAGCTTGCTTACCATTAAAAATTATTCCCTTTAATACTTTAAAATTTTTGTAGTAAAAAAACCGATATCCGGGATAAAGTTGCTCACAAGCATTAATCATCCATGCTGTTCCACAAGTAGCAGGTAAAACTGGTTTTCCAGCTACTATATGGTCTTGTAAAAAAGGATTAGCTGCTTCCGTTAATTTACGATGAATACGATAGGTTCTCAACTGAGAATTTAAAGGTGCTGGTGGAGGAGAAATCGGACTACCAATGACAACTTGTGTCGAATCACGGTAACTGTCATGAAGTTCGTTGACTAACATTTTTGCTCCCGCTTGTACCGGAATAATTTCAATACCTCTACGAGCAAATTCTTTTTTCAATTCCGGTGTTACCATACCACTATCCCAACCTCCCCAATTAATAGCTACAACATGACATTGGGGATACTGTTGTTTAAACAAATGAGCAGATTTGTTCAGAATTTCGTTAGATAAAGCGTAATCTGATTGACCAATATTACCGTAGAAACCGGCAATAGAAGAGTATAAAACTAAATGCTGTAATTGGTCGAGATTAACGCAACTAAGTAGATTTTCTAACCCTTCAATTTTCGCACTGTAAACTTTTTCAAAATCTTCTTCAGTCTTCTTTTCAATTAGTTTATCAGCTAAATTACCCGCACCATGAATAATACCAGTTATTGTACCCATAGTTTTTGTAATAGCAGTTATTTTTTGCTGTAAATCGTGAGTATTTGTAACATCAGCGTTAATATATTCTGCTTCACCTCCTGCTTGTTTAATTAACTCTAAAGTTTGTTTAATTTCTCGCTCAGAAATAATTTGATTATAAATCTTTTTCACTTGTATGGGAGTAGGTTTTTCTCCCTTTTTTAACAAATCTTCCATAATCATTTTTTTTAAAGTTGCTTCATCAAAGCAATTTTTTGCAAATAAAGGTTCCGATTCTAATAAGGAAGAACGTCCTAATAAAATAAACTTACACGGATATTGTTGTGCTAATTCAATTACGCATTTTGCAGTAATACCTTTAGCACCACCACTCACAAGAAAAACCGATTCTGGACGAATTGAAGTTGTTGTTTTCATTATTTTTCTGACTTGCTTTATACTAATTAGTAACTTTAAAAATCTTGGTCTCTAACCTTTAACCTTTGACCTCTAACCTTTGACCTCTAACCTCTAACCTTTGACCTGAATTTAACCTGATTAATCGGCAACTGATGAAAATTGATGTAATTATCACGTCGATTAAAACGCTCTTTTCTCATCGCCGACACAATAGCGAATGTGGTAAGTGTGAAAAATACTACCATCAAAACTATTAATATTGGTACTAATTTGTCGATTTCAGTATTCGTTGCATTAGTGCTATTAGTTTTATTTGCGTTATCAGGTTTATTTACGTTATCCATTTTATTCGCGTTATCCCTTTGACTACTTGGATTAGAAGTATGCTTGATATTTTCTTTATCAGTATTACTACTTCCTTGAACAATTGTAATATCCCCGAAATCTTTTTTATCTCCTGGTAATTTAATCGAAGTTTTATAAGTTTGATAACCGTTAGCTTCTACTGTGATTTGTCCTTGAATAACTCCGTTACTATCGGGTTTTGCTGAAAAACGGTAAATACCTTCTAAGTCGGTATAACAAACGATTGAAGTACCGTCATTATTCTCAAATGTGACTTTTGCTGCTCTGATAGGTGCTTGTTTACTCCAGTCAACAATGCGACCTACATAATTTTTTTTTTGATTTTCAGACATGATATGTTAATTCGTAATTTAAAATTCTTAAAGGTCAAAGGTTAGAGGTTAAAGGTTAAAGGTTAGAGGTTAGAGGTTAAAGGTTGAAATTTCTCTAGCGAGCAAGATGTATGTCCTTGCGGACACGCTACGCGTTCACCCGGAGGGTGAGATTAACGCACTAACTCCTAACTATTAACTCCTAACTTCGTTACAGACGTAGCATTGCTACGTCTCTACAACTCCGGTGGTACTAACTCCTAACTCCTAACCGTAATTGTTGTTCTTCCTTGATTACCGTAAGCAACTTCGGTTATTAGACGATTAGGATCGTGTAATTCGGCTTTGATATAGTTGACGCAACTTTGGGTGTCGATTTCGGGATGTATGTCAATTGCTCGACAAAAAACTTCTCCCCATTCCCAAGTAAGTGTTTTGGTTAATCCGAATAATCCACCACCAATAGCACCAAAGTTAATTTTTTGTTCTAATCCAAAAGCTCCATCAAGTCTAGTCACTGTACAAAAGCAACTGTGTCCTTTTTCTGCTGCTGCGTTGAGAGATTTTTTCAGATACTTAGCAATAAAGAAAACTTGTTTGACGATCGCCTTTTCTTGGGGAAAATAATTTACACTCTTGGATGCAGCGTTAAATATTGGATGAATATGGATGAAAGCACCTATGGAACCGCAATTAGCTGTAATTGCTGTTAATTGTTGTTGGAGATGTTCTTCGCTTAAGTCTTGTAAAATTATATTTTTGATATGGCTCGGTAATACCGAACGTCGGGGAATTATTGATTCGGGAAAGCTGATAACTACTACTTTCCAACCGCTTTGAGTTAATGACTCCGCTAGTTCGGAAGTGGTGAGGGAACCATCATCGGTGATTAAAGCAATGTGTCCGGATGGTAATGTAAATTCTAAAAAGTCGGGTATGGGGAGGGGTTGTAATTTTGCGGGATATCTTACAACCCCCCCAATTTGATTTAACGGCTGCTGACTTGCATCAGACTGTAACTTTTTTTTTTCACCTCCAGATAGTCTCTGGAGATACTCAACTATTTGTCCGATGGTGCGTAGTTCGCTGATTTCTTCTAAGTTATCGGGTTTGGGTAAATCCGGGTACGCTTCTTGTAATGCACCCATTATCTCTACTCGTTTAATAGAGTCAATACCCAAATCGGCTTCCATATCCATGTCCATTTCCAGCATTTCCACAGGATAACCAGTCTTCTCGCTGGTTATTTCTAACATCGATTGACCAAGACCACTAGTATCAACAGTTGCTTCTGTTGCTGTGGAAATTACAGGTTTCTCTGTTTCTACTGTTTCTGGAATAGAAACTGTATCAGTTGTTGGTTGAGCAATTTCTTCGTTTGTGGTTTCTACTGTTTCTACTGGGGTGCTAACAGCAGAACCAGAAGACATCGATTTGAGATACTCTACTATTTGACCGATAGTACGCAGTTCGCTTAATTCTTCTAAATTATCAGATTTTGGTAAGTCAGGATACATTTCTTGTAATGCACCCATAATTTCTACTCGTTTAATAGAGTCAATACCCAAATCAGCTTCCATATCCATATCCATCTCCAGCATTTCTACCGGATAACCCGTTTTTTCACTAGTGATAGCTAAAAGGTTTGTATCTAAATCAGATAAGTCTACAGAGGAAGTAGGAGAAGAAAGATGGGGGGATGGGGTTAGGGGGGGAGTCGAAGATTCTTCTTCTAATCCTGTTAATCCTTCTAATCCTTCTAATCCGTGATTTGGGTTGTTTTGAATTATCTGTTCATATTCTTGCTGTACCTGTTGGAAGAAGTTTTTGGTATATTCTAATTGATTTTGTAAATACTGTTCGTGAACTCGCAGGGTATCACCTTGATGACTGTGAAACTTAATCATCCCACGCTCTAAGCTTTCGATAATTGTTGGCTTGAGTGAGTCGGTTGAAGATTCAGTTTTGACAAACAAGGAGTTTTGTTGCTGCATCAATTGGAAAAATGTTCTTACATATTCTACTTGATGGTCAAGGTATTGTGCGTGAACTTGTAAATTTTCACTTTGATTTTGCCCAAATTGAGTTAATACATATTCCAAGCTTTCTAAAACTTGTTCGTAATTTATAATTTCGTTTGGTGTAGTTTGCATATGCATATTTAATTTCTCTACTGACTGCGGTTTGGGGAGAAGAGCGGGGGAAGATGTTTCTATATTGTTTCTTTGTTCCCTTGTCCCCTTGTCCCCTTTTATTACTACTGCTTTGTTATGTCCGTTTCCGTTACTGGCGATAGGGAGAAGAGATGGGGTAGAATTTCCTACTTTATCCCCTTGTCCCCTTGTCTCCTTGTCCCCTTGTCCCCTTGTCTCCTTGTCCCCTTGTCCCCTTGTCTCCTTATCCCCTTGTCCCCTTGTCTCCTTATCCCCTTGTCCCCTTGTCTCCTTGTCCCCTTGTCCCACTTTTCCAGCTTTACCGTTGATGCTAACAGAATTACTAAAAGTAATTTCTGGAATAGTTGCTGTATTTGATTTAACTGCAACTTCTACAGGCTTGTTAATAGATATTTCTGCTTGATGTGGTTCGCTAATAGCTTTTTCCCATCGCTGTTTAGTTTTTTCAGATACGTAGTTACTACCATTTAATTTAATACTCAATCCCTTTTTGTTTTCATTAGATTTAACTACTTCTGTTACTTGATAGGGGTCGAGATTTTTCAAAGTTATCCCGGCAACTCGTAACTGAACAACAGCTTCTCTTAAACAGTAGTCGCTATCCTTTGTGGGACTGGAGTTTAAAGCAATTGCCATGTGAGGGCGATCGCCTAATATATCTTTAACCAGGTTGGTAAGAATTTTTCTCGGACCGAATTCGACGAAGCAGTAACCACCGTCTGCATAGATGTGTTCTATTTCCTGTTTAAATAATACAGAATTTGATAATTGTGATTCGAGGGTTCTTTGCAGTTCACGGGGTTCTGTAGAATACTGTTTTGCCGTAACGTTGGTGTAAACGGGTATTTTCGGAGATTTGAACTTGATGCTTTTGGTTGCGATCGCAAAAGATTTCTGAGCGAAAGCAATCAGTGGTGTGTGAAAAGCTGCGGCTACGGGCAAAACTACAGCCGCACATCCAGAGTCGTGCAGAACCTTTTGTAACTGATGAATGGATGGTGTGGGACCTGCTAATACCACCTGAGTAGGTGAGTTCAAGTTGGCAATGTGGATTTGAGGATAGTCTTTGAGGGCTACTTCGATTTTACCTAAGTTTTCTTTGACCGCCAACATCGCACCAGTATCATAATTGGGGTCTTTGGGTGCAGCCATTGCTTGACCTCTAGCTTTAACTAGGAAGCAATAATCTTCGTCACTCAAAGCTTCACTAGCCCATAATGCTGTGAGTTCACCGAAACTATGTCCTGCCACAAAATCAGGCTTAAATCCAGCTTGTTGCAGTACTTTATAATATCCCGCACTCAACATTCCAATGGCTGGTTGAGCGTATTCTGTGCGTTGTAATGCAGCGATTTGAGCATTTTTCTCGCTTTCCTCAAACACCGGATGAGGAAAGACTATTTCGGAAAGCGGTTGCAAGTTATCTTTAAGTAACAAGCTATCCATGTAACCGTACAGTTGACGCAATTGGGGAAAGTTCATTACTACTTCCTTACCCATATTGAGATATTGCGAACCTTGTCCGGAGAACAACGCAACTACTTTCCCAGTCAAGTCCATACCTTCTTTTCGGTAATGAATTCCGCTGGGATGTTCCCAAAATGCTGTATCTCCCTTGTTTTTCAACAAGTCGATGGTTACTTGCAGTCTTTTACAAGTTTCTGATAACGAGGATGCAACAAACCCGATTCTTGCGTGAGATTGGGGAATTTCTTTGAATTTGCAAGCTTCTACCAATTCAGAATAATGTTTATCTCCTGTGGTAGATTGCAGCTTTGTCAAAGTTTCTTCACAGGTTTGCAATAACTGAGCCGGATTTTCCGCAAAGAGCAACAATTGTGCGGGTGCATCATGCAAACGGTATGCACTATCGTGGTCACTACGATATTCTTCTAAGACTACATGATAATTGGTTCCACCAAAGCCAAAAGAACTCACACCCGCACGTCTAGGGGCTTGTCCAGCGGCAGAAATCCAAGGACGAGTTTCTGCATTCAAATAAAACGCAGAATTTTTGATGTTGAGTTTGGGATTGGGTTGAGTAACGTTGATAGTAGGTGGCAATACTTTATGATGCAGTGCCAAGGCTGTTTTAATCAAGCTAGCTGCACCAGCCGCAGCTTTAGTGTGTCCAATTTGCGATTTGACACTACCTAAAGCGATATGCTGTTTCTTGGGATTATTTTCACCAAAATATTCTCGCAAAGAGGCAAACTCCGTGGGGTCTCCGGCCATTGTCCCGGTACCATGAGCTTCCACTAAATTTACAGTCAAGGGGTCTAATCCTGCATCTTCATAAGCCCGTCGCAAAGCTGTGATTTGTCCTTCCTTACGAGGTGCGTAAATACTCTTAAATCTACCGTCGCTAGAAGTACCAATTCCCTTGATAACTGCATAGATTTTATCTCCATCTCGCTCAGCATCCGACAAACGCTTGAGAACCATCATTCCCAAACCTTCACCTAACATCATCCCGTCAGATTTAGCATCAAAAGGTTTAACTTTGTCGCCGGGAGAAACCGCCGGTGTTTTACTGAAACTGATGTATGCTGTAATTGAATTGTCTGTATCCACTCCCCCAGTCAGCATCATATCAGCACGATAATCAGCCAACTCGGCGATCGCCATTTTCAAAGCAGCTAGGGAACTAGCACAAGCTGCATCGACGGTACAGTTAAGTCCACCAAAGTTAAAGCGGTTAGCTATACGTCCGGAAACTACATTAGACAACATTCCGGGGAATGCATTTTCATCCCACTTCACATAAGCACTTTGAATTTTCTCAATGATTTTTTGAGTATCTTCGTCGGATAAACCACTGCTTTTTAAAGCTTTTTTCCATATAGGGTACTGTAATCTAGCACTTAGTGGTACTCCTAACTTCAAAGCCGCAGAACCCAAAACAACACCGATATTCTCACGGTTGAATTCGCGCTTTTCATCGTACCCGGCATCTTCCATTGCTTCTTTTGCAACTACCAAACTTAATAGTTGCGAAACATCAGTAACTTCTAAAATGTTCGGAGGAATACCGAACTCCATCGGATTAAAATCAATTTGGGGAATAAATCCACCGTGATTGCAATAAGTTTTATCTTGCTGTGTTCTGGGATTAGCGTCGTAGTAATCTTCTACATTCCAATGGGTTTCGGGAATTTCAGTAATACAGTCGATTTTATTAACAATATTCCGCCAATATTCTTGTAAATTTCTGGCTTCAGGGAAAATCGAAGCCATCCCAATAATAGCTATAGGAGTATGTTGCAATTGTCTGTTAACTTTGTTCATTGATGTAGATTTTTGTGAGGACATCTTTTGTTTGACCTTAATAAATCTTTTCACAGCCTTTTCGCAATTGCTGATTTGTTCTTCCAATTGCGCTAAAGCCTTATCTATGGATTGAGCCGACATAGGACATAAAATAAATTAGTATCGTTGCTTTCAGAAGATAAAAGAAAACTTGTAGCGAGAATAAAATTCAGCTACACCTGAGTTGAATAACAGGTAAAATAGCTGCCCAATAAAAAATTGGATCATAAATTGGCAACATAAGTTGGATAGATAAATGATAAATAATTTTCTCCAAACACCAATAAGAGGAGAAATGCAACCCCGATTAATTTATTATTTTAGATTTTTTAAATAGTTTCCTCTAATGATGAAATATTTTGTCCCCAGAGCGCGTCTATCCTACGGTAGAAGAAAAAATTAAATTAAACTTATTTCTTGAGATTGGGGTAACAGGTCAACAACATTATTAAAGCTGGAAAAATAATCTTCCAATGCTTTCGCTGCAAGGTCTGTGAATTCTATCCATTCTTCTTTACAATGATTTGAAGATACTGTTTCCCATTCAAATAAAGGAGATTTGGGAATAGCTACTAAAACAGAAACGCTCTTTTTCTCCGAGTCGCCGTTACTCCGCCGATTATCGGCGGAGCCTGCGGTGATCGGCGTTCCCCGGTCAGTTTGATTATTAAACCTTACTGCGGCGATATAATTGGTATTAATGACAACGTTCTGTATTTTTATAAATGTCATAGCTAGTTAAAACGCCTTGGAAGATAATTTTATGAACTGTAAACAAGAATGTTTGACAAGTTAGTTACAAAACCACATTATCTAAAATATCTAATTTTTTGATAATTTTTTTACTCCTATACACTAATCAAATTGGGACTTTATCAAATTAATTGACAAATCATTTCAAGTATCGTCCATCTTAGTAATTAGACTACTTTTTTGCGTTTTTAGTTGTCCACTACTCAAATAAGTAACTAATTATTAAATATCTAATTAACTCAAATAATTAGAAGTAATACCAACATTAGCACAGCTTAAACAAAGCGGATTATAGAGTTTAAACTATTTTGAAAAAAAATTAGATTAGACAAAATATTTATGAGATAAAAAATATCGAATAATAGTATCATCCATAACTTCATATTTCTCAGGGTAATTGTGCAAAAAACTTCAAAAATATCAGTTATTGTTGATTGTGAAGTCGCCGTAAGTTCGTAGTAAAGCAATATTGCTACTATATATATACAGTTTAATAGTTATCTTGGCACAAGTGTCTTTCTCAAGGGAACATGATAATTAACAGGGTATCTTTTTATAATCATTTGTGTAAAATCAAGTTAATATCTCAACATTAACTAAAGGAATAGGGAGTAAGTAGGTCAGCACGGAAAATTATCATTGAGACAAGGCAAAAGGCTGTCTTGTAAGAGGGTTTAAGATTGATTTACATTTCTTTATATAGCGCTATTTTTTTGTACCGACTTACTTAGGATTGGGGGAAACTCTTAACCAAAAAGAAGAGAGTCGGATGAATTATATATCAATTTACATTCACAAATAAAGTTAATATTGTGCTTTTTCAATTTTTACTAATTGTTTGATATGAGTATTTAGTAATTAGTATTTAGCTGCCTATTTCAACAATAGGTAAATAGTAATTTCGTCAACCTCTTAAAAATATTAGGAGTTCATTTTGAGCAATTAGATCGAATTGAAATGTTATGGTAGTGCGAGACTTTTGGCTCACACTACTTGTTTTAAAAATCCGACTTCTGTAATTTGTAGTTACTACTCCCCCCAAACCTACTGCCTACTCCTTAATCCCTACTCCCTTAAAACAACAATTTTGACTCAAAAATATAAATAATTAGAACGTGCGATTTTTTCGGGTTGTTTTTCAGTCCATTTTTCCCAGCGTGAGATACCATTACGAATTAAATCTAGATTTTCGTCACCGATAAAACACACCCGTCGCATTTTTTCGCAAGCCATTAAAATTTCGCCGTTACCCATGAACGGTGCAATAACATAATTGTTTTGACTTGTAAACATATTGATCAAATATTGGATGATTCCTTCCACATTGTCCAAATTGATTGGTATCTGTGGTTTTGGTGTTGGTTGTCGCGAAAAAATTCCTACATATATTTTGCCTAAGAGTAATTCGTACTGAAAAGTCATGCGTGTAGTGCTGCAAAATTGAAACAAGTTGTCTTCCGAACGCAATACAGCCACAATCTTAGCTTCATCCACTAAATAATCGTGATTCCATCGATCCGAACCAGTTGCAATTGCTAAAGCCGCGTTTGAAGGTAGCAGTTGAATAAAATCTTTGCTCGCGGTATCGCCATAATATACCAAATGGCGGTTGCCCAAAGTCCATTTATCGCCAATTTTGGACAGCGAGTTTTGATGTAAAAGTAGTGAATTGATAATTTTTGGCTGTTCCACTCTTTGTTGTTCCTTTTTGGTTTCTGACTTAGCCTGAAGTTGTGCAATTGCGCTGTGAAAAGCTTGTAGCTGCAATTGTTCTTGTGCGGCTCGTAATTTGCTTGCGAGTTTGGCTTGTTGTTCGGCTTCTTCCTCATCACCCCTGCTAACGGCTAATTCATAAGCCTCTAGAGCTTTTTGTGCCAAAATTCTTTCTTTTCTTCCAGCCCTAGCAATATTTAACAAGGTGGTTTTTTTATCGGCGATCGCCGTTTTCTGAATAATTTTTTGAATTTTGGGAGCAATATCTCTAGCTATTTGCTTATCATGTTGCCAACTACGTTCGCTGTAACCAGCTTGTTTTGCTAATTGTTGGGTGGTTTTTGCTGGTGGTGAAATTATTTCACTACCATTTTGGGAAGTCTTGAGGGTGTATTGATTGTCCCCCGCTTTGGCTCTCATTCCCAATTTAATCAGGATTTTTTCTCGTTCTAATACCAGTTTCCCTCTTTCAAGGGGTTCTAATTCGTTGCGGATCAAATTTTCGTCGATTTCAGCGAGTCTAGAGCGTTCGTCGGAATCATAAGTAATTATATTGCATTCAATTTGTTTATAACCGAGCAATTTGCAGGCTGTTAACCGATGCAATCCAGCAATCAAATTAAAATTTTGGTCTACTGCAATGGGATTGAGTAAACCATTTAATTGGATAGATTCTTTTAACTGCTCTACTTTTTCATCATTAATTGGACGACGATTGGTGTCAAATTTGATTTTTTCTATCGATACTTGAGATATTCCAGACATAATAAAATTATGGAAGAACGATATACCGACTGTCATTTGATTGATATTTGTATGCCTTGAAAATGTCAAAAAGGAATTTTATTCCATAAAACTGTTAGTAGCTTGATATCAACTTGTTTTCACAATCAATATTCGACAAAAGCCCAAGTCTTATAATCTTATTCCTCCTATATTGCCTTAAATCAATCAACTTGATAGCAAAAACACCATAGTTAAAAACAATCTTTATAAAGTCAAGCGATTGAACAAAATATTTTATGCTTGAAGATTACGGACGTTAACTTACAGTTATTTGCTCCCGATAATCGCAAACTAAAGTTACGATTTTTTTTGTATTTATTGTCACTAAAATTTTGTAATAGTTCACTGTTAACTACTAACTGATTTAATTAATCTTAGAATTAGGTTGACAATATTAAACTTGTTTGTAATACTTAAATACAAGTTTTTTTGGCTGTTGCTTCCAGCGCTTCATTGCTCTAATTGCCGCAATTAAAATCTAATTTTTGTGAAGAGCGTTACTGCTATTTCCTAGAACAATACCTTATTAATAATATAGAATAAAAATTAGGAAATATTTCGCCGGGGAATCATTAATTTTTCATTTCGGTATTTGCGAACATTTAAATATTACAAGTTAAATATTTGCTTGTTACATTTCCTTGTAAGATAACAATCCTTAATTTACTAATGCATTTCCCACTACTCACTTTTAGTTATTTCTGTAAGCATTTATATGTAATGGTTATTTAAGGAGGAGATTTTTTTTTACATTATCATCATCATCTGCTGTTTTTGCGTAAAATCGGTCTTAATATTTATCAGTTATCAGTTACCAGTTAAGAGATAAGATAAGGAGAATATCAATAAATTATTGTTAACTGTTAACTGATTACTGTTAACTGATAACTGACTTTTATACATTGGCTCTTCACAATTGGGATCAAAATATGTCAGTAGATAAGGAAAGGGAGTTTATTGCAAAACCTAATACTCGGTGGAGAGTAGTTTTAGCGACTTCTATTGCTTTGACTACAACACTCATTGGTTTATACAGCTATTTACGATTGCGTCCAGATATTTCTTCACAATCGTCTACTCCCGTTACAACTCCTGTAAGGGTAGCAATTACAGCTTTAGGACGTATAGAACCCGAAGGAAAAGTGATTCAACTATCAGCTCCTAGTTCAATTAGCGGTTTACGAGTAGAAAAATTATTGGTAAATCAAGGAAACGGAGTCAAAGCCGGACAAATAGTAGCACTACTAGAAGGTTACGTTCGCGCTACAGTCAACGTACAGCAAGCTTTAGATCAAGTTAGAGTTGCTCAAGCGAAATTATCCCAAATACAAGCTGGAGCCAAAAGAGGAGACATCGATGCTCAACAAGCGGCGATCGCCAGTTTACAATCGCAGTTACAAGGAGAAATTGCTACAGGAAATGCTACTGTTGCACGGTTGCAGGCAGAGTTAGATAATGCTCAGACTGAATATAATCGCTATCGTTCACTATATCAACAGGGTGCGGTTTCCGCTTCTGTCGCAGACAGCAAACGTTTACAGGTAAGGACTTTACAACAACAATTAAATGAAGCGCGAGCAGCCCTCAATCGTAGTGTTAATACCCTACAAGACCAAATCAGAGAAGCCAGAGGTAAGTTAGATAGTATTCAAGAAGTTCGTCCTCAAGACGTGAAAGTAGCAGAAGCTGAAGTAAAAAGCGCAATGTCTGCTGTAGAACAAGCAAAAGCCGAGCAAGAATTAAGCATCCTTAAATCTCCCATCACCGGAACAGTCTTGAGAATTAACACCAAACCTGGAGAAGTAGTTTCCCCTGAAGGAATTATGGAGATAGGTAGAACCAATCAGATGTATGTAGTCGCAGAAGTTTATCAGACAGATATTCAGAAAGTACGTTTAGGTCAAAAAGCCTTTATTTCCAGTACCGCATTTCCTCGGAAACTAAAAGGAACCGTGAGCGAAATTGGACTGTTAGTTGATAGACAGAGAATTCTCAATATTAATCCAGGAGCAGATACTGATAGAAGAATAGTTGAAGTCAAAATTCGTATTGACGAGTTATCAGATAACAAACTAGTTATGGGTTTAACGAACCTACAGGTAGATGTTGCCATTCAAATTTAAGTGGAATCAAGGGCACAGGCAATAAGTAACAGTTAACAGTCAATCTAAAATCTAAAATCCAAAATTGTTTGACAATTATGGCTTCAAAAACCCCTTTAGCATGGTTACAGCTAGTACGAAATAAATTTCGTTCTTTAGTAGCTGTAGCTGGTATCGCTTTTATTGTGATACTGATGTTTATGCAACTTGGATTTCAAGACGCTCTTTATAAAAGTGCAACTCAAGTCCATAGAAGTCTCCAAGGAGACTTATTTTTAGTTAGTTCTCAATATAAAGCTTTGACTGCTACTCAAAGCTTTTCTCGGACTCGTTTATACCAAGCATTAGGATTTGAAGGTGTAGAGTCAGTTACTCCAATTTATTTAGGATTTGCGAAATTAAAAAATCCTGACACGGGTGAAAAATACTCAATATATGTGATGGGCTTTGAACCGGGAAAGTCTACAATTAACTTACCAGGAATTGAGGAAAATATAGATAAACTTAAATTATCTGATGTCGTGTTATTTGATCAAAATTCTCGACCGGAATTTGGAGATATTGCGATGGATTTTTTACAGGGAGATACCAAACCATTCATCGAAATATTTCCCTTTGATTCACGAAGAGGTTATAGAGTGAGAGTCGGTGGATTATTTAGCTTAGGTCCTTCTTTTGGAGTAGATGGAAACTTAATAGTTAGCGATACCACCTTTTTACGAATATTTCCTAATAGCAGACCTCCAGATAAAATAGATATAGGAGCTATTGTTCTGAGTCCCCAAGCAAATTCCCAAGAAGTTGTGCAAAAATTACGAGATAGCTTACCCAATGATGTCCTAATATTTAATCACGAAGGGTTTATTAATTTTGAAAAAGAATATTGGGCTACCAGAACACCAATCGGTTTTATTTTAAACTTAATGTTAACAATGGGTTCTGTTGTTGGTATAGTTATTGTTTATCAAATATTATTTAGCAACATTGCTAGTCAATTAGTAGCATACGCGACTTTAAAAGCTATAGGTTACGCCAATAATTATTTATTAAGAGTGGTTTTTAAACAAGCTTTCATATTAGCAATACTTGGCTATATTCCAGGTTGGATTATCTCTAAATATCTATATGAATTTGCTATGAAAGCAACTAAATTACCCATACAAATGAGTCTTGATAATGCATTACTAGTATTGATAGCCACAGCTTTAATGTGTCTTATTTCCGGTGCATTAACTGTAAATCAACTCCGCTCTGCCGACCCCGCAGATATTTTTTAAAGTTAGGAGTTAAGAGTTAGGAGTTAGGAGTTAAGAGTTATTAACCTTTAACCTTTAACCTTTAACCTTTAACCTTTAACCTTTAATCTTTGACCTTTATTTAATTTTGTAAAAATGAACCTCACAGATAAAACTTTACTTATCACCGGAATTGGTGGATTTATTGGTTTACGTACAGCCGAAATAGCTATCAGCAAAGGCTTAAAAGTCCGTGGACTAGAAAAAGATACCGATGCAGCTAGAAAAGCACAAAAACTAGGTGCTGAAATAATTATCGGTAGCGTCGTCGATCCATCCATTGCTCAACAAGCTTGTCAGGAAGTAGATATAGTTTTACATACTGAAGAAGTCGCAAAAGAAGGAGGTTCAATTAAAGAATTTAGCGAAGTCAATATCGATGGAACTATTAATATCGGTAAAGCTGCTCGTAATGCTGGAATAAAAACTTTTATTCATCTTTCCAATGCTTTAGTTTATGGTTTTAATTATCCCAATGGAGTTACTGAAAAGCAACAACTTGTAAAAGAAACAAATCCTTATTGTCAAACAAAAATAGAAGCAGAAAAAGCTCTACAGCAACTAAATAGTTCGCAAGATTTTGGACTGATTATTATTCGGGCTGGGGATGTTTATGGACCTGGTTCTATTCCTTGGACGGTTCGACCAATTTCTCTAATGCAGCAAAAATTATTTGCTTATACTAATGAAGGAAAAGTCATTAACCATGTATATGTAGATAATTTAATTGATGCAATTTTCTTAGCTATAGAAAACGAGCAATACGGTGAAATATTTAATATTACCGACGGGAAAGAAACCTCTCCTCAAGAATATTTCACTCGTTTAGCAGAAGTTGCTGGTTATCCTGCTCCTTCATCTTTACCAAAAGAAGAAATGAAAATATTTCTTAAATTGCGTTGTCAAGGACAAAAACTTTTTCGCAAACAACCAGATATTCTTCCAGAAGCAGCAGATTTTATGAGTCGTCCTTATGCTGTTTCTATTGATAAAGCACGCAAATTATTAAACTACCAGCCAGTTATTTCTTTAGATGAAGGAATGAATCGTATTCAGAAATGGCTCAGAACCCAGGACAAATAAATCATTGATACATCATCGATATGAGCTGTATAAATACAGCTTGTTTGTTTAACGTTAATTCGACACTCTCATAGAAGTCGGGTTTTTAGGACGAATTTTAGCGGTAACAGACAATTTTTATAAAAACCCGACTTCTAACCCTACCAAAAATCAAGTTTTTACAGCTTCCTTATAATTTAATCAGCAATTGAAGTAGTCAATATCGAACTCACTTTATTTAATGTCAGTTGAATGAGAAATGCTCAATCTTTTTTTACTTGTAAAAATTTTCATAGGTATTAAATAATAACCAATCATCAATTAATCAAGATAGATAACAAATGAAAATATTTCAATTTACTTGTTTATTATGTTCTACTTTAGCAAGTATTGGATTGTTTGTTAAAGCTGATGCTGTCCAGGATTTTCCAACTCTAACTGTGACGATAAACGGGATTCAAAATCAAAAAGGTCAGATTTGCTTAAGAATCTATGACAATGAAAGCGGATTTCCTTTGGGTGATAATAGCAGATTCAAAAATCAATGCACAAAAATAATCGGTAATTCGCTCAAACAGGAATTTACAGGTTTAAAAAAAGGTACTTATGCTGTTACAGTAATTGATGATCAAAATCATGATACCAAACTAAATCGAGATTTTCTTGGTATCCCTGAAGAAGGTTTTGGTATTTCAAATAATCCTACAGTGTCAATAAAAACTGGAACTCCTAAGTTTGAACAAGCAAGTTTTTCATTAATACAAAATCAAACTATTGATATTGTAATGAAATATTCTCTTGACTCCTAAATTATACATTTGCCTTTAAATACTTATCATTCAGATGGTAAGGAATAAGGAGTAAGGAGCAAAGAGAAAAAGCAAGCCCTTATTAACCGGACATGATATTCCACCTAAATTATGGATAAAAAAGCTTTAGGTATGGCAATTTTTATGGGACTGTATGTTCCATTATTCACTGGAATTTCTGTGACAATACACCGTTTCACCCATTCAACAACAAAACAAACCAACAAAATTATTGTTGTTTATCGTCAATTTGAAAAACAGTCTTTTGACTTAGCAAAAAAAAATTCAATTTTTCATTTGGACAAATCAAAAAATTCCCCTTTTTCAACAGATGTTTTGCAATTAAAATCCCTCAAGTTCTATAAATTGTTACCTCCAGCTTATGTAAGAGACAACAATAATTTATTGCAAAATTTCAATTTTAATCAAATTGCAATCGCAGAATCAAAAATCAAGCAACAAAAAAGCTCCCAACCACAAAACCATTAAATTTTAGATTATTTTGCTTTAATTCCTAAATTACTCAGCCATCCAAAGTAAAAAAGAAACTCTTGTCTTAATCTAAAATTCCAAATCGACGGACTTTTTCTAAGTAAATTTACTTTTTTCATTGTGTAAGGTTTCTAAAAATGAAATTTTTGGCGATCGCGCTACTGCAAATTTTGTTGGGTTGGTTGATCATTCAGGTAGGTTTAATGTTTGTCTTTGTGTTTTACCTGGGTTCAAATCAGGGTAATTCCGTTTCCGATAAACAACTTCCTAAAACAGCTATTATTCTATGCTTACGGGGGACTGATCCTTTTTTACCCAACTGTCTGAAAGCGTTATTAAAACAAGACTATCCTCAATACGATTTAAAGATAGTAGTTGATAGTCAGGAAGATCCTGCATGGCAAGTAGCAAATAATACTATTGCTGATAGCGGTGCTACAAACGTCCAAATTAGCCCTTTAAAGGTAGCAAGTACTGCTTGTAGTCTGAAATGCAGTTCTTTGGTACAAGCTGTCTCAGAATTGGATAGTTCTTATCAGGTAGTTGCTCTTGTAGATGCAGATACAGTAGTTCATTCTAATTGGTTGCGAGAATTGGTTACACCTCTAATGCATCCAAAAGTAGGAGCAACCACAGGGAACCGTTGGTATCTATCCAAGGGCAGATATTGGGGAACTTTAGTCAGATATTTGTGGAATGTTTCCGCAGTTATACAGATGTATTTATACGGTATTTGTTGGGGTGGTACTTTAGCAATTAAAACCCAAGTGATTCATGAAACCCGAATGCTTGAGAAATGGGCTAGAGCTTTTAACGAAGATACGATGGTTAAAAGTATTTTAGCAAAACATAATTTAAAGGTAAAATTCGTACCTTCTTTATTAATATTGAATCGAGAAGAATGCACTTTGTCCGGTTTAATTAACTGGATGAAACGTCAATTACTTGCTTCTAGATTGTATCATCCCCAATGGTGGTTAGTAATCGTAAATGCAGTGTTTTCTATCCTGCTACCAAACGTGATATTAGGATTATGTTTGGTGAACTTTTTGATTAATAAATGGGAGATTTCACAAATATTATTTGTTTGCTATAGCATTTATATATTTGGGATACTATTGATAGTAATTATCTTGGAAACAGCAGTTAGACAAGTAATTAGAACAAAAAAAATAATGCCAAAATTTTCTGTCGCAAACTTAACAAAAATCCTCATTGGGATTCCATTAACTCATTGGTTTTATGGATTTGCATTAGTATCATCAATGTGGATTTCCACAGTTTCTTGGCGTAATATAGTCTACCGCATCAAAAGTCCATTTAATATTGAGTTAACCGAATATCATCCTTATCAATCTGATAATCAAGCAGTTGATAACCAAATCTCTCTTTAACAAGAGGAAACAATCAATTATGACTTATTTAGATAATTGTGGTTTCTCATCCATTACCCAACCAATAGTTAGCTGTACTAGCTTAATTTGAATTTCCAATTAGGATTTCTATATTACCTTTAACCTTTGACCTCTAACCTTTATTAATCATGTTAAAACAACCTCTGAAACTGGCAATTGCCACAGGATTATATGCTCCATTTTTAACAGGAGTTTCTGTTGCAGTACATCAACGAGTACGCTGGTTTTTGCAACAGGGACATCAAGTCTTTTTGATTCATCCCCAAATTAGCGATCGCTATCCTCCAAATGTTGGTAAACGTCCGATGTCGGGATTGGATGAACTACAGCAATATCCAAATTTTAGTTCTTATGCATTTCCTACGGAACCGCTAATATTTTACAAGTCTCTTCCCCAACCATTAAACTATAGACATTGGAGCGATACTAAATTATTAGAAGATTTTCAACCGGATATTATCTTAGTTGAAGAAGCCGCACAAATGAGAGGACTATACTCACTTTTTCTCCAAGGTTATGGTCGTCCAGTTGCAGTTGAATACGCGAAAAAAACCGGCACCCCAGTAATTTCTCTATTTCATACTGATATTGTTGCTTATATTCAATATTACTTGGGTAATCAATTATTTAGTCTACTTCGTCCGATTATTCCAACCTTAATTAAACAATTTAGCGAGTCTTATGACCTAAATTTATTTTCTTCAAAAGAACAACTTGCTAAATACGAAAAAATGAAATGTCAACGTAGCGAATACTTTCCCTATCAAGGAGTTGACTGTCAAAAATTTAATCCCGAAAATATTATCTATAATCCGATTCCTAACGACCATAGACCAACTTTACTATTTGTAGGACGTATCACAGCCGAGAAGAATGTAAGTCAACTTTTAGATATATATCCCATAGTTGCCAATAAAATAAAAGATATTCATTTAGTAATTGTTGGTAGCGGTCCGATGGAAGAAGAAATTAAGAAACGCGCTCAAGAATTTCCATCCGGTGTAACAGTTTGGGGAGAATCTCATGGCAAAGAATTATTAGGATGGTTTGCTCGTGCAGATATATTTATCAATCCTTCGACCACCGAAAATTTTTGCACTACAAACAATGAAGCTTTAGCTTCTGGAACTCCAGTTGTTGCCGCAATTGCACCCTCTACGGCAGAGCAAGTTACACCCGGTGAAAACGGCTTTTTAGCAGAACCGAATAACCCTCAAGATTTTGCTGATAAAATCATTCAAATTTTAGAAAATCCTCAATTTAAAGAGCAAATCACTCAAAATGCTCGTCCTTCAATTCTTGAATTTGATTGGTCAGCTTGTATGGAAAAATTTGAGTTGAAACTCTACGAAGTTATTGTAAAATCGCGGGGACAATTAACGGTTAATTCGTAATTAAATGTATTTTTTTCACCTAACAGCTTAAAATAAATATATTTCGATCTAGTACTTGACTACATTAATTTTGAATGGTTAATTTTTCCCAAAATTGTCTAGAGACGTTATGTATAACGTCTCTACAGCACGTCGGTAGACGAACAAACCCCGCAGAATTAATGTGGTGGAATACTAGTACTCTCTCAAACCAGTAGTATCTACCCGATAAAAATCATGACCCAAACACTACCTACAAAAAATCACCAAAAATTACAAATATCACCCCTAAATATACCTAATCGGTTGCTTTTGGGTCCCGGACCATCCAATGCTCATCCTGATGTACTTAAAGCAATGAATACTCCTCCCGTAGGACATCTTGACCCAGCTTTTCTGACATTGATGGATGAGATTCAATCATTGTTACGCTATGTATGGCAAACTGAAAATCCCTTGACGATTGCAGTTAGCGGTACCGGGAGCGCTGCAATGGAAGCAACTATTGCCAATGCTGTAGAACCTGGTGATATAGTATTAATTGGTGTTGCTGGATACTTTGGTAATCGTTTAGTTGATATGGCTCAACGCTACGGTGCAGATGTAATAACTATTACCAAACCTTGGGGACAAGTATTTTCCTTGGACGAATTACAAAGCGCGATCGCAACTCATCATCCAACTATAGTAGCTCTAGTTCATGCCGAAACTTCCACCGGCGCACGTCAACCTTTAGAAGGAGTCAGCGAACTGTGTCGTCAACATGGTAGTTTACTGTTGGTTGATTCAGTCACAAGTATGGGTGGAGTACCTTTATATTTAGATGAATGGGGAATTGATTTAGCTTATAGCTGTAGTCAAAAAGGATTGGGATGTCCTCCGGGTGCTTCACCTTTTACAATGAATAACCGTGCAATAGACAAATTGCTTTCTCGTCAAACCAAGGTGGCAAACTGGTACTTGGATATGAACCTGTTAAGCAAATATTGGGGTAAAGAACGCACATATCATCATACAGCACCGATCAATTTATATTATGCGTTGCGAGAATCCTTACGTTTAATAGCAGAAGAAGGGATAGAAAATAGTTGGGAAAGACATCAAAACAATGCAGAATATTTGTGGCAAGGGTTAGAAGATTTAGGAATGACTTTGCACGTTGAAAAACAGTATCGATTACCAACCCTAACAACAGTTCAGATTCCCGAAGGTATTGATGGTAAAGCAGTTGCGCGAGAATTACTATTAGAAGAAAACATCGAAATTGGAGGTGGACTTGGCGAATTAAGCGGCAAAGTTTGGCGTATCGGATTAATGGGTTATAATAGCCGTAAAGAAAATGTAGATCAACTTTTAGAAGTATTACGGAAAAAGGTTAGTTGACAGTTGACAGTTGACAGTTAATTTCTCCTATCCCCTTGTCCCCTTGTCCCCCCATCCCCCCATCCCCCCATCCCCTTGTCCCCTTGTCCCCAAAGTAGGAGAACCCCCCACTAGAAGTACGGTTTAACTGAGTGCATTAGGATTCAAAACCTGTTACATTTATTAATGTAAGTTGAAGTAATAATACACGTAAATTATCGTGAACAATATAGACCAGCGTAATAACCCAGAATTTTTTGACAATCCAACCAAAGGCAGTAATTCGTTTTTGCAGTACATTAAATCTTTGAGTCCGGAAATGGTGACTCAACTTTCCAGGCCGGGTTCTTCAGAGGTTTTGGAAGCGATTGAACGTACTATTTCTAGTATGTTAGGTGGTTTACCTTCCGAGGATTTTAACGTCACGATCGCAACTAATCGCGAAAATTTAGGAAAGCTTTTAGCTTCAGCAATGCTAAATGGTTATCTACTACGTAACGTAGAACAGCGAATGGGGTTTGAAAAATCGTTACAATCGTTAGAAGCTGATTTTCGGGATAATGAGTAAAGCAATTAATTTAGTTTATGAAATTAACCTCAGTCCCCTGACTGGGGTTTTTTATTGCTGTATTTTCAGAAAAATGGCTATTGGGCATTGTAGATAAACTAGTTTACCCGTTATCATTCATATTATTATGTATAAGCGAATTCTGCTGATATTCAGCTTGATTTTAGGTGGTATTGGGATTGCTACATTTTTCGCTTGGCAGCAAGTAATGCAATTACCTGATTGGTATACTAATTCATCAAATAATAAAAATGCAATTTCTGTTAATCAACAAACCAAAAAACCTCTACAATCTGATGAGGTATTACGTAAAATTTCCGAAAATTTGACGACAAAAACTACAGGAGAAGTAAATCTTGATGCTTCGGAAATTAACTCATTAATTGCTACTTCTCTTACAAAAAATAATCATCATAGTAAATATATAACAGCAATTAAAGCTACAAATACTCAAATTCAAGATGGTAAAATCTCTGTGGGTGCTGTTATTGAAACTTCATCTATTCCTGTCAAAGAATTATCTGCACAAAAAACAAAAATTATTCAAATATTAGAAAATTTACCGGGAAAAGAAAAACATCTTTATATTGGAATTGAAGGAAAACCCACTATTCGTAACCAGGAAGTTAGCTTTGACGACACAACTAAGGTTTCTTTAGGTAATTTTAGCTTTCCTTTTGCTGAAGTTTCGCAAAATATCGGTATATCTCAAGAAAGTTTTAATCAACTTCTTTCTCAAGAACTTAAAAAGCTACCAATTAAGTTGGAAAGTATAACTATTCAAGATGAGAATGTGATAATTCGTGGTTCTAAAAATAAATAATCGGGAATGGGAATATTTTTTATTTTTTATTTTTTATTTTCTTTCTTTTTTCCCAGGTAATTTAGTACCCATTTCTGTAAGTGCTGAGAAGACTAAATACAAAATTAGCGAAGAAACGCTAATTAGAAAAATAACTAAGTCTTTATCCATTTTTTTATTCTCTAATTAATTTTTAGGTAACATAACTTGCTTCATTGCGCTATCGCCCTTCAAGGGCGGGTGCCGATCGTTGTAGCAAAAAAAAAGTGACAATATACACATTTACTTCTAAGAGTATTCACTATACTTGTGCTTCTCACACGACTCCCGACATCATAGAAAATGATGTTTCAATTCTATTATCTTAAGCTGCTTTTAAAGCTTTATTTTTTGAGTGAAATCTTCAAACGTGCAACTAACTACTTGAATCATGTAGTATCTAATACTTTTGATCAAAATAAGTTGTAAAAGACAAACAAAACCCTCTGTTAAAAATGGTAAAAATTTGTTAAGAATGATAAAAGGAACTTCAACGGGAGTAAATAAATATTATGGAAAGTAAAGCTGCGACTAAACCACCACATCAAGTAGTAATTATTGGTGGGGGTTTTGGGGGACTTTATACGGCAAAAGCACTGAGTAATAAAGATATAAATGTTACTTTAATAGATAAAAGAAATTTTCACTTATTCCAACCACTTTTGTATCAAGTGGCTACTGGTACTTTATCTCCCGCTGATATTTCATCACCATTGCGTTCAGTACTTAGTAAGAGTAAAAATACAAAAGTATTGTTGGGAGAGGTTACGGATATCGATCCACAGACGCAAAATGTTGTGATGAGGGGTGATAAAATACCTTATGATAGTTTAGTGATTGCAACAGGTGCGAAGCATTCCTATTTTGGTAAAGATGAGTGGGAAGAATTCGCACCCGGTTTAAAAACTGTGGAAGATGCCATCGAAATGCGTCGTCGTATATTTACAGCATTTGAAGCAGCCGAGCAAGAGACAGACGAAGATAAACGTCGTGCTTTACTGACGTTTGTAATAGTTGGTGGTGGCCCAACTGGAGTTGAATTAGCAGGTGCGATCGCCGAGTTGGCTTATAGTATTCTTAAGGAAGATTTTCGTAATATTGACACTTCGGAAACCCAAGTATTGCTTTTGGAAGGTTTGGATCGAGTTTTACCACCATTTGCACCAGAATTATCGGTTAAAGCTCAAGAATCTTTAGAAAATCTGGGTGTTACTGTAGTTACGAAAACTTTGGTAACAGGTATTGAAGGAGATATAGTTACCATCAAGCAAGGTGACGAAATCAAACAATTTGCAGCGAAAACGGTATTATGGGCAGCAGGTGTAAAAGCATCACCTTTAGGTAAGTTAATTGCAGAAAAAACTGGTGTAGAATGCGATCGAGCAGGAAGAGTTATTGTTGAGCAAAATTTAAGTTTGAAAGGATATCCGAATATATATGTAATTGGTGATTTAGCACATTTTGCTCATCAAACAGGTAAACCATTACCCGGTGTTGCACCTGTTGCAATGCAAGAAGGGGAATATGTGGCAAAATCAATCAAACAACAAATAAAAGGTAATACAATAATATCTCCATTTAATTATGTTGATAAAGGTAGTTTAGCAGTAATTGGACAACATTCTGCGGTTGTTGATTTAGGTTTTATCAAACTTACAGGTTTTATCGCTTGGTTATTTTGGTTATTGGTTCACATTTATTATTTAGTTGAATTTGACAACAAACTTGTAGTCATGATTCAGTGGATTTGGAATTATTTTACTCGCAATCGTGGTGCAAGATTGATTACAGGAAAAGATTTAAACGCACCAGTTGAAGTTAATAGTCAGGGAGATTATTATCCATCGGTGAATGATAATAAAACAGTTAATGTTTGACAATTAACAGTTGACAGTTGACAGTTGACAGTAATTAAGCTAGAAAACGTTTAATTTGTATATTCAAATTTTATTCAAGTTTTGTAGTGCGGGCATCCTGCCCGCTAGAAAAATATAAATTACCCCGCTATAACAATATAAATTACCCCGCTATAACAATATAAATTAGCTGACTAGAAAAATATAAATTACCCTGCTAGAAAAATATAAATTACCCCGCTAGAAAAATATAAATTAAATGCGCGATAGCTTTTTAGAAAAACCAACCACCAACCACCAACCACTAACCACCAACCACTAACCACCAACTACTTGAATGGTAAAGTGACAATCACAGTAGTACCAACACCTTCTTTACTAATTAAATTGATTTGTCCTTGATGCAATTGTACATATTGTTCAACAATTGATAATCCTAAACCATGTCCGGGTATTTTACCGACGTTACTACCTCTTTGAAAAGAAGTAAATAGGTTTTCTTGTTCTATTTGGGGAATACCAATACCTTCGTCTTGAATACGGAAGATAGCTTCTCCTTGTAAGCAAAATAAATCAAAGCGTATTTTTCCACCTTGAGGAGAATATTTAATTGCATTGGATAACAGATTAGTCAGGATATGTCGGAGTAGTTTTTCATCAAAACAAGGTAGTTTAATATTGTCTTCTTGCTGAATATAGCATCCTTGAACTTGAAAAATAATTTGATGTTTTTCGGTTGCTATCAGTTTGAATTCTGCTATTAAATTTTCACAAAATTTTACTACATCTAAAGGTAAAGGATTAAACTTAGTTTGATTAACTTCTGCTTGACCAACTAATAATACATCATTCAATAATTGATTGAGATGTTTAACAGAATTTTGTATATGATATATGTATTCGTCTTTTTTATTTTGTGTTAGTTGCTGGTTTTGATTTGCGAGTAATTCAGTTGAATTTAAAATCGTGGTTAATGGATTGCGAAACTCGTGACTTACCATTGAAACAAAGCGAGATTTAAGTTCTCTCATTTCTTTCTCTTTTTCTAATGCATCCCGCATCACAGTTTCATTTTGATGTTTATTTAAAGCTATTTCAATAGTAGTAATTAATTGAGTTTCTTCAAATGGTTTGAGTACATAACCAAAAGGTTGAGTTGCTTTAGCTTTTTTAATAGTACTTTCATCGGAGTGAGCAGTAAGAAATACAACTGGAATATTAAAAGTATTTATAATTACTTCCGCAGTTTCAATTCCATTCATATCACCTTTAAGCATCATATCCATTAATACTAAATCTGGCTGCAATTGTTGTATCTGAGAAATTGCTTTCTCTCCATATGCAATAATTTCGGGTACGATATAACCGGAATTTTCTAAACAATGTTTGATATCACAAGCAATGATTCTTTCGTCTTCCACAACTAATATTTTTTCTTTCATATATGTTTTATATATCGTGATTTTCGGTGAATGTAATTCTAAATGAAGTACCAAATTTGCAATTATATCCCACATTCCGCACCCACAGATCCAAAAATGGATTAGTACTGATTAGTAGTACAGGACAACTATATTTTTTTTGATCTAATTTAGATACAAATGAGAATAATAGCTATTAAGCATAGTAATTATGTA
>Ga0209911_100066_pt1 | contig 108765 bp, 109 predicted proteins | sample FECB21metaG_FD_188301 | JGI IMG/M metagenome (GOLD analysis project Ga0209911, IMG submission 188301) | Cyanobacterial communities from the Joint Genome Institute, California, USA - FECB-21 (SPAdes) (version 2) | ecosystem: Environmental > Aquatic > Thermal springs > Hot (42-90C) > Microbial...
AATACACCGAACCAACCGATATATAAACGGTTGTTGGTGCTGGTAATCCATCCGCAGAACTGTTCCCACGCACTGGCGCTCTCGCGTCTTTGTAATGTGGTTGTCATGGTTCGGATAATTGCTGTTTATTTATGTATTGGTAAGTCTTTTTGCTCACCTATATTTATACATTAGAGTAAGTTTTACGTTTTGTAAAGTTTTTTTAATAAAGTTTATCTTATACAAGATATATGTTTTTCTTATCAGCGAACATACATATTGGGTCAAAGGTCAAAGGTTAAAAGTGATTTATGTCTCCTTGTCCCCTTGTCCCCTTGTCCCCTTGTCCTCAACCGGGTGGCCACTTCATCTGTCTTCCACCAAGGATGTGTATGTGTAAGTGATGGACGGTTTGTCCGCCGTCGGAACCAGTATTAATAACTGTGCGATAGCCGTTGGTTAATCCGGCATCTTCGGCGACTTTTTTGGCTGTTAATAAAAGATGCCCCATTAAAGCTTGGTCTTCGGGGGAAGCATCGGCTAGTTGGGGAATTGGCTTTTTAGGAATAACCAGGATGTGAACGGGTGCTTGGGGCGCGACATCTCTAAAGGCTAATGCTAGGTCATCCTCATAAACGATATCGGCGGGGATTTCTTTTCTAATGATTTTGCCGAAAATTGTGTCTTGGGTAGTCATTTATTCTTTACTGTCATTGCTGTTCATCAATTAATGATAGGACAGACGGTTCGACAGTTAATAAATAATCTACGGATGTTTCTAATGCGGAGGTTAGTTCTGGAGTTTGAGAACTTCTATCTTGAGAACGCGCTAATAAATCAATTTCAGCAGGCATTCTTAGCTTTGACGCTAACTTCAAAAATTCCAGCATTTTTATAAAGCTGTAGGTGGGGTCAGGAAGATAAGCCACTCGTCCTTCTCGAATAGTGATACCATGCCGACTAGACCACAAAAAGGCATGATGAAGATTATGCCAGCCTTCACCTAGAGTTAGCAACGCTACAAAGGCATTATTCCGGCTGAAATCGTTGGTGATAAAAGGGCGATCGCCAACAATATGAGCAAGAGAGTTAACTGTTTGGACTCCGTGAAATAACAAGGTTGTACTGAGAAAAAACGCACCAAGATACTCAAGTCCACCGATAAAATAAGAAAGTGCAGCCAGGGCAAATACTGGTACAAAGTGTAGACGGTCAATTACTTTTAAAACCTGATCATTTTCAACATCCCTTGGTAGTTTATCTGGAAAGAAATTAGGCGATAATAACCAACCACCTTGCGACCAATAAAAACTTGCGATCGCGTTACTTTGTGTATTAGGAGAATGGGTGTCTAACTCGCTATCAGAATGTTGATGATGGCTCATGTGATGCGCTTTCCACCAACTTGGTCCCATTTGCCCCGCCGATGCGGTTACAATACATCCCACCCATAGAACTAAAGCAGGAGCCTGATAGCTTTTATGAGTGAGCAGCCTGTGGTAGATGCCGGTTGTTCCCAGCATTCGGATTAAGTATAAAAATACAATCCATCCAATCGCGCCCCACGATAAGCCAGTCTTTAAAACGAGTAGGGAACCGAAATGACTAAAGATAATCAATATCGGACCGATTATATAAAAAACAATCGTAAGTGGGGAATACTGCCTAATTTTTTCTTGTAGTGTCATAAAAGTATTGGTAAATAACCCATCTAGGTATTGAATATGCACAAACTTTCCGCATATTAACTTTAAACGAGATTAGTTTACAAAAAGCACTGAACTACCCCATCTTACTTCGTTGAAGATGGGGTAGTTCATTAAGTAGCTGGACAAAAATAATCGTGTTGTAACCAACATCACCATCGCGGACAAGTCGTATTATGGGATTTTAAGATATTTTACATACTAATAACTTAATGTTGGGTTACGGCGCTTTAATAAATTTGGCGCTTAAATTGATTTCTTAATGTTTGGCTTGTAACGGAATTCCAAGATGTGGGATTAATTGGCTTATCAAGTTCCAATGGAGGTGTATTAATGTTTCGGGTAAGTGAAGTCGCACGTCGGTTAGACCTTAATTCACAAACACTTTATTTTTATGAACGGATTGGGTTAATTCCACCACCTCAACGGACTGAAGCAGGTTATCGGCTTTTTAGCGAACAAGATGTAGAACGGCTTGCCTTTATTGTACGAGCTAAATCTTTGGGTCTTAGTTTAGATGAGATTAAAGACATTCTGGCGTTAAAGGATGGAAAGTCTCTCACCTGCCAAGCAGTCTATGAACGTATCAGCCGCAAAGCCCAAGCGATTCAAGAGCATATCAAACAGTTGCAAGGGTTACATAATGAGTTGGTTCCTTTGCTAGAACAATGCTCTGCTAACCTTGAAAATCCGGATCACACTTATCAGTGTATTGTACTTGAGCCAAAGTGAGCAGTAAAAAAAAATTAGCTTTCCCTCTTGACCTTATACCTTGGTATAGGGTTTATGCTATCAATCAAGCACTCGATTGGAAGGGATTTATGTTTCAAATAGTTAATAATTCTGTGGCAATTGGTTCGGAGAATGAGGAAGCAACCTTGGACGAAATTGTTCAAAAAGGCTATAAAGCCGTGATTGATCTTTGCGCCCCCGCAGAACCAAAGCGATTGGATGCTGATGCCATACAAGCATTAGGATTGTCTTACACCAGTATTCCTGTTACTCCTGCCAATCTCAACACTGAAACCTTCAATTCCTTTCTGCAAGCATTTAACATATCGAAACAACCGCTCTATATTTACTGTTCTTCTGGAACTCGTGCCGGAATTTTTACACTTCTTGCATTGATGGAAAAAGAAGAGATTAACTATTTGGAAAAACTGCAAACTTGGGGGATTCAACCTCAGCCTACTTGCCCGATCAATAATTTTGCGGTTGCTTATCTTCAATCCGCAGGTGAAGACAGGAAATTGAATTAACGACGGTAAATTTACTAAGGAGTCAGACTATGAATACGATCAAAATTGAAGTTTTGGGAACGGGTTGCAAGAAATGCCAGCAACTGGAAGCTAATGCAAAGGAGGCGATCGCCAGCTTGAATTTGCAGGCTGAAATTTTGCACATCACCGATCCAATCGCTATTGCTCAGCGTGGGGTGATGTCCACTCCTGCTTTGGCAATCAATGGCAAAGTTGTGAGCAAAGGTAGGGTGATCGAAAGTAGCGAAATTGAATCGCTCTTACAAGCCTAGTATTAAAGGGAGATTATATGTTCGACCCGTTTTATCCATTTGACTGGTTATCAACCCAGATTGTTACAAATATATTTGGTCTGTCCATAGAATCATCACTGGGGTCTAGTCTGCATTTTTTCTTTTATGATGTGCCTAAAGTCTTAACTTTGTTGGTGCTAATTAGCTACGCGGTTGGCTTTTTGCAAAGTTTCCTTTCCCCCGAAAAAATTCGCCATTATCTTGAAGGCAAGCGTACCTTCGCCGCTAACATTCTGGCAGCGATGTTAGGAGCAGTAACACCCTTTTGTTCCTGCTCAGCTGTACCTCTGTTTATCGGATTTTTAGAGGCAGGAGTTCCTCTTGGTGTGACCTTTTCCTATTTGATTTCTGCGCCAATGGTAGATGCGATCGCCATATTTCTACTATGGAGTTTGTTTGGTTTACAAGCAACACTGCTATACATCACCTTTGGGGTAAGTTTGGCAATCATTACGGGCTATGCAATCGGCAAGTTAAAACTTGAGAAATGGGTCGAACCTTTTGTTTTGAAGATGCGACAAAACTATGAGGGTCATAATCAAGATACGGATTCAGATGCACCTGTTTTAACATGGAAACAGCGATCGCAAGAGGCAAAATTTCAAGCGATTGCAATCCTGAAATCGGTTTGGATCTATGTGGTTATTGGGATTGCCATTGGCGCAGGTATTCATGGCTATGCACCGACGGATTTAATCAGCCAATGGGCAGGTAGAAGTAATCCCTTTGCCGTAATTATCGCTACGTTGATGGGAGTACCTTTATACACGAATATCGCTGGTGTTTTACCGATTGCTCAAGCCTTAGTTAGCAAAGGAATGCCCCTGGGAACTGTTCTTTCCTTTACAATGGCAGTGACAGCGCTGTCTTTACCCCAAATGATTATCCTCAAACGGGTATTACGTCCTCAATTGTTAACCATATTTGTGGGTTTAACAACTATAGGAATTGTGGGAGTTGGTTATCTTTTCAATGCTCTTTTGCTTTAATTAACCCAAGCCCTTAAGGTTCCAAAACCCTACTTACTAGGAATCACATTTAAATTCACATTGCGATCGCTGGGTTGATTGAGGTTGGCTGTGATGGCTTGACCTTCTCCGAGACGTTTGAGGATTTCTGTTACATCTAAACCTGTGGTTTGCCGTAGTTGTTCGATGAATGCTGCCATACGGGTAGCGGGACTACCACCGTTGGCATCAACAAAGGTAATATTTTTGACGTTTACTTCGGGAATACTCGATGCCATTGCTTTGAGCAGAACATCGAGTTTTTGCAATAAGAAAATCTCTCTAGCGCTATCTCCAGCACTCTTCCAGGATTCAGCGAGTTTGCGGATACCTTCGGCTTGGGCTTTACCATCTTCGATAATTTGAGCAGCGTTGGCTTTGGCGATCGCGATCGCCCGTTTACTTTCTGCTTCTGCGGGAGCGATAGTATCGGCTTGGAGTTGTTGTTCGATTTGTTTGATGCGTTCGGTTTGTACGGCTACTTCGGCTTGGGTACGGGCTATTTCGGCACCGACCAAGGATTCGGCTTCGGCAACTAATGCAACTCGTTTGGTTAAAGCATCACGGACACGTCTTTCGGCATCGGCTTTGGCTATTTCTAAGTCGCGTTGGATACGACGGAGGGCAGTAATTCGTTCGTTTTCGGAGGAACGAATGATCGATTCGGCTTGAGCTTTAGCTTCGGCAATGCGTGCGTCTCTTAATAATTCGGCTTGTTGTTTGCGACCGATGGAATCTAAGTAACGGACATCATCGGAAATATTTTGAATTTGTAAACTATCTAAAACTAAACCGAGTTTTTCTAAGTCGTCTTCGGCTTCGTCTAATAATGTCCGTGCAAAGGTAATTTTATCGGCGTTAACTTGTTCTGGAGTTAAACTAGCAAGAACTCCTCGTAAATTTCCTTCTAATGTTTCTTGGGCTAATTTTTCAATATCCTTACGACTTTTACCGAGCAAACGTTCAATTGCGTTATGAATTGTTGGTTCTTCTCCAGCAATTTTAATGTTAGCTACACCGTCAACAGTTAAGGGAATCCCACCTTTGGAATAAGCATTAACTACTTTTAAATCAATAATCATGTTGGTCAGATTCATCCGATAAGTCTGTTCCAACAAGGGAGTTTGGATACTACTACCACCTTTGACCAAACGATAACCAACTTCTCTACCATCTGCAAGACGACGTTTTCCCCCAGCGAAAATCAAGACTTCACTGGGTGGACAAATGTGATACAAATTTTTAATTACTAAAAAACTTGCACCAGCCCCAGCACCGAAAATTCCTAATAGTAATCCAATTAGTTCAATCATTATTTATTATCTCCATATATGGCAATTTGTAATTTGTTTAATAAGTCGGATTTTTGGGAGAAATATCCTTAACATCAGATAATATTGTTAAAACCCGACGAATGGTAAACTTATAATGAATTCAATGTTTCACTGGAGGCTGATAACCGTCTTTCTTGACTGCGGTTCAAAGTTCCAACTACATCAATTCCTAAAGTTTGATTCATCATTTCTAGGAACTGAGTGAGAATTTCTGGATAAACTTTCATTAAACTAGCGAGAGATTTTCCATCACCGTTATCAACCACATTGATATTTTCTAGTTGCAATCTTCCAGGAATTTGGGTTGCTTGATTGAGAATCATTTCTAACTGTTGAATCATGAATAATTCACCCGCATCAACACCAGTGTGATTCCATACTTGAGCGAATATTTCATTTACTTGGGCAGCAGCTAAAGCATTTTCTGATAAGGCTGCGGCTTGTCCTCGTGCTAGCAATTCTTGAGCTTGACATTTGGCTTCTGCTGGTAATACGGTGTCGGCTTCTAAACGCAATCTTTCTAATTCGGCACGAATCTTTTGTAAAGTTTGTTCAAATTTAGCCCGTTTTTCGTTTGCCGCAGCGATGGTAATTTCTTCTTCCGATTTCGCTTGCTGTTCCAGTTTGGCTTTGATTTGACGTAATTCGTTTTCCTTTTCCACAACTATGATCCGATGTTGGGTTTTGGCAACTTCCGCTTGTTGTTGACATTCAGCTTCGATCCGTTCAGCTTCTCCAATCGCATCCGATTCCGCAATTTCCGCATCTCTGATGACATGAGCGATAGATTTACGACCGATAGAACGTAAGTAATCTACATCATCGGAAACACTTTGAATTTTCAGTGTATCGATTTGTAAGCCCAACTTCATCAAATCACGACTAACATCCTCGGCAATCCGTTCAGCAAATTGCAACCTATCTTCATTTACTTGTTCCGGTGTTAAAGTCGCTACTACACCGCGTAAATTACCTTCTAGGGTTTCCTGAGCAACACGAGCAATCGTCGAACGATCGCAATCCAAAAATCTTTCAATCGCGTTACCAACAATATTCGGATCACCCGAAATTTTCACATTGGCGATCGCCTGAATATTTAACGGTGTTCCTCCTCTAGAATAAGCATTTGTCACCTCTACCCGTACCGGCATAGTTGTCACATCCATACGTTTAATCGTTTCTAGAATCGGGATTCTAATCGCTCGTCCCCCCGGCAAAACGCGATAACCAATTTGATGACCATCTTTAGCTTTATATTTACGTCCGGATATAATCACCACCTCATTCGGTTTGCAAATACACAAAAACGACCTTAAAAACCAAATTGCTGTCACACCAGCAAAAATAGTCAAAGCAATGGGAACACTGGTAGCTAAAAGTCCATCAATTCTAGACATTTGTACCCGATTGGAGGTACTTGTCTCAACTTGGGCAATTTGTACTACAGCTACATGATTATTTTCAAAATAAGAATTCATAAAGAAAATTTTGGATTTTAGATTTTAGATTACAGGGAATAGTTAACAGTCAACTGTTAAGCGAATCTTCTGAGACAACCAACACTAAATTTCTCCTGGCTTCGACAATCAAAACGCGATCGCCTTTGTTAAAAAATCCGGATTCTTCGGTAATCGCGGTGAAATCTATGATTGAGCCATGAATCGCTAATCGGACTTTTCCTTTTTCGGTGGAATTAAAAGGAACTTCGACTATCGCATAACGTCCAATCAAAGTATCGGTTGACACCATACTATCCACTACTTCACGCTGTCGCCTCAGAGCAATCAAGGAGACAATTAGGAATCCCATCGCAACCCCAATCGCGATCGCAATCAGGGCAATAAGTATTATTTGAAAATTCATGTAAACTAACTCGATTTGGACAAGCTAATCAAGTATTTCATCTTTTCCCGGCTCAAAAGCTGGAATTGTATTCAAAAATTATTTTCTGTTCACATTTTTGATCAACTGCTGACTGTAAACGCTTGACTAATACATACACAGCAAGAACTCAGAAAATTATGTAATTATCCCGAACACCGCACCATCTTAGATAGAGTTCTATTTGTCAACTACATTAACAGACTTCTCAATTCCGTAAAGAACTGCTTTTTTACAATTAATTAAAAATAAAACATTTTTAAGTATTGAAATTCCTGGTGAAATCAAACTATTGAAACCACCAAATCGGTATCCTCAACCCCTCAAAACTAATGGAAGAGACTACTATTAGTCCACCAACTTAATTATGAATGGTTAGTTTTTCCCAAAATTGTCTAGAGACGTTATGTATAACGTCTCTACAGCACGTCGGTAGACGAACAAACCCCTCATAACTTATGTGGTGGAATACTAATATCAAGTTCAGATAATTAGTTATGATTTCCACGTCTGTATTAAAAACTAAAAATCTTTTTTCTCTTTATTCCCTACTCCCTGTTTCTCAAAAATTTATGGTACTTCCGTTCACTTTGGGTAGGAATAAGCAAGACAATGGGATTTTTGATTAATAAAATTGATTAACAAAAGTTTTATATTTAAGGTTTTACATAAAAATGTTAGCAAGAGTTTGGAGTGCGTCAATTGTTGGCATCGATGCCATCAAGGTGGGTGTGGAAGTCGATGTATCGGGGGGTTTACCGGCAATTGTGATGTTGGGTTTACCCGATAGTGCGGTGCAGGAATCCAAAGAAAGAGTTAAAGCAACTTTAAAAAATGCTGGTTTTGGTTTCCCGATGCGAAGGATTGTGATTAACTTGACTCCTGCGGATTTACGTAAGGAAGGACCTTGTTTTGATTTACCTATTAGTGTAGGTATTTTAGCGGCTTCCGATCAGGTTAACCCAGATTTATTAGGTGATTATTTATTCTTAGGAGAAGTTTCTCTTGACGGTAGTTTACGTCCTGTAGCTGGGGTGTTACCGATTGCAGCAGCAGCTCAAAAAATGGGAATTACAGCTTTAGTAGTACCGACTGATAATGCTCAAGAAGCGGCAGTTGTCAAGGGATTGCAGGTTTATGGTTTTGAAAATATCTCTCATGTCGCTAATTTTTTAAATAATCCCGCATCTCACAAACCCGTACAACTAGATGAAACGATAGAAACTTTCTCTGACCAGAAATTTCATCACTTGGATTTAAAAGATGTTAAAGGACAAGCACACGCACGTCGTGCTTTAGAAATAGCTGCTGCTGGGGGACATAATTTAATCTTCGTCGGACCTCCCGGAAGCGGTAAAACTATGTTAGCAAGACGTTTACCTGATATTTTACCTCCCTTGGGTTTCGATGAATCCTTAGAAGTCACCCGTATCTATTCCGTTGCTGGATTATTAAAAAATCGCGGTAAATTAATTCGCGATCGCCCTTTTCGCAGTCCTCATCATTCGGCAAGTGGTCCTTCTTTAGTTGGTGGTGGTAGTTATCCCCGTCCCGGTGAGATTTCTCTATCACATAGAGGGGTACTTTTCCTAGATGAGTTAACAGAATTTAAACGAGATGTGTTGGAATTTCTGCGTCAACCTTTAGAAGATGGTTATGTGACTATTTCCCGTACCAAACAATCTGTGATGTTTCCGGCACAGTTTACCTTAGTTGCGAGTACCAATCCTTGTCCTTGCGGTTTTTATGGGGATACTATGGAACAATGTACCTGTTCGCCGAATCGAAGAGAACAATACTGGGCGAAGTTATCCGGTCCATTGATGGATAGAATTGATTTACAAGTTGCTGTGAATCGTTTGAAACCCGAAGAAATTACTCAACAACCCAACGGAGAACCATCGACAACCGTTAGAGAAAGAGTTTTAATTGCACGGGAACGAGCATCTGAGCGATTTGTAAAAGAAAAAAATATCCGTTGTAATGCTCAAATGCAAAGTCGTCATCTGCAAAAATGGTGCAAACTAGATGATGCATCTCGCAATTTATTAGAAATGGCAATTAGAAAATTAAGTTTATCAGCAAGAGCTAGCGATCGCATTTTGAAAGTAGCACGGACTATCGCAGATTTAGCCGGTGATGAAAATTTACAGCCACATCATGTTGCAGAAGCCGTTCAGTATCGCACAATAGATAGAATGCAGTGAATTAGGTCAAAGGTTAGAAGTTAAAGGTTAAAGGTCAAAGATTCAAAATTCATATCCGGATGATTAATTATTATTCCCTACTCCCTACTCCCTTCATTACAATTGGTGAATCTAAAATGACTATGCAAACAATTCCAGCAAGAGATATCAATCTTCGTTACCTGATAGATAACTTTGGCATTCAATTAGTCCGAGAACCTGACTTCTTTCCCGAATGGCAGCGGGATTTACCGCAACTGACTGATTACGACAAACAATTGCTTGATAAAATAAAAGAAGGTTATTTTAACCTACTTAATTTTCCACCGCTACTTGAAGGGGTTGTTCGTCAAGCAATAACTGACCCATTGCTGTTTATCGGTGATTTTTACCTTGCACCATTTTACGTCAAATCGGAAGAATCAATCGATATTGAAGTTCCTGACGAAGGTATTATTATCAAAGGTCGCATTGATACTTTAGTTTTGCGCGACCAATTCTGGGTAATGATTATTGAATCGAAGAAAGCATCATTTTCAATTGAATCCGGTTTAGCGCAAATACTTGCCTATATGCTTGGTAGTCCCATCATTAACAAGCCGACTTTTGGAATGATTGCCACGGGTAGCGAATTTATTTTTATCAAGTTAGTTAAAGGTGACACCCCACAATATGGAACCTCAAAAGTTTTCTCAATGCGTAATCCTGGAAATGATTTGTATGATGTATTGAAAATTTTGAAGAAATTGATTGAAATTGCCAGTGTTTAGACTTTCAATAAAATTAAAAATCATTTTTTTCGTCAACTGATAATTGGTAATGGGTAATTGGGAATATAATTTTTAATTACTAACAACTGTCAACTGTCCACTGTCAACTGTCAACTGTTTTAAGTATAATTACTTTGTTCTTTACCGAGAGTTGATACTAATCTAAAATAGATAAATCCCTAAATTCGCAGAACTATCGATGGATTGGAGTAACGTACTGCGAAGTTTACAATCTGACTTTATCAAGCGCTTAGCTGATGGTTGTTTGCTGCATTGTGAACGTGTTGGTCAATACAGTGAATCAACTGTCATATCTGGACAAAGGTTAAAACAATTACGAGACTTTTGCTGGGTGATGGCTGAAAAATACAAGCGCGTTTCTTCAGTGCGTGATGTTTTTATCAGCTATCTTAAAGGAAAGTTGGGTGAGGAAGTTGTTAAGGAACGGTTGGCTGATTTTATTACTGAAGTCGATTATGAAAAACGATTCGGCGGTGATGGTAATATTGATTTTACGTTAACTGATAATCCTTTAATTGGGATTGAGGTTAAGTCTCGTCACGGTAATTTTGATAAGGTTAGATGGTCGGTTTCTGTTGATGAGGTACAAAAAAATGCGGTTATTGTTTGCGTTTTGATTCAAGAAGAAGTAAATGAAGCTCAATCTGAATATCATCTGGTTTTGGCTGGTTTTTTACCAACTGAAATGATTAAATTGAGGACTGGTAAAATATCTTTTGGTATAGAACAATTGTTTTATGGTGGTGGGTTACGCTATTATTTGGAACAATTAAAGGCTTCTAAGAATTATCTTTCTCCGAATATTTCTCCTCAAGTAAAAATGGGAGAAAATTCAAATCAATTTTATATCCAGCAGGGTGATGAATGTTATGAAAAAAAACTTTATCATGCTGCCATTGATAATTATACTCAAGCATTAAAAATTTGCGATCGCGATGCTAATGCTTACTATAAGCGCGGTAATATTTATGATAATTTAAATGATTATACTCAAGCAATTATAGATTATACTCAAGCAATCAATATTAATCCAAATTTTGCTAAAGCTTATATAAAAAGTGGATTAGCGCGATATCAATTAGCAGATTATTATGGAGCTATTGAAGATTATACCCAAGCAATTAGAATTAATTCTTATAATGCGCTAGCTTTTAAAAACCGTGGTGATGTACGTTCTCTGATTGGTGATAGTCAAGGTGCGATTGAAGATTACACTCAAGCAAGAAGAATTAATCCCCATTTATTAGAATCGCAGTTAGTTACTCCCAATATTGATGATAATTCTCAGACTTCCATAGATGATAATAACGGTAATTTACAACAGGAAAATCACCGACGAGCCATTGAAATTTTTACTCAAGTAATCGAAATCAGTCCTAATGATGCAGTTGGTTACAAAAAACGCGGTAAGTCATGTTGCGACTTGGGAGATTATGGAAGAGCCATTGAAGATTTTACCAAAGCGATTCAGATAAATCCCTATGATGCGGATGCTTATTTTTATCGGGGAAATGCTTTTTATGAGTTAGGAGATAAACCCGAAGCAATAGAAGATTACACTCAAGCAATTAAGATCAATCCCAATGATGCAGATGCTTATATCAATAGGGGAAACCTGCGGGATGAATTAGGAGATACTCAAGGAGCAGTTGCAGATTTTCACAAAGCAGCCGATTTATATCAAAAAGCTGGTAAAGTGCAAGAACATAAGGATACGAGAGAAAAGATTTTAGATTTGGAAATTGAAGCATCACTTGATGTTTTGGATTTTTGAGAATTATCAATTCTCCAACATCAAATTGTTAAACCAACAAAACCGAGCAATTTATGCCAATTATCACCCAACCAAGCAGTAGTTTTACTTAAATGGGGCTGGAGTTTTTCTACCACAGAAGCAAACCCTTCAGCTTTCTTGGCATATTCCAAAACTCGCTCTAAGGGTTTACCCACTTCGTCTTTATCTGGCTGTGGTTTTTTTATTTCTTCCTGGGCATCTTCAAAGGCATTATCAATTTTACGACTGTCTGAGGTTTCTAATTTCGCTATTATTTCACGTAAGGCGTTGAATTCTGCTTGGATGTTGACGGTTTCGGGTGCGGGTAAACTGACTTGTTGATAATTGATGTTAGCAGTGTTGTAATCTCCTGTTTGAATTGCACTACCAGTAACCCTACCCCCAATCGAAACTGAACGGTTTTGTCCGCTTTTATTAGCGTTACTCATATCATTATTCTTGTTGGGTTTTATAGTATTTATTCGTTGTTCGGTTTGATAACGTCGTCGTCGAATTTTGATTTCTGGGGTTGCATATTCGGGAATTCCCTGTAAATCAATGGCAGCACAACCCATGTGAAAACAATCTTGGTAATCTCTCTCGCTAAATAAAGCAGTATAAAATCCAACACTAAATTTAATCGCGGCTCTATCGCCAATGGCTTCATTCATCCCCACCACGCAATCAATGTGTTGGTGAATTGCAGCGGCTTGTTCTTTGCTATAGCAAGCGTTGAGTACAACACATTCAACCTGTTGTTGAAATAAATCAAATAGCTTTGCTAGGGCTTGGGTACTTACAAGTTGTTGGTGTCCAGAATTATCTTCTAAGATTAATCCATCAGTACCAGAACCATGTCCGGAAAAGTGAACGATTGTAGGTTGATGGTGAGATAAAAAGCGGGTTAAATCGTCAACTTGTACGGCAGATTCAGTGATGATTTCAAATTCGTCTCGATGGGGAGATAGTTGCAGCGTGTTTTTGATTTCTCGCACTTCTTCCTCTAAGCGGAGGTTACTTGTGTTTTTCGGGTTAGAAGAGAGGATGAGGATTTTTTTCATGGTGGTAATTTATATTTATATGATTTTTTTAAGGACTTATGCGAAAAATTGTCATTGCGAGCGAAGCGTTCGCGTAGCGTCTCGTAGAGAAGCAATCGCAGCACTTTGCGGTTGCTTCGTTCCGCTATCTGCCTTCGGACAATGTACAATTAATTTTGCACGACTACTTAATAAAGACGAACCAAGCTATTAAACCCAAAAATGCAACAAATTAGTACCAACGAATTACCCGAAAATCTCCAGAAATTATTTACAGAAGTACAACGTACTAAAACACCCTTAACCGTTATCCATGAGGGCAAACCATTAGTAATTATATCTCCTGCGACAACTCAACCCAAACGTACAGCTTTTGGAGCAATGAAAGGAAGCGGGGAAATTTTAGGAGATTTAATAACTCCAGCAGTTCCCCTTAGCACCTGGGAAGTGCTTGGGTGAAACTTTTACTAGATACCCACATCTGGCTTTGGTATCTCCTGGGTGACAAGCGTCTATCTACCAATCTTCAAAACGTAATTGCAGAAGAAAAAACCGAGCTTTGGCTTAGTCCTATGAGTATCTGGGAAACGTTAATCCTAGCAGAAAAAGGACGAATTTCTTTACAACCTGATGCAGTTGCATGGATTAATTTAGCCTTACAAACTCTAGAAATTCTTGAGGCTCCCCTTGTTCATCAAATTGCTATTACGAATTATGGTGCCAGGTATCGAATTCTCGAAAAGTCTAGGTTTTCGTAAAAAAGTTTCTATTTACAAATCTTAACAAGGAACTTAAATAAACGCCTATATGTTAATCTACTCTACAACATCCGACTACAACAACTTCTTTATTCAGCATTTATTAAGCAAAATACAAATTTTACAACTCTGATACTTTCTTTAATGCATCTTTGAGACTTTACTGCTTCTCTATAATTGATCAGCATTGAACCAGATAATCCCAAAGCTAAAATCAGTCCCACGGTCAGTCCTAAAATAGTCCATCGTCTTGCACGTTCCCGTTGGTTTTGTTCCCTATCTCTCAGTATTATACTTTTCTTAATAAACTCTTGCTCAGCTTGAGCAAGGTCATCTTGACGCTGTTTGAGCTTTTCTTCCGCCTCCGCCAACGCTGCACCCCGCAATAATGCCCCTTCATCCCGTTGCGTCTCTTCCCATTGATGTATTCGAGAACGCAGTCCCTCTTGCCAAGCCCGAAAACTCCTGTCTGTATCGATCCATTGCCGTAATTCACCCCAGTTACGAATCAATGCCTCATGGACAACCTCTACTGTCTCTTGATTATCAGCATTACGACTTGTTACCACCAATCGCGCATCTGCTAACTGGTTTACTAATCCCCAATTTGCTTGACTCAATTCGGCTTTAGTTGCCAATCTTCGCGTATCTTCTGTACCTTCTCCTGGACGGACTAATTGGATAAAAATTCGCTGTACCTGTTCTTGCTCAGTTTTACTCAATTTGCGATAATTTTCATCAGCGTGACGAGCCAAAGCACCTTTTACCTCACCAATTTCCTCATAAGCAGCATGAGTTAACTGTTTACCCCTGCGCCGTTTTCACAATTCCGTTAATGCGAACTCCAAAAGAGGTAAATTTCCCGGTTCATCTTCCACGTCATCCAAAATGCGTTGTACTAATCCAGCTTCAAAACTCACTCCTAACTTGTCAGCAGGCTTTTCAATTACTTGTGTAAGTTCTTCACGGTTCATTGACCTGACTTTGATGTCAGTATTTCGCAACAATTCCCCAAATTGAGGATAGGAAAGAGCATTCCCTAAGAAATCTGCCCGCATTGTTGCAACTAGCACATGATTATATCGGGATTGAGCAGAGCAAGATTGAAAGCTGGCTAATAAAGTATCTAGAAAACTATGACGAATCTTATTATCCGCGCATAAACTATAAATTTCTTCAAATTGGTCTGCAATCAACAACACCTGATGATTAGGATGTTTTTTCTGGATATGGGAAAGTATATTAGGAAGATTGATATCACCATTCCCCAAGGATTTTGCTAGCTTGCTAGTTTGAACTATCTGTGTAGTAGAATCGCCAGATGTATAAAGTGGAACTAACGCCTCAGCTAAGGCATAAAAAGGATCTGAACCCGGACGAAAATGAGTAAATAACCAATGACCTTCATTTTGCAATTTTGGCACTAATCCAGCCAACACCACCGAAGATTTACCACTTCCCGACGCGCCCAATACGGGTATAAAATTACGGGTTTGAGTTGCTGCAAACAGTTCTTGTACAAATACCTCACGTCCAAAGAAAACATCCGCATCATCGGGGCTAAAGTGATACAATCCGCGATAAGGGCAAAGGAGATTGTCATCAGCAGCATCAGTAGATTCAACAGGTATTACTGTTGTCTGTTCGCGGTAATAGTAATTGGTGATGGTAATAGTCGCGGTATTGCCATCACCAGTTTGAATAGCGCTACTATCAGCACTACCCCCAAGGCTGGCGCTGCGATTTTCTTCTGTCATCCTTGTTTCATTTATGAGTTCTGTACTGTTGGTACAGGTTTAATCCGTCATACTAATATATAGGTGACAGTAAAAACAGCATATGCATTTAAATAAGTAAAGTTTAGCATATGGGATTACTCTGCAATAGTTCTTTACTTACGTACTAAAATAACATCACCGAATTTATAATTGGTCATATTGTTTGTAGTAGGTTGGGTTAGACGCACGAAAAGATAATGATTAACCTTATAATTTATATCGCGTCGTAACCCAACATAAATTTTTGGATGAAGCGCGTTGTTTTGTTAGGTATTTTATATTGTTTTTAGTTGAATTAAGTAAGTCAGCGTAAAAAAATTAAGGTATGTTATTGCGAGTGAAACGAAGCAATCTCAATGATTTTGCGCTATTTTTCATTCTGTTACACAGGTTAAGATAACCTCTTGGTAGGTTGGGTTAAGCGTGTGCGTAAGCGCAGATTCGCGAAGCGTATCCGTAAGGACAAAGCGCAACCCAACATCAGCGTTGGGCTTCACTCCGTTCAACCCAACCTACAATATTACATTGACTACTAAAAAAAATAAGAGCCAGAAATAACTCCTAACTCCTAACTCCTAACTCCGGTGGTACTAACTCCTAACTCCTAATATCCGCCTTCTTCTTCGTATTCTGGTTGCTTTTCTTTAACTTTCTTAGGAATAATAATTGGTTTTGGTGCTTCGTCTTCTTCCCAAGCGTCTTTTTCTAGGTCGTCGTCGTAGGTTTGGTAGTCTTCGTATGCAGCAGTTGGGTAAGATTGGGGTGATGGTGTTTGATACCTATCTTTACCAGTAGCTTCGCTCCAGTTGTCGTCTGGCTCTTCTTCATAACGAACAGACTCTTCGTAAGGGCGTGCTTCCATTGCACGACGACGTGGGGCTTCTTCATAAGCGTCGTCTTCTGTCCAAACTTCTTCCGCTACGGGCTCTGGACGACGAACTCTGGGCTGTGGAGCTTCTAAAGGTACTCCCGATGGTAGCTGATTGGATGGTGCTATGGTACGGGGAGCAACGTTGTAAGCTTCTTCTTCGCGTTCCCAAGGTGCTTTGCCGATACCCAAACGTTCTAGTATACCAACGCTCAATTGAGTGACTCGTTCTTCTGCTCCTTCAAATACTATCAGTCGGTTGGGACCGACGCTGACTACTTCGTCCATTGATAGTTCGTAGGTACTAAGTATTTGGTCAGGTATTTGGGGTAGTCCTAAAGAAGCAATAACTATAGATTTTATGCTACCGTTAAGCCCATCAAATTTAAAACCGCGTACTCTACCTAATACTTCTCCAGCTTCGGTAATTACTTCCCAGTTAACAAGGTTACTGTAAAGCTGGGTGTCTATATCTTCGATTACATCTTCGTTGCCAACCAAAATCACGTCACCGATTTGGTCAACGCTGCTTAAATACATATATCGTGGTATTCCAGAAACGGAGATCAGGCTGTCTCGTAAACCAAGTGCCACAACCTCTCGTCTATCAATATCAACCCACAATTGATTGACAATACCAAGTCTTCTCCCGTTGTCGCGGGTGATTACTTGAGTGTTTAAAATATCCGAGCGTCTTATAATTTGTTCAGAGGTCATTTTATACCGAGTCCCGATCTCGAATCCGGTTTATATATACACTATTATTAACAGATACTCAAGCAGATGTATTGTCGGTTTTTAACTTAATCCCTAAAACTTGTGTATAAGCTCCACGGGCTTGAGTTACTCCGATTGTACGTTCGGCTGATTCTATCATTGGACGGCGTAAGCTTACAACTATAAATTGTGCTTGTTGTGCCTGTTGCTTAATCATTTTAGCTAATCGTTCTACGTTTGCCCCATCTAAAAACATATCTACTTCATCAAATGCGTAAAATGGCGATGGACGATACCTTTGCAGGGCGAAAATAAAGCTTAATGCTGTTAATGATTTTTCTCCCCCTGACATGGATGCTAAACGCTGTACGGGCTTTCCTTTGGGGTGTGCGACTAAGTTTAGACCGCTGTTAAATGGATCTTCGGGATTATCTAATTGTAAGTAACCGTCACCGTCGGAAAGAACGGCGAAAATTGATTGAAAGTTCTCATTTACTGCGTCAAAGGCTTCTTTAAAAGCTCTTTGTCGTAAGGTAGTAAAGTTTTCAATTCTTAATAATAATTCGGTTCGTTCTGCTTCTAATGTTTCTAGTTTTTCACTGAGTTCCTCTAAACGTTGTTGAGTGCGATCGTATTGTTCTAAAGCCAACATATTGACTGGTTCCATCGCTTGTAGTCGTTTGGCAAGGGATTTTAATTCTTTTTGGAGTTCTTCTAAATCGACTTTTTCAGGTACTTCCGGTAAAGGATTGGGTAATTCTGTGGAAATTGTTTGTAGTTCTGCTAACACTCTATCTAATTCTTCGCGGCGGTTTTGTTGGCTTTCTTGCAGCTTTTGTACTTCCCATTCCAATTGTTGTTGACGTAACAATAACTGTCGCAATTGTGCTTCTACTGCATCACGTTTTTGTTTTTCTTCACCTAAATTGGCTTCCATTTCCTGGATGCGTTTGCGAGTTTCGGCTAGTGCTGCTACTAATGTTGTTTCTTGCTCTTTAAGATGATTAATTTGATTTTGCTGATTTACTTGCTGTTGTTGGTATTCTTCAACTCGTCGTGTTGCATCAGTAATTTTTTCTTGCAATACTTGCTGTTGAACTTCGAGATTTTTTAATTTTTCTGCTTGTTCTCTCAATGCTGCATCTTGCTGCTGTAACAGAATTTCTTGACTTTTAATTGTTGCTTGAATTTGCTGCCATTCGCTTGGTGTTTGGGATTCTTCTAACTGAGCTAATTCATGACGTAATTGTTGTAATTGTTGCTCTTGATTGGGTAATTCTCTCTCTAATATTTCCAAACGCGATTGAGCGGTATTTAAACGTTCTGTATTCTGAGTTAGTTGATTTCTGGCATCTTCTACCCGTTTTGTTAAACTCTTAACTTCTGTTTTTAACTGTTCTTCTCGTAATTGCTGTTCTCTTTTTCCTTGTCGGGTTTCAGTAAGTTGGGTAGATAATTCTTTTGTTCTTTCTTGAAGATTGTTAATTGCTTCTGTACAGCGTTGCAAAACTCGCTCGATTTCTACCAAACGGTTTCTTAAAGCTTTCACTTCTTCAGATTCCGTCGTCTCTACTGTACCAAAACGTAAGGTCGATCGCCCTGTAACGCTACCACCAGTCATCGCACCACTGGTTTCCAATAATTCCCCTTCTAAAGTGACAATCCGCAATTGTCCTAAATGATTTCTGGCTTGATTCACAGTTTCAAAGACAACCGTATTGCCAAAAACATAAGCAAATACATCATCGTAGCGCGGTTCGCAATCAATTAAATTTACCGCATAATCGATAAACCCATTGGCATGACGTAGGTTAGCAGCTTCCGAAATACGTGGCGAGCGAATTTTATTCAAAGGTAGAAAAGTGGCTCTCCCGGCACGTTTTTGCTTGAGCAGTTGAATTCCTGCCGCACCAACGCTGTCATCTTCTACTACAATATGTCCCAAACGTCCACCAGCGGCAATTTCCAACGCTAACTGAAAATTCGGTTCTACCCTTCCTAATTGCGCCACTAAACCGCAAACCCCAGGTAAACCCGATTGTAAAATAATTTGACTTGCATGGGTTCCCTGGGCTTCCTGTTGTGCTTGAGCTTGGGCTTCCAATTTATCAAGAGTTCGCTGTTTATCTCTTTGTTCTTGTAACAACCGCTTTTGAGTTTGCTGTTGAATTTGTAATTCCTGTTCGGTTGCGGCTAAATTTTCCGCTAAATCTTGAATTGGTATGACGCTCAAATTAGAATCGGTTTCAAGTTGATTTAACTGAGTTTGTTTTTCAGCTAATTGCGGCTCTAAACTTTCAACTAACTCGGTTTGTTCTTGAATTTGAGTCAGTAGCTGACTATTCCTTTCCCGTAACTGCGCTCTTTCCGAACGTTGGGGTTCTAAAGTTTGCAGTACAGTTTCAATTTGACGGTTTAAATTGGTCTGCTGTACCACCCAAGCTTCCGATGCCGAAGCAATATTTGTCGCTGCTTCGCGAGATTTTTCGACATTTTGACGCATTAACTCGCGCTCTTGTTGTAAAGATGCCGTATTTTGAGTTTCTGCATCTTTCTGTTGCGCGAATTGTGCCAAAGAATCCTGATATTGTTGGATTTCCTGTTGAGTTTGGGTTATTTTGACAACTGCTTGCTCAAGGGACGTTTGTAATTCCCGTTGACGACGCTGAACTTGTTTACATTCTGCATCTTCAGTTGCTAAGTGTGACTGTACCGCTAAAAGTTCTTCTTCACCCAAAGCTTTGACATGAGCATTTAATTGCTCAAGTTCTTGGTTTTTTTGCTCAATATTGCTGTTCACCACACCCAACTGCTGAGAATTTTCTGAGAGTTGGCGATCGCTATCTTGAATTTGTTGGGATAATCTTTCCTGATGTCCTTGTAAAGTCCTCCATGATAGAACAATTTCCCATTTCTGCTTTTCGAGAAATTCGGTTCGCAATCGTTGATATTTCTCAGCTTTGGATTTATCCTGGGAAAGCCGTTCGCACTGAGCCGTTAATTCGGTCTCAATAATCCGACAGCTATCTTCTTTCTCTTTAACTTCCTCTAAAGTTTTCCTCGCTTGAATAATTTTGCGATCAAATGCTGCGACTCCCGCTAATTCATCGATAATTTCCCTTCTTTCGCGAGATTTCATCGAAATAATATTAGTTACATCCCCTTGTAGAACAACGTTATATCCTTCTGGGTTAATACGAATACTACTTAACTCTTCATGTAGCTCATTTAAGTTACAAGCAATGCCATTAATGTAATAACTTGATGAATATGTCCCTTGTTTTGTCACCCTTAACCTACGAGTAACACTCCATTCTTCACCGGGTTTAGCCCGGATTTGTTCGCGGCGGTTTCTAATTTCTTCCTCTTCTAGTGCGGTTTCTTCTTCCCCACCAGGTTCCCCTTCCTCTTCCTCTACACAATCTTCCTGATTTTCATCGGATTCATCATCATCATCCACAACCGTAGAAACAATCGGTTGGTCATCAAAGGTATCAACATCATAATCGGACAAATCAAACGTCACCGTAACGCTAGCTTCCACTGTTGCACGAGATTTACTCACCTGATTGGTATTCACCAAATCCGGCAGTCTGTCAGCACGCATTCCCTTAGAACTCGAAAGTCCTAAACAAAACAGCAGCGCATCAAGAATATTTGACTTTCCCGAACCGTTAGGACCAGAAATCACCGTAAATTCCGGCAGTAACGGCACGGAAGTTGTACCACCGAATGACTTAAAGTTGGTGAGTTCTACGCGCTTTATATGAACCATAGGCGCTGGTTAATAAAGAGGATTGAAGTTCAAGTCTATCAGTCAAAGACTCTAATTAGTTAGGGAATTTTAATTACTGTGTTATCGCAATAGTTTTTTCGCAGAATTTAATATCGGACATTCCAGTTCAAATGTATTAACAAAGTATCTTTACGAGTTAGGGGATTTGAAATTTCGACTTAAATTTGAACTGTTATGTTATCGCAATAGTTTTTTTCGCAGAATTTAATATCGGACATTCCAGTTCAAATGTATTAACAAAGTATCTTTACGAGTTAGAGGATTTGAAATTTCGACTCAAATTTGAACTGTTATGTTATCGCAATAGTTTTTTTCGCAGAATTTAATATCGGACATTCCAGTTCAAATGTATTAACAAAGTATCTTTACGAGTTAGAGGATTTGAAATTTCGACTTAAATTTGAACTGTTATGTTATCGCAATAGTTTTTTTCGCAGAATTTAATATCGGACATTCCAGTTCAAATGTATTAACAAAGTATCTTTACGAGTTAGAGGATTTGAAATTTCGACTTAAATTTGAACTGTTATGTTATCGCAATAGTTTTTTTCGCAGAATTTAATATCGGACATTCCAGTTCAAATGTATTAACAAAGTATCTTTACGAGTTAGAGGATTTGAAATTTCGACTCAAATTTGAACTGTTATGCGATCGCAATAGTTTTTTTTCGCAGAATTTAATATCGGACATTCCAGTTCAAATGTATTAACAAAGTATCTTTACGAGTTAGAGGATTTGAAATTTCGACTCAAATTTGAACTGTTATGCGATCGCAATAGTTTTTTTCGCAGAATTTAATCAATCTCAGTGACTAATAATTGCCACTCAATGACAACGGCTTTAGGAATTTCTAAAATTTTCTTTTGATTATCTAATAATGGTAAATTTAATTGCAATGATTCAATAGTAGTTAATTTGGGTAAAACATGAGTTAAATTATATTCTCCAACATTTGGTGCTGGAGATGAGTCAGCAAAAACATCATTTGCACTGAATAATTTACCAGTAGCTGTCATGATTTCTAATGAATGAGGATGAGCAAATTCAAACACACCAGGAAAGCCAACTAACCTTAAAATTAAATCTTGTTTTGCACCAGGATTATTTTTTTTAAAAAGTAATACTTGCCAACTATATTCTTGTTTATCTTTGATGGATACCTGGGAATGATAACGTAAAACACCTGGTGCATCGTGATGCTGGCGAAGCATGGCTGTAGATTCTTGAATATTTAATCCTATGCCAATGGATAAGAAAATTATAATTACAAAACAGCGCCATAATAATTTTTTCAGCATGAATTTGAAATTATAGAATTAAAAAAAAACTCTGCGTCCCTTTGCGTTAAATCTAGCTTGATGCAAAAGGAGTAGGAATTAGGGAGATACTATTTTCATATCATGACAAACACAAATTTATCCCATAATCAAACCTTGATAATTTCTCGAACTTCGATCACTTCCCCTGTCAAACTAAACGGACGCACCACAGTGATTTTCACCTTGACTAATTTACCCTTGAGTTGATTGATATCCCCGGTAAAGAAAGTCAGACGATTTCCTCTTGTACGTCCCATTACTTGATTTTGATCTTTGGGGTTCTCATCTTCTACCAACACTTCTTCAATGCGTCCCATATAACGTTGCGATCGTTCGGCTGCTTTGATATTCACAAGTTGATTCAATCGCTGTAATCTATCGCTTTTGACTTCTTCGCTCAATTGTTCTAACCATTCCGCTGCTGGTGTATTAGGACGTGGTGAATATGCGGCTGTATTTAATAAATCGAAACCGATATCTTCTGTTAGCTGCATTGTTTTTTGAAATTGTTCTTCCGTCTCTCCGGGGAAGGCAACAATCGCATCCGCACTCAGTGAAGCATCTGGCATATACTCGCGAATTTTATCGATAATTCTACGATATTTTTCATGGGTATAACCCCGTGCCATGCGTTTCAAAACTTCATTGTCTCCTGACTGGAAGGGTATGTGAAAATGCTCGCAAACTTTGGGTAACTCCGCACAAGCTTTAATTAACCGCTCAGTAAAATAACGGGGATGAGAAGTCGCAAATCTAATTCTTTCAATACCCGGTACATCGTGAACGTAATAAAGTAAATCCGTCAAAGTATTCTCACGACGACCGGATGGCGTTAATCCCGGTAAATCTCGTCCATAAGCATCAATATTTTGACCGAGTAAAGTAACTTCCTTATAACCCTGTCTTCCCAACTCTTGCATTTCAGCACGGATGGCTTGTGGTGTCCGCGACTGTTCTACCCCCCGCACACTAGGAACTACACAGTAAGTACAGCGTTCATTGCAACCGTAAATTACATTTACCCAAGCCGTAACCTTACTATCCCGACGCGGTTTGGTGATATCTTCCATAATATGCACCGGCTCGGTTGCGACAACTTGATTACCATCAAACACTTGATGTAGCAAATCCTGTAAACGGTTAGCGTGTTGAGGTCCCATTACCAAATCCAATTCCGGAACCCGTCGTAATAAAGTTTCTCCTTCCTGCTGAGCTACACAACCGGCAATTACCAAAGTTAAATCGGGTTTTTCTCGTTTCCGTCTTGCTTGTCTGCCGAGATAAGAATATACTTTTTGTTCTGCATTATCGCGGATAGAGCAAGTATTACAAATAACTACGTCTGCATCATATTGGTCTTCCGACCACTCAAAGCCCATGTTTTCTAAAATGCCAGCCATGCGTTCTGAGTCGGCTTTGTTCATTTGACAACCGAAGGTAATAATATGGTATTGGCGTTTGGTAGTCATTGGTAATTTTTTGTTTACGAATGTAGGATTTACTGATTTCATTATCAATATAGATTAAAATAATCTAGCTAAATAAAGTTATCTAAAAAAGGGCGATATCTGGCTTTGTCTATATTTTACTTAATTATATTGGCAGCAATCTTTTCAGTCGTAGATAGAATTTTAAACTTAATCATCCAAGATTAACAATAATACGATGGTAGATTTAGATTAAATAACTATTATTCAACAGTTATCAGTTATCAGTTATCAGTTAAAAACTGTAAATCAATTGGGAGTCAGAGTCCCCCATTTCCGGCAAGTGGTGTGTTTCAGTCGGGGTTAAATCCCGACTGAAACCGGGCAGGACTGATAACTGTTCACTGTTCACTGATTTAACCATCTTTCCAAGTCCCATGAAAACCGGGAGGAATCACGCTGGGTAAATTCAATTTACAAACAGGTTCTTCATTTAACCTATCAGCATCAAATATCCATACTTCACTACTATCAGAATTCCCATCATAGACAACTGTTAAAATCCAACCTTGTGCGTAAATTGGTTCGGAAGGATAAATATTATTACTATTATCACCAAAGTTTGCTTCTATCAAACTATCAGTTTGATGGTCGAAGCAAGAGATACTATTTAATATCTCTTGACTAATATCTGTACCTTCCTTAGCTGTAGAAAGATAAGTATATCGAGAATATTTTCCGACGTTTTGCTGCGGTACGATGGGAAATTCGCAATGTCTATCACATAATCTTTCTATATTATTAACTTTACCCGTTTGCGGATTTAAATTCACTCGTGTTAAAGTACTTTTTGCCGTAGTATGAGTTTTACCTGTGGCAACTTCTTTGAGATATTGATTAGTTTGAAAGTCTTGATAACTAGCGATATCAACAATTACCGCACCGCTATTATCTACATAACCATTAGAAAAATGCCATTGAAACCAAGGTTCTGTTTCGCTACGACTGATAATATTTAAAGTATCACGGTCAATAACTAAAATTTGAGTTCCTTTACTTGGTTGCCATTGTAAAGCATCACTATAGCAACTTAATCCTATTGCTGGCATGAATAAATTTAACCGCACTGGAGGAATAAAAAAGATTAAATATTGTCCTGCTAATACAAAATCATGTACTAAAGGTACACCATTTAATTGATGTGCTGCTTTTTTAATAATCTTTCCTGTAGCATCACTTTTATAAATATTAAGAGTTGCGTTTAACCCAGGTGAAATCCCAAAATTAAAAATTTCTCCCGTATCAAAATCAACTTTCGGATGTGCAGAATAAGCTAAACCATTATCCAATCCTCCTAAATCATCTTTCCCCAAAGTATCGAGATGATATAAATCAAGTGCGTGGGGATTGTCACCTTCCCATAATGCTAAAAGTTTATCAGGTAACGCTAAAACAGAAGTATTTGCCGCATTTTTAATTGGTTTTAACCACTGATTCCAAATTGCTCCCGGTGCCGTCATCCCATAATTACCGTAAAGCAATTTACCCGCACTCGCTTCTTGTTTAAATCCCTCGGTTTGTACATAACGGTAAACCGCTGATGGGTTATTCCCCGTCAAATGTACCGCAAGAATTGCTCCATCTCCATCAAACCAGTGTCCTACAGAAATACCTCCACGCTCCAATCTTCCCGGACCATTGCGGTAAAGTGTACCATTTAGACTTGCGGGTATTTCACCATCAATTATTGATAGTGGAGTTAAGGAAAATTCCGTCGCGGGTTTTTCTAAAGCTTTAGCCCAAGCTTTTTTCGCGGATTTTTGAATTGTTTGCATATTAGAATTATAGATTGTTTCTTAACCCTATTACTATCTAAATTTTACAAGTAATTCCTCACGAGATAATTGGATAATTAAAAAAACTCTGCGTCCCTCAGCGCGGGAGCAATGCCTGCCTCTGCGTTCACAAATAGATAATTCCATAATTCCAATGCCAACGAATTTGATATTCCCTATTCCCAATTACCCTTACTCGTAATAATTATTTAAGCTAGTCATGAGATGATGTTTATTAATGATAAAGTTTGTTAAAGTACCTTAAATATATAAAGCATTATGTCACAACTAGAATATTTTTTATTAACTCGCGTTTTACTGCATTTCGATCAGAATGCTAGCGAAATCATCAGCGATATTTCTGCTGGGACTTTTAGTGATGATGGTAGTCTATGGGTTGGTTCTGATGAAATGGTTGGGGTTGAGCGTCTTTCCCCTATCGATTGTCATTATTATGGTAAACATCAACGGTTTTTGTTAAAGGATTACATCGACTTATTTGATGAGGATGAAATTGATATTGAAGGTATGGATTTTGCAGATGGTTATCTGTGGTTAACTGGTTCTCACAGCACTAAAAGAAAGAAACCCAAAGGCAAAGATTTAGAAACCGATTTAGTAAGACTTGCCACTGTTACTACTGACCTAAATCGGTTTATTTTAGCAAGAATTCCTGTTATTAATGGTGAATTAATTAAATCTTATGTTCCTGTTGAAGGAGAAACCAAAAGAGCAGCTTGTTTGCAGAAAATCGACGAACGTAATGTGTTATTTGAAGTGTTAAAAGAAGACGTACATTTACAGCCCTTTATTACTGCAAAAATACCTTCTAAAGATAACGGTTTGGATATTGAAGGTTTAGCGGTAGCAAGTAATAATCGGTTGTTTTTAGGATTGCGAGGACCTGTATTACGGGGATTAGCTATAATTTTAGAAATACAAATCGCAGAATCCGAACCTGGTGTTCTAGTGCTTGAAGAAATCACCGATGAAGGAAGAAAATACAAAAAGCATTTTCTCGATTTGAATGGTTTGGGAATACGAGAATTATGTTTACAAGACTCAGATTTGATTATTTTAGCAGGACCGACGATGGCTTTAGAAGGAGAAATGGAGGTATTTCGCTGGAAAGATGCTGTCAATAATTCCAGTAACGCTGATCATATTCACCAACAGCATGAGGATAGCTTGTTTCCCTTGTTTGACTTACCTTTCACCATTGGTTGCGATCATGCTGAAGGATTAGCTTTATATCCCTGTTGGGGAGAACAAAATAGCTTGATGATATTTTACGATTCTCCTAGCGATCGCCGTTTACGAGGAGATAAACAAATATTTGTTGATGTTTTTCAAATTTAGTTAAATTCCTCAACTATCTGATCTCCCCCATTCTGCAATCGATTCAAATTGCTTTCCACAGTCTTCGTATAAGAATGTTCTTCCCCTAACACAGAAAGACAAATATTTAATGCTTGTTGAAAAATCGGTTCGGCTTTGGCTATAAGCCCTTGACAAAAATACATTTGTGCCAAATTATTTAAAGTTGTCGCCGTATGGGGATGTATTTCTCCAAAGTTGTTTTGGCAGATTTCTAATGCTTGCTCAAAAAAAGGTTCGGCTTGTTGATATTTTCCCATGCAGCAGTACAATGCAGCTAGACTATTCATACTCTCAGCAGTAGTAGGATGTTGTTCTCCAAGCATTTGAGAACGAATTTGCACTGCTTGTTTAAAACAAACTTCTGCGGTATCGTATCTTCTTTGAGATTTATAAATTAGTCCTAGGTTGTGGAAACTTTCGGCTGTCTGGAGATGGTGTTCGCTAAGTATTTTACAATTAATCTGTAGCGCTTGCTGTAATAAATTTTCTGAAGAAGCATAGTTTCCTTGCTGATAAAGTAAGTAACCGATTTTGTTAAGTCTGTCAGCAACAGCAGGTGTTTCTTCAAAATAAGTAATTTCCATGTTGGCATGGCGACATTGTGTGAGAAAATCTACTGTATCGCATTCGCCACGGATGCGGGAAAGATTTATGAGCGTAGTAATTAATTGTAGCGTTTGGGAATATTTTAAACCAAGGCTGATTTTGACAATTTATAAAGCTAGTTTGCATTTTTCACTGTTGTCACTGATGTGTTAAGTAACCATTACTACTGTAAGTATTACTTAGAATCTCCTTACACAAAAACCCTAGTACAACGGGCGCATAAATAAAGCAACCATTGCCAACGGTTAAAATCCTTATTCTATAAGACTTTTTACTTATTAATTATTGCTTCTACTTACGAACTCTAATTATCTAATTTTTTAAGATGCATTTCTACCTGAAAAAGATAAGTTGAACATTATGTTGAGCAAAAAACAAAATTATTCAAGTTATCTTGAGATGTTGCAGTCCTGATTAACTCAAGTATAAATTATTGCTATAAATTCAGGTGTATATCCAGATAAACTTCATCTAATATAAATAAAAATTTCACTATATGTAATGTAAATTGTGTTTCTAAATAAGCGTAAATTTTTAACGTCGGATTTTTTATTATAGGTAGTATACACGTCTCCAGTACCTATTTAATCTTATGCCTATGACGAATCCTAGGTTGAAATGACTGTATCGGCAGTTCTTAATCCAAAAAGTAGTTTTTGTAATAGTCTAATAAAAATCAAAAATAATCACTAAATTAACTTGATTAAAATTTTGGTATTATTCCTTTTATTACTTCATATAAATCAAAAGTGACGGAGAAAGATTTGTGGATATTTTTAATTTTTATATATTATTTAAAAATCTATTTCCCCGCCACGATTTTACAGTTCTACAACTGTTTTACTTCAGAAACTAACTTAGCTACCATATCTTTAGCGCTACCAAAAAGCATCGAGGTTTTATCTTTATAGAACAGGCTATTATCAACACCTGCAAAACCTTTACTCATACCGCGCTTAATTACAATCGTTTGCTTAGCGCGATCGACTTCTAAAATAGGCATACCATAAATCGGACTATTTTTATCGCTTCTGGCAGCTGGATTGACTACATCATTTGCCCCAATAATTAAAGCAACATCAGTTTGTTCAAATTGGGGATTAACATCTTCCATATCATAAAGCTGTTCGTAGGGAACATTTGCTTCCGCAAGCAACACGTTCATATGTCCCGGCATTCTTCCAGCTACCGGATGAATGGCATACTTAACATCTACACCCATCCGCTCCAATTGGTCAGCCAATTCGCGAACACCATGTTGTGCTTGAGCAACAGCCATCCCGTAACCGGGTACAATTACCACAGAACGAGCATAACCCAGCATCATCGCACCTTCTTCTGGATCAATGCTGCGAACAACTTGATCGGTTGCACCGCCAGTAGCACCAGCACCACCACCAGCATCTGTACCAAAGGCACTAAATAACACGCTGAACAAAGAACGGTTCATTGCCTTACACATAATTTGCGTGAGGATTAAACCGCTCGCTCCCACCAAAGCACCAGCAATGATTAACATATTGTTCATCACCACAAAACCAGCAGCAGCAGCAGCCAAACCAGAAAGCGAGTTCAACAGCGAAATTACTACCGGCATATCCCCACCACCGATAGGGATAACGAACAATACACCTAGCAGTAATGAAACCCCTACTATCCCTAAAAATACGGGTAAATTGTAAGGATTGACAATTAAAAATCCACTACCGACAACGTAAGCAACCAACAGTAAAATATTGAAAGGCTGCTGTAAAGGATAAGTAATCGGTGTACCTTTGAGAATACCTTGCAGTTTAGCAAAGGCTACCGTACTGCCCGTGAAAGTAATACCACCGATAAATACATCCAGCAGCATAGAAATATTTACATCCAAACCAATCGGTTGAGAAGTTTCCAATAGCCGCCAAAATTCTGCAACCGCTACCAAAGCAGAAGCAGAACCCCCCAAACCATTGAGTAAACCTACCATTTGGGGCATTTGCGTCATCTGTACCCTATAAGCAGCAACAGCACCGATAGCGGAACCAATTGCTAAACCCAACAGAATCATTTGATAATTCAACACCTGTTGATTTAGGAGAGTCGCGGCGATCGCCAACAACATCCCTACAGCCGCTATCACATTACCGTTTCGTGCCGTAGCAGGTGAACCTAACTTTTTTAAACCCAGAATAAACAAAGACGCAGCAACTAAATAAGTTAACTGAATCCCAGTTGGCAGAAAATCACTCATAATTTTGTTTGATAGTTGATAGTTGACACTTGACAGTTGATTACAACTAATTCTTAACTCCTAACTCCTAACTCCTAACTCCCGTACAGACGTAGCATTGCTACGTCTCTACAAAACTAACTCCTAACTCCTAACTTGCTTTCTTCTTGAACATTTCCAACATTCGATCGGTGACGAGGAAACCACCAACAACGTTAATAGTTGCGAGTATTACCGCAGTCAACCCAAGAATTACAGAAATATTGGATTCCTTTGCACCAGCAGCCACAATTGCCCCTAGTACCGCAATTCCAGAAATCGCATTGGAACCAGACATCAAAGGTGTGTGTAAAGTTGGCGGTACTTTATTAATGACTTCAAATCCAATAAAAGAAGCCAAAACAAACACAAATAAAGCCGCAATTAATGCTTCTGTCATTTAAAAAAACTCCCGTTAAATCAGTTATCAGTTATCAGTAAACAGTTATCAGTGAGTAGTTTGAGACTGAACTGCATCGATGATTGCAATTGCTCATTGTTAACTATTAACTGTTAAAGCTTGTAAAGCATCTTTTACTCTTTGATTGCGAATTTCACCGTTGTGGGTAATGCAAGCAGCATCTACAATATCGTCGGTAAAATCAAGATTCAAAGCTTTATCTTTCACAAGTAAATTCATCAGTGAAACTAAATTTTTTGAATACAATTGACTAGCGTGAACTGGTACTGATGAGGGTAAATTAATCGGACCAATAATTGTCACACCGTTTTTAACTACATTACCACCAGGTTCGGTATAAGCTGCATTTCCCCCTTGATTTGCGGCTAAATCCACAATTACTGCACCGGGTTTCATTTGAGCAATCATTTCTTCTGTTACCAATCGAGGTGCTTTTCTACCCGGTACTTGAGCAGTTGTAATGACAACATCAGCATTTTTTACCCGCTCGGTAACAGCTTCTTGAGTGCGCTTTTTGCTTTCTTCAGAAATCTCTTTAGCGTAACCCCCAGCAGTCGCTGTTTCTTCGTCTAATTTAACTTCGACAAATTTTGCTCCCAAACTTTGCACTTCTTCCTTAACAGCAGGGCGAATATCAAAAGCTTCTACCACCGCTCCTAAACGTCTTGCAGTTGCGATCGCCTGCAAACCCGCGACACCTGCACCCATGACAAACACTTTCGCCGGAGCAATAGTACCGGCTGCTGTTGTCAACATCGGGAAATACTTTGGTAAGGCTTCCGCAGCGATTAATACAGCCTTATAACCTGCAATGGAAGCTTGGGAAGATAAAGCATCCATACTTTGCGCTCTGGTGCTACGAGGAATCATTTCTACACTCAAAGCAGTTACTTTTCGTTGCGCTAATTGTTCAGCTAAGGATGGATTTGCTAAAGGATTAAGAAACCCCATTAATACAGTTCCTTCCTTCAATAAATCAACTTCGGAGCTTCCATCTTCTCGTTGTTGGGGAGGGCTGACTTTGAGCAGGATATCAGCTTCACCCCACAACGAAACAGTATCGGAAATAATTGTTGCTCCAGCAGCTTCGTAATCAGAATCGTTGAATAATGCTTTTTCACCAGCACCCGACTCGATCCATACCTCGAAACCTTGTTTAACCAACTTTGAAACAACATCTGGAATTAATGCTACACGACGCTCGCTAGCTTCTATTTCCTTCGCAACTGCGATTCTCATGAATTCTCCTAATTAATTGTTAGTTCTTTTCGAGAAAAAGTGAAAATATCTTTGAGTAAGGCATAGCTAATAGTAACAGCAGGCTTTGATCTGTAAAGCCGCTTAGTTAAAATTTTCGACTCTAGAACACTGCTAATAAAACTAAATTATGGTTTATCTTAAGTCGATTTCCAAACTTTTCTGCCCAATTTTTAACTTTTTTTCGGGATTGGGCATGGCTCGGAACCAATTTTGTTTGCTTACATAACTAAATTGCTGTTCCTCATCTTAATATCTATAAATTTGTCAAACTTTAATAATTCAATCATCATTGAACTTGATTTATAGCTGTCTACAAATTTGAAGGTATGAACAAGCAAATAAGCAGCAAATTAATTCCATTAGATAAAACTTGTCCTTTTGAAGATAGCGTAATTTAGTTGATGATTGTCCGATTTAATATTTCAAGTTTTTTAACAAAATACTTCATTATTGAAACAGTTATAAATATTTGTAAACACTATCAAATTTTCATTACATTCCATGAATCCAAAATTCTAATTAATTTCCTGGGATGAAAAATTATGCATTTGGTAAAAGCGTCTAAATACTTATTTAAATCATATATGAGAAATCAAATAGGATTGCTATATTGTAGTCAACCTCAGTAATCACAATAATTCTTTAGTACCTCAAAAGAAACATTAATCCAGGGTAAATTTACATATTTATACGTATAAAGACACTTTTTGTAAGTAACTTACGTCCAAGATTTAGGATTCAGTAGTAAAGTTTTAGTTACGAGCGTTAAATTCGTACTGCCTTTATACACCAATTTCTGCCAGAGGAGTGATTATTATAATGCGACGTTTACTTTCTGCTGTAGCCGTAACGGGCTTTTTGCTTGCAGGAATGCCAGCAGCCATCACATCCGCACAAGGTTTACCAGGATTAACTTTGTTTAGCGGTGTCAAGAGCGAAAATCAATTATCATACCGATTAGACTTTGGCGGGCAAAGAAACGACTGGGATAGATACCGTTTAAGAGTTCCCGCTAAAAAATTAAATATGGCGGTTGAAAAATTTGTCATTGCTTATCCAGATTACTATACTGGAGGCTTCGATACAAAAAAAGTTGAAATCCAAGTCGGAGGAAATAAAGGCAAAAAAGTTGCAGTCTCCGAAGTCAAATGGGATAAAGCAGGTAAAGTAATTGAAATTTATCCTAAAGAACCTATTCCCGCAGGAAAAAGCGTCGAGTTAATTTTATCAAACGTTCAAAACCCAGACTTTCCCGGAACCTTCTACTTCAACTTACTAGTTCAATCTCCTGGTGATAGAACAGCGTTGACTCGCTATCTAGGAACTTGGATTATTGGTATTAATTAAATCAATTTTGGATTTGCGATTTTAGATTTTGGATTGAAGATTCAACATCCACTCATTGCGATGGCAAATCCCTAATTAATAATGATGTCGTTACCGGAAAAATAAAGGTCTGAATCACGGATTTTGACGGATTTTAAGATTACACAGATTTTCAGATAACAACACCATTCCATAATCAGTGTTATCCCGTAATCCATCTAATCCGTGATTCAGAAATTTTTCGCTGATCTAACCAACCGCTTAAAAGTCATACTCTTACTTCCAAAATTAATTAACAAACCAACCTCCAACTTATATACTTTCAAATAATTTAAAGCTTGAGCTAAATGCACATCTTCAAAATTAATAACAGCCTTTAACTCAACCAATACTTTTCCTTCAACAATAAAGTCAGCCCTGCGAGTTCCAATCGGTTTATCTAAATCCTTATAAAAAATATTTTGTTCAATTTCACGCACAAACTGTAATTCTAGTTGGCTCATTTCGTAAGCCAAAGCCCTTTGATAAATTACTTCCTGAAACCCATTACCCAAAAACTTATGAACCTCAAAACTAGCCCCGATAATTTTCTGAGTAATATCAGCATACTTCAAACCCTCCATACAACACACCTAATCACGGATTAAACAGATTTAAAGATTACACCGATTTTATCTTTCAATATGAGCCAAAAAAATCAGTATCACGGATTAAACAGATTTAAAGATTACACCGATTTTATCTTTCAATATGAGCCAAAAAAATCAGTATCACGGATTAAACAGATTTAAAGATTACACCGATTTTATCTTTCAATATGATCCAAAAAAATCAGTGACATCCCGTAATCAGTAAAATCCGTGATGCAGATTTGGTCAATAAATTGTGTGATGATTTTGAAATTACGGTACGCAAAAGATTGCCAAACTAAAAAAAATACCAATTTTTTCCGCAAAATCTATTTATCTTTGATATATTTGATGGTAAAATTACAGATTGTAATTTTTTATTAAGTCGCCGGAAAGGAAAATTTATGAAAAGAACATTAGGCGGCACTTGCCGTAAGAGAAAGAGAACATCTGGATTTCGTGCCAGAATGCGGACTCCGGATGGTAGAAACGTGATTCGAGCTAGAAGAAGCAAAGGTCGTCATCGCTTGAGCGTGTGAGCATCACGCTTGTGTAGGATGGATATTTAGCTGTGGCTTTGCCTAAAGCAAATCGATTAAGGTCACGACACGATTTTAGGGCAGTTTTCCGGGAAGGAGTTCGCTTTCATGGGATGTACATGACTTTAAGAGCATTACGACCATGTAATCAAAAATCGCCTTCTTCGGATACTTCCTGTACAAATGAACAAGAACAAACACTGCAAACTGTTACTCCACCACGAATCGGGATATCGATTAGTACCAAAGTGAGTAAAAAAGCCGTAGTTCGGAATCGGTTGAAACGGCAAATCGCAGGTGTTTTATATGAATTATTGCCTTTATTAGCCCCCGAATGGCGATTAGTGGTAGTAGTAAAACCAACAGCTGCACAACAAGAGTGCGGAAGCCAACAATTTCTGCAAGAATTAAAGCAGTTGTTGGTAAAAGCCGAGGTGATTAATGGGCATTCGTGAAGAAGTTTATTATGAAGGTGGTCCTCATATTGGGGATTTAATTATAGGTATACTGATTAGTCTGACAGTGGTTGGTTTACCTTTGGGCGTTGGTGCGATTGTGAGAGCTTTATGGCTACGCTACCGAATTAGCGACCGTCGTATATCTGTCACTGGTGGTTGGATGGGTCGCGATCGCACTGACATAATTTACTCGGAAGTTATGAAAATAGCGTCAGTTCCCCGTGGTATTGGCTTATGGGGCGATATGGTGCTAACCCTCAGAGATGGTAGTCGCTTGGAATTAAGAGCGCTTCCGAAGTTCCGGGAACTTGAAAGTTATATTTCCCAACAGGTAGCTACTAGAAATCCCAAGTTTGCGAATGCTGCGAAAAAGTAAGTTCTCAAACAACGAGAACCTTTTTAGTGGATTATAAAGATGAATCAATTCAACACACAAAATACATATTTTAAAAATAATTGTTACTTTTGAATTGTTTTGAATTGGTAATATCTTTATTGACAAAGCCGATCACACTATCGGTCAGTTGAAAAATGTGCGGCTATCCGTAGGGTAGCTAGTCCCATTTTTCATAGGGATTTAGATAAATTAGATTCAGTTAAATTGCAGTCGCTCAGGTTGAATTCAAAATAATGGATTTTGGTATTGGGTTCCTCTCGAACAATGTAATGTTGCCAATCATAGACTTGTTCTATAGCATTGTGCCGAGTTATGGATTGGCGATTATTGCTCTAACATTAATCATCCGCTTCTCACTCTATCCTCTGAGTGCTGGATCGATACGCAATATGCGTGAAATGAAGATTGTCCAGCCGATGATGCAGAAGCGGATGGCAGAAGTCAAAGAAAAATATAAAGACGATCCGCAAAAGCAGCAAGAGGAGATGATGAATGCTCAAAAAGAATTCGGTAATCCCCTAGCTGGTTGCGCTCCTTTGCTTTTACAAATGCCGGTATTGCTCGCGCTGTTTGCCACTTTGCGCGGTTCACCTTTTGCTACTGCAAACTACAACGTAAATCTACAAATTTTGCCAACCGAGCAAATTGAACGGATTCAACCAGCCGCATTTGCTACCAAGCCGCAAAGTATTTACGTTGATGAAGGGGAGCGCATTAAAGTGGCGGCGATTCTTCCCGGAGGAAATAAGTTAGCGGTGGGTGAACACACCAAGATTCAATATCAGACGGTTGATGGTAAGCCGTTTGAGGAGGTTTTGGCACAACACCCCGAAACTGAGAAAAAGCTCATTCCTCAGTGGAAAGTAACTAAAGGGGAAGAACGAATCAGCATTGATGCTCAAGGTAATGTAGAAGCCTTACAGCCCGGTGATGTAACTATCCAAGGAAGTATTCCTGGATTAGCAGCAGACACGGGATTTTTGTTTATCGAAGCTTTAGGACAAGTCGGTGCGTTTGATGATGATGGCGCGATTCGTTGGGATATCGTCTCGATGATTGGACTGTTCGGTGTTTCACTTTACGTCAGTCAATTGATTTCCGGACAAAATAATACAAGTGCAAGTGCGAATCCACAGCAGGACACTGTAAATAAAATTACTCCAGTTCTATTTTCCGGGATGTTTTTATTCTTCCCGTTACCTGCTGGAGTATTGATGTATATGGTAATTGGTAATATATTCCAAACCGCACAAACATACATTCTTTCCCGCGAACCTTTGTCGGAAAAAGCACAAAAGATTTTAGACGAACAAGCAAAAGAGGCCAAAAAAGAAGAAGAAAAAAATATCGCATTTGAGCCAAAAAGTAACAAAAAGAAAGCAACAAGCTGATGATGAGTGATACTCGGATGCAACGCGGTGAGCAGTGGTTAAATGAATTGCTGCAATTAATTGGGTTCTCTGTGGAGATTAAAAGCGATAAAGAGGAAAGCACCTTGGGCGAAAAAGATCCACTTTCCCTTAACAGCTATTGGTTGACCATTGAGGATTCCAATTTAACCGAAAATCAAATTCAGAGTTTAATTGGACGCGATGGTAAAGTGCTAGATGCTATTCAGTATCTAGCAAATTCTATTCTTAATTTGAACCAAGAATCCCACGAACAAGCATCCTATACAATAGAATTAAACGGCTACCGCGTTCAAAGGCTAGCCGAAATTCGCGGCATGATAGAACAAGTCATCGATCAAGTCCGTAACACTGGACGAGAAGTGGAAGTCAAATCCCTGAGTTCAGCCGAACGTCGTCAAGTCCATACTTTATTGAAGGAATTTGAAGATTTAGAAAGCTTCAGCCAAGGTAAAGAACCACATCGCCATTTGGTTGTACGTCCAGCAGCAGCATGGTAATTAAGCTCTGAGGATTCGGGGAAAAATCAAAACTTCTTCCCCATCCCCTCCTTATTAAATCAGTGAACAGTTAACAGTTAACAGTTATCAATGGATAATTCACTACTGCGAGAAAGTTAGACAAGGCAAGGTAGGCGCTTTCTGAGTGATAACTAATAACTCTTAAACCCGCTTGTATAAACGTGACTGATAACTGTTAAATACATTATTAAGAAGAAATTAACGGTAAATGATATGGACGCAATTTATATCCCCCAGCTTGCTCAAGCGTCAAAACCAGTAGAAGATATAGAAGTTAAAGAATTTCTACCCGATTTAGATACCTTAACGCCAGTTCGCGGCAATATTCGCGTCCAACATTGCGGTAATTACTTACAAATAACGGCGAAGGCTGAAACAATCATGACCTTGACTTGCAACCGTTGTTTGCAGCAATATAATCATCGCGTTCTAGTTAACACTTCAGAAATTATTTGGTTAGAGGAAGAAGGTAATATTGAAGACGAATTTCTTGCAGAAAGAGAAGTTGCTGTAGATGAGTTAGTAGAAACTTTATCACCATATGGATATTTTCATCCCAGCGTTTGGCTCTACGAACAAATGTGTTTGGAAATTCCCCAGCGTCAGCTATGTGAAGAAAAATGTCCGGGAATAGTAGAGCAAATTCAACAAGATGGTAAAATAGAAGATAAACCTGTTGATAGTCGTTGGGCTTCTTTGCAATCTTTGAAAAAACAGTTGTAATCGAGTATGACTCAGTTTACTTATGAGTAAACAGTCAAATGCCAAAGAACATTCAACGAGGGGAGAATTCATAATTTTATCTCCCCCCATCTCCCATCCCCTCCCTAAAACCGATAAGCAAGAAACGGAATCAACATTTCAGCCCTACTTAAACCACCATGTATACCAAGATGTCCTTTAAAGCGTTCTTCATTGGTTATATGCTGACGACATATCCAGTCTTGATGAGAAAGAAGTAATAAATCACCAATTCTATCCTCAGCTTCTCTACCCAAAGGTTTACCAGGAATTCCAAATAAACCTAATTCCATGGCAACAGAAGGAGTAATAGCAAAAAAGTTTTCGTGAAAATGTTGTTTAATATAATCTAAAACAGCAGCTTGTTTATCATGTTTAATATGTAAATAACGAATCCGTGATTCACCTGTAACCGGAGCAAATAAATTTTGGGTGAGATGGGGATGTTCTTCTAACCAAAGGGTATTTTCTAAGGGATTATATCTTTGTCCGTGGTCGGCTGTCACTAATAAAACTGTATCATTAAGACCTGCTAAAGGTTCAATAAGTTGACTTTTGAGAGCAAAATCTAATGTCGCAACTTCGGCTTTATAAGAAGAACTCAGAGGTGCATAACGGTGAGAAACTGCATCAATAGTAGGTACATATATATAAGTAAAACTTTTTTGGTGAGTGCTTTTTGCTAACAAACGTTCCCGTAATTGAGCAAAAGCATCTGCGGGTGTAAGATAACCTTTAAAACCATCATTCCCAGCTTCCGAACCAGCACTAGTAAATCTACTGATACTTGTTTGTTTAAACTGGTAAAAATTTATAATTTCTACATCTATTCCCGCTTTCTCCATGCGTAAATACAAATTAGGTACGGGGATCAGAGTTTCTGGATTAAATATTGTATCAGGAAAAGAAGCTCTACTAGTAGAAATATAAGGACGAAAACCAATAAAATTAACAATGGTACCGATTTCGGGAATATAAAGATTGGTTCCCATCATCCCGTGCTGTGCAGGTGCGTAACCAGTTGCGGCTGAAGTTAAAGCTGTTACCGTAGTACTAGGATACACTGAAGTTGCAGGCATGAAAAAACCCTGCTGACTATCACAAGCTGTTGCGATCGCGGGTATATCTTTGGAATCTGCAAGGGTTTGTAACTGTTCATAACCGAAGCCATCCAAAATTAACAGCACTACATGATTGATTGGTGCTTGATTTTGCCAAGATTTCCAAGCTTCGGTTACTTGAGATGTTGCTAATAGCTCAGGATTAAAAGCGGGTGAAGCAGGTTGTTCACTTAAGATGGGAGCATCGGGACATAACCAGTCAATTACTAAGGAAGGAATATTAGTTAAACCAAATCCATCGTAACTGGGTTTTACTGCTTCTGTACCGAATAAATCCGGCAACTTTTGACGAGCAAGCAGTTTTTCTCTAGCTATAGCTGATAATCCTAACATTATTTTAGTTTGCGATACCTCGCAATTATTCTAGCTAAATTTGACAAGAAAAAAAGAGATTTATTTTTTTGGTAGTGAGTTACTATCGAGGATTTATCGTCAATAGTTATAAATTGAAAGGGTTTTTAGATGTTGTCTAAATTCGGCTTATTTTTATTCATTAATAACCTGTTTCCATTCTTTTAAAAATAATCCTGACCAAATAATAAAACCAAGTATTAAACTACCAGCAATAAAATCTAAAATCTAGCCAAATAAACGTATGCATTTTCAGAGAAAACGTTTGAGTAGCCAAACTAACCGTAAAAACGTCTAAGCTAGAACAATATCGGAGTTACGCAATTTAATTTTTGGGTTATACATTTTTTGCTCTGTCTGAATCCGAAACGTAAGTATCATCATATTCGTTGCTAGCTGAATGTGAATCCAAGCTCACCGGACCAGTACCATAATAGTAAATTAGCAGCATTGCACCAACTAAACCGAAATTCTTGAGAAAACTATTCCACTCATCAGGATTAGTAAAAGGATTATGAAAAACGAATGTTGTCGGAACTAAAAATATAATTAGTAAAATTGCTCCCAAACGTGGTTTAAAGCCGAATAAAATCGAAATCCCCCCGACTAAAGTACAGAATATATTACCAATAAGTAATAACTGCGGCACAGGTAAACCTCTTTGAGTCATCATTCCCACAATTCCTTGAAAACCCAAAGTATTAGAAACCGCAGCTTTGAGAAAAATCGCTGCGAGAAAAGCTCTACCTATTAACGGAATATACTTTTGAAAGCCCATAATTAATTTTGGATTTTAGATTTTAGATTTTAGATTTTAGATTTGTTTTTAATAGTTAGGAGTTGACAGTTGACACTTCTTATTTATTTCCCCTCATCCCCTTGTCCCCTTGTCCCCTTGTCCCCTTGTCCCCTCATCCCCTCATCCCCTTGTCCCCTTGTCCCCTTGTCCCCTCATCCCCTTGTCCCCTTGTCCCCTTGTCCCCTTGTCCCCTCCATCCATACAGATAATAATCCGCGATGCACCTTCATTGAATAAATAATATTTAAGCCAATTGAAAAGCACTCCCAAACGGTTGCGAATTCCAGGAAGATAAATTAGATGTACTTCTAACCACAGAAACCAAGCAATAAATCCTTTGATGGCGAATTTACCAATTTTCCCGACTCCAGCGTGTCTTCCAATAATTGCTAAACGTCCTTTGTTGAAATAATCAAAGGGTTTTGGTATTTTACCGCTTATTTGTCGCAGAATGTTGTCTGCTGCGGTTTTTCCTTGCTGAATTGCTTCTTGTGCGACTCCGTTCAATTCTTCTTCGCTGTCAACGTCGGAAACGTCTCCCACAGCATACACATTTTCATATCCGCAAAGTTGTAAAGTTTGTTCTACTATTATTTTCTCTTTTGCGCCTGTTTTTACTGGTTGTTTGGTTTGTGGTATAGCAGCTAATACTCCCGCTGTCCAAATTACTGTATCTGTAAATATCGCTGTGTCATCTTCTAGATATACTGCTTGAGCAGTGACTTTACTAACTCTAGAATTTAGATGCACTTTGACTCCGTGACGACGTAACCATTTTTCAGTGTATTTTCCTAACTCTTCGGGATAGCTTTTAAATAATCGTTCTCCCGATTGTACAAGTACGACTCGTGCGCGATCGCGATTCAAGCTAGGATAATCTTTTCTTAAAGCACTATCAATCAACTTCCTTAAACTACCAGCTAACTCTACACCAGTGGCACCACCACCAACTATGACAAAAGTTAATAATCGTGTTTTCTCTTGTTCGTCGGTAATTTTTGCTGCTTGCTCAAAACGACTGAGTACTTGATTCCGAATTGCGATCGCGTCTTTCAAAGTCCTCATGGGAAAGGTGTTTTCCTCTGCTCCATTCACTCCGAGATATTGCGATCGACTACCTGTAGCAATAACTAAATAATCGTAATCAATTGTGATATTCTCAGCTTGAATAAATTGTCTGTCAAAATCAACTTTTTCAATGTTGGCTTGCAACAAATTTACTGTTGAAAAACCTCGAAATAACCGACGCAAGGGATAAACTACTTGATGGGGATAAAGTATCGCTGTGGCTACTTGATAAAGCATCGGGATAAAAGTGTGATAATTATGACGGTCAATTAACAAAACATTGACTCCATATTTACCCAACTTTTTCGCAGCTTCTATACCCGCAAAACCAGCACCGATGATTACGACTCTTGGTTTATGAGTCATTTTTCTTTTAACTAGTTTGACAGTTGACAGTTGACAGTTGACCTTTAACCTTTAACCTTTGACCTTATATATTGCTATATATTTTAAAGAATATGTTAACTGTCTTTCTGGGTAAAATAAAAGACAGTTGTCAAAATATATCTTTAGACTTAGTTCTTGAGATTTAATCATTTGATTGCAATTCATCTAAAAATTGAACTAGGAAAATTTTTCTCTATATAAATACTTAATAGCTGTAATAATATTGACTATTTTTTGATTGATATACAGGAAAATTTTGATAAATTGAAAATTATATTGATAAAGTTTTCGTGAAGACAATAGTATTTCTCGTAAAAGTGATTCAAGTGAGGAGAGAATACTTCAGTAATTATTTCTTGCACAGATTTTATTTTTTGATAGCGAAACGGTAAAAAAATACTGCGAATGAAAGCAGTATTTACAATGCTGTAATTAAAAAAAAAACAGCAAAATCGCAATCATTAATTGGCAAGAATATACCAATAAAAAAGTAACACAGGTAGAACTACAATGAGCGAGCAAAATCAAAATTTGATTATTCAAGTAGAAGGTGATAGCAGCGCAGCACAATCGAGAACTTCACAAATAACAACTTCTGCTCAAACATTAAGAAACAGGATTGAAGGTACCGATAACCCTGATATACTTTTTGGTACTCCTGGAAATGATGAAATATTTGCCAAAGGTGGAAACGATACTATATTTGGTAGTTTAGGAGATGATTTAATTAATGGTGGTGCTGGATTTGATAGTTTAGATTATAGCGTTTTAGGGCAAAAAATTACTCTGCTACCTCAAGGTTTGATTGGAAATGGAAGTACCCAAGGAACTCGAATTCAAGAAATCGAGAAAATTATTGGTGCTAAGGGAAAAGATAATACTATCGATGGTTCCGGAAATACCAAAAGTCCCGTATTTTTCACGATTAATTTGACTGAAAATCTATTAAAAGTAGAAAATATTCCCGCACTTGGTTCTGTAAAATTTGAAGTTGAAAACTTTGTCAACGTTGAAGGAACAGAAAACTCTGATTCAATTACCGGAAATAATCGTAATAATAAATTATCAGGAAATGGTGGTAATGATAATTTAATTGGCAAATCAGGAAACGATACTCTACTTGGTGGTTCTGGTAATGATACTCTAATTGGTGCAGATCCATTAATCAAAAACACTACACGTGCAGAGAAAGATGTGTTAACAGGGGGACTTGGTGCGGATAAATTTGTTTTAGGTAATGAATTGGGTTCTTTTTATGATGATTTTGGTAATAGAGATTTTGTGACAATTACCGATTTTTCTTTCGGAGACCAAATTCAATTGGGTAGTGGAGAAACCTACAATATCCAGCGAAATAAAAATGGATTTAATATCTTCCTAATTGAAGATACGGGTAGAGATTTAATTGCAAAAGTAACCCTATCCCTCGGAATTACTGATGCAATGAGTACAAACAATGCGATGCTCAGGACAGATGGTGCATCAATAGATTCTAGTACTAGTGTTTTATTAAATGATGTTCCTCAAGGAGATTTTACAATAAATTCCGGCGAACAAAAAGGCATTTTTGTAGCTTAAAAAGCTAAATAAGACTTACGCAAAGACTGTTCCCTATTCCCTGTTTCTTGTTCCCTATTTTTCTTTACAATATTTAACTTGGTTTTAATTAACTTTATTAAACATAGATTACGACTAATAAATAGAATAATAATTTGTTAAGCAAATAGTGCAGAATGAATAGTAGGCTTTAAGAATATAGAAAATATGGAACCAAAGTTATAACGGAAAATAATCAGGTTCAGATATACACAGCCGTACTTTGTCATTTGTCTAAATTTGGATGGCAAATAACAGAGTAAAATCCAGCAAAGCGGTGAAATTCAAGCTAAGCAATCAAAAAATGTCCCTATGATGCAAAACATTTTGCTAGCTGTCTCAGGATTGGGACACGCGGAAGAAATGCTCAAACTGATGGAGGAAATACCATCAATTCAACGAGCGAAAGTTACCGTTTTGCACGTTGTTCCTCCACAAACTACCGCTGACGTAATGACAACAAAATGGGAAGAAGGTGGGAGAATATTAGCGAATGCGATTCAAAAATTGCAACTAAATCCCACTCAAGTGAATTCCGTATTACGTCAAGGTGAACCAAAAGATGTGGTTTGTCAAGTTGCAGATGAAATCGATGCTGATTTGATTATCATGGGTTCAAGAGGACTCAAGCGTTTGCAATCAATTTTGGCTAATTCGGTGAGTCAGTATGTTTTTCAATTGTCTTCTCGTCCCATGTTACTGGTTAAAGATGACATTTATGTCAAACGAATCAAGCGGGTGATGGTGGCAGTTGACAAATCCGATGCGTCGAAATATTGTTTAGAGTTGGCTTTGTTTCTGCTTCGAGATATTCCAGGTGGTGAGTTGATTTTAACTTATGTCATGACTGACTTAAAAAGTCCCTCTGCGGAAACTGCTCAACTTAATGCCGAAAAACACCCGATTTTATCAGCAGCAGTAACTGAAGCGAAGAAGCAAGGTGTTAATGCTCGTAGTGTACTCAGCATTGGTAAGCCTGGTGAAAAAATTTGCAGTTTGGCAGAAGAAATGAATGTAGACTTATTATTACTCGGTTCTCCAGACCGTCGTCCATCGATTGCTAAGAGTTTTGTTGATTTGGATAAACTTTTAGGTGCTTCCCTATCTGATTATGTCAGAATTAATGCTACTTGTCCGGTTTTATTAGCGCGGACTGCGGCAGCTTAAATTTTAAATTAACGTGGGTACCCTGCAAAATGCTCCCCATAATTATCAAAACCCGACGAATCACCTCACGTTAAATTATAAATTGTTAGTTCAACTCCTTATTAAACTTTCTCTGAAATCGCGGTTGATAAATAAAACCCCTACACTTTCGGTGTAAGGGTTTTTCCTTGCAAATAATTCGGTAATTAATTGAGTATCTAAGTGTCTTTTCTTCCACCTTCGCGGCTAACGGTTAGGGTGTAAAGTCCGATTAAAAAAACCGTGGGAACTAGTACGAACAAAATGCTCGCTATGAATCCCAAATCATTAGTTTGCATAATTATATTGCCCCCAGGATTGATTTGCAGCCAATACTTTTAGGATAACATTACTGATGCGCTCTTCTGCTAATATCAAAATAAGACAAAGTAGACTAAATCGAAAATATTGCCATCTCAAAAGATATAATCATTAGGGTTTGGTTACTACACTCACCGAACCGTTAACTAAGGTTTGACACGCAAGACGATAATTATCCGGTTTCTTTTTCAAAATCTTACTTTCTGCATCCGTCCGAGGTGAGAGATTTTCCATACCTTCCGTTATCTCTACAATACAGGTTCCACACTGACCTGCACCTCCACAATTCATCATTTTTCCCCATACCTTATAGATATCAATGCCGTTTTGCATGGCTTTCAATCGTAAATTAGCACCATCAGCGGCGATTATTTCTTTCTTTTCTTTAACAAAGTTAATGTTGCCCATCACTAATACCTCCTTAAATATTATTTGTATGTATTTCTTATTTTCAATTTATTACAAAACGTTAAGAAATATCAAATTTAGCAAAGCAATTCTGGTAAAAAAATAAGACAGACTTTGGGAGCCTGTCTTTAAAAGATTATTTATAGGTCAACTTACTTGAAACCTACAGCAGCTTGCCAAACAAAAGCTAGTAACAAAAAGAAGACGGGAATAATTGGGAGAATATCTACCAAAGGGTCAAAAATTTGATAGGCTTCCGGCAGTTTTGCTAATAATAGTGCTACTTCCATTTTTGTTTAAATCCAAGTTCCAACACAGCTTTCATAATTGAGAAATATCTTAACACGATTGGGTAATCAATAAATAATTGTTAGGAGTTAGGAGTTAGGAGTTAGGAGTTAGGAGTTAGGAGTTAATAGAACTTAGTGAAAAGGTACATTAATAGTCGTAGGGTGTGTGACGCTTGAATAAATAAGTACTTAAGCAAAATTATTTATATAATTACTACTCAGTTATATTACTGTTCCCTTTTGCCTATTCCCTATTCCCTGCCTAAAAGAAATGTCTAATTAATGAAGGCATAGGTACTTATTGGACGGAATAACAAGATTTGTCGCGTCACGCACCAGCCGGAGCTTGTGATAATATCGTAAACTCTGTTTAAGTAAGCATCATTAACTACTCCCTTCCCGGCAGAAGATTACCGAAAAAAAACCGCAGAGACGCTGAGAGCGCAGAGGAAAGAGGCAAAAAGAGATACGTAATCTTAGAGCGGAATAGGAGTAACCTGAATTTTTGGTTAGTTAGACTCTCATAATAGTAATAAAAAATTAAGGTTTTACAGTGCGGTAAGAGAGGAACCCAGACGTGTTAATTTTTATGGAGTTACTTCATATCAATTCAACCAATGACCAAAATCTTTGGTGAAAGTATCATTCAATATACTTTCGCGAATTTTTTGAGTAAATCTAATTAATTCGGTAATATTGTGAATACTCAATAAAGTATAAGCTAAAATCTCTTGAGAACGAATCAGATGGGATAAATAAGCACGAGTAAAGTTTTGACAAGTGTAGCAAGGACAAGTTTCATCAAGGGGAGTAAAATCTTCACGAAACTTTGCATTTTTGATGTTCCATCTTTCCCCTTTTACCATTGCTGTACCATGTCTAGCCCAGCGAGTGGGAATTACGCAATCAAATAAATCCACACCAGATGCGATCGCAATTACCATTTCTTGATGGGTACCTACCCCCATCAAATAACGGGGCTTTTGAGCAGGTAATAAAGGTGCTGTTTCTCGAACAATTTTATGAATTAATTCTGGCTCCTCCCCGACGCTGACACCACCAATTGCATATCCAGGTAAATCTAGCTTAGTTAAAGCATTCGCGGCTTGAGAACGCAAATCAGTATAAATACCACCTTGCACAATCCCAAACAATGCTTGTTCGCTGCGATGATGGGCTTCCATACATCTCAACAACCAACGGTAAGTACGCTCCGTTGCAGCTTTCACTTCTTCGTGGTTGGCTGTTGCTGGGGGACATTCATCAAATGCCATGATCACATCCGCACCCAAAGTATTCTGAATTTCTATTGATTTTTCTGGTGTTAAATTTATAATTGCCCCATCATGAGGCGAGCGAAAAGTTACTCCTTCTTCAGTGATTTTACGCATTTCACTCAAACTAAAAACCTGAAATCCACCGGAATCGGTAAGCATAGGTTTATCCCAACCCATGAACTTATGCAGTCCACCTCCACCTGCTACAATCGCCTCGCCCGGTTGTAGATGGAGATGATAAGTATTTGATAATACCATCTGCGCTCCAGTATCTTTTAATTGGGCTGGAGTCATAGTTTTGACATTTGCCAGGGTTCCTACCGGCATAAAACGCGGAGTTTCGACCACACCATGAGGTGTCGAAAAGATACCAGCACGGGCTGAAGTGTTGCTACATTTAGCAAGAGATTGAAATGAAAAATTTGCGTCCAAAATAAAGGAAACCGAGACAGTTCTATTAATGATTTAACTTATTAAATCAAATTTAGAACATATCGGAACAATCATCATCAATTTCCGCATCCCATTTAGCAGATAATACCTGTTCCATCATTGCTTCAATGGCACTGGTATTCCAACAACGTTCTTGTCGTTCCTGCATAGGAGTAGACAGGGGAATCAACCGCAAACGCATTCCTTCTTGAACTAAATCCAAACAAGCTTCCTTTTCGGGTGACTGTTGAAGTTCCAAATAATCGAAACTATAAAGATTCAAATAAAGAGCGTGATTAGCGACTAATGTAGAGCGTCGGGGATTTGCAAAAACTTCCATTACATCCCCTTCACCCTCACCGCACACCTCACCATCTTGAATATAAGCATAGCGGACGCGACCTAAATCCGCCAGCAATCGCCGCATATCAAGCTTGTTTACGATGACACCTGTGTTGACAATACATGGAGCTGGTATTTTGGGAGAAGGTAGATGGTGATTCATAATCAAATAGCTTTGTGAGCAAAGGTGAATTACAACGTTATAGCCTGCATAACCAATGACTCAGCGGTAATCAATGCCCTGTAATATATAAATATCAGATTTTGGGGGCAATAGCTCAAACTCGCTGACATTAATTATTAGCCTTTTTTTAGCCTTTTTTTTAGCCTTTTTTAAAATTACGGAAAACACTACCAGCGATTAAAATGCAATTTTTTGCTACTCATGGAAATGTAATAAATATCACTAAGCTATATTTTCGTTACTTAGATAAGCATAACAAATTTTTGGGTTCAGTTTCTCATACAAATAAATCTTATTTCAACTTTTAAAATTTGATACTGTTATTTGTGCGGGAATGATGAGTGCCATTGTTTTGGCGTTACTTAAGTAATTGAATTGACTTGTATGAATTTTCAGTATCAGTGGTGTAAAGAACGAGTTTTAAAGGCAGTGGCAAGTATCATATTTTATACTTCTATTCCAATGCCCTATGTAGAAAATTTAAAGTTTGGGGAGGTAGCACATTTTGCTCCAGCAGTAGGGCTGATAATTGGGGGGGTATTAGGATTATTTGATATTGTAACCAATTTTTTAGGAATGTCAGTGTTTACTCGCAGTGCATTGGTAGTAGTAAGTTGGATTGGCATTACCGGAGGATTACACCTGGATGGAGCAATGGATAGTGCCGATGGGTTAGCAGTAATGGATAAGGAGCGACGGTTGGAGGTAATGAGCGATAGCGCTACAGGAGCCTTTGGAGCAATGGCAGCAATTGTTTTAGTATTGCTCAAAACAGTGGCATTAATAGACATTCCAGAAAATCGCTGGCTGATATTAATGGCTGCTTGTGGATGGGGACGCTGGGGACAAATATTGGCGATCGCCAGATATGATTATCTCAAACCAACTGGTAAAGGTGCGTTTCACAAACAAGCTATTCGTTCTTACAAAGACGTTTTACCTCCAATCATACTGCTATTAAGTTTAAGTGGAGTTGCGTTGTTAATTAATCAAAATAACCTAATTTTAGCAATAACCATGATAATTATAGGAAGCACATTTGCTTTTCTCACAGGTGCTTGGTTCAACCATAAATTAGGCGGACATACGGGGGATACCTACGGTGCAGTTGTAGAATGGACTGAGGCACTTTTTCTTTGCGCTATGACAATTACAACAGGTTAAAGGTTAAAGGTCAAAGGTCAAAGGTTATAACTCCTAACTTTCTCCCCTTGTCCCCTTGTCCCTCCATCCCCTTGTCCCTCCATCCCCTTGTCCCCTTGTCCCCTTGTCCCTACTTAACCGGCTTCAATCGGGTTACTTTCAGCTTAAAATTGCCGATTCCGGTTTCTCCAAAAGAACGAACCCGAACAATGTAAGTCCCGGCTTTGGTGATACGGGTGAAAAGTAGAGAATTACTACTACCATCAGGACCATCATCATTTTCGGCGATAGTGGAACCATCGGGTCCTAGCAATGTAATAATACTGTCAAAACTATCTGAAGATAGGTCGATCGCTAAATTATCCCCTTTTGCTAAACTCACCAAATAATCGCGAGCAAAACCACCTTCTCCCGTAGGGATATCTTTTTCCGAGAGAGCATCAGAAATTTCATAAGTATCTGGTAAAGGTATGGGATTATAAAATTTATTAGCTTGTTTGTTTGTTTGAGCAAAAGCTGTCGTAGTTATACTAAATGCCATTAATGTCGCAGGAATAAACCGAAATCCTCCTAAACCCAGCGCTTTAGACTTACTCATGATTATAAGTGGTTTTTTTTGTAACAATAATCTTAATTTTGACTAATTATAATTTCCCGCAGGCATCATTTTTTATAAATTCTTTGTATAGTTCGTCTTCGAGGGAACAGCAACCACTGCAACTCCGGAAACTAGAATTCCACTTTTGCTTAAAGTTTCTATAGCAGACTTGACGGTAGTACCCGTAGTGTAAATGTCATCAACTAAGATGACTGGAACATTGCTCGAATAACGAAAATCCCTTCCCAACTCAAAAGCTTGAGTTAGAGTTTCTTTCCGCTCAGTTGGTGATAATCCAAATAGTGCCTCAGTTGCTTTCACCCTTTGTAATCCGTTTACTTTTAATTTTAAACCAGTTGTTTGACAAAAACTTTGTGCAATCAGCGCTGCTTGATTGAAACCTCGTTGCTTTTGCTTATCGGGATGCATCGGAATCGGAACAACTATCAAAGAACGCTCATTTCCATAATTTTCCAGCCATGTGAATCCCAACCATTCACCCAAAGGACGAGCAATTTCTGGATGATTTTCATACTTCATCGTCGCGATCGCACGTTTGATGGCTCCACCATACCCACCCCAAGCAATTACTCTTGGAGAACTATCTTGACGGTGATTCGAGTCACTTAAACGACACTTTTGTAACTGTTTATGACAATATTCACAAAATTCTTGAGAAGCAGGGCGCTGACATAAAGGACAATTTGACTTTAAAAAAAGATTAAAAAAATTATTAAAAATTTGCATTGTAATTGGTAACTCCTAACTCCTAACTCTTAACTCTTAACTCCTAACTCCTTTACATAAACCCTGTCGCAGCGTTTTGTTTCTACACCTGTTGCAGGAATATAACCGTTAGCTTCATAAAGCTTGACAGCTTCACTCAAAACGCTAGCAGTTTCAATCCAAATTTCTTGGAAGCCACGACAGCTAATTGCTGCTTCTAACTGTTGTAACAAATATTTCCCCAACCCAAAACCTCTTACTTTGGGCAATAAATACATTTTGCGTATTTCTACAGCCTTTTCACCGCGTTCGATAGGATAATAAGCTCCCGTACCCACAACTTCGCCTTGGTATTCAATTACCCAAAATTCTCCACCTTTATTTAAGTAATAATCTTCCACTTGCAATACATCTTGATCAGCACCATCTGGTTCCCAACCCAAACCATATTCCGATAATACAGAGCGAATTACTTCGGCTGCAAAATCGCGATCGCAAGGTTTCCATTCACGAATTAAATAATCTCGAAAATAAAGACTTGGCATTTGGAATTTTGGATTTTAAATTTTGGATTTTAGATTGGTAATTTTCAACTGTCCACTGTCCACTGTCAACTGTGAATCCGTGGTTCTGGATAAAGGGTTGCAAGTATTTCACTTTCTGCAATTGACAATTCATCCAATCTCTGCATAACAATTTCACGGTCATAGTAAGTATCTGCAAGCACCCAATAGATACCATAATGTCGCGCTTCTGATGCCATTAAACCTTGATAAAATTGAGCTAAATCGGCTTCGGGACAATGTATTGCTAATAATCCTAAACGTTCATGGCTACGAGCTTCAATTAAAGCACTGACAAGTAAGGAATCCAGGAATCTATTAGGTTCAGTAGGACGAATTTGGGCTTTTAATTTCGCACCGTAGGGAGGTGGTGTTAGGGGGCGCAAGGCAATATTCCGCTTTTCTAACCACTGATTCACTTGTTCAAAGTGTTCTAATTCTTCTTTGGCAATTTTAGTTAATTCTTTTACCATCTTCGCATTGGAAGGATAACGAAACATAAAGTTTATTGCTGCTGATGCTGCTTTACGTTCGCATTGAGAATGATCTAATAATATTGCTTCTAAGTTCGATATTGCTAATTCTACCCAAGCTGGATTGGTTGGTTGCTTGAGGATATTGATGGTTGGTAGCTCTGAAGTTAGCACGTTGAAATTAATAAAGATTATAAATTAATATACATTTTTCTATTTTATTCGGTAATTCCCAATGGGGATGATTGTTGATAAAAATGACGTTTATGTTGCAATTTCAAATATCTTATTTTTGTAATTTTAAATCCCGCAAAAATTTTCGCGGGATTTTGAGTTTTGAAATAATATCTCAACTGTTTCTCGCTTAGGCTAAATGCATTTTCAAAACACTTCTGGGTGCTTTACGTACTCTAGCTTTAATGGAATTTTTACCCAAGCGCTGACAAGCTTCAAAGCGATGACACCCGGAAAATCCATAATATTCTCCATCGACTTCTAATACGTCAATCGGCTCTTGCTGTCCAATTTCTGCTATGGATTTCATCAAAGCTTCTACTTTCTCAGCATCGTTTTTACGGGGAAGCGGACGCTTGATTAAATTCAACGGGATTTCTTCAACTTTCATTTTGTTTTTACCGTCTCTAATAATTAATACTGTTTTATCTTCCTAGATTAATCATACTCATTATGAGTGTGACTTGCAATTATTTCTATTCCGATAAAGGAAGTAGGGAGTAGAGGAAAAGAATTTCTTCGTTAATTTAATAGCCGTTTGTGAGTAGCCGATTAGTGAAAAAATTGTTAATGGTATGATTAGGCAATTTATACACAATAGTATTAAGTTGCGATCGCATTTCTCAGAGGATGCTCGTACAGCACGAGTGACACCGTTAATTGTTAATTTCTATGAAAATTTCCTTAGAACGTTTATCTTGTACCATACTGACAACTTGGTGTTTATTGGGACTAACAGGAGCATCGGTTCCCGCGACAAAGGTTTCTGATGTTGAACTAAAAATTGGGATTGTGCAGCGATTTGCGTCAGATGCCGATGACGAGTTGATACTAGAGCCGACAGAAGGTGATAAATTAAAATTGACTTTTACTGATGGTAAAAAACCGCAAACACTAGTAACTGCAAATCCGGTAAAGATACAAACAGCAATGCAGCCGCTGACACAGCCATTTCTTGACGAGCAGGTGATTTTAGGCACCTTCCGCACCTTTGAAACTGCTGAAAACGCAGCTGAAATGTGGCGTAAAAAAGGTATAGAAGTAGAAATTGCTCAGCCGGAACGCTGGCAAGTGTGGGCGAAAAGAGAAGTTTATAATACACCCTTATTGCGACGCTTGTTATTAAAAAGTGTCAACGCGGCTGGTAAAAAAACAGCATACGTAGATAGTAAAGTTTTGCGTCGGGTACCTCAAGCAAGTTGGGTAGTAAATGGATATCGCTACAATCGAAACCATCTGAAAATTACTAGTGATAAAAATTTAATTGGGGTAAGTATAAACGGAAAATCTAAAAGTAAATATCTTTATGCTGGAAAGTTGCAATTACAACCAAACGCTTACGGTACATATACTTTAGTCAATGAAGTACCCTTGGAGACATATCTACGGGGAGTGGTACCTTATGAAATTGGGGCAAACGCTCCGGAAGCTGCAATGCAAGCCCAGGCAATTATTGCTCGTACCTACGTTTTGCGTAATTTACGCAGATTTGAAATAGACCAGTATCAATTATGTGCCGATACACACTGTCAAGTTTATTACGGACTCAAGGGAGCCACGGAGAAGACAGACAAGGCTATTTCTGCCACAAAAGGGATGGTGTTAACTTATAACAACGAATTAGTAGACGCGCTTTACTCTTCCACAACAGGTGGTGTAACCGCAGCTTTCAGCAGCGTATGGGATGGAGAAGATCGTCCTTATTTAAAACCTATAGTAGATGCACCGCAGAATGTTTGGAATTTATCCGAGCAAAGCTTGGCTTCAGAAAAAAACTTCCGCTTGTTTATGAGTTTGAATAAAGGATTTAACGAAACTGAGCAACAATGGTTCCGATGGCGCAAAGAAAGTAGTTTAGAAGACATTACCGAAGGATTACAGAAATTTTTAAAGGTTAAAAATAGTCCCTTTGCAAAATTTAAAACAGTTAAGGATATTCAAGTAGTCGAACGCAGCCCAGGGGGAAGAATCCTTAATCTAGCCGTAACAACTGATATTGGTACCTTTAATTTACATAAAGACGAAGTTCGCAGCGCCTTTTTTGCACCTAGAAGCACCTTATTTTACTTACAGCCACTCAACAAAGGTAAATCCGGAATTTGGGGATACGCTTTCATCGGAGGTGGATTGGGACATGGAGTAGGTTTGAGTCAAGTTGGCGCTCAAAATCTCGCGACTCTAGGCTGGAAAAGCCCACAAATCCTCAAATTTTACTATCCCGGTACTCAAGTTCAGATGCTTAGTGATGTTGTGAAGATTGGGAATAGGGAATAGTTAGGAGTTAAGAATTAGGAGTTAGGAGTTAGGAGTTAGGAGTTAGGAGTTATGAATGAGGAGTTAGGAATTATGAATGAGGAGTTATTAAAGAATATATATTTTCCTTCATCCCCTTGTCCCCCCATCCCCCCATCCCCCCATCCCCTTGTCCCCTTGTCCCCCATCCCGAAAGTCTCCCAATAAAAAAGCAGCTACTGCAAAGGGAAGATTCCCGATACGTGCTGCTTTTCAAGAAGTAATTTACGACAAAAACAACGGTTAGATTGCTTTTAGTAGAGTTCTTCTTCCTTGTGAGTTTCGATGGTGCAGTCGGATGTGGGGTAAGCGACACAAGTCAATACATAACCCGCTTCCATTTGGTCATCATCCAAGAAAGATTGGTCGGATTGATCGACAGAACCAGCTGTAATCTTACCAGCGCAGGTGGAGCAAGCTCCAGCACGGCAAGAATAAGGCAAGTCTAAACCAGCTTCTTCAGCTGCGTCTAAAATATAAGTATCGTCATCAACGTCGATAGTTTGGTTCAAACCTTCGGCTTCGCTGATGAGTGTCACTTTGAATGTTGCCATTTTGTAATCCTCTCTTTTGCAAACGGCAGTATAAGCATCTATTAAGCAAACAGTGCGGCTGCTCCTTGAAGAATAGCCGCCTTTTTTTATTTGCTTCAATTCTGATACTACGAGAAAAATTCTACTTTGTTACCAGATTTTTGTCCCGATTAGTAATGAAATAAGTACAGTCCATATGGATAAGTTTAAGTTATCTATTTTGGCTTCTTTTCGCGAGACTATTTAAAAAGTTTATACACATTAAAAAAAAATGTGATTTTGTACATCGCTTATCAAGAAGATTATTAAAATTAATGGTATATTAAAAAATTTGCTAAAAAACATTAGCAGTAATGTATAATCATGCCGGTGGGTTGGTCAGAGGTGAATATTTCCTGAATGGTACAAACCCCGGTTATTTATTTATGGGGTGAGTCCAAAGTCCAAAATTCTTTGACGGTAAAGGGTTAATAAAAGTGCGAGTAGGGTTAATTGGTACCGGCTATGCAGCAAAATTAAGAGCGCAAGCGTTGTTAAATGATCAAAGAACTGATTTAGCTGCGGTGGTGGGAAATCTGCCTGGAAAAACCGAAGCCTTTGCGAGGGAATTTCAGTGCAAAGCAGTAAGTTCGCAAGAACTTATAGAACAAGAAGATATCGATTTAGTCATAATTAGCAATGTCAATTCAGAGCATGGTACTCTAGCTCGTGCGGCTTTGGAAGCTGATAAACACGTTGTTGTAGAATATCCTATGACTTTGGATTTAGCATCCGCATTACTCTTGATTAATTTAGCCAAGTCCAAAAATAAACTACTCCATGTCGAACATATTGAACTTTTAGGTGGTTTGCATAACTGCTTAAAACAGCATTTAGATCAAGTGGGTGAAGTATTTTATGTGAGCTACAGCACAATTAAGCCTGAACATCCAGCACCCCGTAAATGGACTCACAATCATCAACTTTTTGGCTTCCCATTGATGGGTGCGGTTTCCAGATTACATCGATTAACAAATTTATTTGGTGAAGTCGCAACGGTTAACTGTCATACTCGATTTGGAAAAACGGAAGCGGAGTTCTACCAATCTTGTTTTTGTAATGCTCAACTTAACTTTACAAGCGGACTTTTAGCATCTGTAATATACGCAAAAGGTGAAACTATCTGGGAAGCACAGCGAAAATTTGAGGTACACGGTGAAAATGGTGGATTGATTTTTAATTCTGAACAGGGAGTTTTTATTGATGCGGAAAAATCAACCCCGATAGAAGTTGGTAGTCGTCGTGGTTTATTTGCTAAAGATACAGCTATGGTTTTAGATTATCTGTTTAATGGAACTCCTTTGTATGTCACTCCAGAAGAAAGTTTGTATGCTCTCAAAGTCGCTGATGCTGCAAAACGTTCCGCTGAGTTGGGAATTGCGATCGCGCTTTAGGAGGAGTTAGGAGTTAGGAGTGAGGAGTTAGGAGTTAGGAGTTAAGAGTTAGGAGTTATAAATTCAAAATAAGTTTATTAAGTATTTGTCTTCATTGCCCCTTCATGAAAATCCTCCATAATACTACTAAGTGAGTTCGTTCGCTTTTATGTTATAAAAAAGACAATTACTTGTGAGGAACACGGAATGAAGTCATTGATCAGAGTAGGAGTCTTTGCAACATTAAATTTACTTTGCTGTTCGAGTTTTGCTCAAGCAGTAGATGTGGGGAATAATATTCATAATTTATCAAGTAAAACATACGCTCAAAGAATAACTCCTAATAGCTTAAAAATTCAATTACAATCGACAGCGACAAATACTGAATTTGCGAATTTTCTACCAAGTAATACACCATTGGTAGCGATGGTTGATACATCTTCAGCAACTTGGAAAAAAGCGGGAAATTTTCAATTATTTAAAACAGCTTGGAATGGGATATCTTTTTTAATTCCACCGCAATTAAAAGATGGATATGCAACAGATATTGAACCTTGGTTGGGTGAACAAGTAGCCTTCGCATTTTTACCGAAAGATGGTTCTGAAGTAACTATGGAATCTAATTTTGTGACTTTAGCTCCGGTAAAAGACGAGCAGGGCTTGCAGCCATTTTTGAGTAAATTGAAAGGGAATGCAAATTTTACGCAGCGACAATATAAAGGAATTATCATTTTAGAAACGAAAACCGATAATTCCACACAACCAAATTTACCGGGTACAGAAAATAATTCTATTCCTCCGGTTCCCAAATCTCCGATAAATAAAGATTTAAAACAGAATATTCTTCAAAAACCAAATTTGAGAAAACAAAATAGTTTAGTAATAGGTATTTTACCGGGACATCTTGCAGTAGGTTCTTCTACAAAAGCGATTGAAAGATTAATTAATAATAATCAGCAAAAAGCTGCAACTTTAGCTCAAAATTCTGATTTTCAGAAGACAATTAGACAACCACAAACAGATAAACCACTGTTTGCAATGTATCAAGAACCTGTAGGTTATATTGCACTTGTAAAAGAATTAATTAAACACCCTAGTTTAGGTTTACCTAAGTTTGATTTAGATAGTCTCATTTCATCAGAACAACTTCAACAATATCAAAGTATTGGTTCATTTTTGACACTTCAAAAAGAAGGAATGCGTTTTCAAGTAAATACTTATCCTTCACCTACATTCAATCGAAATAATCTTAATTCTAACATTCAAACACAAAGAATATTATCTAGAATGCCAGCAGCAACATATACTGCTGTGAACGGAGAAAAGCTTAATCAAAGATGGGAAACTATAGCACAAATCCTCAGTTCACAAAAAGAATTTGAAACTAATTTAAAAATGTTCCGTGGATTTATCAGTAGTCAAACAGGATTAGATTTCGATCGGGATATCATCAATTGGATGGATGGTGAATTTGCCTTGTTTATGTTTCCTACCAAAGGTGGATTTTTCAAATCTATCAATCCTAACTTAAATATGGGAGTAGGTTTAGCAGTAGAAACAAGCAATCGAACCGCAGCGGAAACAACTCTGAAAAAGTTAGGAGATTTGATAATATCTGTATCTAAGGGAGAGGTAAAAATTACCGAAACAAATATCAAAAACCAACCAGTTACCAGTTGGGATATTAACGGAGATTCCAACCAAAGCTTGCTTGCTTATAGTTGGGTAGATAACAATACTTTGATTGTGACAACGGGATATGGAGCCATTACAGATTTAGTTCCTGAGCCTTATGTAGCATTACCTACGACTTATAACTTTAAGTCAGCAACCGATTCTCTTCCTAATCCAAATGCAGGTTATTTCTATATGAATATGGGTTCTTTATTGTCATGGATTTACGGTTTTGTACCACCGCAATATAGCAATAATCAATATTTTAATATGTTTAAACAAGCTATTGGTTCAGTTTATAGTGTTAGTGCTACAAGTTCTTCTAATGTTGAACGAGAACAATTGGATTTATTAATTGTTTTAGCACCCGTGAGAAGTAAGATATAATCTCACTATCATTCGTCGGGTTTTGATGTTTAATATCTGTCATCCACAACAATCATTGTAAAAACCCGACTTCTCAACCCAACTGGTTGTCTCAATTTGTATATTAATTATTTTTTATAGTCTACCTCTACGCTACTTTAAATGACTTTCCCCATGTTTTAGGTTCTGGTAACGGTTCACCATCAATTTTCGCTGACTCAATGAGCATTTCTAATACTTCTTGAGCATTTTTGATTGCTTCTTCGTAAGTATCACCGTGAGTATGACAAAACTCTCCCCATTCAGGAAGACTTACAATATAACAACTATCTTCGTTTGACCATTGAATAATTATTGTATATTGAGAATTCATAGTTCTTCCTCTTCTTGAAATTTTTCGATTTCTTCTATTATTTGAATCGCATTATTAACATCTTTCTCTTGATAAGCTTTTGCATCCGCACCATCTTTACCCGATAAAGTAACTTTCCCTGGTAATAAAGGGTGATACCAATTTGTATGGCTACCTTTTCCAGAACGACTAGTAAATCCTGCTTTAAGTAACAATTTTTTTTATTCTCTGATTTTTTTAAGCATTTTTTCAGATTATATATTTCTCCCACATTTTGCGATAATTCCGTTTTTTTCAATTTTATGCTTTTTTTAAGGAAGACTAACTCCTCATTCCATGTCCTTACAGACACGCTACGCGCTTCACAACTAACTCCTAACTCTTAATCACTATAGGGAAATTTCCGTACCTGATATTCGGATGACTCTACCATCTCATAGCTGAATCCTAAGTCTTGATCAAACCTTTCGGTAATCCTATCTACCTCTTCACTTAAAATCGATTTCCACTGTTCCCGTGTTTCCCAACGAATCACCATAACCAGTTCTGTGGGATCGTTAGGGTTGATCCACAGTTCTTTACCTATGAATCCCGGATAATTAGCTAGCGCTGTTGTCCAGATTTCAGCGTCTCTTTGGATGTATTTTTCTCGCTGTTCGGGCGCTATTCTAAACTTAAGTAACTCAATTTGCACTTGCGTTCATTCTCCGTGCGACTTTGCCACAATAGAATTAGCTATTTGCTAGCATTTTAATTCCCAGCATAGCTTTATTATTTACAAAGCTAACGATGCCGGAAAGTAAAAAAGGGAGAATTAGTAGGAAAGCAATATGGATAGTAACAATTGGATGCAACAATTATTAATGCTCGGTATCGGTACCACTTCGGTAATGGCGGATAAACTCAAACAAGCAAGCGAACAATTGGTTAAGGATGGTAAACTTGACCCAGAACAGGCAAAAGCCGTCATGGATGATATGGTACAGGAATTGAAGTCCGAGCAGGGCAACTGGGAAACCAATATGCAGCGACAAATGAAGAATATGTTGCAAGATTTGGGAGTTGCTCGTCAGTCAGAAGTAGACGAATTACGCGGTAGAATTGACCGTTTAGAGCGTCAAGTACGCGATTTAGAGAACAAACTTTGGCGCTAATTTTCAGCACTTTCAGGATAAAGTGATAGGGGAAGAAAAGTTGACAGTTGACAGTGGACAGTTGACAGTTGACAGTGGACAGTTGACAGTTGACAGTTGACAGTTGACCTTTAATATGTAGAACAATCATTCTTTGATGGTACAAGCCCCCGGATTTATCCGTTGAAGCAATCGTCAATCCAAAATCCAAAATCCAAAATCCGATGACCTTTAATAATTGAGAGGATAGCTAAATTGAAGGCAATTTTGAAGCGTGTATGTTTGATACTGCTCTGTGTAATGTTTTTCGGGTGCGCTCAAGTTTCTACTGAAGATACCCAAAATGCTGTTGCACAAAGCACTACCCCAGCATCACCAGCGTCCACAACAGTAACTGAAAATAACACCCCAAAAGCGAGCAATAATAATATGTCTGACGAAAAAGTTGTTACCACCCCTTCCGGATTAAAATATGAAGTTTTACAGGAGGGGACTGGTGCAACTCCTAAATCCGGACAAACCGTATCTGTTCACTACACGGGTACTTTAGAAGACGGAACTAAGTTTGATAGCTCAAGAGATCGCGGTCAACCTTTCCAATTTCAAATCGGTCAAGGACAAGTAATTAAGGGTTGGGATGAAGGACTCAGCACGATGAAAGTTGGCGATCGCCGTAAGTTAATCATACCCCCTGAATTAGGTTATGGTTCTCGCGGTGCTGGTGGTGTCATTCCCCCCAACGCAACTCTCATTTTTGATGTGGAATTATTAGGAGTTAGTTGACAGTTGACAGTTGACAGTTGACAGTTGACAGTTGATAACCACCATCAACTAACTCCTCCCTCTCAACTCCTAACTCCTCCCTCCTAACTCCCAACTCCTAACTCCTCCCTCCTAACTCCCAACTCCTAACTCCTCCCTCCTAACTCCCAACTCCTAACTCCTCCCTCCTAACTCCCAACTCCTCCCTCCTCCCTCCTCCCTCCCAACTCCTAACTCCGGTGGTACTAACTCCTAACTAATAATGACCCGGTTTTGCTAAGTTTTTAAATTTGGTAAATTGAGGGTCAAATAGTAATTTAACGGTTCCTGTGGGACCGTTTCTATGTTTGGCAATTATTACTTCGGCAATTCCTCTGTCGGGACTGTCGGTGTTGTAATACTCATCTCTATACAGCATTATTACTAGGTCGGCATCTTGTTCGATACTTCCGCTTTCTCTCAAATCAGAGAGCATGGGACGCTTGTTTGTCCGAGCTTCTACTCCTCTACTCAACTGAGATAACGCGATTACGGGAGCGCTTAATTCTCTTGCTAATCCTTTGATACTTCTAGTAATTTTTGATAGTTCTTGGACGCGATTATCACCACCACCTTCCATTAATTGTAGGTAGTCAATGATTACTAAACCTATATCCGTACCGGCTTCTGCTTGCAACCGTCGGGCTTGACTACGCATTTCTGTGACGGTAATGTTGGGCGTATCATCGATAAAAATCGGCATTTCTGAAAGTACGCTGATTGCCCGACTTAAAGGCTCCCATTGGGTTTGACTGATACGTCCAGTTCTTAAATAGGTACTTTCAATTTCAGCTTCGCTGGATAATAGTCGCTGTACTAATTGCTCTTTTGACATTTCTAAGCTAAAAACGGCAACTGGTAGTTTATATAATGATGCGACATTATGAGCAAGATTCAGACAAAATGCTGTGTTATGAACGCAAATGTCATTAGCAACAAAATTATGAGTTTTTGGGATTGTTAAATCGTAAACTTGTTTATCTCCCATGGGTTCAATAGAAACAATTTCATCCCAATAAATATCGCTGGTTGCTAAATATTGCAGTCGTAAATTTTCTAACGCTGTTGCTAATGAAAACAGTCTTTCTCGTGATAAAGCACGTTTACCAACGTGAATATTTGAATATCCTTGAATCCCCGCACGTTTAGCTAAACCTGTCCAAGTTTCTTCTTCTTTGGCTACTGCTAATTGTTTCCAAATCTCTACAGGTATCAAGTCACGATTTGTTTGATATCTTTTTTCAACTAATGCTGCTTTGATATTGGATAATAATTCTTGTTTGCCAAAAATACCAATTTCTGATACAAAGTTTTTGATGGCACGAGCGTTAGTAATATCAAGTTGCCAAGCTTCACGTTTGGTATCTTTATACTTAATTAATCGGGTTTTTAATGCTGCAATAATCCCAAATCGTAGCAATAAATGCTGTATTTGTTGCGCTAGTTTTTCGTTGACGCTGTAATAACCTAGCTGTACTTGACCGCTTTTTAATACACTAGCCCATCCATCAATAGCAAATAAACGATTCAAAAATAAAGCAATTTGCTGACGTTCTAGTTTAAAGATTACACCAGGAAGTGTTTTTTCATCTGCTTTCTTACCCCATAATTCTAAATTTTCTAGCCAAGAAATCAGCGGATTTTCTTCTTGTGAAGTCTCAACATGAAGCGTTGGGGAACGTTTGGAGCGTTTCTTTTCAATAACTTTGAGTTGAGGAGCAAACTCTGTAACAGAAGAAGTAAAATCTTGCTGAATTAAAGGATTAATGTTGCTAAATTTTGGTGCTGTATCTGTTAAACAACCATCCCCGATTAAATAGGCTAATAATTTAACTTCACATTCGCGAATTTTTTGCTTACCAAATACATTAATTTTACGGGGTACGGCAATTTTATCACCTACATTCAACTCGGAAAGTCGCTTCCATCCATTAATAGTTAAATAAGGATGGGTAATAGTTGTCTCAATATACCTTCCCAAACGAGTTTTAACACCAAATACCGGCTTAATCCCATCGTCTATGAATGCTTCGGGTTGAGTAAAACCGAATTTCCAATTATCTTGGAGTGTTAACAATTCTCCCTGACGACGATGATATATCTCTCGAATTGTGGAAATACTCCCGTCACTCAACAATAATTCCGCATCTGCTTGTAAACATTTTCCCATTGATGGACGACCAGCAATGATAATTAAGTCCGAGCGTCCAAAACCACTAGTCATCGCATCCAAATCGTAAAAACCGCAGGGAATACCCGGTAAAGCAACTCCTTCATGACGTTCTTCAATATCCTGGAAAGTATTAATTAAGGTGTTAGAAACGTGGGTTAAACCACTTGTAGTCCGAGCTTGAGCGATACCAAAAACTTTTTGTTCTGCTTTGTCGATTATGGTGCGGAATTCGGTTTCGGTTTCGTAACCCAATGTAACTATTTCGTTACCGGCTTTAATTAACTGTCGCCGTCGATACTTTTCTACTACTAAGGCGGCTAAAGCGTCGATATTAACCGCTGAAACAGTTCTATCTATCAGGGAAGCAAGTTTATTTCGTCCACCAACTTTTTCTAACAAATCGCGATCGCTAAGCCAACTGATAACCGAGAGCAAATCAGTGGGTTTATTCTGAGATTGAAGCCTCAACATTCCCGTATAGATATCTTTATGAGCGGTGATGTAAAACGCTTCCGGTTTCAAACTATCGCTAATTCGACTAATCGCTTCGGGATCTAGTAAAATCCCCCCTAAAATAGCTTCTTCTGCTTCGATGTTTTGTGGTGGGAGACGATCTAAATTACCTTGAAAATTTAATTCTTCAGACATAACTCGAATGATAATTTTTCTAATATAAAACTAATGAACTATTACTGTGATAGTGCAAATAGTCCTCAAACAACGTGTAGAGACATCGCGGTGCAACGTCTCTACACATAATGAATAAGTTTCAAATAATTAAAGCACAGATTTTTGAGATAAATAATAAAGTATCTAATGTATTATTAGATACTCGTTTCATCCTTCTTAAAATAATCTTCAGTAATTAAAGATTACTCGTTGGCTACAACTTCAATTTTGACTTTTGCTGTGACATCGGAATGTAGTTTAATTTCCGCTTGATAAGTACCTAAACTACCAATATCGGGGATGGTAATACCACGTCTATCTATTTCCATTTGAGTAGCACCTTGAATTATATCAACCACATCTTGGCTGGTAACGGTACCGAAAATAGCTTGGTTTTCACCAACTTGCTTAGCAATTTTGAAGCTACCGACATTTTCCAAGGCTGTTTTTTGTTCAACAGCTTTTTGCTTCAATTCCTCTTGACGCTGACGTTCTAATTCTCTACGACGTTCAACTTGCTTGAGAATACCGGGAGTTACGAAAGTTGCCAAATTTTTAGGAAGCAAGTAATTACGAGCATAACCAGGAGCTACCTCTATCAAGTCCCCTAATTTTCCTAATTTGTTAACATCTTGATTTAAAACTAATTGTATGCGTTTAGCCATCGTGGTTCTTCTGTAATATCAAGCTGGTTGGGTTTTCGTGCTGATAGACCTACTCGTGCTTGTCTAAAGCCTAAAGATTCTAGCGAAATGTGAGGGACATTGGCAACTGTTAATTTTGGTTAAGGGAGTAGGGAACAATCTAAAGATAATCTCAAATTAACTTTTCAACTATCTTCATAAGCCATACCATTAGCATCAGCATAACGATGCATAAAGCGCATAAATCTTTCCCAATGGTCATCTTGTTCAATTTCAAATTGACAATCTACCCGTTTTAATTCATCTCCTTCGTCACCACCAAAGATAAATTTAGTAGAAGAAGGAGTTACATTAATTTCCCCTTCTTCATCAGTTAAAAGCATAGTATTTAAGGATTTTTTAGTAAAGCTATTGAATTCTTCTAATGCTTGCATTTGATCGAATGTCATTAAAACGATGCGTTTACCTGTATTCGGGTTACGACGCAAGCTGACGTTTCCTAATTTCTCGTTAACACCAGCAAAAAATTGAATTGAAGGAGTAGACATAATTCAGTTATCAGTTATCAGTTATCAGTCATCAGTTAACAGTTATCAGTTATCAGTCATCAGTCATCAGTTAACAGTTATCAGTCACGTTTATACAATAAAAGGGCTAGTCTCCCACTGCATTTCTGTGGGAGCGCGTTGGAGTATTAGTTTAAATCCCTCACCATACTAAGAGTGTTTACTGTATGACGCTACCGCGTCACGAGTAAAGCTAACACTGATTTAATCGGGATTTTCTAGTTTTACTCATATATCCTAAAAACCCGACGAATGATGATTGCTAAATTTTTTGATTTCAATTATGAAACGCAACGCTAATTAAAGGAAGAAAAGTCCATACAAGCCATTTGAAAGATATAAAATGAAACTTCGTAGTGGGTTGTGGTTGAGACAAAAGGGCTTCGACTCTTTCTTCTAAACGGTTTGCACCGGCTGAACCTAATCCAGCACAAAGAACTTCTGAAGCTACATGGGGGCTGCTGACAACCATTAACAGAGATTCTGCTAATAATAAAGGGTCTACATATGAAGCTGCGTAAGCATCGGCTCGCAATTCTCGTAGAGTCAATAATTCTTGCCATAAGGCATCTGTATTGGGTAGCCAAACGGTACATTCTCGCATCCAACCTAACCAGAAAAACCAGAATGTATCGTGATAATAATAATGTCCTTGTTCGTGGGCTAAAACTGTTTCTAAATGATTATCATTCATCGTTCTTAATAATCCAGAACTCAGGACTAATTCTGGTTTTAAAAAGCCAATTTGACCGGCAAATAATGCTTTTGTATTTAATAAGCGAACTTGTTTACCTGCTACATTAATTTGGGGACAATCACCAACAGATTTGATCGATAACCAACCTTGCCATGCTTGTTTGATGCACATAACTGCAAAAAAAGCAAGAGTAACTAAGGCAATTACATAGCCATAGCAACCCGTTTGCAATCCACCCATTGTACCTTGGGGTCCCATGAACAACAAAGCGAAAATTGTCATGAAAATCAATAAGGGAGGAAATAGAAAGAAAAACAGAGTTTTTTGCCAGCGTTCATTCCATTTATCGACGCTTTGAGTCCATAGACATCTGATGGTGTAAGCAACTATTAAAGCTATAAGAATTATCAATAAATGCATTATTATTTTTCCTCCCTCGCTTGCCGTGCAGCTTCAATTCGTTTTGCTATTGCCTGTATTTTCGCAGAATCAGCTTCATTTAAACTATCTGCAAAAGCAGCGATTACATCAGGATTACCCACTTTGAGAAATTGCTGTAACTGTTCGTGAGCAAAAATAACTTCTGCTTGTTGCTTTGTTAATAATGGTTGCCAATAAAATGCTTTTCCTTGTTTATTGCATTCGAGCCACCCTTTTTGTGTCAATCGTCGCAATACAGTAGTAACTGAAGTATAAGCCAATTCGCGGTTAGGGTCAGCTAAAATGCGGTCGTGTACATTTTTTACTGTTACTTTCTGCAATTGCCAAACAATATTTAAAATTTCCGCTTCCAACGGACCTAAAGAAAGTTGTTTGGGACGGTAATTTGGTAAAGGTGCCATGTTGATTTTGGATTTTAGATTTTAGATACATTCGCTTCGCTCAGTACAAGCTTTGGATTTTGAAAGTTAAGAGTTAAGAGTTAGGAGTTACCATCTCCCCATCCCCTTGTCCCCTTGTCTCCCCATCCCCCCATCTCCTTGTCCCCTTGTCTCCCCATCCCCCCATCTCCTTGTCCCCTTGTCTCCCCATCCCCTTGTCCCCTTGTCTCCCCATCCCCTTGTCCCCTTGTCCCCTTGTCTCCCCATCCCCTTGTCCCCTTGTCTCCCCATCCCCTTGTCCCCTTGTCTCCCCATCTCCTTGTCCCCTTGTCTCCCCATCTCCTTGTCCCCTTGTCTCCCCATCCCTTCTTCCTGTTGACACACTCAGCGTATTAGAATCTCGGCAGTATATAAAAGCAGGTGTATTCAACTGATGAAGCTATTTATTTATCATAGTCCAGAAGAAACCCCAACTTCCGAGATGCCAGAATGCGCGATCGCAGTTGATGTGTTGCGTGCAACTACAACAATGGCAACGGTTTTAGCGAATGGTGGGGAAGCGGTTCAAGTTTTTAGTGATTTGGATAAACTTGTGGAAGTCAGCGAACAATTTCCCGTTGAAAAACGTTTGCGGGCTGGAGAAAGAGGTGGTGCTAAAGTTCCTGGATTTGATTTGGGGAATTCTCCCCTCGACTGCAAACCGGAACTTGTGGAAGGAAAGCGCTTGTTTATTAGCACTACTAATGGTACTCGTGCTTTACAGAGAATACAGTCGGCATCAACAGTTATTACTGGAGCATTTGTTAATTTAACAACTGTGGTGCAATATTTGGCTGAAAATCAGCCGGAAACTGTTTGGATAGTAGGTTCTGGGTGGGAAGGTAGTTATTCTCTTGAGGATACAGCTTGCGCGGGTGCGATCGCCAATCATCTATTGGAAAAAACTAAGTTATCTATAGATGAGGTTAGTGGTAACGATGAAGTAATTGGTGCGATCGCGCTTTATTCTCAGTGGAAGGATGATTTATTACAAATGTTTAAACAAGCAAGTCACGGTAAACGTTTGTTAGGTTTAGATTGCCATGAGGATTTAAAGTACTGTTCTCAAATTGATACTCTAGATGTGTTACCAATGCAGCAAGAACCAGGTGTTCTAAAAAGACACGTTTAACCCAGAGAAGTTCGGTTGAGAAGTCGGGTTTTTAGCAAAATTTGTGCGCGTGTTACAGATACTTATCCTAAAAACCCGACTTCTAATGATTACAATTAGCTTTAAATCTACAAATATACATCTCAACTTTTCAGTAATTATCTTCACCCACACTGTAGGAGTTAATAGAAAATTCAACTATATGAGAGTAATAAAAAATGCAATTTCGTTCTCAATCTTGGCAACGATTAATTTTATCTGTAGTCGGTGTTTGTTCGTTATCAATTCCCTTTTTCCAATCTGTACAATCTGCTCAGGCAAAAGAAGTTCGTCACTATTGTAAAAACACTGAAAGTGTATTTGTGGCTGCGGAAACTAAGAATTTTTGGGTAAGTATTTGTGGTAGTCATTTACCGTATCATTATGTAGGGGTAAATAAAAAAACTGGTAAGTCTATACGGCTTCCTTTAAGTGTGAATGGTGTCGAATCCAAAGGACGCTACTTTGAAGCTGTAAGTGGAAATTATACTTATATTTTGGCTGAATCAACTAAAGGTAAAAACTTGACTGTTGCTAGAGGTACTCGTGAAATTTTACGGGAACCTGTATTGAGAGGTTGGTAATTTAAATTATCTATATACATTAAAAATTATGGAGACGTTGCACTGCAACGTCTCTACATTATGATCTTATCTTTTTAAGACACCTTTAATTTGGTCGAGAAGACTAGTACCACCCCAAATTATTGCTGCAAAAATAGAAGTTACCAAAATTGCTGCGATTAAACAAATAGTTAAACCACCCAAACTAATTGCACCGTCATCTTCTAATAATCCAAAGGCAGTTACAAAAATGCCGATTGCGGGTAAAGTATTGGTTCCGGGTATGGGAATCATCATAAAAATCGACATTAAGGCGATCGCCATCCCAATAATTACTTTTCCTGGTAAAGTAGTACAAACAAACGGCAAACGGGGACGACTTACCGCTTCAATTTTCCGCAACCAAGGAATCCCACTTTTGATAAATTTTCGTGCAGTTTCAATTTTAATCGGACGTTTGGCAAATTTTGCGGGCAACCAGGGTTCTTGACGACCTATAATTAACTGTACTGCCAGTGCTACCATGACAATTCCGAAAGGAATCGATATGACTGGTGCGGGAAGCGGTAAAGCCGAAGGTAAGGATAAAATCACGAACAAAAAACCAAAAATTCGTTCTCCTGCTAATTCGAGAATATCTTCTAAAGTTATTGTTGTAGAAGTACGTTCTTCTTCAAAAAAAAAGCGGTTCAATTCGTGGGAAAGTTTAGCCATAAGATTATCAACAGCACAGTTTATATCAGCACAATATACAGTCTGAGAATAAACTATACCGGAAGCGCTACTAGTTTTCATCATGGGAAGATACTTAAAAGTGATTAAATTGTTTTGGAGTGCTGCTATAGCAGCTGAGATGGAGTATCGGGTTAATTTTGTAATTGCGACTCTCAGCAGCGTGGGAAACCTTGCAGGTAGCTTGTTCAGCTTGTTTTTGTTTTACCGTACTGGCTATACTTTCTCTGGGTGGCAATGGGAAGCTGCTTTGATAGTTGTGGGGATTTACACTTTATTGCAGGGTTTCTCGGAAACCTTTCTCGCTCCTAATTTAAATCGTATCGTGCGTCATGTACAGGAAGGAACCCTGGATTTTGTCTTGTTAAAACCGATTCACAGTCAATTTTGGCTTTCTTCCCACACCATTTCACCTTGGGGGGTTTCGGATTTAATTTTTGGCAGTATTATCATTTTTTATGCTGGTAATCGTCTCGGTTTGGGAATTGGTGATTATCTTGTGAGCGTTCCAGCGCTGTTTTTTGGTGTGATAATTCTGTATAGCTTGTGGTTTATGTTGGGAGCTACGAGTATTTGGTTTGTGAAAATATACAACGTTACGGAAGTATTACGGGGATTGTTGGAAGCTGGGAGATATCCAATGGTGGCTTATCCAGCAAGTTTTCGTTTGTTTTTTACCTTTGTAGTTCCGGTGGCTTTTTTAACTACTGTTCCTGCGGAAGCGATGCTTGGTAGAAGTCAAGTTGTTTGGGTGATTGGTGCGGGGATATTAGCTTTGGGATTGTTTTTTGTTTCGTCGAGATTTTGGCGGTTTGCTTTGAGGTTTTATACTAGTGCTTCGAGTTAGAGTTTTGATGATTTTTTGTGAGTACCTTCGCCAAAGCATAAATCCTTACCTAGTAGTTGAAATAGATGATTTATATATGGATTAATTTACTGAAGCGATAGACATTTTTAATCTTTATCACTTTCTTTTACTGTTCCTTCACCGGACACTCTAACCGCACAGCTACATTCATACAATGTTGCTCCACCTGGGGTTGTAAACTATTAACTGTAACCGGATTCGCTGGTAACTGCACCGCAAACGAGCGTCCTGGATGTATTTCATCCCACATCGAACGCATCTGTGCGCTACGTCCCTTACCCGGTGCATGGATACCAAAGCCAGAAATAATACTGCACCACAGGGGTTGGAAGTGACGTATTAACACAGCTTCCCCCCAAGCAACTAAATCAACCGCCATCGCGACTACCGTAAAATCAAAATCTGCAACATCAAGATTTGTGGCTTGACGGATCGAACTGCGATGCTCCCGCAAACGCCCAATCAACCCTCCCGCAACGCTTCCCTTGCCAGTACGCTTCCCCGGATTCTCAGCCTTACCAATATAAATCGGCATACAGCAAGCATTTTGGTTAGCAACTTGAACAATCGAATACAAGGGAAATTCTCCCCTGTAATAAAGTAGATAGATGCCTACATAGCCAGCCAACTCTTCTTTAAAATCTTCAAGTCCAATCATAGGATGGCATTGCTGTCTAGCCTGAAACTCAATTAACTGGTTGCGTAAAGTGGGGGGTGCTTGAAAAACCTCTAGGGGCATGATAATTAAAACTAGACGGCACCTATTATCTTCCTGCTAACAGGAGTGCGATCGCAAATTTTCAAGCAATTAAGTTCAAAACTGACTCGAAATGCTGACAACTTTGCTTGCCGAGGTCAATTTATCTAAGTGGTTGCGGATGCTCGCAGCAATAATATAAGCAAGAGTAACGGGAACCGCATTACCAATTTGCCGCATTGACTCACCCCAGGTGCAGGGAAAATAATAATCATTGGGGAAAGTTTGCAATCTCGCCGCCTCACGTACTGTAAAATAACGAACCTTACCACATGGGAAAACCAGCATATTTTCTCCACCAGGAACACCATTTACTCCCGCTTTCAGGGTTTTGGCAGGTTCATCTAATGGACTTCCTGTGTGTCCTGGGTAACTTCTAGCTCCTGGTATATAAACATGGTTGGGTATTGATGCCGCTATATCAAGGTTTTCAGGTGATGGTAGGTCAGAAATCGCATCCCGGACAGTACACCAGGGAGCAGCCATTGTACTCAACAAGTTTGCTCCAAATCGTTGTAAACGAGATTTTAATCTTGGTGGTATTTCTGGACGGTCACGACTGCAAATACCGTGTTTCTCCCAATACTCAGCCGTTATCCACTTGTGCCAAACCAAGGCTTCTTCGGTATGGGTTGGTTCGGGAAATGACCAATTAACATTCAAATCGTTACGAAAACCGACAATAAAAATCCGAGAGCGCTTCTGCGGTACACCATAATCAGCCGCATTCAGCAACCTAAAAGTAACCCGATAACCAAGGTCATTGCTAACACCACTATTGTGATGGCGTTCTAACCTTGCCAAATGCTCAACCCAGGACTCATCAGTTTTGGGCTGTAGTTGGGGGTGGGCAAGCTGTAAGGTAATATACTCAAAATAATTGATAAAATTTTGACGCAGCAATCCCCGCACGTTTTCAATTAAAAAGGCTTTGGGATGTAACTCCCGCACCGCTTGAAAAAATCGGGGAAACATATCCCGTTCATCGAGATGAGCGCCATGTCTACCGCCGATCGAAAATGGTTGACAGGGTGGACCACCAGCTAATAAATCTATGTCTCCAGCAAGAGTAGAAAAATCAAAATCCACCACATCCATTTGATGGATACACCAATCCTTCACAACGGTAACACCTCGCTGTTGATTTTCCCGAATGGTGTGACAGCTGTGTTGATCGCGTTCCACGAGTGCTAAATGATGGAACCCAGCCTTAGCTGCTCCTATGGCTAATCCTCCAGCACCTGTAAATAACTCTACTGATTTCACGTTTTTGATTTAGAAGCGGACGTTTTAATAGAACCAAGAATTTTCAATATCACCTAATAATAGCTCTTTCTTTAATTTTTAGATCAATATAATTAAACAATGGGACAAGATACAGATAAAATGCAAAGGGGATAAATCCTGAATCTGTCATCAAAACAGCTGCCGGAACCAGCCCAGCAATATTCCAAGGAATTAAGGGAGAAAGTACAACTACAGAATTTTCTAAATCCACTGCAAGCTGGTAATTATCTATTTTATTTTCTTGATAATTATCTCTAACTAACTCTTCAGTTAAAAGAATTGCAATTGTTTGAGTACAACCAAATGCTGCTGAAGCGATACCGACAAAATTTGTACCTAAAAATAAATTAGACCTAGATTTCAGTTTTTTGAGATATATTTCTACAGATTCTAATATTTTAGTTCCGCTGAAAAGACCAGCAAATGCTGTCGAGACAATCACAATCAAAGATACTTTCGCCATATAGATTATACCACCTCCAAGGATAATATTTTTCAAGCTACTATCTTCTGATAAGTTGAAACCTAGAAGCATATATCGAAAAATATCAAAAAAGGAATAGTTTTGAATATATATACTAATAAATAGACCAATAATTATACTTATCAGCATCGATATTTTAATTTCTATCCGCAACCAAGCAAGTAATAAAATCGCTAAAGCTGGTAAAAGTACAATTGGATTAATGTTAAATAATCGACTAATTTCAAAAGTGATATTTTGCTGTTCAAATTTTACGGGATTAGCAATAGAAATCAGTAAATAACCTATTGTAGAAACAACCAAAGGAAGAAAAGTTGTTTTTAACATCCTTCTAATATTTGTGTGGATTTTAGTTTGGGTAATTATAGAAATTAAATTAGCACTGGAAGACATCGGGGAACAGCGATCGCCAAAATAAGCTCCGGCTATAATCGCACCAGCAATCAGATGAGGATTTACGCTACTCCCGCTTGCCATTATCATTAAAGCAATCCCAATTGTACTTACAGTTCCGAAGGAAGTTCCAATTAATAAGGAGACAAAAATAGTTAATAGAAAGGCTGATACGATAAAGTAAGAAGGATTAATCATCTGAATGCCATAGTAGACAATAGCTGGTACTGTTCCTGCCATCATCCAAACTGCTATAACTATTCCAATAAGTAAGAGAATAGATATTACTGAGAAAGACTTTTTACTTCCAGCCCAAGCCAAAGTAAATAGTGTCTTTATGTTAAAGCCTCTTTTTAACAGCAAGAAAAATAAAGCAGTTATGGAAGCTAGTAAAGGATAAACAATAAAATATCCCTCAAAAACACTAATTAAAAGTAAAACAAACGAAAAAAACAAAAAGAATATTAAATCCATTTAAGTGTTTCCCTAGATAAATTTTATTCCTTATTCCCTAACTCTCAAAAAACTATCAAAATCAAGATGAAGATATGCAAGCACGTCTTCAACTTTATCTGCAAAAATATGGGCTACTCCAAAAAAAGGAGTTATTTGCGGATTGCTGGGAAGATAATTTAATAATCTATTTCCGAAAGTATTGCAGAAAGATTGCTCATCAAAGCAATGTTTTTCAGATTCATATTTTGGTGGTAAGCTAGCAAGAACAAATGCATACACCTGAGAACAACTTGAATCAGCTAATAAAGAATCCCAATCGGGTGCTTTATCCGCAAAAAATAAATCGTAGGGATTGAAACCAAAAGCATATTCCGATATGTCGGGAAGAGCAACTTGTCCAAAACGCAACGGATTTAATTCAATAGGGAAAAGATTACCGTTACTAAATCTAAACTCAAAATGAAACGGGAAGCGACGCATTTGCAGCTTATTTCCAATATGTTCTAGTATCTGTATTGTCGGCTCTATTGTCTGGGCTACTACTTTTGTAGATGTATAATACACCGTGTCGCTTACATCCAAGTTTGATGCAAAAGGATGCTGATAAATGCCAGTTATGACTGTTTTTCCGTTAGCATCCCAAAAACCATCGCAAGCAAATTCATCTCCATCAATGAATTCTTCTACAAGGAAAGAGGAGTCGTTTAACATTGCAGGATTCATGTGTTCTTTAGCTATATCGATATCTTTAAGAACCGAATCTACGGCTTTTAACCACTCTTTTTGTCCGTGTACGATGTGAATACCTATAGAAGCTGTTCCCAAATTGGGCTTGAGTACTACTGTATTAATTTCCTTGGGAAACCGAAAATCTCGTAGAGTATCCCTTGTGAGTTCTACATAAAATAAATCTGGATATAATTCTTTAACAAGCTCGCGGAAAGTAGCCTTATTTTTAAAAGCATTAACTTGATTTAAGCGTTGCTGGGGGAGATTATCAAGAATAAACGAGAGACTTGCTTCCCAGTTGATAATTACTACCGTGTCTTGATTTTGAATGGAAGATGCTGCTTGTGCATCGTTAAGAATATTAATTGTTTCTGGTAGAGCAGGTGTTGGTGGCTGTATGTATGTGGGAATATTCCAACTTTGGATTGCACTTAGTAATGAAGGAGAAAGCACAGGACCGGAAATAAAGCAACAATTTAAGTCTGTTGGTTTAATGTTTTCATTCATTATGTTTTGCTAATACCCGCTACTAATAATATAAAATGCCGTTTTACAATTATGATATCTTAAGTATCTTTAAATAAATAGCCTAATTACTTTTCCAACTGCAATAAAGTATCTACCAATTTATCTGCACTTACCACATAAACACCACTAACTTCTGACTCCGAAATATCCACCCCACCTCTAGTAAAACAAAGCATTGCAGTTACCCACCGTGCGTTTTTTAACCGCTTTACTTCTCCCGCTTGTCCTTTAACCTTATCAATCAAATCACCTTCTCTAAAATCATAAATATTTCTACCATAACGCTGTTGTAAACGTCCGCTTTTATATACTTTTGTCCCACCGTGGGATTTGACATCGATTACATACCAATTACCTTTAGGAGAGTGCAATACTACATCTGCATCTCCCCATTTTTTAATTCTCAAATTATATTCAATTTGCCATTTTTGGGATTCTAAAATATGTAATATATCAGCTACTTTTGTTTCAGCTTCAGCACCACGTTGAGCATCACCAGCTCGTTTTTGAAAATGTTTCCCGCTACGGTATAAGTAGTATGAGCCTGCAAATCCTGCGAACAAGAACAAAACTCCTATTGAAGAAGTAGCGAAAATACTAAATAAGAATCCCGCAACTATTAAAATACCCGTAGCTAGAGCATAACGCATTATTGCTGACTGCTGTCTTTTTTTCGCAAGTTTACGGATGTATTCTCCCGGTTGCTTGGTTTTTGATGACACTTTTTAATGGTTTTTTAATTTATTTGAATATTACTTAAAGTATCGATTATAGCCGTTAATCACTAGTCATTTTACAACATCTTTCATTGCCAAATTTTATCCATTTTCAATACAAATCCAGGTAAAATATTCTCTCCGGAAATAGTTTGAGGTAATTGTAAAACTTCCACTTCTTTCCCCGGACGATAAATTTCTACTTCCTGTTTTTTGCGATTGATTAACCAACCCAAACGACAACCATTTTCGATATATTCCTCCATCTTGTTTTGCAGTTTTTTCAAATTGTCGGAGGGTGACATAATTTCAATGACAAAATCAGGACAAAGAGGAATAAATTTTTCTTTTTCTTGGTTGGTTAAAGCATCCCAACGAGATTTTTCTATCCAAGAAACATCTGGAGAACGGTCTGCACCTGATGGTAATGTAAATCCAGTTGATGAATCAAAAACTTCACCAAGTTGGTTTTGTTCGTTCCAAAACCATATTTGACTGTTAATATTAGAGTTACTTCTTCCTGTTTCTCCTCCGGTTGGTGGCATAACAATTAATTCTCCTTGAGCATTGCGTTCCAGCTTTAAGTCAGGGTTGGCTTGGCAAAGTTGATAAAACTGTTCTGAACTAAGTTTGATTATCGGATTGAGATTTAATGTCAGTGATGTCATAGCAGTTTTCTCTATTGATTTTAAATTAAATGTGCTGCTAATTTATCTTTATTGTGATATACATTGAATAGTTTTGCAGAAAAATTTAATCATAATTATTAATAAATTTGGAAGTCGGGAGATGTGCAATGGTGGCTTTTTGTTTGGGAATTTTCAATTTTACCTCACAAAAAAACGAAGGGTGTCAACACTCAAATAGCAGACACCCGTCAACGGAATAGTTAGAAAATCTCGATTAAGAAAAAGAAGTAAAAGGTTTATCGGGTTGCTCGTCGTAATTATAACTTTGTTTTTTACGAACTATCGTTAAACCTTCTTGGAGTGCATTCAGCCGATCTCCCATCCAATGATGACCAGGAATTAACCCAGCAATACCCAATTTTTCTAAACGGCGTTTTACCTTTCCTGTTGCTCCCACAACTATTACTTCTCTTCCTGCATCAATAGCCTCTTGAATCGAATTTTCGATTGCTAAGGAAGAAGTTACACCCAACACAGGAACTTCACCTAAATCGACTATTAACACATCGTAGTTAGCAATGGCACGATGTTCTCTCTCAATGGCTTTTGCTACACCAAAAATCATCGGTCCACTGAGATGGAATAGTAAAACTCGTCCGTTTGCTAAGTCTAAAAGTTGCTTTTCTTCGTTATTTAGGACAATTTGGTCGTCAGCATCGGTAATCGCTTTCACGGAATTGGATTGCAGTTGATCGAGTCGCTCGATGGTCAAGATATTAGCAATAAATACCCCGACGGCTACGGCGATCATTAAATCGACAAACACTGTGAGTAATACGACTGTATAGACAATACCGGCTGCTTTCCAAGAAATTTTGTGAACCCGTCTGAGAAAACCCCAATCAATAATATTAATTCCTACTTTTAAGACAATTGCAGCTAATACAGCCAAAGGAATACCAGAAGTTAGGGGGGCTGCCCACAATACCACAATTAACAGCACTAAAGCCCGACTAATACCAGATAATGCCGTGCGTCCACCAGCTTGGATATTAACTACAGTTGCGGTTGTAGCTCCAGAACCAGCAATTCCACCACACAAGCCAGTAATTATATTCGCAACACCTTGACCGATTAATTCTTTATTGGATTTGTGTTCGGTACGGGTGAGACTATCAGATACTAAACAAGTTAATAAACAATCAATTGAACCCACCATACCCAAAATTAGAGCATTCACAAACATTAATTGCAAATTTCCAGGGCTAAAAGTAGGCATCTGGAATTTAGGTAAACCAGGAGTAATTTCACCGATAGTGGCGATTGTCCGAATTTCCATATCACTAAAGAAAATCATCGAAACTGCCGTACCAATTACTAAAGCTATCAGTTGTGGAGGAACAATTTTCTTGAGTTTAGAAGGGTAAAAGAACAGAATCCCTAAAGTTATTAGCCCTAAAATAGTTTCCCAAGGATTGATATTAGTAACTAGAGTCGGTAGATTCTGGAGGACACCAATCACACCACCTTTAGGAGTTTCTTGTCCTAAAAAGGGTGCTATTTGCAGAAAAATTAGAATCACGCCAATTCCTGTCATAAATCCAGAAATCACGTTGTAGGGTAACATGGTAATATACCGCCCCAATCGCAATACCCCAAAGAGGATTTGAACTAATCCTGCCATCATGATGACTGTAAATGCCATTGGCAAAAAATTTTCCGGATTATTAACTCTGAGTCCGGCAATGACTGCGGTGACAATTACTGTCATTGGGCCTGTGGGTTCAGAAATCAAGCTCGGTGTACCACCAAATAAAGCGGCAAAAAATCCCACTAATATTGCTCCCCATAATCCCGCAGAAGCACCCGCACCCGAAGCGATACCAAATGCTAATGCCATTGGTAAGGCAACTACAGCCGCCGTTAATCCCCCAAGAATATCTCCTTGGAGGTTACGAAAATGGATTTGATTAGTTATTTGCATTAAAGACTCTCCTCTATTAAAAAAAGCACGTTAAATTCCTGTAAATTCCCTGAATTCGGCTTTGTCTTTCCTTAGAAGTCGGGTTTTTAAAGTAAGCATCTGTAACACGCCGACAAGTTTGATCAAAACCCGACTTCTTAACGGTGTAAAAGAAAGATGATTATTAAGCTCGTAGAGATATCAGATTAAAATCTCAAATTGGCAAGGTTAACGGAATAGCAAGACGGGAATATTGCTACTTCTGAGTAGTTGAGCAGTGGTACTACCAATCACTAAATGGCGAATCCGATTATGTCCGTAAGCTCCCATTAGTAACAGACTGATATCTTGCAGCCTGATATAATCAGAAATTACTTTTTCGGGTTCACCTTCTAAAAGGTTAAATACTGGCTCAATTCTGGCTGTTCGCAACGATTGTTTAGCTTGATTAAGTCTGGTAATTGCTGTTTGATCTAAGTTATTTTTCCCTACTATCAGCAGATGTATTTCTAAACTTTGAAAACAAGGAGAATCTACTAAAAATTGCAGGATCTTTTTCCCACTTGCACTACCGTCATAAGCGACTAAAATACGTTGAATTTGTTTATATTCACGGGGAGTAACTAAGCAGGGCTTACGACTACTACGCACAATCCGGTCTACATTTGCCCCTAAATGTCCAGAAGCAAATTCTGCGGCTTCTCCTCGTTTTCCTAAAACAATTAAATCAGAGTTTTCTTCAAATTCATGAAAACAATCTACTAAAAATCCTGTTTTATTAGTTAAATTAACATCTTTTACACCTTCAGCTTGAAGAGTTTCGCCAGCTTTTTGTAAAATTAATCTTGCCCGTTTATTGTTTAGCTTGGCTCTTTCATGTTCTAAATTCACTAATTCATGCAGCAATTGTTCGGAAGCCCCAAGTCCAATACTACCGCTTAAGTTATCAGTAGAAACTACTTTCTGACTACGAATATCTGTGACAAATAAAACGTTAATTTGGGCATTAAATTGAATCGCAAACCAAGCTCCATATTTATAAACATTTTCTGCAAAAGATGAACCATCGGTACAAAGTAAAATATTTTTCATTGTGGTTTTAGCCCCTGAATATAACAGGATTGAAAGTTAAAAATCTTATTTAATTTGATTAATTGCTAATTTATTTAGCAAGGTATTACTAGCTTCATTGAGTCCGATTAGTTCTACTTCTGCTCCATTCCGGCGAAATTTCAATACTGCTTTATCGAGTACTTCTACTGCTCCTTGATCCCAGAGGTGAGCATAAGTTAAATCAATGGTGACGCGCTCTACCAATTCTGTAAAATCAAAAAAGCTGAGAAATTCATCTCTGGATAAAAAGAAAATTTGTCCACTGACTTTATAAATGCGATGCAAACCATCTTCACTCAACACTTTATCCACAAATACTAATTGGGCAATTTTACTTGAGAAGAATACGGTACTCATTACGATACCTGTCACGACACCCAGGGCAAAATTACGGGTGAGAATTGTCACAAACATCGTCGTCAACATCACAACCGTTTCACTCCGGGGGATGCGCGGCATATTTTTCAAAGAAGACCAACGAAATGTACCGATTGACACCATAATCATCACGGCTACTAGTGCTGCCATCGGCATTTGCTTGACCCAATCTTGTAAAAACAAAATGGCAAATAACAGGAAAATGCCTGCACAAAGGGTTGACAGTCTTCCTCTTCCACCAGATTGGACATTAATCACCGATTGTCCAATCATCCCACATCCAGCCATTCCTCCAAAGAAGGCTGTCACAATATTTGCAATCCCTTGTCCTCTCGCTTCTTGGTTTTTATCGCTGGGGGTGTCTGTAAGTTCATCTACCAGTGAAGCGGTTAAGAATGAAGCCAATAAACCAACAATTGCCAAGGTTAGAGAATAGGGTAGGATAATATTGAGTGTTTCTAAGTTTAATGGCACTTGGGGGAATGCAAAACTCGGTAGGGCTGTAGGTAATTCTCCCATATCCCCCACTGTGGGAACATCTAATTTGAGGGCGATCGCCGCGATGGTCATTACTGCTAATGCAATTAAGGGTGAGGGGACTACTTTAGTAAAGCGCGGCAGTATGTAAATAATCGCTAAGGAAAGCAGAGTCAATATATATACAGTCGGCGGCACATTCGTCAGTTGGGGTAACTGTGCCAGAAAAATCAACACCGCCAAGGCATTAATATAACCAATCATCACTGCTCTGGGTACAAATCTCATGTAGCGACCAAGTTTTAGTACCCCAAATACAACTTGAAACACCCCTGTTAACAAGGTGGCTGCAAATAAATACTGCAAACCATGATCTCTAACTAAATCAATCATTAACAGCGCCATTGCTCCGGTAGCGGCGGAAATTGACCCTGGTCTACCTCCTAAAAATGCCGTCATTACTGCAATAATAAATGACGCATAAAGCCCAACTTTCGGGTCTACCCCGGCAATAATCGAAAAGGCGATCGCCTCTGGAATCAAAGCCAATCCCACCACTGCACCCGCCATAATATCCCGCTGAGTGTTAAAAAACCACTCTCGCTTCAAATTTGTCACGTTGAAGTTACCTCCTAATATGATTATTTACATAAATTTTTTTAGTGCTTTATTCATAGTCTAAACAGCACATCCAATAGTATAATTACGCATATGTACTTGGTAACATTAAAACTGTACTGCCTTGAATAATTTATCTATGTAGTTGCAATCGCCAGTTGCTTTATTCGTCTTAATTAGGAATTACCTTAATCAAGCCCCAAAGCGATTGGTAATTATTTTTCGTCCTAGAAGAGAAGAAATTATGGAGAATTATTCGTGTAGTTGAATAGCTAACACGGACGATAGAGTAGACAAGTCCGTATACACAAACGTCATTGCCTAGTCTTCTGCACCAATAGTTGCAAATGCTTCCGACCAATGCTGTAAAGTTCAGACTTCACTTCATGATGGACAATTTGAAGTTATCGAAGAGATTCTAGAAAGCGACATTATCCAAACCTGATTACTATTAAATAACTACGAGGACGTTCAATACGTAACGAAAGCATATCATAGCATTGTTACAAATCGCAACAGAAGTTAATCGTAGCTTTAAATCTTATTTTTTGTCGTTCTGACTGAACAATTGTGAATTTATAATCAGTTATTGGCAGCTTGTCTAGTTTTTCGAGTTAAATCTTGGAGTTAGGCGGAAATAATACTACTATTTAAAATTGCAGAAAAGCCCATAAAATAAGTAATACCCTTTAACCTTTAACCTTTAACCTTTAACCTTTGACCTTTAACCTTTAACCTTTTACTTTGTTGTACTAGCATAATTTAAAACTCTCTCCCAACCCCAACGCCAAGCAGTTTCGATCAAGATTTCTTTACCGTTAGTAAAAACAATGTATTCTTTACCATTGTCATAAACAATATCAGCAACAAGTTGATTGCGTTGATCATATCCCCATTTATTTGCAGCAACTTCCCACCATTTTTGACCAGGGGATTTCAATATAGATTGATTCAGATATTCATCGTGCCATTCTTTCGGCTTCCATTTTTCATTCAGCGCTTTAATCACAATCATGCTGGCATGAATTTCTTGTTGCTGTTCGTGCAACCATAATATATAGCAAATGGCAGCTTTTAAAGCATCTTCAAGTCCATCAAAACATCCTTCTAAAGCATCATGTACATCAGCACGGAAGAAATTTACACCAACAGTAACTAAAGCCTTTTCATACTGTTTAAATATGGAGTATTCTACGGAATCTTTATCGTATAACCACATTTTTAATTATCCTGATCAGTACTCAGACATAATTAATTATAAGACTTACTCAAGATGTCGCAATATGTGGCTGAAAAAGTTATTTTTGCTTCGGTGTAATTCATGAATTACCCCTAAAGAATAGTCTTCATTTTGCGTAATTCCTGTTATATATTTACATGAATAATTATATAGATTAATTAATGAATTCATCAAAGTAATAAATATATATAGGAATCCGGTTTGATTGTTGAATAAGTTGTAATGACTAGGGAACTTTTAACTGGTAACCGGGAAAAGTTAAGTGTACTTATTTTTTTCAAAATTCAATTAGGATTTCTATAGTTATACGGAAATTGTCTTGTGTATCTTGTAGTTATCTGGTAAAGATAAAGTAGTAATCTTCTCCAATAAATAAAAATATAAAAGAGGTAAAATGAACCAAACTTACCTGGATATTGCACGACAAGGAAAGAATAACTGGTGGCGTTATTTATTAGGAATTATCTTAACACTATTTCTTTGGTTAATTGTAGGGGGTACAATCACGGTCATTTTAATTGTATTACCTCTGATTATCAATCAAAATTTAACACCATTAGAATTAGTACAACAAATAGAAAACTTTTTTAGTACACCTTCTCTACAAGCTTACCTAATTGTAAACATCCCGTTTTTATTTTTCTTGTTAGGAATATATTTGAGCGTGCGATTTCTGCATCAACGACAATTGCTAACCTTAGTCGGTGCGGATAACAAAATTAGATTCCAACGTTTTTTTCAAGCATTTGGAATATGGTTATTAATTGATTTAATCAGTTTTATTATTACTTATTTACTACAACCGGAAAATTTAGAATTTGCTTTTAAACCAAGTCAATGGTTTCCTTTACTTGCTTGTGCTATAATACTAACTCCTATCCAAACTTTTACAGAAGAGTTGTTTTTTAGGGGTTATATACTTCAAGGATTGGGATTAATTACAAAACAGCCGTTAATCCTGATGATTATCAATGGTATTTTATTCATGTTACCTCATTTAGGTAATCCTGAAGTTCAACGTGGATTTTTATGGATGGCACTGTATTACTTTGCTTTTGGGGTTTTTTGTACCTTACTAACCCTTAAAGACAATAGATTAGAATTAGCTTTAGGTGTTCATGCAGCAAATAACCTCTCTCATCTATTTGTGACCACAAAAGATTCAGCATTATCTATACCTGCTATTTGGTTTGTTAAAGAACCAGGGGAACCACAATGGTTGTTATTATCGTTTTTACTGGTATGTAGTTTGTTCTATTTTTTTATCGTGTTCGGATTTAGGCGAAATCAATACAACGAGAAGAAAATCTGAAATATAAAGACTTAGGAAAATTACAATCAAAGATTCAATCTCTTGTAAAATTAACTTTTAGATAGTTAGATAAATTGTGAACGGGAGAAAACAGGGTTGCTGACACTTGGTGTAAATATTGACCATATTGCTACTATTCGACAAGCGCGGCGAACCGTGGAACCTGACCCTGTAGCGGCTGCGGTGCTAGCTGAGTTGGGTGGCGCGGATGGAATTACCGTACATTTACGGGAAGACAGAAGACATATTCAAGACAGAGATGTACGAATACTGAGAGAAACCGTTAGGACTCATCTTAATTTAGAAATGGCCGCTACTCATGAAATGTTGGCGATCGCTCTCGATATCAAACCAGATTACGTGACTTTAGTTCCGGAAAAACGCGAAGAAGTGACGACGGAGGGAGGTTTAGATGTTGTCGGTCAAGTTGATAGAATCGGAAATATCGTTGATAAGTTGCAGAGTGCTGGTATTCCGGTAAGTTTATTTATTGATGCCGATGAGCCACAAATTGAAGCTTCTGTCAAGGTGCGAGCAAAGTTTATTGAGCTGCATACGGGAAAATATGCGGAAGCAAAAGACGAAGCAAGTAGGGAGAAAGAATTAGAATTGTTAGCATCAGGTTGTAGGCAGGCAATAAAAGCCGGATTGCGGGTAAATGCGGGACACGGATTGACTTACAACAATGTTTATCCAGTGGCTTGTATTGAGGGTATGGAAGAACTTAATATTGGTCATACTATCGTTAGTCGAGCAGCGTTGGTAGGTATGGAAAGAGCAGTGCGAGAAATGAAGCAAATTATGGATGCTAAACAGTGAGCAGTGAGCAGTAAGTACTTTACTGTTAACTGTTAACTATTAACTGTTAAGTTTTAACTGTTAATTGTGATATGAGCGCAACCCAATCTCAAAATTTACCCGTGTGGGTACAAAAAAGAGAAACAGTAATTGCCAATAGCATCGATAATGAATGGCGTGGTGGGAATCCTCCCGACTATTCCGAATCGAACCAAGGTTTAGCTTCTGAAAGTCAAGCCAATCATAATATGGGTTCTCTCGAAGCAATTGTAGAAAACTTAGTGAGAACCTTTGAGTTAGAAGCTTCCTTTAAAACCAATCCACAACAGTGGTTATCGGTTGTCAAAGACAAGTTTCGCATGAGTAGTAACGGTGGCGAACAATTTACCGCCGAAGATGTTTCCGCAGCCGGAACTTATAATTTATTTATCGGCGAGACAGAGCAATATAAAGCTTCTGAAGAAAACTTTCAATCATCAGGAAGGCTGTTTCGTAGCGCATTTCCTAAAGGTTTTTTATGGGAAGTGTTAGAAGTTTACAGTTCACCACCAAATGTTACATTTAAATGGCGGCACTGGGGAACTTTTAACGGTGCATATAAAGACTATGCTCCTACAGGGGAAGTTGTGGAGATAATAGGAATGAGTATTGCCCGCGTTACCGATGACTTGAAAATCATCAATGTGGAACACTATTTTGATAATAGTCAGTTTTTTGCAAAGCTGACGAGTGGTGGAAAGCATGAAAATAAGGATAAGTCAGTTTGGGGAACAATTAAAAGATTTCTTTTTGGTAGAGAAAAGCAGCAAATTTCACCGCAGCTAGCAACTAGCTGTCCATTTAAAAAATTGGCTGCTGGTTTCAATTCTTCTAATTAAACTTGACCCGGACGCAGTACTATATGCTGTGTCCTCAATTTTGTTCAGTTAGTTAATTAATTTAATCCACAAAGAGTGAAAATGCAAACTTATTATTACGTAGTGGCTTCTCAACGCTTTTTATTGGAAGAAGAACCTTTAGAGGAAGTATTAAAGGAACGTACTCGCTATTACCACGAACAAGAGAAAGAAATTGATTTTTGGTTGGTTAAGCAGCCAGCTTTTCTAGAAACCAGTCAAATGTCAGAAGTCAAAGCCAAATGTCCCCAACCAGCAGCGGCGGTTGTTTCCACCAATCCTCAATTTATAACTTGGTTGAAATTACGATTAGAATATGTCGCAACTGGTGAATTTGAAGCTCCTTCATCTGAAATTCCTGATGCTTTAGCGTCTTTTGCTACGGTTTCTTAATCAGTGAACAGTGAACAGTGAACAGTGAACAGTGAACAGTGAACAGTTATCTATTGATATGCTTTCTATCTTATCTCCCAACATAAACGCCCGGAAAATGACTGATGACTGATAACTGATAACTGATGACTGATAACTGATGACTGATAACTGATAACTGATAACTGATAACTGATGACTGATAACTGATAACTGATAACTGATAACTGTCAACTGTAGTGTGTGTGAGGAGAATAAAATCAGTGAATCCAACTATTTTAGATAAATTTAAAAATTTACCAACCGTATTTATCCTATCGACAATAGGTTTATTTGGAGGGATTAATTCTGTAAATGCTCAACAAAACCCTCCCACCTGTGAAGCTCCCAGAGGTGGTGAATATTTGTTATTAGTAGTTAGTCCCACAACAGACAATCAAACTCAGTTAAAACGAGTTTTACCAGCAAAAATTAACACAAATACTTGTAAATACCTTAGCGATACAGTTACCCGTATTGGCGGATTTAAAAATATTGACGATGCCAATCGCTGGGCAAGATATATTAAAGATTCTGCTGGTTTATCTGCAATAATTACTACTAGACCTACAGAAACACCAACACCCACCCAAGCAAGTACGGTAAGTTATAAACCTCGGAACTTGGGAACAGGTTATGCTGTATTAGTAGATTATTACAATCGTCCTCAATTAGTATCGGACGTTCGTAAAGCAGTCAAAGGAGATGTCGGTTTCGTTGCTTATGGAAAACGACCTTACTTATTGGCTAATTACACTAATAACCAAAAAGAAGCCTATGAAACCTTACAAGAACTTTCAAAACGTGGTTTCTTTGCCATCATTGTTGATAGTCAAAAGGTGATGTTATTGCGTTCTGCTGTACAATTGCCTAATTAATTGTTAGTTGTTGGTGGTTAGTTGATAGTTGTTAGTGGTTAGTGGTTAGTTATTGGTAATAACTCTTCACTCCTAACTCTTAACTCCTAACTTCTAACTCCTAACTCCTCACTCTTAACTCCTAACTTTTACTTTAATAAGCTGCTTGAGCTAACCAAGAAATAGTAACACCCAACGCGGAACCGGCTATTACTTGGAATGGAGTATGTCCGAGTAATTCTTTAAGACGTTCTGCGGCTATTTCTGGATGGTCATGAAACATTTCGTCAATTACTTGGTTGAGAATGCGGGCTTGTTTTCCGGCAGCTTGACGGACTCCAGCAGCATCATACATCACAATGATGGCGAAAATAGCAGCTAAAGCGAATTCGGGGGAAGCCCAGCCCATAGATTGTCCAACACCAGCAGCTAAGGCAGTTACTAAGGCTGAATGAGCGCTGGGCATTCCTCCTGTTGTGACTAAAACACTTACACTCACTTTACCATTCTTGATTAACTCAATTATCAGCTTTAAAGCCTGAGCGGCGAAACAAGCTATCAAGGCAACCAATAGCACGTGATTATCAAGGATATTACCTATGTCTTGCATGGTATTACGGTTAAATTAGGGTAATATTAGCAGCGGTTGCGTGGGTGAGGAAGTGCGGGATACTACTTAACATCCCAAATCTCAAAAATTGAATTAGTGATTACGACTGGTGATGAAGTAAGCGAGGGCAATTAAAGGTTTAGCTTGCTCTCCAAAAGGTTCTAATTCAGCACAAGCGGCTTCAACGAGCAACTGTGCTTGTTTTTTGGATTCTTCCAAACCCCAAAGACTAGGATAGGTAACTTTTTGCGCTTTTTGGTCTTTACCCGCAGTTTTACCTAACTGTTCTTGGGTCGCGGTGATATCCAGAATATCATCAACTATCTGAAATGCAAGTCCAATATTTTGAGAATAACGAGAGAGTCGTTGTAATTGTTCTGGGGATGCAGATGCTAATATACCACCGCAAACGACGCTAGCTTCTAGAAGAGCGGCTGTTTTATGATTATGAATAAAATTCAACGTTTCTAAAGGAACATCTGTCTTTCCTTCCATTTCCAAGTCTACAACTTGACCGCCGACTAAACCAGCAGCACCTACGGCACGTCCTAAACGAGAAATTACTTGTAAGATTTGGGGTGCTGGTACATTTTGGGTATGAGTTGCCACATATTCAAAAGCGTAAGCTAACAATCCATCTCCGGCTAAAATTGCCACATCATCGCCATATACTTTGTGATTAGTTAATTTACCCCGACGGTAATCATCATTATCCATTGCTGGGAGGTCATCATGAATCAAAGACATGGTGTGAATCATCTCCAAAGCGCAAGCTGTCGGCAAAGACATTTCGATATTTCCACCAGTCATTTCACAAGTAGCTAAACACAGAATTGGACGTAAACGCTTACCTCCAGCTAAAAGCGAATAGCGCATTGCTTCATAAATTTTTTGTGGATAAACTATGGCGATCGATTTATCCAAAGCATTTTCTACAAGTTTTTGTCGTTCTTTCAGATAAGCCGATAAATCGAACTCTATGGTTTTTGATTCGGGTGAATTTTTCCGTAAATTATCTGCTGTAACCATTCTAAGTTTCCTTATTTTATTTAAACTTAACTATTAACTGGTCACTGTTAACTGATAACTGATAACTGATAACTGTTAACTGATAACTGTTAACTGATAACTGTTAACTGATAACTGTTAACTGTATTTTGTAACAACATGGCAACAGTCATCGGTCCGATACCACCGGGAACAGGGGTAAGATAATTTGCGACGGTTGCGACTTCCTCAAAATTGACATCACCGATTAAGCGACTTTTGCCATTTTGATCAGTAATGCGGTTTATCCCCACATCTACCACAACTGCGCCTTTTTTCACCATTTGGGCAGTAATTAATTGGGGAATACCCACTGCACTCACAAGAATATCAGCATTTTTGGTAATCAGTTGCAAATTTTGGCTACGTGAATGAGCAATCGTAACGGTGGCTGAAGCTTCTAATAGCATGATTGACATTGGTTTACCAACCAAAATCGAACGTCCTAATACTACCGCGTGTTTTCCTTCTAAGGGTATGGAATATTCCTGCAACAAACGCATCACCCCCGCAGGAGTGCAACTGCGTAAACCAGACTCACCTCTGATTAATCGTCCCAAATTTAGCGGATGCAGTCCATCAACATCTTTGTCGGGAGTAATTTGGTGTAACAGAGCCACACTATCTAAATGAGAGGGGAGCGGTAACTGTACTAAAATCCCATCGACTCGTTTGTCATCATTTAAGCTATGAATCACGGACTGAAGCTCGCTAAAACTAGTTTCCGTGGGGAAATGTCGATTAAATGAAGCAATACCCACCGATGCACAAGCTCGTTCCTTGTTGCGGACGTAAGCAGCGCTCGCCGGGTTGTCACCAACCATCAACACCGCTAAACCTGGAGGACGACCCACAATAGATTGTAATTGCGCGATCGCCAATTTAAGTTGTTCGTGAATTTTTAAGCCTAAAGCTTTACCATCAAGCAGTTTTGCTGTTTTTGTTTCCATGAGCAAATTTTATAAAGTAAATAGGTCACGGCATTCACCACTTTATTTATCTTCTCAGATAGTTTGCCGTGAAGCGAAAATAGATTTTTTTCTCTAAAGGACTTAGTATTATTGGGAACTATGTATCTAAAAATTACGACGAACCAAGCACTGAGAGTTAATTTTCCAAATATGGTGCCTACAATGCAACGAGTTAGAAAAAAAGTTCTCCCAAATTTATGCATATTGCGTTTAGGGTTAGCTCCTTTAATACTATCGGGACTACTGGGTTGCAATAATTTGAGCGAATACGGTATTAATGCCATTGGCGTAAATGTGACTGCTATCGGCGAATTAAAACCCCAAAAAAACAACAATACTCCTGTTTATGTTCAAGGCAAGGTAGAAAAAAAAGTACCTCTGTTAGAACAACAAATGTATCAGATAGCTGACTCCACTGGCAAAGTTTGGCTGTTAACTAATCAGAAAGCTTGGAAATTAGGAGATAAAGTTGTAGTCAAGGCATTACCTCGATACGAAAGTATTCCCATATCTGGTGCTGAATTAGGAGAACTTTACTTAGAAGAAAAGTAGTAATTAAAGTCGGTATTCTGATAAATATAAATATTTATGAATAATCAACAGATTCATCACGTTGCAATTGCAATCCTATATCGAGACGACAAATTTTTAATGCAATTGCGCGATAATATTCCCACAATTGTTTATCCCGGTTATTGGGCATTTTTCGGTGGACATATTGAACCCGGTGAAACCCCAGAAGTTGCGGTCAGACGAGAAGTTTTAGAAGAAATTAACTACACTCTACCAACAAAAATTGATCAATTTGGCTGTTATAAATCGGAAACCGCAGTACGTCATGTTTTTCACGCACCTCTCGAAGTTGAATTAGATCAATTAGTTCTCACTGAAGGTTGGGATATGGGTTTACTCAGTCCCGAAGATATTCGCAACGGTTGCTGTTATTCATCTGTCGCAAAAGAAGTCAGACCCCTCGGACCTATACATCAGCAGATTTTGTTGGATTTTATGAAATTGGTAATTGGTAATTGGTAATCGGTAATTGGTAATATAATTTCAATTTCTAGCAACTCTCTACTTTGACAACTCTCAAAAAATTATTTCGATTTCTTCCGGAATATATATAAATTGTGTGGAAGTAATAATCAGCTTGACAAATTATAGCCAATTTTTATAACTAAACTGGGGAACTATGGCCCCGCTAATTATCAAAAGCTCAGTCTTTATGGCTGGGCTTTTAACATTATTACCCCTCAGAAGCTTAATTCCTAATTCCTCAATATTGCGATTGCCAACGGCAAGGCGAAGCCTATCCCGATTTTTCGACTCTCATAATCAAAACTTTTCCATAACTCCCTAAATCATTAAACTTCTGTATTCATATTCCTTCACAAACTCGTTACCCAACTTTACATAAAAATTTTTATTGAGAGGATTCTCAATTAATCAACGAGATTACAAGCCATTTTGGTGTAATATACAGTTTGTATACTTAGGGAAGCAGTTTATTCGTTTTTAAAAATTTTTGACAAATTGGATCAATAAACCCTCTATTAAATAGCAATTAACTTGATATTTACATCATTTACATACTACAAAATTGATAACTCACTGAAAAATAGCCCAAGTCAATGTGAAGCGATGTAAATTCTATTGTGATTTATCATACCAAAAAGACGGGTGACAAATACTTAGATTGACAATAAATCTGTTTTATGGATATAGAAAAACAGATAAAAGGTGAATTTGAGGTTTAAAAAAAACTACCTGTGAAGAATCTTTAATAGTGGAAGAGAAGTTGGGTTTTTCTGAAAATTTATCAGGGTGTTAGAAATAGTGATGGTAAAAAGGCGACGAATAATGATTATTCGATGGTGAATTTACAATTGCCAATTTATAAAGCAAAAAGTATGGCAGTGAACTGGTGTAATAAGTCAAAACCACAATAAACTAATAACTATTGTGGACTCACGGTGCTATGCAATCAGCTTTTAAATTGCCGCGATGGTTAAGCTTAGGATTGGCTTTTCCTTTATTTATTCTTAATGTTTGGTTATTACTTGGAGTTATTAAATATCTTCAACCGTTGGTAAGTATTGTGATTGCTGCAATTCTGCTGGCTTTTGTTTTAGAATACCCAATTGGTTTTTTCCAACGACGAGGAGTAAAACGTAATTTAGCAACGGTGGGAGTGCTGCTGTTAGCAGTTGTAATACTTGTGGGCTTTGGGATTACAATACTGCCGTTAATTGTTGAACAGGTTAACGAACTGATAAATATATTGCCAGCTTGGATTGACTCTGGTGTACAACAGTTACAGGTTTTGCAGGATTGGGCTGCAACTCAACAGTTACCAATTAACCCTAGTGGTTTACTTCCGGATTTGCTTGATAAATTATCGAATCGAATTCAAAGTTTAAGCGGTAGAATAATCGGTTTAGCCTTCGATACAATCGGTAGTGTTCTCAACATTTTGTTGACAGCAGTCTTGACTTTGTACATGATTTTAAATGGCGATCGCGTTTGGGAAGGAATACTAAAATGGTTGCCGCAGCATATTGCCAAGCAGGTAAGCGATTCTTTACGGGAAGATTTCCAGAATTACTTTATCGGACAAGCAACTTTAGCGACTATACTTGCAACGGGGTTGACGTTGGCTTTTGTAGGATTGCGAGTTCCTTTAAATTTATTGTTCGCGTTGGTGATTGGATTTTTTGCTTTATTTCCCTTTGGTACGGGTATTGGTATTACTTTAGTAAGTTTATTAGTAGGTTTGAAAAACTTTTGGTTGGGAGTAGAAGTTTTAACTGTAGCAATAACTATAGACCAATTTAATTACAATTTTATTGCGCCGCGTATTTTGAGTAACTTTACGGGTTTAAATCCTGTTTGGGTAGTTATTTCATTATTAATAGGAGCAAAACTTTTAGGAATCTTGGGATTATTAATTGCTATTCCCTTAGCTAGTTTTATTAAAAGCGTCGCCGATAACTGGCGAGATGGTAGTTTTATGATGGTAGATGATCAGGAATTGGAAGCGGTTGCCGAAAGTGATTGAGAGGATGCACGGGAAATTTTCTCCGCACATCAGTGGGTGTATTAGATGCTGTCGGTGGTTTCCCTCCACTAAATAATGTACCTCAAGAGGTAAATAATATTGTTAACGGGACTTAGACAAAAAACAACGAGAAAAAAGCTTCAAATCGAGTTAGGACAAGGGACATACTTCAACACCCGAAAAATCGCTCAAACCCAGATATATCAAGAAAATAACCAAATCGACGTGAAAATACTGGTATGTATACCTTTGAGGCTTTTTTCGACCACAAAAAATGTCTAAGTCCCGTTAGTCTAAACTGACGCAAGCAATTGTTTGATTATCGGGACTGACAGCAACGCAACAGACCTCATTAGTTTGTTTATGTAAGGTTTTTATGCAAGTATGGGTCTTGCAATCCCAAATTTTCACAGTGCGATCGCCACTTCCACTCACTAGTGTCTCACCTGTTGGATTAAATGCTACAGAATAAAGGCTGTTTGTATATCCTGTATAGGTTTTGAGACATTCTCCTGTATGATAATTCCAGATTTTAATTGTGCGATCGCCACTTGCACTTGCGAAAATTTCCCCATCGGGACTAAATGCAATCGAACGTATCCAACTTTGATGTTCAGTTAAGGTTTGCAGACATTTCCCCGATTTTACATCCCATAATTTAATTTGCGCTTCTGCACCACTACTGGCTAATATATCCCCATCTGGGTGAAAAGCGACACAACGCACCCAATCTGTATGTCCGGTAAGGGTTTTGATGCTGTGACCATCATGAGTATTCCAGATTTTGATTGTGCGATCGCCACTGGCACTTGCTAAGATATCACCCTTTGGACTAAAAGCAACAGAAAATATTTCATGATGGTGTCCAGTGAGGGTTTTAATGCAAATACCATCCCTAACGTTCCATAGTTTAATTTGATGATCAGCACCACAGCTTGCTAAAATTTCTCCCTTTTGACTAAAAGTGACAAAGCGAACCCAGTTATTATGACCTTGACAAATTAATAGTAGCTTACCTGTTTTTACTTCCCAAATCCGTACATTACAGTCGGTATCACAGGTTGCTAACAGTTTTCCATCGGGACTAAAATTTTTGGCCCAGCGGCACCAGTTTCTTGCCCTCCGTGTCCTGGATTGACTAAAATTTTCACACCAGATAATGGTTGTAATCTTACTTGTGCAACAGCTGGTGAACAAATTAATATAGAACTGATCGCTAAACCTAAAATTGGTTTCATATCATATCCGGATGATTAGTTATTATTGCTTATTCCCTACTCCCCAACAAACTACTCCCTTGATTACAAGTGTTTAACTAGTTTTAATATTTAAAATCACATAACATAATTTTTGTCAAGCCCAACTTTCCCGATCAATCTGCTGAGAATAATTAACCAAATCTAATATCCGATGAGCCATTTCCAACTTGGAACACATGGGAATTTCAACTTCATGTCCTTGCTTATCTATATATATAGCTTTATTCGTATCGCTGCCGAAACCGCTACCAATTTGATCTATGGGATTAGCAATAATTGCATCTAAATTCTTTCTTTGCAACTTTTCATAAGCTGGAGTCACTATATCCCCAGTTTGAGCCGCAAAACCAATCAATTTTTGATGCTGTTGCTTACACAGGGCAAGTTCAGCAATGATATCTCCTACACTCTCCAATGGTAAAGCTTCTGGAAGCGCCTTTTTCGGCAACTTCTCCCGACTATATTCCCTTGGCTTTACATCCGCCACCGCCGCAGACATTATAATTACGTCCGCATCTCCGTAATACCGCAACATTTGCGATCGCATTTGTTCTGATGTTTCTACTTTTACACCCCTCACTCCCAAAGGGATATCCCAACTCACGGCACCACAAACTAAAGTCACATCCGCCCCGCGATGCAATGCTGCTTGTGCCAAAGATAACCCCATTTTCCCCGTAGCCGGATTGCCGATAAATCTCACGGGGTCTAAGTATTCTCGCGTCCCACCCGCACTAATTAGTACTCGTTTCCCCGTAAAATCTCGTTTTCCGCCAGTTTCTAACAATGACTGTACATAGCTAACGATTTCCTGGGGTTCAGCCATTCTTCCCGCACCAACTCTGTCACAAGCTAATAACCCTTCAGCGGTTTCCATACCATGAAAACGACCAAAAGTCGCCGGTACTCCGCCAAGAATCGGCGGAGCCTGGGGCAATCGGCGTTTCCCTGTCAAAATATTTTGCCAATTTTGCTGCACCGTTGGCTGTTCCCACATATCGGTATTCATCGCCGGTGCAAGTAATATGGGACAAGTAGAAGCTAAAACGGTGTTTAATAATAGATTGTCAGCCATACCATAAGTTAACTTTGCCAAAGTATTCGCTGTTAATGGCGCAATTAAGATGATATCAGCCCATTCTCCCAACTCTATATGTAGAGGACGAGAGTTAGTCGATTGCCAAAAATTCTCATCAGTATAAGCAGGGTGACGAGAAAGAGTCGCGAAAGTTAAAGGAGCAATAAACTTTTTTGCGGAATCGGTGAGAATTGTTCGTATTTCTACCCCAGATTTAAACAAACTAGAAACAACTTCACAAACCTTATAAGCAGCAATCCCACCGCTAACACCAATTAACACCCGTTTCAACTTTGAATTATACATAAATCAATTATCAATTATCAATTATCAGTTTCTCATCGCCACAGTTTTCGCAAATGCAAGCCGTAGGTTAAAAATCTTACTGAGCAAGGGTTATAAATCATACCCATTGATAACTGATAACTGATAACTGATAACTGTATTATGCTTCGTCGTAGGGTTCTAAATCCAAAAGGTGGATATAGGATTCGACTAATTCGGGACGTTGAAACGCGATCGCTCGTAGTAAATGCCAATCATTCAAACCTTCAAAAGCATTACTGTAATTATCTTGCTCCAACCTTGTAGCCAAATTATCCACTTGCTCTGGAGTCATGGTGGCAATATTGGTTTTAGAAATGGTCAAAGTCTTCATTTTTAAGCCCCTCCCGTAAGTAGCAACACCATCCAGCTTGGGTTTAACTGTGTTTTACGCAGTCGCCCAACCTATAATACTCATTAGTTGACGCAAATTGCGTGAAATTTATTCCGGAAATTTACTGTACTTTGTAAAGCTTTGGTAACCTTAATGAAATCAGTAAACAGTACGTACTTTCTTATGGCAAAAGATTTAGACTCGCCCTCTTAGATGCCTACCACCTTGTTAGTGTGGTGTTTCGCCCTTGTATTTAACTGATAACTGTTAACTGTTAAGTAAGGTTGCTAAGAACGAAAGTACGTGCGACATCCAGCATTTGAGAACTAATTTGGTGTCCTCCATCAAATTCACGATATTCCAATGGAACTGCCTTCAATTCTAATGTATCTCGTGTTTTTTGAGCTGCTTGTAAAGGTACAACTTGATCTTGTTTCCCGTGCATGATTAACACTGGGGGTAGAAAATTTGTAGCCGGAGTGTCAATATTTTGGATATCTGAATGTAAATACCCACTCATGGAAATTAATCCGGCTATTGGCAATTTTAATCCTACATCTAAAGTCATTGCTCCTCCCTGAGAAAAACCACTTAAAATTGTTTTATTTAAAGGTATCCCGGTACTATTCTCTAAAGATTGCAGGTAATCGATTAGCAATTTGCGACTTTCTACTAGCCCTTGATACATATTATTCCTGCTCAAGTCGTACCATGCTCTACCAATAGGAGAATCAGGATGAGGAAAAGGTGCATTAGGAAATACAAAATGATATTCTGGTAATTGTAAAAAAGGTACTATCGATGCTACATCTTCTGCATTAGCACCCCAACCGTGTAAAATTACAATTAATCCCTTGGCAATTTCCTCAGTTTTTGGTGGTACGCTGATCGATTCCAAAGCATTAGCCATTATTTATCAATTAAAATCTGTAGTGGGTCTACAGTAATCTATAACAAAAAATGAGTCGTACCCAGAGGAATTATCTAATCAGAAGCAAAAATTGCTTGTCTTCCTAATCCGCACTTCCTCAAAAATTTCTGAGTAGAAAGTGTTTATAAAGTGCCAGCTTGGTTCTAAAATATTCTTTTCCAAGCTAATAAATTCAGATTCTAGGAAAATTATTAATTATGGCGCGTCTCGCACTGCTGAGTGTATCTAATAAAACAGGTTTAGTAGAATTTGCTCGAAGTCTACAAGAAGAGTTTAACTTTGAATTTATCAGCAGTGGAGGTACCGCTCAAGTTTTACAAAATGCCGGATTAACTGCTACTAAGGTTGCTGATTATACAGGTTCACCGGAAATTTTGGGCGGACGGGTGAAAACTTTACATCCGCGAATTCATGGCGGTATTTTAGCACGGCGAGATCATTCTCAAGATATTACGGATTTGCAAAATAACCAAATTCGTCCAATTGATTTGGTGGTTGTAAATCTTTACCCTTTTACCGAAACTATTGCTCAGGAGGGTGTTACTTTACCTGAAGCTATCGAACAAATCGATATCGGTGGTCCGGCAATGTTAAGAGCTTCTGCAAAGAATTTTGCCTATCTTACAGTATTATGCGACCCGGCACAATACACAGAATATTTACAGCAGTTACGTCAAAATAACGGTGAAGTTTCTTTAGAATTTCGTCAACAAGCTGCTTTAAAAGGATTTTTACATACTTCTGAATACGACCAAGCCATTTCATCTTATTTAAGCAATCAAGTTTCTCAAAATCAAGATAGCAAGCAGCAATTCAGCATTTCTGGAATACAAGTACAGTCACTACGATACGGCGAAAATCCTCATCAAGACGCTGCTTGGTTTTATACAGGAAAAGCTAAAAGCGGATGGGCTGCTGCAACTAAATTACAAGGAAAGGAACTCAGTTATAACAATTTAGTCGATTTAGAAGCCGCTAGACGCATGATTACAGAGTTTTCTGATACTCCCGCAGCAGTAATCCTCAAACATACTAATCCTTGTGGTGTAGCTTTGGGAAATACTCTGTTAGAAGCTTATCAAAAAGCTTTTAATGCTGATTCAATTTCTGCTTTTGGAGGAATTGTCGCTTTAAATCAACCAATTGACGCAGCTACAGCAACCGAATTAACAAAAACATTTTTAGAATGTGTAGTTGCACCAGGTTGTGCTGATGATGCTCAAGAAATTATTGCTGCTAAATCCAAACTGCGGGTATTAATACTACCGGATTTACGAAGTGGAGCCAAAGAAACCATTAAAGTTATTGCAGGTGGTTTTCTCGTGCAAGCAGCTGATGATATTTTAACCGACACCAATAAATGGCAAATAGTCACCGAAAAACAGCCCAACCAAAAAGAAATTCAAGAATTACTTTTTGCATGGAAAGTTTGTAAACACGTTAAATCAAATGCTATTGTTGTCAGTTGCGATCGCACTACTTTGGGAGTGGGTGCAGGACAAATGAACCGAGTTGGATCTGTAAAAATTGCCCTTGAACAAGCGGGAGAAAAAGCGATAGGGGGATTTCTTGCTAGTGATGGATTCTTTCCTTTCGATGATTCAGTTAGAACCGCAGCAACTGCCGGGATTAAGGGGATTATTCAACCGGGGGGAAGTTTACGAGACCAAGATTCTATCCAAGCTGCTAACGAACTAGGCTTAACAATGGTCTTTACCGGCAACAGGCATTTTTTACATTGAGAAGATTATACCATAAAAATTGATGATTTTTGCAAATTGTTGTTTAAAATGCTTTTCATTTGATCAAACTAGTGCTAATCTATATTTGTGTGTGTGAGGAGCAAAGTGAAAAGCGTTTGGGGTGGAAACACGGCAACACTCCCAAGCGCTTTTTGCTTTTTAATTTCATCAATATAGGTAGTTGAGTGTGTTGGGAATCGTTTCTATTGATATGCTTCCTATCTGAAAGAACACCATACACCTTCGGAACTATCAACTTTGGGTTAAAATCTGTCCAATTTTTAAACTGTCACCCAACATACTTGTCTATTGATGGATAGTAATGCTAAAGTATGATTGTGTGTGAGGAGCAAGTGATAAGCAAAAAGCGTTTGGGGTGGAAACACGGCAACACTCCCGAACGCTTTTTGTCTTTTCAATATTCAGCAACCAATTATCAGTTATTAGTATTTATAATTATCGCCATAATTATCGCCCCATCATTGAGCATTCCTCAATCTGTTAATCTTCATCCAAAGCCGGGAAAGCTTCCTCAATAAACCATAATCGATCTTTATTTTCAACAAACCAAATCCGAGTTTCGGGAGTTAGTTTTTCCCAAATGTACTCAACAGGGATGTGAGGAGATGAATATTGAAACTCCTCACCCAGTAATCGGAGATTGGAAGCAATCGGATCAGGAATACCAAAATCGTTCCAATCGATTTCTCTTTCAATTCCACTAATTCCTTTGCTGGGATCAAAAACCAATTGTGCAGTTCTAATTAAGTCAGCAAAGTGTACTGGCTTTAATCGGTACAGTTCCTCAATTCGCAGTGCTTCGTTATTTTGAGACATCGCCACTCTTAGCAGTTAATGTTTACCGTTTGATAGAACTTACTGCCAGAGATTTTCCCTAATTTAATACCTAATCGAATATTTCTATTTTAACCTAGAACAGCGATTTTTAACAAAGTAATAGTTCTTTTCATTAAATTTGGTGGGTAATTTATTGGTAGTGGGAGCGTCTCGCTCCCTGGTGGTAAGTAGCGAGCTAGAAGCTCGCACTCCTCCAACTGTTCACTGATAACTGATTTAATTTCTTCCAGATATTTTGTCAATTTGCTGTGTAAACGGGTTAGTTTCAGAACCTAATTGCTGGGCTAATTCTAATCCTTTTTGAAAAGCTGCGATCGCTAATTGATTTTCTTGACGTTGGAGATGAATTTTACCTATTTGTTCGTAAGCATTCATCATTCCGTAAAAATTAGTTGCTCGCTGTTCTGCTTGTAATAAAATCTGACTAGTTTGTAAAGCATCTTCTGTTTGACCGTTGGCAATATATAAAGCAATTAACTTTTGCAAAGCTTCAGCAGCACGTACATATTGCTGCAATTCCCAAGCCATGGTATAGGCTTCTTGATAGTTTTGAAAAGCTGCATCTAGCTGAGCCGGATTTTCCTTTGATAAAGCTTCGTAATTGGAAGCCATCGCTAATTTTAATGGTGATAATTCTGTAATCTTATTTTGTTGACGGTAAACCAATGATAACTTTTGACGTGTATTTATAGCTTTTTCATGCTGTTTTGTGCGGTCATAAATGTAAGCTAAATCTTTTAAAGATTCTTCAATATCATTAATATTAGAAACCTTATTTAGTAATTGTTCGTAAGTAGTTGCAGCTGCTGGATAATCGAACCAATCAAGATGAATTTTAGCAATAGTTCTCAGTGTATCTACCTCCTTGACCATATCCGAATTTGCTCGGACAATAATCAAAACTTGGTTATAAACTTCCACAGCTAAAGATGGCGATCGCACTTGAAGATAAGCGTCACCTAAAGCCTGTAATATCTGTAAATCAGTTGTTTGCTGAGATTGCTTTTGAATTGCCTGTAATCGCTGGGTAATATATCTGATTTGTTGGCGATCGTTTTGTGTGTAAGCAACTCCACCAACTCTTGAAAGTGCTTGAATTTCTGCTAATGTACCCAAATAACGACGCAATCGTAATTCTCGGTTCCAAGTGTCAAATGCGCCTTTAGTATCACCTGCTTGCAATTTTGCGGTTGCTTCTCGGTCAAGTTGATCCAAAGCTTCTGATAAAAAACGGAGTTCTTGATCATTTAAGGGCTTTTGGTTAACTGAAGCTGGTAATAATGGGTCAGGTACCTTAATCTCTAAGGGAGAAGGTGGAAACTTTTTCGGTGGTCTGGGTTTTTTTTCTCTGGCTAATGTTAAAGAAGTCGAAAGCAAACAAATTGTCAGAGTTGTAGTAATGGTAATACTTAAGCGTTGGATATTAATCATAAAAGGTTTAAGGTCAAAGATCAAAGGGTAAAGGTCAAAGGTTAAAGGTTATAGGAAATTAGAATTAACAATGATAAAAATTATTAAATATCAATTAATCATTTGACGAATATCTGTTAAAGTTTTCTCCATTAATATTTTTAATGTATCAAAGATTAACTAGCATTGTTTTTCTGACTAAGTAGGTCGGTACAAAAAAATAACGCTATATAAAGAAATGTAAATCAATCTTAAACCCTCTTACCTTTTGCCTTTTGCCTCTTGCCTTGTCTCAATGATAATTTTCCGTGCTGATCTACTTAATTTGTGTTGATTTTATCAAACTCAGTAAAACAAGCGGGTACTTCACTTGGTAATATAACGTTATTAAAATTTTCTTTCAGTATCCAAAACCTATATAAATGACACACTCCACAGATATCCCAACCTTAGCTCGCTGGATGGCTTCTGATTTTAGTAATCAAGAACAAGCTTTTGAAAATCCACCTTTTTTCGCTCACATTCGAGTATGTATGCGTCCTCTACCTTTAGATTTATTATCTGGGGTCAGTTTTTATGTAGAGCAAGCTTATGATTATATGCTCAATGACCCCTATCGAGTCGCAGTTAATAAATTAGTTGATGCAGGGAACCATATTGAAATTGAGAACTATAGAGTTAAAAATGCCGAAAAATTCTATGGTGCATCCCGTAATTTAGAAGTTCTCCAAACTTTAGAGCCAAATGACTTGGAAAAAATATCTGGCTGTAATATGATTGTAGAATGGACAGGTCACAGCTTCAAAGGCGCAGTAGAACCGGGAAAAAGCTGCATTGTATTTCGTAAAGGGAAAAATACTTACCTTGACAGCGAATTTGAAATCGATGCAGAAAAATTCATTAGCAAAGACAGAGGAAGAGATTTAGAGACTGACGAGCATATTTGGGGTTCAGTAGCAGGTCCGTTTCATTTTGTTCGCTGGCAAAGTTTTGCTTCGGAAGTAAAAATTAAATAGTAATTGATTATCCGTTGGCTGCTAACTCTACAGTGTGAAAGTAGGGAACTCGTTCAACCCAGCTTTCCCAGGTTCCATTAGGGTAAAGTTTCATCAACCGGAATCCTGGGGGTTTTCTCTCAAGAGCGAATTTTTTGCTTCCTGGCTGAAATTGAACGCAAGTTGAGGGGGTTCCCAAATAATCCACACCTCGTCGCTGAGTGTAAAATTCTTGGTGTATATGACCAAATAACACTAATCTAACTTGGGGGTATTTGTCCAAAACCGCAAAAAATTCTGCTGAGTTTTGCAAGCTACTTTTATCTAACCAGGGAGAATTGACCTTAAACGGAGGATGATGTATCGCTACTGCTGTTGGTTTGTCAACGATTGTACTTAACTGTAAATCCAGCCATTTTAAAGTTTCCTGACCTAGATAACCATGTGCTTTACCCACCACCGAAGAATCTAACAATACAAAATTCCATCCCCCACGTTCAAAACACTTGCGTCGAGAAACCAGTCCCAAATTTAACACTTGACTCATTGTCGCAAAATTATCATGATTTCCCGGCAGCCAATAACTAGGAAGAAACAACGAACTCATTAAATTTTGTAAATTTGAATAAGATTGTGGGGTACCGTCACCCGACAAATCCCCCGTTAATAACAATAAATCAAGCTCATCTCGAAGTTTTTTTAAGCGTTCAATAATTGCATGGAAAGAATCCATTGTCGGAACTCCCAACAGTTGTTGTTGTTCCGAAGCAAATAGATGCATATCTGTTATTTGACCGATGGTTATCGGATAAACCTGCTTCATCTTTGATGGTACCAATCTAAGAGTCTTAATATCCAATTCTCCTTGTTAGTCATAACTTACTTGTGTGATAGTAGTTAATGTTTTTTTTGTAACATACTTATACGCTCAAGCCTGAATATTTTTTAGGTAATGTATATTTACTTATTTGTGGTTTTTCTTAAGTAATAACCGAGGTTAAGTTTTCATATCTTATACCTTTTTGACGTTTTTAAATGTTTTTCATCTATCGCAAGACATAAAAAATATATTGTTCAAGTTTTACAGTACTTATGCAGCAAGAAGTATAAATACTGTTTTTACAGAGAAAAATATGTATTCTACATAACCGAAAATCCTAACATAGATATAGGTTAATGCAAGTCTGGACGGATAGGATAAAACATGATAAAGCTTTTAGCTAGAAAGGTTAAAGGTTGTAATTTGTGGGGGTAAGAAGTTGGGTTTTTATGACTTTTATAAGAGTGTTAGCCATAGAATATAGTAAAAACCCGACTTCTGTAATTGTCGTCGAACTAACGTCAATTAAATGTTTTCACCATTATTTAAATACAACCGTAAGCTAAAATAGCGATTTTAGAGTACCCTTTGCTGGAGACTTACGTAAGACTTTAAAAGTTTTTAATAAATAATCTACGTCAGGTGGTAGATTTTTATATAAAATATTGGTAAGATAATTAATGGTAAATGCGGCGACATAGCCAAGTGGTAAGGCAGAGGTCTGCAAAACCTCCATCCCCCGGTTCAAATCCGGGTGTCGCCTTTATTAATATTCCGTTATTTCCCCCTCCACAAGCGCCTTCTAGCTTAGAGGAGTTGATTCTTCCTTTGTACCATTTTAGGTCAAATTGGGTAGAATCAACCCACAAATTTAGGCACAAATTTAGTCCAAGTTTTAGCTACCATTTAAAATCTGGGAAAAGCTACTCAGTAGAGTATTGCGTGTTTGTCCGCTTGAAACTGGGTGACATCTATAAAAAACAGTCCCTTAAAAACTTTGGGGTAAATTTTTATGGATATTAGTAATCGTCTTGCTCAAGCAAATGGTAGATTACGAGCTTCCAAAATTGGTATAACTATCGACCAGCGTGGAAATACTTTATGGCTAAGAGGCACATTCCCGCCCAAACTAAATTCACGTAAAACAAAGCCCCACCAACAAAGAATATCTCTGAAGACACAGGAACAACCTTTAGGAGTTAAAGCCACGATTGCAGGATTGCAGTATGCCGAACAACAAGCCCGAGCAATTCGGGTACAACTTGATAGAGGTCAGTTTGATTGGGCAGAGTGGCAATTAAGTCAACTACCCAAACCTGAAACCGTATCTGACTGGGTAGAAAAGTTTGAAACCGAATATTGGAGAAGGCGATCGCGTAACCAGCAAACCGAAACAACCTGGAAGAAAGATTATCAAGTTGTTTTTCCCAAGTTCGCCGAATTTGCTGACGATGCAGAACTTTCTATTGACTTAATAATAGAATTTGCAAGCTTTAGCGAACCCGATACCCGCAGTCGTAAAAGAGTGTGCGACATTTTAGGTAGACTTGCTAAATTCGCTAAGCTAGAAAATTTAGATGCAATTAAAGAACTGACTGGTAGTTATTCACCCGGAACTGTATCGCCAAGAAGTTTACCTACTGACGAGCAGATAGCTCAATGGCGAGATAAAATTACCAGCCCCGGCTGGCAGTGGATATATGGGATGTGTGCGGCATACGGCTTACGTCCCCATGAAGCATTTCATGTTGATATGCTAGATTTTCCCACTGCTAGAGTTAGCGATGAGACTAAAACAGGAGAGCGATTTATTTACCCGCTGTATCCGGAATGGTCACAAAATTGGAATCTCAAAGAAATTGTCTTACCCAATTTGAAATCAATAGAAGATTCCTCCAATGCAAAACTTGGAACCAAGGTATCGGGATTTTTCTATGATTCCAAAATTCCATTCCCTCCATACAATCTACGTCACTGTTATGCACGTAGATGCTTTGAATTTGGATTCACTCCAGATTTTGGAGCAAAATTGATGGGACATTCAGTTACAACTCATTGCAAAACATATCGAGCCTGGATTGATGAAGCAACATATCTAAAAGTGTATGAAACATTAATTCATCGAACAGGTAGACCACCTGCTCCTTCCTAACTCAAAATTTTCCGGAGGTTCACAAGGCAGTCCCGATGAAAAACAATTTACATCACCAATTACCTAAGTAGAATTTTTCTTTCCCCCTGCCCCCTGCTTTTTTTGTAATCCCTCCGGAAAAATCTAACGAAAAGCTGCTGGAGTTGTAAATCCGTTCAACACAGCAGTAATGTTAATTTTTATAAGTCGATTCATTGAATCATTGCGTCTTGCATCCACCCAATGTAAACCTTCTTTCCATTGTCCAGAACTAATTCGGCGAAGAATTGAACTACGGCTAAATCCTTTTCCTAACCTGTTTGATGCTTCTTGAATTGTCAATAGTTCTGCGTCAGGCGGCAGCTTGTACATTATTCGCTTAGCCAAGTTAGTAACCTCCAAATTATTGTTGTTTTTCAGCAGGCAATTAATTAATTTTTTTCAAGCTACTCGTAATAGTTTTTATTGCATCCTTTTAGGACTTACCGTAATTAAAACTATTGCGATTGGAAACAATTTCAAGCTTGATTATGTCTCGAAACAAGTCAGTTCGGGACAATTAATAAGAAAGCACTTTTTACACAGCAATTCCGAAATTAACCTTTTTTCTGATTGCAAGCCCCCACTATGCAAATGCAGAAAAAATGTTGTTTATCATACAATCCCGCGCCGAATTAATGCGAACAGTTAGATTTTGAATCAAAAAAAAGCTCTTTGAACTATTTATACATATTTATTTGTATTTTGACAATTTTTTCGCTTAATAAAGAATTACAGGCTAGTATCAAGCTGTATAATAAAAGGTAATAATAAAATATTTAGCTACGTAAATACAGAAAAAAGGGTATTGCTTTAAATCTGCTCACAATAAGACTTACGAATAATTATTTACTAGGTTAAAATAAAATCTTTAGTATCTATAAATCACTGGGATAACCGAATACTTAAATTTTGTAAAATTTCAACACAACTTGATTTATTTTTCGACAATCTTCTATCTATCAATATCTCAGATACTAAGAAAAATGTAATTAATAAAAAATATTCACACTCGTAAAAGAATATTTATTGACTCAGAATGTTCTATTTTCTACGTATCCATTTTTTGTAGGCTAGTTTACATCTACAAGCGAACCAATTATCAAATAACAGTTTAATCAAGTATAATTAATATTTTATTGCGTAATTATATAGATTCGTTAAATAAATATTTGTATAAAAAGTTTTTTCTCGAATACAAAAAATAATTATTCAGATGACAAATAGGAAAACAATTATCACTTTAGGTAGATTTGTTTTCTGTTTTATTTAGGCATCATTTTTTATTAGGTGTTTACGGTTACAATAAAACCATTAGAAAATTTATCGGTAGATTTTAATACCCGGACAGATTTAAACTGTGCAGGTATCTACCAGGAAATAATCAGTTCCCTATTAACTCACGCTTGGAGCAATACGGTTATGAGTGAAAAATTTAGCGTAGCTGCAATTCGTATTTTAATAATGCAGCAAGGTTTGCGCTTAGTGGAACGATTATTTAACTTGAAAATGCGTAAGATGACATCATAAAAAAATATCTACGCATCCCTAAATAACTAGACTCGAATTGAAAGACGGCAATTCACTTTCAATTTTCGTTCTTCTTAACTGTTCAATACATTTGCACTACCATAGTTCAAGACAGGCACTGTTCTTAAACGGTGAACTCTGTAATACAAATTCGAGAAGCTACTTTTGCTTGCCCCACACTGTTTGCCTATTTATCTGCAAGCCCTTATCAGTATTTCTTCAATTTTGTTATTGCTAGCAGATAGTACTTTCATGCGCCAATCCATTTCTTCTAGACGAATCTTCAAGCAAAAAGTATCTTGAAATTATTTTGGCATACAGGCAGTAAGCTAAAAAATTCTCCTGCTTCTAAGTCGAGTTTACCCCTGCGAAACCGACTTAGAGGACTTTTGTATTCCTAAGATAAAAAGCACCAAACTAATAGACCATTAGTTTTGCTTGAATGTTTCAGGCGTTCTAAAAATTATGATCAAAAACAATTGCTACGTCAAACACGAGTATGACTCTATCGAACACAAACAAAAAATACCTCTTTTTTATCGTCTAACTAATGGTGAATGGGTCGAAACTGTGAAAAACTTGACTGGAGCCGAAATTAAGGTGCTGTATTACTTACGTTCGCTAGATCCATTTGGCGATCGCCATCTCGAATACAGTATTACGGAAATGGCGCAAGAGCTAAATATCTCCAAAGGAGCAGCGTCAAAAGCGGTTAAAAAGCTAGACCAGATTAGTTTAATTGATGCACAAATATTAAAAGTAAAAATCAAAATAACAACTGACCAATACAAAGAGACTGAGTTTCCTATAGGAAACAACGTTTCTTATAAGCAATCTGAGTTTCCTATAAACAACCCGAATTTCGTAGAGGAAACCGAGGTTTCTTATAGGAAACCGCAATTTCCTATAGGAAACGAACGGCAGTTAAAACCATTGCCAGATGGTGGTTTGAGAACCCCTCAGACTATTAAGACTTATTCAGACTTTATTAAGACTCTCTCAGAAGAGGAGCGAGCGAAGTTTTTGAATTTTTGTGAAGAAAAAACGAAGAATCTTAGTCAGGAAGTAATTGATTTAGAAGCATGGTTAGCAAGTAAGACTAAAACCGGAGAAAATCGCTGGGAAGTTCATTACCGCTTTTATCAAGCTTCACTGAAAACCAGAAATCAAGAAGAACAGCAACGTATACAAGCAAGAGAGCAAGTAGAGAAATGGAAGCGCGAGCTAGAAGAACAAACTGAAGCAGGAATTTCTGCTTGTAAAGACTCGTTGATACAAGAAAAAGATTGCCAATTAGATGAAAATTGAATCTTCATCTTAAGAACGGACATAAATAACATGATTGATCAAATACCTCCTGCAAATATAGAAGCCGAAGAAGCTATTCTGGGTGGAATACTTCTTGACCCCCAAGCCCTTGTCAGAGTACGTTCTAGCTTAATTCCAGAAGCTTTTTATATCAAAGCTCACTGCCATATTTATAATGCTGCACTGCAACTCGACAATCAAGGTAAACCAACAGATTTACTAACGATTATCAGCTGGCTCAATGACCATGATTCACTTTCTCGTGTGGGTGGTAGGAATAAATTAGCATCACTTGTAGAGCGTACAGTATCATCTGTAAACGTTGATTTTCTTGCCGATTTAGTAATGGAAAAGTATAGAAGACGGCAGCTGATAAGAGCAGGTAACGAAATCGTTCAACTTGGCTATCAGACAGAAGTTGACCTACCACAGATACTAGATAATTCCGAACAAAAAATTTTTCAAATTTCCAATCAAAGACTTTGCTCGAATATCGAACATAACAGTACAATTGCTCTTGCTGCTTATAAAGAAATAGAAGAAGTTAATCCCATCTATTCAACAGGATTTAGTCAATTGGATGAATTGATAGTGGGATTTGAACCAGGTACGCTGACTTTAGTTGCAGGCAGACCATCAATGGGTAAAAGTGCCATCTCTTTATGTCTTGCACTCCAGATGATATTAAGGCATTCTCTTCCTGTAATATTTTTTTCTTTGGAGATGACTAAGGAGCAGTTGGAGTACCGCTTATGGAGTTTAATCAGTATTGCTGCTGACTATAAAAAATGTGACCTGATTCCCATACAAAGCGATCGCATCCGCAGACACCGGGCTTTTATGGAAGGCTTGGCTGATTGGGAATTCAGCAATATAACTAAAATTGTGAATATTGCCTCAACTCTGCCACTCTACATTAGCGATCGCAGAGGAATTACTGTTTCTGATATTGCTCACGAATGCCGTCAAATTAAAACTAAGAAAGGAAAAATAGGTTTAGTGGTAATTGATTACCTACAGATGATGGCGGAAGATTCAAGTGCTAATCGCAGTTATGAATTAGGGGGAGTCGCAAGGGGACTTTACAAAATGGCAGGCGATTTAGAAGTTCCCGTATTAGCACTTTCACAAATTAATCGGGCTGTCGAAAGTAGAACAGTTAAACGTCCAATAATGAGCGACCTTAGCCAATCCGGAATATTAGAGATGGTTGCCGACAATATTATCCTTGCTTATAGAGACGAATACTATAACCCGAATACTTCAGATCAAAAAATCTTAGAACTGATTGTGGCTAAAGCAAGACATGGCGAAACTGGTACAGCCACTGTGTTGTTTGATAAATCTTATGGGGCGATCGCGTCTCTGTAGCAGTGGAATATTTAGATATTTTTCATTTGGTAAATGCATAAATACAACTTGCGATTGGAATAGCTATGAATATGAATTTAGCTTCAACAATTTGTGACGAACAAAAGAAGACGCAAAATGAAGAAAGGGTAACACCGTTTAGAAAATCTTCATTTAATTCAGGACTTCAGATTGACTCTGAATTTCAAAACTTAATTCCTCCACTATCTCAAGAAGAGAAGTTACAGTTGGAAGCAAATTTAAAAGAATTTGGCTGTATTGACCCTTTGGTAATTTGGAAAGATAAGTCTATTATTTTGGATGGACATAACCGCTATGAAATATGTAACAGAAATCAAATTCCATACAAAATTGTGGAAATTGATATGGTGTCGAGAGATGCAGCTATCTGCTGGATTGTTAACAATCAATTGGGACGACGTAATACTACACCAGAAGTGGCAAGTTACCTTAGAGGTAAGCGCTATCTGCATTTGAGGGGTAATCGTGAGGATAATCTCAAACAGAATTCACCGAAGTGCAACTTTTGCACTTCGACAGAAGAATCAGAAGACAGTATCTCGATAGATAAAGCCAAGGCTTTAGCTGCTGAATATAAAGTTAGCCCCAGAACAATTAAAAACGATGCGAAATTAAGCCAAGCATTAGACACTTTAGCCTCGGCGTTAGGAGAAAAAGTTAAGCATTCGATTTTGGCTCGTAACCCCAAAATGACTAAAGAAGAGATTTTATCCCTAGCTCAAGTAGTGCATACTCAAGGAAGTACTTTGGCTAAACAGATATTTAATAATAAACGAGGAAACACAAGTATTGTTCAACAAATTAAGGATAAGCAGCGCGTTGCTAATCCAAGAATTGTTGGTGAAGTTTGCCAAATTATTTCCAAAGGCGACCCAGATTTAAAACAATATTCTCGATGTTGGTGCATAATAAATGCGGTGAATCTTCATAGTTGTGCTATCGGAATGTGGAAAATGGACTTCCCAACAGTCAAGCCCGAAAACTTGGAACCAATATATACAGTATCTGAAGAAATTGCTGCTCAAAATTGTCAACGTATTCGGCAATTGGCAAATATAGTTTGCAAAGACGGTGAACCTACTCATATAGCTGTACTTGAGGCGCTTTCAAGGATATATGACCCAGCTAGTCTTACATCTAAACAGGAACGAATACTCTCCTTTTTAGAAAGCGAATACGATTTATGAAACAATTTCCGTGAATGGATAATTACAGAAAAATATTTATTTTTTGTAGCCCAATACTAAAAATTTTGGGCTATTTTTTTAATGTTTTTTTGAAATTGAACAATTTAAATACGTAATTGAATAGTTTTTATATCACTAGACATAGAAACTAAGCTATGTAGTACACGTAAATAATCAGTATTGATTTAACTAATAACTTATGTAGGTTTACGTTAAATATGAATTAACACCTAATGATTTGATACATACACAAGCCTAATCAATGTATTTATACATAAAATAATATTTTATCCTCGTAACAACTATTGTCAGATTAAATAATATTTAAACGTAGAAAAATACGATTTTAATTTACTCCAATCGGCTGATTAATAAAGATGCAGAAACAAGTTATCAAAGATATAGAAAATGATTGGGTTTAAATTTTCATGTCCTTGAGAACATCCCGCATTTATTCGATGCCTGCAAAACGTCATCCCCCATCAAATCTAATATCTACTTTCTCTTTATTGATTATTACGATTGAAATCACAACACTTAATGTAATCATCAATCCAAGCCTCGTAAGCATTACAACATTGACCCTTCTATTTTTTGGCATAACTGCAATCGCTTGGCGACATCATTTTGAAAAACTTTTTGCATTTCTAGAAAAGTTTTCTCGACACTATAGATTATCTACACCTGTATTTATAGTTATAGGAACTTTTTTCTTATTAGATGCACTCTCAACACCAGCACAAGCACAGTTTTTTCAAAACGCAGAAACCTGGATGACGGGACAATTTACAGGTGCAGGAGAAGCAATACCATTAGTATTTAATGTGCTGCGAGGTTTATTCTTAATTTATTTAGGAATATCCTTAGTTAAAGTCATCCAATCTGCCCGAAATGATGAAGATTGGGTACGACCCGTTTAATCGAAACCAGTAGAAATACTGGGGGATGATTAGCATAGTTCTATTAAAGAACCATGACAACTGGATAACCATGTAGGTGAAAGTCCTACTCCGTAAGTGCGACGGTAAA
>Ga0209911_100067_pt1 | contig 107596 bp, 95 predicted proteins | sample FECB21metaG_FD_188301 | JGI IMG/M metagenome (GOLD analysis project Ga0209911, IMG submission 188301) | Cyanobacterial communities from the Joint Genome Institute, California, USA - FECB-21 (SPAdes) (version 2) | ecosystem: Environmental > Aquatic > Thermal springs > Hot (42-90C) > Microbial...
CGATTACATCGAACGCTTCTACAATCCGAAACGTCGGCACTCGACGATCGGCTATATGAGCCCTATGGAGTTCGAGAGGCAGGCGGGATTAGCTTAGGCGGGTGTCAACCGAACCGGGTGCAGGCCATGAAGCCGAGTTCATTCAAGAGCGTCGATCCGGTTCGCCTCAGGTCGTGGACCGTAAACGGCTCAAGAGGGAGCCCCTCCTTCTTCGCCTGCTCGACCACCGAGTAAGTCACTCGGTTGAACGTCGCTCGCGACATCGGCGCGTCAGCGTCGTAGCGCGACGGAAAGAGATACCGCGAATTGCCCGAACAGGTCTTGAGGGCAACCATGATGTCCAAGGCCTGCCGAGAGAGATAGACATTGTGAGGCTTTGAGCGCTTCATTCTCTCCTTTGGGATGGTCCAGACAGCGTTCTCGAAATCCACCTCGTCCCATACCGCGTCCTGCAGCTCGCTCTTCCGCACCATCGTCAGGAGGTAGAGCTTCATACCTAGCCGGATGGTCGGCAGCGTAGGAACGTGTTCGAGCTGCTTGAGCATGATGTGAATTTCGGCTGGCGACAGCGCGCGGTCTCTCGGCGCGAACTTCGCGATCGCGGCGGGTCCAACCTCATCCGCCGGGTTAGGCACCTTCTCTCCGTGCAGGATCGCGAACCCGTAGATCTGCTTCAGGATGTCCCGCACATGGATCGCCGTTGCCGGAGCGCCGCGCTCGACGATCTTGGCGCAGTGCGCTCGCAGATCGTCAGGCGTGATTTCCGTCAGCAGGCGATTGCGCCAGACCGGGAGCAGCTCACGCTCGAAGATGGCACGGCGCATCGCCCGGGTGCTATCCGCCATCGGAGCGTTCACCAGCCATTTCACTCCGAACTGGCCGAAGCTCTTGGCTTCTTTCAGGCGGCGCTTCTCGCGCTGCTTCTCGATCGCCGGTGAACGCCCCTCTCTGATCGCCCGCCGTGCATCCAGACATAGCTCCCGCGCCCGCGCGAGCGAAATGCCATCACGCCCATACTTGCCGAGATAGACCGTCTCGCGCCGCCCATTTATCCGGTAATCCAGCCGGAAGGATATCTGCCCTGACGGCATGACGCGGACATACATGCCGTCGCGATCCGCGACCTTGTAGATTTTGTCCTTTGGCCTCAAGGCCTTAAGCGCAGCGTCCGTGAGCATTCTCGTGCCACCCTCGAAAAGTACCGTCACGCGGTTTTTGCGAGGCCCCGGCGAGATAAAGTACGCTATTACAATGGCTTAAGCCAAAAAAAGTACCGTCACGAGCCTCATTTCCCGTGACGGTACTTTCAAAATCAGCAGGGATCAACATGGGCAAGGGCCGTCAGCCGTGACGGTACATGCGATCTATGCCCACCGATAGGTATCGATAGGCACCATCGTAAAAATTATTTTGAATCAGTTGCTTATGTCGAACTCTGGCGTAAAATCGGCGGCGTTCGGATGGACCTGAATCATTCCCACTCGATTGTTCCCGGCGGCTTCGAGGTCACGTCGTAGGTGACGCGGTTGATGCCGCGGACCTCGTTGATGATGCGGGTGGCGACGCGGCCGAGGAAGGCCATATCGAAGGGGTAGAAGTCGGCCGTCATGCCGTCGACGGAGGTGACGGCGCGCAGGGCGCAGACATAGTCGTAGGTGCGGTAGTCGCCCATCACGCCCACGGTGCGCACCGGCAGGAGCACGGCGAAGGCCTGCCAGATGGCGTCGTAGAGGCCGGCACGGCGGATCTCCTCGAGGTAGACGGCGTCGGCCTGGCGCAGGATCTCGAGCTTCTCACGCGTGATCTCGCCGGGGCAGCGGATGGCGAGGCCCGGCCCCGGGAAGGGGTGGCGGCCGACGAAGCCTTCGGGCAGGCCGAGCTCGCGGCCGAGCGCCCTCACCTCGTCCTTGAACAATTCGCGCAGCGGCTCCACGAGCTTCATGTTCATGCGCTCGGGCAGGCCGCCGACGTTGTGGTGGCTCTTGATGGTCACCGACGGGCCGCCGGTGAAGGAAACGCTCTCGATGACGTCGGGATAGAGCGTGCCCTGGGCGAGGAAGTCGGCCCCGCCGATCTTCTTGGCCTCGGCCTCGAAGACATCGATGAACAGGCGGCCGATGGTCTTGCGCTTGACCTCCGGGTCGGTGACGCCCTCGAGCTCCTTCAGGAAGAGCTCCTCGGCCTCCACATGCACGAGCGGGATGTTGTAGCTGTCGCGGAAGAGGGTCACCACCCGCTCGGCCTCGCCGAGGCGCAGGAGGCCGTGGTCGACGAAGACGCAGGTCAACTGGTCGCCGATCGCCTCGTGGATCAGCACCGCCGCGACGGCGGAATCGACGCCGCCCGAGAGACCGCAGATGACTCGGCCGGAGCCCACCTGGGCGCGGATCTTCCCGATCGCCTCGGCCCGATAGGCGGCCATCGTCCAGTCGGGCGTGCAGCCGCAGATGTCGACGACGAAGTTGCGCAGCAGCCTGCCGCCATCGGGTGTGTGCACCACCTCGGGGTGGAACATCGTCGAATAGAAGCGCCGCGCCTCGTCCGAGGCGACCGCGAAGGGCGCGTTCTCGGACGTCGCCTTGACGGAAAAGCCGGCCGGCAGCTCTGTGACCCGGTCGCCGTGGCTCATCCACACAGGATAGCGGCCGCCCTTGTCCCAGATGCCCTCGAACAGCGCCGAGGGAGCGACGATCTCCACATCGGCACGGCCGAACTCGGCGGCATGGCCGCCCTCGACGCGCCCGCCGAGCTGGTGCGCCATTGTCTGCTGGCCGTAGCAGATGCCGAGCAGCGGAATGCCGGCCGAGAAAACCTCCTGAGGCGCCCGGGGCGAGCCTTCGTCCGGCACGGAAGCCGGCCCGCCGGAGAAGATGACGCCCTTCGGCCGCATGCGAGCGAAGGCCTCCGCTGCGGACTGGAAAGGCGCGATCTCGCAATAGACGCCGATTTCGCGCACGCGGCGCGCGATGAGCTGCGTGACCTGACTGCCGAAATCGATGATCAGGATCTTGTCGTGATCGGCGGTCGGGGCGGAGGAGGTGTCGTGAGGAGCCGTCATGGACATGGCGTTAATGGATCAGGGGGCCGGGCGCAACGGGCGCGGCCGGGAATAACACATGCGCGTGCGGCGGGGCAGTCCCGCAGGAGGGTCACGACCGCCGCAGCACGGTAACGAAGAAGCCGTCCGTCCCGGTCACGCGCGGCGTCAGCAGGATGCCGCCGGTAGCCGTTTCGCGATGCGGCAGCAACGGAAGGCCGGCGGCGGCGAGCACGTCGGCAACCGGGGCGACGGCGAAGCCTGCGTGCCGGCCCATGAAGGCGGTGACGGCGCTGTTGTTCTCCTCCGGCAGCAGCGAACAGGTGATGTAGGCGATGCGCCCGCCCGGGCGGACGAGCCGGGCGGCGCGATCGAGGACGACAGCCTGGTCCTTCACGCGCTCGGCGAGCGCGCCGGGCCTGAGGCGCCACTTGGCGTCCGGGTTGCGCCGCCATGTGCCCGTGCCGGTGCAGGGAGCGTCGACGACGACGCAGTCGATGCTGCCGGCAAGGTCGGCAAGCGGGTCGGGCCGCGCCGGGTCGTAACGTCCCTTGGGCGAGCGCACCTCCACATGGCTCGCGCCGCTGCGGGCGACGCGCCCGTGCAGCGGCACGAGGCGGCGGGTGTCGACATCGGTCGCGAACAGCGCGCCGCCGTTCCGCATCAGGGCCGCAAGGGCCAGCGTCTTGCCGCCGGCACCGGCGCAGAGGTCGACGATGCGCTCGCCGGGCTGCGCCAGGGTGAGGCGCGCGGCGAGCTGCGAGCCCTCGTCCTGGATCTCGAACTGACCGTCGAGAAAGCTCGGCTCGCTCTGCAGCGAAGGACCACGGCCGTCCTCGCCCACTGTGAAGCGCAGGCCGTCGATGGAATGGGGCGTTCGCAGCGGGCTGAAGTGTTCGAGTTCGCCGGCGAGGGCTTCTCGCGTCACCTTGAGCGTGTTGACGCGGATGTCGAGCGGCGCACGCGCCACCATGGCCTGCATCTCATCGACGGCGACCTCGCCGAAGGCAGCGGCGAAAGAGGGCGCGAGCCATTCGGGGAAATCGCCGGCGACATGCGCCGGCGCATCGGCGAGCGAGGGCGGGGCCACAAGGCGTGCCGCCTCCCCCTGCGTCAGCGGCGCGGGCGCGTGACGCTCGCCGGAGAACAGGCCGGCGATGGCCGCGGCATCGAGATTGCGCAGGCGGGCAAGCATGCCGATGACGACAGCACGGGGCGTGTCGGCGCCCATGAGGAAGGCGGCGGAGGCGCGGCAGCGCAGGGCATCGTAGACGAGACTCGCCACGGCCGCCCTGTCCTTCGAGCCGGCGAAGCGGCGGGCGAGGCCCCAGTCCTTCAGCGCGTCGGGGGCCGGGCGGCGGCGCGCCTCGATGTCGGCGAGCACCTCGATGGCGGCGGCGATACGGGCGGCAGGCGTCATGACGCTTTCTTGTCGAGCGTGAAGGTGCCGGCCCGCACGGCCTCGGCGAAAATGTCGAGCGCGGCGGCGAGGCGCTCGTCGATGATATGGAGGTACTCCGTCCAGTCCTCGAATTTCGTCAGTTCGGAGCGGCCATCGCTGATGCCGCGCAGGCCAACGATGGGCAGGCCGAAGCGCCGCGCGGCGCGCAGTACGGCGAAGGTCTCCATCTCGACCATATCGGCCGCGATGGCGTCATAGCCGGCGCCCGAGACGATGTTGCCGCCGGTGGAAACGCTGGCCGCGGGAATGCCGGGGATGCGGTGGGGGATGGGGATGACCGCCGGCTCGTCCACGAAGGGCGTGCGCCCCTTCTCGAAGCCGAGGGGGGATACGTCCATGTCGCGATAGGAGACGCTCGCCACCTGGTAGACGCCGGCATGGTCGAGCGTGCGCGAACCGGCCGAGCCGAGAGTGAAGACGAGGTCGGGCAGCAGCCCGTGGTGCGCGAGCGAGGCGAGCGCCGCCGCCACGGCGACGCCGGCCTCGACCGGGCCGACGCCGGTGACGAGCGGGTCGATCTTCTCCCTGAGGTGCACGCCATATTCCTGCTCCGTCGCCATGACGAAGAGCACCTCGAGCCCGCCGACGGCGGCGATATGGCGACGCGGATCGTCCTGCACGGCCCTGCCCCCGCCGCTCAGCCGCGCGTCGAGTAGTTGGGGCTCTCGCGCGTGATGGTGACGTCGTGCACGTGGCTCTCGCGCAGGCCCGCGCCGGTGATGCGCACGAAGGTCGCCTTCTCGCGGAACTCGGCAAGGTCCTTCGCGCCGACATAGCCCATTGCCGCCCGAAGGCCGCCGGAGAGCTGGTGCAGCACGCTCGAGACCGGGCCCTTGTAGGCCACCTGCCCCTCGACGCCCTCGGGCACCAGCTTCAGCGTGTCCTTGATGTCCTGCTGGAAGTAGCGGTCGGCCGAGCCGCGCGCCATGGCGCCGACCGAGCCCATGCCGCGGTAGGCCTTGTAGGAGCGGCCCTGCCAGAGGAAGACCTCGCCCGGCGTCTCGTCCGTGCCGGCGAGGAGCGAGCCCACCATGACGCATTCGGCCCCGGCAGCGAGCGCCTTGGCGAGGTCGCCCGAGGCCTTGATGCCGCCGTCGGCGATGATCGGAACGTTCTGCGCCGCGGCGACGCTCGCCGCGTCCATGATGGCGGTGAGCTGGGGCACACCGACGCCGGCCACGATGCGTGTGGTGCAGATGGACCCCGGGCCGATGCCGACCTTGATGGCGTCGGCGCCGGCGTCGATCAGCGCCCGGGTGCCGTCCGCGGTCGCGACATTGCCGGCTACCACCTGCACGGCGTTGGAGAGCTTCTTCACGCGGGTGACGGCGTCCAGCACCTTCTGCGAATGGCCGTGCGCGGTGTCGACGACGACGACATCGACGCCGGCGTCGATGAGCATCTCGGCGCGCAGGAAGCCTTCCTCGCCGGTCGTCGTGGCGGCAGCGACACGCAGGCGGCCCTGGTCGTCCTTGGCGGCATTCGGATAGGTGACCTGCTTCTCCATATCCTTGACGGTGATGAGGCCGATGCAGCGGTAGTGATCGTCGACGACGAGCAGCTTCTCGATGCGGAACTGGTGCAGCAGGCGCCGCGCCTCGTCCTGGCTCACGCCCTCGCGGACCGTGATGAGACGGTCCTTGGTCATCAGCTCCGAGACCTTCTGGTTCGGATTGTCGGCAAAGCGCACGTCGCGGTTGGTGAGGATGCCGACGAGCTTGCCGTTGTGGCCGCCCGGCCCGCGCTCGACCACCGGAATGCCGGAGATGCCGTGGTTCTTCATCAGCGCCAGCGCCTCGGCGAGCGTCGCCTCGGGGTGGATGGTGACCGGGTTCACCACCATGCCGGATTCGAACTTCTTGACGAGGCGCACCTCGTCCGCCTGCTGCTCGGGCGTGAGGTTGCGGTGGATGACGCCCATGCCGCCGTTCTGCGCCATGGCGATAGCCATGCGCGCCTCGGTCACCGTGTCCATCGCCGAGGCGAGGATCGGCAGGTTGAGGGAAATGGAGCGCGTCAGCCGCGTGCCGACAGCGACCTGGCTGGGCAGGACATCCGAATGACCCGGCTGCAGCAGGACGTCGTCGAAGGTGAGCGCTTCGCGGAAGGAACCGTCGCGGATGACCGGCATCGCCAACCCTTTCATGGCCGTTTCGGCAGCCCGCTGCGGGACTCATCGGGCTCGGGCTGCGTCGTTGAGTTGGCAGCGGCCTGTAACACGCCTGTGGCCGGCGCGTCGAGTGGCATGTTGCGGTGCCGCGTGAAAAGTGTGCCGTCTGCTCCACCGCTTGCCCGCACCGCGGCGAGCGATCGCTTGCCTGCAGCGGTTGCATAGGTCGCCGGCGACCTGCCCGGTGGTCGCGGTACCGGCGCTGGGGGGCTGTGCTAAGAGGAACCACCCACCGCAACGGGCCGTTGGTCTGCTGCTCCCGCCCGATGGGTCCTGCCGTGTCACGCAACGTCCTCGTCCCGCTGATCGTCGCCTGCGCCCTGTTCATGGAGAACATGGACTCGACGGTGCTGGCGACGAGCCTGCCCGTGATCGCCCGCGACCTCGCCGTCGATCCCATCGCGCTCAAGCTGGCCCTCACCTCCTATCTCGTCAGCCTCGCCGTCTTCATTCCCGTCAGCGGCTGGATGGCCGACCGCTTCGGCGCGCGCACCATCTTCCGCGCCGCCATCCTCATCTTCATGGCTGGCTCGCTGCTCTGCGCGCTCGCCAATTCGCTCGCATGGTTCGTCTTCGCCCGCTTCGTCCAGGGCATGGGCGGGGCGATGATGGTGCCGGTCGGCCGCCTCGTCATCCTGCGTACGGTGCCGAAGGCCGAGATGGTGCAGGCCCTCGCCTATCTCACCATTCCGGCGATGATCGGCCCGGTCGTCGGCCCGCCGCTCGGCGGCTTCATCTCCACCTTCTTCGACTGGCGCTGGATCTTCTTCATCAACATCCCCATCGGCCTCGTCGGCATCGTCCTCGCCAGCGTCTTCATCGAGAACGTGCGCGAGGAGGACGTGCCGCCGCTCGATCTCGCCGGCTTCGCCATGACCGCCATCGGGCTCTCGGCGCTCATGATGGGCTTCGCCACCGGCGGGCGGCATCTCGTCTCGGAGGAGGTGTCGGTGCTGCTCGTCATCGCCGGCGCGGTCATGCTCTTCTTCTACTGGCGTCACGCCAGGCGCGCGGCGCATCCGGTGCTCGATCTCGCGCTCCTGCGCATTCCGACCTTCCGGGCCGGTGTCGTCGGCGGGTCGCTGTTCCGCATCGGCGTTGGCGCCGTGCCCTTTCTGCTGCCGCTGATGCTGCAGCTCGGGTTCGGGCTCAACGCCTTGCAGTCGGGCCTCCTGACCTTCGCCGCGGCGGCCGGCGCCATGTTCATGAAGACGCTCGCCGCCCGCATTCTGCGCATGTTCGGCTTCCGCCGCACGCTCGTCGTCAATTGCGTGATCGCCTGCGCCTTCCTCGCGGCAACGGGCCTCTTCACGCCCGAGACGCCGCACATCGTCATCATCACGGTGCTGCTCATCGGCGGGTTCTTCCGCTCGCTGCAGTTCACCAGCATCAATGCCGTCGGCTATGCGGACGTGACGAGCCGCGACATGAGCCTCGCCACGAGCTTCGCCAGCGTGTCGCAGCAGATCTCGCTCTCGATGGGCGTCGCCATCGGGGCGCTGGCGCTGGAGGCGACCGGCTACGTGCGCGGCACCGACGGCCTGACGGCCGGCGATTTCGCGCCGGCCTTCCTCATTGTCACGCTCGTCTCCCTCACCTCGCTCGCCTACTGGCTGCGCCTCGCGCCCGATGCGGGGGCCGAGGTTTCCGGGCACGCGCGCACCTCGCGGCAGATCACGGCCGAGGCGGTGCAGGACAACATGCCGGGCCGCTGAGGCCTCAGGCCGGCGCGAAGAGACCGGCGATGGCGTCCGGCAGCTCGCCGGGCGCCGCGCAGATGTGGCGCGCGCCCGCCTCGGTCAGCTCGGCATGGCTGCCGTAGCCCCAGGCGACACCGATGCAGGGCACGCCATTGCGGGCGGCGCCGAGCACGTCGTGCTCGCGGTCGCCGATCATCAGCGTCTCGGCCGCGGTGAGCCCTTCGGTCGCGAGAATGTAGCTGATGAGTTCGCCCTTGTTGTCGTGCGTACCGTCGAGCTCCGCCCCGTGGATGGTGATGAAGCGGCTGTCGAGGCCGAAGTGGGCGAGCACGCGCCGCGCGTAGAAGTGCGGTTTGGAGGTGGCGACGAAGAGGCGGTAGCCGTCCGTGGCGAGCCTGTCGAGGGTCTCCGGCATGCCGGGGATGACGAGCGCGTCCTTGTAGCCGGTCGCGCCGTATTGCTCGCGGTAGAGGCCGATCGCCGGCTCGACCAGCGCCTCGCCGAGCAGCGTGCGGAACGTGTCCCGCAGCGGCGGGCCGATGACCCAGGCGAGATCGTCCTCGGCCGGCGCGGGCTTGCCGAGCGTCGCGAGCGCATGGCGTACGGCGCCGGTGATGCCGGGCTTGGGGTCGGTGATGGTGCCGTCGAGGTCGAAAAGCAGGTTCATGAGCGCCCTCCCGTCGGATCTGCAGCCCGGATAAGGGCTGGAACCGGCAGGAGCAAGGGCGCTGCGCTCAACCCTGGTCCCCGTTGCGCAGGGGCTGGGTGACGAGGCGGTCGAGCCAGCGCTCGCGCGGGTCGCGGAACTCATCGAGCCCGAGCGTCATGGCCTCGTGCCCCTTTTCCGGCTCGGCGCGATAGGTGCCGAACAGCCTATCCCACCACGGCAGGTTGAAGCCGAAGTTGCTATCCGTCTCGCGGCGCAGGATGGAATGGTGCACCCGGTGCATGTCCGGCGTCACCACGAGCCAGCGCAGCATCGGCTCGAGCCTCGGCGGGATGCGGATGTTGGCGTGGTTGAACATGGAGGTGGCATTGAGCAGCACCTCGAAGGCGAGCACGGCCGCCGCCGGCGCGCCGAGGACGAGGATGGCCACACCCTTGATGGCGAGCGACAGGAGGATCTCGCCGGGATGGAAGCGCCCGCCCGACGACACGTCGATCACCGTATCGGCATGGTGCATGCGGTGCAGGCGCCAGAGCAGCGGAACATGATGAAAGACAACATGTTGCGCGTAGATGACGAGATCGAGAATCACGACGCTCAGGAGGACGGCGAGCCAATAGGGCGCGCCGAGAAGCGGCAGCAGCCCCCAGCCCTTCGCCTCGACGGCGAGCGCGATGCCGACCGCTGAGGCTGGCGCGACGAGGCGCACGACGAGCGCGTCAACGAGCAGGATGCCGAGGTTGTTCGTCCAGCGCACCGGCCGGTCGGCGAGATCGTGCCGGCGCGGCGCCAGCACCTCCCACAGCGCCATGGCCGCAAAGACGGCGACAAAGGCGCCGAGCCTGATCGCGACTTCGCCGGTCACAATTCATCACTCCCCTGCGTGCCGTCTCCGTCAGACACCAATGCGGTGCCGGACGCAATCGTCGACGGGTCTGTGATGGCCACGGCAGCGGACAAGTTCTCGCGATCACCGCGCGACCGGCAACCGCGGGTGCAGCCGTCCGCAACGCCATTCGCCCGATAAGCTCGGCCGGAACGTCACGGTCATCAAGGCCGGTCACGTTCCAGGATGGCGTAGCGGTCGAGGAGCGCGGATTATCGCCCGCGACAAAGGATCCGGCCATGTGGCCCTTCGCGCCGGCTTGCCGCGCGCGCGATTGCAGATCGGGCCGCACCTTAAAAACCGATTCAACTTCCTGAGCGATCGATTCAGGCTGTTCAGAAACTGATTCAACCAGCGCCGATCAGCGAGTCTCTTCAGAATCTTGCGCGTCGTCCTTCGCGCGTCGCCTGAAGCCCGTCGCGAGCACGTAGAGCTCGGCAGAATCGGCGCGGCTCGCAGCGGGCTTCACATGGCGGACGGTGGCGAAGTCGCGCTTCAGGTCCGCAAGGAGGGAACTCTCCGTGCCGCCCTGCAGCACCTTGGCGAGGAAGATCCCGCCCGGCGCCAGCACCTGGCGGGCGAAGTCGATCGCCGTCTCGGCGAGGCCCATGATCTTGAGGTGATCGGTCTTCTTGTGGCCGGTGGCGTTGGCCGCCATGTCGGACATGACGACATCGGCCGGCCCGCCGAGCATGGCGACGAGCCGTTCCGGCGCCTCGGGGCTCAGGAAGTCGAGTTGCTCGAAGACGACGCCCGGGATGGGCTCGATGTCGAGCAGGTCGATGCCGACGACGCGCCCGCGCCCGGCCTCGACGCCCACCTTGCGCGCCGCGACCTGCGACCAGCCGCCGGGGGCCGCCCCGAGGTCGACCACGCGCTGGCCGGGCTTGAAGAGCTTGTACTTGTCGTCGATCTCGATGAGCTTGTAGGCGGCGCGCGAGCGGTAGCCCTCGCGCTTGGCGCGGGCGACGTAAGGGTCGTTGAGCTGGCGCTCCAGCCAGCGTGTGGAGGCGACGGAGCGCTTGCCGGCCGTCTTGACGCGCACCTTCAGGCCATGCGGGCCCTCGCGCCCGCCGCCGGCCTTCGCGCCGCCCGCCTTTGCGCCCCCTGCCTTGCGCCCGGACTTGCCGCCGGAACCCGCATCACTCACCGTGCCGCACCCTTCTGCCAGACGCCATCCTCGCCCATCAGGCCCATGAGGATGCCTTCCCGCAAACCTCTGTCGGCGATTCGCAGCCGCTCGCAAGGGAAGGCGCGGCGGATGGCCTCGAGAATGGCGCAGCCGGCGAGCACGAGGTCGGCCCGTTCGCGGCCGATGCAGGGATTGGCGGCGCGCTCGCCGTATTCGGCGGCGATGAGCCGCTCGATGACACGGGTAGCATCGACATTGGCCATCCACAGGCCGTCGACGCGGCGCCGGTCGTAACGCGGCAGGTCGAGGTGGACGCCGGCGATCGTTGTGACCGTGCCGGAGGTGCCGAGCAGATGGAAGTGGCGCCCGCGGCTCGCCCCGTGCGCCCGCTCCGCGAAACCGGCGAGCAACCCGGAGACCTCGTCCACCATGGCCTCGAAGATGTCGCGCGTCACGTCGATGCCGCCGTGCCGCTCCGCCAGGGTGACGACGCCGGTCGGCAATGATTCCCACGCTTGCACGTGGCTGCCGGGATCCTCGTCGAGGCCGCCGGCAAAGCCCGATACCCAGACAATCTCAGTCGAGCCGCCGCCAATGTCGAAGACGATGGCACCGTCCGCCTGCGGATCGAGCAGGCTGGCGCAGCCGCGCACGGCGAGGAAGGCCTCGGTCCGCCGGTCGACGACCTCGAGGGTCAGCCCTGTTTCGCGGGCGACACGGGTGACGAAGGCAGGCCCGTTGCTGGCTGAGCGGCAGGCTTCCGTCGCGATGAGACGTGCGCGGGTGACGCCACGCGCCTCCATCTTGGCCCGGCAGATCTTCAGCGCCTCGATGGCGCGGCCGATGGCCGGCTCGCCGAGGACATTGGCCGTGCCGAGCCCCTCCCCCAGGCGCACGATGCGCGAGAAGGCATCGATCACGCGAAAGCCGCCGCGCGTCGGTTCCGCCACGAGGAGGCGGCAGTTGTTGGTGCCGAGATCGAGCGCCGCATAGGCCGGCCCGCGGCCGTCCCGGTTGCGCAAACGGCGGCGCGGCCCGCGCCGATGCGGCCGCCCATGCGAGTCGGTGCCTTCGCGCAGCGCCTCCGCCCCTCGCGTCTGGCGCGTCTCGAAGGGCGGAACCGGCGATGCGCCTTCAAAGGCGCCGAGGTCGTCGATGACCGTCACGGTCGGAATTTCCCGGTCAAGCGCTGCATGCCATGCGGCCGCCTGCGCGATCCATTCGCAATCAGACTACATAGAGGGGCAGCCTGTGCCAAGCGCGCAGGCCGGCCTGATCCCGCAAAGGGTCGGTCAGGTCGGCCTCGGAGCAGGAACGCCGACCGCCGGCTGGCGGGGAGCGCTGCAGGCCAGCGGCACCATCAGCCCGAGCACGAACCAGAACAGGCGCTGGTAGAAAAAATCCTGCGTCAGGCCGCCGAGGCAGAAGGCGGCGAGGCAGATGAGCGCCGCATTGACGGGCAGCGCCGCGCCGGGCGCCGTGCGCTGGAGGACGAGGCCGCGGACGAAGAGCAGCAGGGCCGCGGCGAACATCACGAAGCCGACGAGCCCCATCTCCGCCAGCACCCAGACGGGAACGTTGTGGATGACCTGGCTCGACTTGCCCTGCACGAGACGGTCGTGGATGAAGCCGCCGAGCCCATGGCCGAAGACCGGCGCCTCCCGCCACAGCTCGAGCCCGCGCCAGACGGTCTCCCAGCGCTCGCTGTCGGCGTAGCCGCGCTGCATGCCCTGTGCGAAGGTCTGCACGAGCGCGCCTCCCGCGTCGCCGCCACCGCCGCCCGCACCGCTTACGCCGCCCGTCGACGCAAGCAGCGACATGGCCGCCGTGACGATCATCTCGACGAGAGGGATGGCCGCGATGAAAGCGAGCCCCGTCACGATCGACAGGGCCAGTTCCCGGCGCACCGCCGGCATCCAGAAGGCGGTGAGAACGACCGCGGTGCCCATCAGGACCCAGCCGGTGCGCGACTGGGCAAGCACGACGGCCGCAACGAGAACGGCGGGTGCGAGGTGAATGCCCATCCTGTGCCCGCTGACGGCGGCCATGGCCCTGAGACAGAAGAAGGCGATGAAGGCGATGACGCACTGGAAGGCGAAGGCATTGCTGTCCGCCAGATAGCCTTCGAGCCGCACCAGATTGATGCCGGCCGGCACGAGTGCCGTATAGCTGCCGGCGAGATAGAGCACGATCTGAAGTGCGGCGACGATGCTGACCGCGCTCACGGCCAGATGGACGGCGCGCAAGAGACGCGCCCGGCCGCTGTGCGCCCACAGCAGGAAGCCGACGCCGAAATAGGACAGGATGACGAACCAGCCCATGGTGCGATTGACGAAGGCCCACGACAGGAAGCCGTGGTTGACATAGCCGATCGTGAGCGACAGGCCGATGGCGGCGGAGAGAAGCGCGAGCGGTGGCACGACCCAGCGGGCCGGGCTTATGAGCGGGCGCGTCCAGCCCCAGGTCAGCGCCAGCACCGCAGAGGCCGACACGGCAAGGAGATCGGCGAGGTTCACGTTCAGCCAGTGGCTCGGCATCGGCACCCTGAGCTGGAACACCACGGCCACGGGCAGCAGGAAAGCGGCAAGCGCAGCAAAGAGCCGATCGATGTCGTTGCGGCTGGCCACGATCTGTGGCGCCGGCGCGCTGGCCGTCACCGGTTTCGGCCGGATCGTCATGAACGGCACGGCGATCAGGCAGCCGATGACGAGAACGAGCGAAAGGAGCCCGATGGCGACCCCGACCGCGGCGCCAACCGCCGCAGGCACGCCAAGCACGCCGAGCACATGCGCCGCGCTCAGTTCACGGATGCCCCAGCCCGCAAAGCTGATGGGCAATGCGGCAAGGAACATGACCACCGACAGGGCGGCAAGCGCCGCAACAGTCGGCACGGGCTCGCCATAGGCCGAGAACTGCGCATAGAAGGCACCCAGCATGGCGCAATGGGCAACCACGGAGAGAAGGAAGCAGCCTGCGAGCACTGGCCAAGCCAATTGCCCCGACAGCTGGGCGAGGAGCCGCCTGAGCTGGCGCCGGTTGGCGAGGCCGTACAACAGCACGACGGCGATCAGCGAAAGAACGAAATAGGCAAGGTACCCCCCGCCCCCTTCAACGTCGAACACGATGCGGCCGAGGGTATAGGCGCCCCCGGCCAGCGCGAAGAGGAGGAGAGAGCCGAGCGCGATCATGCGCTCGAGAAAGCTGAGGAAGGTGATCGCCGAAGGAGAGACGCCGGCCCCGGCGAGAACCGCAGAGCGTCCGACCGCCTGGCCAACGACGCTGAAGATGAGTTGGTTGCCGAGATGGCCGAGCACGAAGGCACGCGCTGCCTGGCCTCCCGGCACCCCGATGCCGAGCGCCCTGAAGGAATAGCGAAAGCGCACGAAGGACAGGTAGAAATTCAATAATATACAGAAGAAAGCGAAGATCGTCTCGCGTCCGAAGCCGCGCTCCATCGCAGCCAGCAGGCCCGACAGATCAACCTGCATCGCGACAGCGATCGCCGCAAGCAGTGTAATGACGACCGTCAGCCCCCGGTGAATACGCATGCCATCAGCCCCTCCCTCGAATCGGGCAGCGTCTCTTGGCCATGACAACTTTGGAATATCGCCAATTTGTGGGCAGTCTTGCCGCAATTCGGACTTTTTTGCGGCAAGGCTGGCGGCAGCAACGCCGGCCGCGATGACGGCCCGGGCGCGCCAAAAACGACGCCGCTTCGCTGCCATCGGCGTCGAGACACGTGCCTGGCGTCGGACACTCGCTGGCGCCCTTTGCGGCCTCAACGACCGCGCAGCAACCCTTCGAGAAGCATCCGCATGCGCCGGACGGGCCTTGGCGCGGCACTCGCCTGCACGAGTTGGTCCCGTTCCCGGGCGAGCGCCCGGAGCATCTTGGCGGCGGTCACCATGCGTTCGCGTGACGACAGGCGCGTGGCCGAGGCGCTTTCCTGCATGAGCCGCTGCGCAAGTCGCTCGACTTCCTCGGTTGACGTTCCGACCATGCCCGCTCCGACGCACACAACTGACGGGGAGTTATCACATGTCGGGTCACTCGAACACAAATCGGCCTCGTCAGCGGACCGTTGATGACGTGCGCGATGGCGGCTTTGCCGTCGGCATTCGGCCCGTACCGTGCATAATCCGCAACCGCGGCGCACCTGCGGACGTGTGACGCGCATTCTCGCAGTTGGGAGATGGCCATGGCCAACGGGCCGGAACAGGAGCCGCCGGACGACGTTCGTGAGATGCGACCGAGCGGCTGCCTCATCATCCTTGCCGTGATGCTGCTCGCCGTCTTGCTTGCGCTGGTCATCAACTGGCTGCGCGGCGGCCTGCCCTGAAGCACGCGGCCCGCGCAGCGTGACCTTGTTGGTCACAAGGCGTCCCCGTGGCGTGCCAGACGACGACGCCTGCAAAAAACGTCGGGACGGCCCTGCCGGCCGTTCCTCATCAGGACGAATTGTTCTTGAATTTCAGATGGCTGGGGGACGTGGATTCGAACCACGACTAACGGAGTCAGAGTCCGCTGTTCTACCGTTAAACTATCCCCCAACAGGGCGTTGATTTGCCTAAACCATTCCGATCACGACAGAACCGTGCCGGTCGATTGCGGTCACCGCCGTAGGTGGGCTGCATATAGAGTGCGTTTTGGCCACGGTCAACCACCCTCATGGCCAAGATGCAGTGGAAGAGGGGACGTTACGGTGGATAGTTGCGCCGGGGCCCGTACCACGGCGCCCATGAAGCCGTACCTGCGGGCGGCAAGCCGAATACTGCGGGCCACGGCTGAAGGGCGCGCCCGTTCCGGCCCTCAACCGACATCCTCGACGGTCACGACGCGGAACGTGTGCATCTCGCCTTCATCATCACGGATCGAGACATATTCGCCCGGCACCCAGACATGGTCGCCGAGACGGAAACCGGCCTCGTCATCGTCGCCCGCAGCGGCGTCATAATCGAACACCCAGGTCGAGCCGCCCATGCCGCCAGCGCGATGAACGAGATGACCGAGCTCCGTCCGCTCGCCGGCCCAGAAGCGGCGCACCCGACAGGCCTCCCTGTGCTTGCGCCATACATCCACATCGAGATGGTTCTCCGCATCGAGCGGGGCAACGATCTCATAGCCATGTCGGGCCGACCCCTGTGGGAACTCCCGCGAGCGCGCCAGGTGCAGCGTGATGCGCTTGAAGCCATCGGGCATTGCCATGATCGTCTCCCCCAGCCTTGCGACGCCACCGCGGCATGCCATTGCACGGCCACGCCGGCCGGTAAGCATGATCGCGCCGGCGTCGCGAGGAACGCAAGCGCAACCGATGCCGCAGGGCATCGAGGAGCGGCCGGCGGGAGTCGATTTCTGACCGGCCGCTCTTTAGAGAGATTATAAATTATTGATTTGATTGGTTATTTTGTTGACGCGCCGTGCCCGTGGCGGCATACGCCTCTGCTCATACGCAAGTTGCGATCGAGGCTGGGGCCCCGTCCCGGACCGAGGGAGGCTACAATCATGCAACGCTATGCTCGCACGCTCATCGGCGCCGCTTCTTTCCTTGCTGCCGGGATGGGCGCTGGCGCGGTGCTCGCCCAGGAAGTCAACCTCTACACGACGCGCGAGCCCGGCCTCATCAAGCCGCTGCTCGATGCCTTCACCGAGAAGACTGGCGTCAAGGTCAACACCGTCTTCGTCAAGGACGGGCTCGGCGAGCGTGTAGCCGCCGAGGGCCAGAACTCGCCAGCCGACGTGTTGATGGTCGTCGATTTCGGCAACCTCATCGATCTCGTCGACCGCAACGTCACCCAGCCGGTCCAGTCGAAGGTGCTTGAGGAGGCGATTCCCGCCAACCTGCGCGACAAGGACGGCAACTGGTTCGCCCTGACGCTGCGGGCCCGCGTGCTCTACGCCTCGAAGGAGCGCACCAACATCGATGCCTTCACTTATGAAGAGCTGGCCGATCCCAAGTGGAAGGGCAAGGTCTGCATCCGCTCGGGCCAGCATCCCTACAACACCGCCCTCTTTGCCACCGTCATCGCCAAGGACGGCGCCGAGAAGGCCGAAGCGTGGCTGAAGGGCGTCAAGGCCAATCTCGCCCGCAAGGCCGGCGGCGGTGACCGTGAGGTGGCGCGCGACATCCTCGGCGGCATCTGCGACATCGGCATCGGCAATTCCTACTATGTCGGTCTGATGCGCTCCGGCAAGGGTGGTCCCGACCAGGAGAAGTGGGGCGAGGCCATCAAGGTCGTGCTGCCGACCTTCGCCAATGGCGGCACGCATGTGAACGTCTCCGGCGCGGCCATCGCCAAGAACGCGCCGAATAAGGACGAGGCCGTCAAGCTGCTCGAGTTCCTCGTGTCGGACGAGGGGCAGGAGCTCTACGCGAAGGCGAACTTCGAATATCCGGTGAAGGCCGGCGTGAAGGCCGACCCGATCATCGCGAGCTTCGGCGAGCTGAAGGTCGATTCCGCCCTGCTGACCGACATCGCCGAGCACCGCAAGGCGGCGAGCGAGCTCGCCGACAAGGTCGGCTTCGACAACTGAGCGGCAGCGAGGCAGGCGAAGCTCCTTCGCCTGCCTTCCGCACGAGGTTTCGATGACCAGCCCCAAGCGGACGCTTCCCCGTCCCGGTGCGCTCCTTGAGCGCTCCGGGATTGTTCGTTTCCGTTCCATGCCGGCGGAGGCCGGTCTCCCGTCGGAACGGCGCAACGGGACAGCCGGCCGATGACCATTGCCGCCGCCGGCGAGGGACGCGCCGGAGCACCACGACGCCTCACCCTGCCTCCGCTCTCCGGCTGGCTCGCCGCTGCGGGCGTGATCGCGCTCGGCGTTGTCGCGCCCATCGCGGCGCTCGCCTGGTTCGCGGCGCAGGGCTCCGGGGATCTCTGGCCGCATCTCGTCGACACGGTGCTGCCGCAGGCGATCCGCGACACGGCGATCCTTCTCTTCGGTGTCGGCGCGCTCGTCATCGTCCTCGGCACGGGAACGGCCTGGCTGGTGACGGCCTACGACTTCCCGGGACGATCGGTGCTCGACTGGGCGCTGCTGCTGCCCCTCGCCATCCCGACCTACATCGTAGCCTATACGTATCTCGACGTGCTGCACCCGATCGGCCCGGTGCAGACGGCCATCCGGGCGCTGTTCGCGATCAGCAACCCGCGCGACCTGCCGTTTCCCGACGTCAGGTCGATGTGGGGCTGCATTCTCCTGCTCAGCCTCGTGCTCTATCCTTACGTCTACCTGTCGACGCGGGCGATGTTCCTGATGCAGGCGGCGAGCCTCGTCGAGGTGGCGCGCACACTCGGCCACGGGCGCCGGCGCGTCTTCTTCCACGTGGCACTGCCGCTCGCCCGTCCCGCCATCGTGGTCGGCACCAGCCTTGCGCTGATGGAAGCGCTCAACGACATCGGCGCCTCCGAATTCCTCGGCGTGCGCACGCTCACGGTGTCGATCTACGCCACGTGGATCAACCGCTCCAGCCTGCCGGGCGCGGCGCAGATCGCCCTCGTCATGCTGGCGCTCGTCATCTCCCTCATCCTCATCGAGCGCTGGGCGCGGCGCCGCCAGCGCTACGCGGCGGCCGCGCAGCAGGCGCGGCGGCTTGTGCCGCAGCGGCTCGCGGGCGCGCGCGGGCTTGGCGCGCTGGCCGTCGGCTTCCTGCCCGTCCTGTTCGGCTTCTGCGTGCCGGCGCTGCACCTCGCCCACGAGGCCTACAAGCGCGTGTCCTTCGCCGGCATCTCCCCCGGCATTCTCGAGGAGACGATCAACACGGTGACGATGGCGGCCGTCGCCACAGCCGTCACCATCGCGCTCGGTCTCGTCGTCGCCTATACGGCGCGCATCGTGCAGCGGCGGGAGGCCAATGTCCTGGCACGGCTCGCCAGCGTCGGCTATGCCATTCCCGGCACGGTGCTCGCCATCGGCCTGCTGACGCCCCTCGCCGCCTTCGACAATGCGGTCGACGGGGCGATGCGCAGCCTTTTCGGCATTTCGACGGGCCTCATCCTCTCGGGCTCGGGCGTGGCGCTCGTCTATGCCTATGTCGTGCGCTTCCTCGCCATCGCCAATGGCGGCATCGAGGCCGGGCTCTCCAAGGTCCCGCACTCGCTCGACCATGCGGCGCGGGCGCTGGGACAGGGCCGGCTCGGCACCATGTTCGGCGTGCACCTGCCGCTGGTGCGCCCCGCCCTTCTCGGCGCGGCCCTGCTCGTCTTCGTCGATTGCATGAAGGAGCTGCCGGCGACGCTGCTGCTGCGGCCGCTCAACTTCGAGACGCTGGCGACCCACCTCTATGCCGAGGCCTCGCGCGGCACCTACGAGGACGGCGCGGTGGCCGCCCTGCTCATCGTCGTCTTCGGCCTCGTGCCCGTGATCCTGCTCGCCCGCATGAGCCGTGGGCGCTACGCCGTCTCGCTGCGCGCCTCGAGTTCCGAGGTCGACCGGCCGGCCTCGTTCCGGCCGTGAGCGGCACGGAGGCGACACGGTCCCTTTTCGTCATGGCCGGGCTTGTGCCGGCCATCCACGCCGTCAGGCCTTTCGCAACGCCAAGGCATGGTTGCCTGCGATGAGCGCGGGACGGAAAGGTTGCGTCCCAAGGCCCCGGCGCCGGCGCGCACAGTGCAAGCCGGACAGGCGCAATCACTTCTTGAGCTCGGGCAGATCCCTGTAGAGATCGAGGGCCTCGGGATTGGCCAGCGCCTCCTTGTTCTTGACCTCGCGGCCGTGCACCACGTCGCGCACGGCGAGCTCCGTGATCTTGCCGGATTTGGTGCGCGGAATGTCCGCCACCTGCACGATGCGGGCCGGCACGTGGCGCGGGCTCGCACCCGAGCGCACCTCGCGGCGGATGCGGTCCTGCAGGGCCTCGTCGAGCACCGCGCCCTCCCGCAGCCGGACGAAGAGGATGACGCGCACGTCGTTGTCCCATTCCTGGCCGATGGCGAGCGCCTCCACGACTTCGGGAATGCGCTCGACCTGGGCGTAGATCTCGGCCGTGCCGATGCGCACCCCGCCCGGGTTGAGCGTGGCGTCCGAGCGGCCGTGGATGATGATGCCGCCGTGCTCGGTCCATTCGGCGAAGTCGCCGTGGCACCAGATGCCGTCGAAACGTTCGAAATAGGCGGCGTGGTACTTCTTGCCGCCCGGATCGTTCCAGAACATCACCGGCATGCAGGGAAAGGCGCGGGTGCAGACGAGTTCCCCCTTGCCGGAGCTTATCGGCCTGCCCGCCTCGTCCCACACCTCGACCGCCATGCCGAGGCCGGCGGCCTGGATCTCGCCCTTGTAGACGGGCGAGATCGGGCTGCCGCCGACGAAGCAGGAGACGATGTCGGTGCCGCCGGAGATCGAGGCCAGATGCACATCCGGCTTGATGGCCTCGTAGACATAATCGAAGCTCTCGGGCGCGAGCGGCGAGCCAGTCGACGTGATGAGCCGGACGCTGGAAAGATCGTGCGTGCGGGCGGGCGCGAGTCCGGCCTTCTTGCAGGCGTCGATATATTTCGCCGAGGTCCCGAAAAGCGTGATGCGTTCCCTTTCGGCGAGATCGAAAAGCACCGATGGTTCGGGATGGAAGGGCGAGCCGTCGAAGAGGATGAGCGTCGCGTCGCTGGCAAGGCCCGAAGCCAGCCAGTTCCACATCATCCAGCCGCAGGTGGTGAAGTAGAAGAAGCGGTCGCCAGCCCTGACGTCGCACTGCAGGCGGTGCTCCTTGAGGTGCTGCAGCAGGGTGCCGCCGGCGCCATGGACGATGCACTTGGGCACGCCCGTCGTGCCAGAGGAGAAGAGGATGCACAACGGGTGGTTGAACGGCAGCCGCTCGTAGGTCACCGGCTTGGCTGCATACTCGGCTGTGAGCGCCGGCAGCGCCGTCGCCTTGTCGCCGACGCTCGCCGCCACCTCGTCGGCGATGCCGACATAGGGCACGACGAGCACGGCCGCGAGGCTCGGCAGGCGCGCGACCACATCGCGCACCTTGTCGGTCAGGTCGAGGCGCTTGCCGGCGTAAAAATAGCCGTCGATGGCGATGAAGACCTTCGGCTCGATCTGCCCGAAGCGGTCGATGACGCCCTGCACGCCGAAGTCCGGCGAGCAGGAGGACCAGGTGGCTCCGAGGGAGGCGGTCGCCAGCATGGCGGCGATGGTCTCGGGCCGGTTCGGCATCATGGCCGCGACGCGGTCGCCGACGCCGACGCCCTGGGCGGCAAGCCATTGCTGCAGACGCGAGACGAGGGCATTGAGCTCAGCCCAGGTGAGGCGCAGGGAAGAGCCGTCCTCACCGGCAAAGACCATGGCCTCGCTGCCGTCGTTACGGCGCAGGAGATTCTCGGCGAAGTTGAGGCGCGCATCGGGGAAGAACTTCGCCCCCGGCATGCGGTCGTCGACGAGGATGCGCTCGCCCTTCTCGCCGATCACGCCGCAGAAGTCCCACAGGGCCGACCAGAACGCCTCCCGCTCGGCGATGGAGAAGGCGTGGATGTCGGCGTAATCGGCAAAGCGCCGTCCGGCACGCTCGCCGAGAAAGTCCATGAACCGCCGCAGGGTCGTTCCCGCCACGCGCTCGGGCGAAGGGGTCCACAAAGGTGCGGCAGGGGTCATCGTCACTATCCTCCCTCGATCATCGCCCGCGGTGATAGCGCGGCTCGCAATGTCCATAAAGCGCCAATATCAGGGAGCAAAGGAGGGCAACTGGACGAGAATCCTATGCGAGACGTCTGAATCGGCGTAAACGGATCAGACTGCCTGATGGTTGAGTTGCGCCATTGGCCCGGAGCCAGGGCCAATGCCGGACGCGAGTGGCGATGACAAGGTCCAAGCTCTTTCTCGTGACGGCCGCCGTCCTTGCGGCCTGCGTCATGGCCGTGATGCCGTGGACGCTGGCCACGAAGCCGCTCGCCGAATCCATCGGCGAGGAGATGCGGCGCACGACCGGTCTCGGGCTCGCCACCGAAGGGCGGGCCACCTTCGCGCTCCTGCCCGTGCCGCGCGTCAAGCTGGAGAACGTCAGCCTGCAGACGCCGCAAGGCGAGGAAGTGGCGCGCGCCCGCCAGCTGCGCGGCGAACTGCGGCTGCTGCCCCTTCTGCTCGGCCGCATGGAACTCGTCGAGGTCACGCTCGTGCAGCCGCGGCTTGACCTCAGCCGTGTCGGGACGCTGCGCGAATTGTGGGCCATGCTCAACGCTCATACCGGACGCGAGATCGAGAGCCGGCGGAACGGCACGGCCCGCGGCCGGCATGTCGGGCGGCTCATCATCATCGACGGGCTCGTGCTGACGCGCGCAAAGGACGAGGCCCCCGCGCTCGCCAACCAGGTCAACCTCGTCGTCTACTGGCCCTCGCTCACCGGACCGCTCGCCGTAGCGGGCACCACGCAGTGGCATGGCGAACCGGTAGACATCCGCCTCGATTCCCTCTCACCGGCCGCGATCGTCGACGGGCGCGCCTCTCCCCTCGCCATCCAGCTGCAGAGCCCGTTCGGCGACCTCGCCTTCAAGGGCGATGTGCGCGGGGCCGAAGATCCCCAGCTCAACGGCGACCTGCGCGTCGCGACGCGGTCCCTGCGCTGGGCCGACAGCCAGTTCGGCGGCATCGTGCCGCTCGGTCATCTCGTCGAGACCTTCTCGCTCGCCGGCTCGGTGTCCATGTCGTCGCGCGGACTGTCACTGCCGCAGGCGAGCATCGAGATCGACCGGCGCCGCATCGACGGTGCGCTCACGGCGCGCTTCGAGCAGGCGCGGCTCGCCGTCTCGGGCACTCTGGCAGCCGAAGAGCTGCAGCTCGAGCGTTTCCTGCGCCCCCTCCTGCCGAGGCGCGGCGCCGACGGCGGCTGGAGCCGCGATCAACTGGGCACGCGTGGCCTCGATCAGGCGGACCTCGACCTGCGGCTGTCGATCAACAAGGCCTATTTCGGGCGCATGCCGATCGACAGTCTCGCAGGCTCCATGCAGATCAGGAACGGGCGGCTTGAAATCGCGCTGGGACGGGCCGGCCTTTACGGCGGCATCCTCAAGGGGCGCCTCACGGCCTCGCCCTCGCCCGCCGGCTACGATGTGCGGCTCTCCGGCCAGGCGGACAAGGTGGACCTGCTCGGCCTCCTCAACGACGCCGGCAACATCACCCGTCTCTCTGGAAGCGGCACCGCCCAGTTCCAGATGGAAGCCTCCGGCGCCTCCTTTGCCGAACTCGCGCATGGCCTTCGCGGCCAAGGCCAGTTCGACATTTCGGCGGGATCCATCGCTGGCGTTAACCTGCCTGAGCTCGCCCGGCGCGCGGAAGTGCGCCCGCTCGCCGCTGCGCTCGAATGGCGCGGCGGGCGCACGCCCTTCGAGAGCATCACGGGCCAGGTAACGATCAGCGGCGGCATCGCCGACGTCGGCACGATGGAGATGACGACGCCAGGTGTGCGGGGCCTCATGACCGGGCACGTCCTTGTCGGCGATCGGCGGCTGCTGCTCGACGCGACCGTCACGCCGCCAAAGGCCGCGGCATCGGCCGTGCCATCTGGCTTTCCGCTCAAGATCCGCGGCAGCTGGGACGACCCTGCCGTCCTGCCCGATGTCGATGCGCTCATCCAGCGCTCGAGCGCGGCGGCTCCCTTCTTCATCACTCCGCCACCGCAGGTGCCGCCGGCAGATCTTTCTTCGGCAGGCGGCACGCTGCAGTAGGCACTACTGGCGCGCGACGGCCGAGCGCTTCGTCGCGAGCGAGGCGATGATCACGCCGATGGTGACGAGCGCCACGAGAATGGTGCAGACCGCGTTGATCTCGGGCGTCACGCCGAGGCGCACCTGGCTGTAGATGCGCATGGGCAGGGTTGTGGCGCCCGGCCCCGACGTGAAGCTTGCGATCACGAGGTCGTCGAGCGACAGCGTGAAGGCGAGCAGGAACCCAGCGAGCACCGACGGCGCGATGAGCGGCAGCGTGATGGTGAAGAAGGTCTTCAGCGGCGGGCAGCCGAGATCCATCGCCGCCTCCTCGAGGCTGCGATCGAAATCGACGAGGCGCGCCTGCACCACGACCGTGACGAAGCACATGGTGAAGGTCGTGTGGGCGAGGACCACCGTCCAGAAGCCACGGTCGAAGTCCACGGCGACGAAGAGCAGCAGCAGCGACAGGCCGGTGATCACCTCCGGCATCACGAGCGGAGCATAGACCATGCCCGTGAACAGCGTGCGGCCCGGATAGCGCCCGTAGCGCACGAGCGCGAGCGCCGCGAGCGTGCCGAGCACCGTCGCCGCCGCCGCCGAGAGGAAGGCGACGCGCAGCGAGATCCAGGCCGCCTGCAGCAGTTGCTCGTTCTGCAGCAGCGAAACGTACCATTGCGTGGAGAACCCGCCCCAGACCGTGACCAGCCGCGAGGCGTTGAACGAATAGACGACGAGGATGAGGATGGGCAGGTAGAGGAAGGCGAAGCCCAGCGTCAGCGCCGTCGCGTCGAAAAAGCCGAAACGCCGGTTCATTTCGCCTTCTCCCAGCGCCGCGCCTCGATGTCGCGATAGGCGACGATGGGGCCGACGAGGAGCACGAGCAGCACGACGGCGACCGCCGAGGCGAGCGGCCAGTCGCGGTTGGAGAAGAACTCGCTCCACAACGTGCGCCCGATCATCAGTGTCTCGGAGCCCCCGAGGAGGTCCGGGATGACGAACTCGCCGACGACGGGGATGAAGCACAGGAGGCAGCCGGCGAGAATGCCCGGCATGGCGAGCGGCACGGTGATGCGCCAGAAGGCGCGCAGCGGCGGGCAGCCGAGATCCTCGGCCGCCTCCAGCAGGTTGTAGTCGAACTTCTCCAGCGTCGCGTAGAGCGGCAAGACCATGAAGGGCAGGTAGGAATAGACGATGCCGATGAAGACCGCCGTGTCGGTGTTCATGATCTGCAGCGGCTCGCCGATGAGCCCCAGATTGATGAGAAGCGTGCTGAGCAGCCCTTCGGGCTTCAGGATGCCGATCCAGGCATAGACACGGATGAGGAAGCTCGTCCAGAAGGGCAGGATGACGAGCATGAGCAGCGTCGGCCGCCAGCGCTCCGGCGCCTTTGCCATGGCATAGGCGATGGGGAAGCCGATGGCGAGCAGAAGGACAGTCGAAACCGCCGCAATACGCAGCGAGGAGATGAAGGACGAGAAATAGAGGCTGTCTTCGAAGAGCAGCGAGAAATTGTAGAAGCTGAGCTGCGAGAGGGCTTCGCTGAGGCCCTCGAGACCGAAGGACAGGTCGAAGACCGGCCGGTAGGGCGGCTGCGCGGTCGCGGGCTCCGACAGCGCGATCTTGAAGACGATAACGAAGGGAATGAGGAAGAAGAAGGTCAGCCAGAGGAAGGGCACGGCCGGGACGAGCGCGCCAAGCGCCCGGCCGAAAGCGCCCCGGTCGGGCGGGCGCGGGGCCACATCCATTCTTTCTTGATCGCTCATCGTCTTCACCGCGTCAGGACGACGCCCGCCTCGGGCGCGAAGTGAACGAAGACCTCATCGTCCCAGCTCAGCGGCCGCTCGACGAAGCGGGTGGCATTGGCGCGCGACACCCGCAACGTCCTGCCACTCGCCAGGCGCACCAGGTAGATCGTCCAGTCACCGAGATAGCCGATGTCCCAGACCGTGCCGGCAAAGACGTTCGGCGTCCCCGCAGGCGGTGCCTCGTGGGTCAGCACGAGCTTCTCGGGACGCAGGGCGAGCGCCACCTCCTGGCCGGGCTTTAGCGGCTCGGCGACGCCCGCGACCGAAACCGGGGCCGGCGCGTCGGCGACTGCGAGCGTGCAGCGCCCCTCCCCGGCTTCGCTCACCTTGCCTTCGAGGATGTTCACGTCGCCGATGAACTCCGCCACATAGCGGCTCGCCGGCTGCTCATAGATCTCGCCCGGGGTCGCGACCTGGACGATGCGGCCGTGATCCATGACCGCGATGCGGTCAGCCATGGTCATCGCCTCCTCCTGGTCGTGCGTGACAACGAGGAAGGTCATGCCGAGCTTCACCTGCAGGTCCATCAGCTCGAACTGGGTTTCCTCGCGCAGTTTCTTGTCGAGCGCGCCGAGCGGCTCGTCGAGCAGCAGCACCTTGGGGCGCTTGGCGAGGGCACGGGCGAGCGCCACGCGCTGGCGCTGACCGCCCGAGAGCTGGGCCGGGCGGCGGCGGGCAAAGGGCTCAAGCTGCACGAGGCGCAGCATCTCGACGACCCGCTCCGTGATCTCGGCCTTCGGCAGCCTGTCCTGCTCGAGGCCGAAGGCGATGTTGCGCTCCACGCTCATGTGCGGGAAGAGCGCGTAGGACTGGAACATCATGTTGACCGGGCGCCGGTAGGGCGGCACGCCGGAGAGGTCCTGGCCGGCGAGCACGATGCGCCCCTCGCTCGCCGCCTCGAAGCCCGCCAGCATGCGCATCAGCGTGGTCTTGCCGCAGCCCGAGGGCCCCAGCAGGCAGAAGAACTCGCGCTCGAAGATGTCGAGCGACAGGTCGGCCACCGCTGCGACGTCGCCATAGCGCTTGGTCACCCGCTCGAAGCGGATGAAGGGCGTCGCCGCAGGGTCGGCCCAGGGGGCGAAATCGCGGCGCACGGCGCCGATTGCCAGCGACCCGCGCCTGCGCCCGTCGACAGCCATGGACATTCCGGCACTACCTCCCAAACCGGACCGTTGCGGGCGCGCACGTTAGTCGCAGCCGGGCCCGGCGACAACAGCGAGAGCGATGCTCTCGGCGCGGGTGGGCAGTTGACAGGCCGGGGGGTCGCACCGTTACCTCTCTCGGCATATCAGGCGGATGACATGGCGAAGAAAAGAGCGCACCAGAACAAGGTATCCCACACCCGCGGCGCCGCTTCCATCGAGGAGGCCCGCGCCTTCGTCTCCAAGCGCAACATCGAGGAGATCGAGTGCGTGGTGCCGAATCAGGCCGGGGTCGCGCGCGGCAAGGTGATGCCGGCGGAAAAGTTCTTCGGCGGGCCGACCATGAGCCTGCCCGGCGCGATCTTCTACCAGACGATCGCCGGCGACTATCCGCACGAGGTGCTCGACAAGGACGCCCCGGCGGATGGCGATCTCGTGCTGGAGCCCGACTTTTCGACCATCGCTCTCGTGCCATGGGCGAATGACCCTACGGCGCAGATCATCCACGAGGCCTTCTATCGCGACGGCCGCCCCGTTGAGCACGCTCCGCGCCAGGTGCTGAAGCGGGTGATCGAGCTCTATCGCCGTCGTGGCTGGCAGCCCATCGTGGCACCCGAGATCGAATTCTACCTCGTTAAGAAGAACCTTGATCCCGACTATCCGCTGGAGCCTCCGATCGGCCGCTCGGGCCGGGCGGAGATCGGCCGACAGGCCTATTCCATCGCCGCCGTCAACGAGTTCGACGACCTGTTCGAGCTCATCTACGACTACTCGGAGGCGCAGGGGCTGGAGATCGACACCCTGATCCACGAGGAAGGCGCCGGCCAGATGGAGATCAACCTGCGCCACGGCGACCCGCTCGACCTCGCCGATCAAGTCTTCCTCTTCAAGCGCACCATCCGCGAGGCAGCTCTGAAGCACGACATGTATGCGACGTTCATGGCCAAGCCGATCGCGCATCAGCCGGGCTCGGCCATGCACATCCACATGTCCGTGACCGACATCGAGAGCGGCCACAACATCTTCTCAGACAAGGACGGCAAGCCGACGGACGAGTTCTTCTCCTTCCTCGCCGGGCTGCAGACGCACCTGCCGGCGGCCATGTCGATGCTCGCGCCCTATGTCAATTCCTACCGCAGGCTGACACGCTATTCGGTGGCGCCGATCAATGTCGCCTGGGGCTACGACAACCGCACCACGGGCCTGCGCATCCCGCCGTCGGACCCCTCCGGGCGGCGCGTCGAGAACCGGGTGCCCTCCTCCGACGCCAATCCCTATCTCGCCATCGCCGCCTCCCTTGCCTGCGGGCTGCTGGGCCTCGAGGCCGGGCTCAAGCCGAGCGATCCGGTCGTCGGCTCTGCCTATTCGCTCGACTACGACCTGCCGCGCGGCATCCTCGAGGCGGCGGCGGCGCTCGAGGAGAGCGAGGCGCTCACCGGCCTGTTCGGCGACAGCTTCGTGCGCACCTATACCGCCGTGAAACGAGCCGAGTTCGAGACCTTCATGGAGGTGATCAGCCCGTGGGAGCGCGAGTTCCTGCTGCTGAACGTGTGACCGGCGAGCCCGCCGAAGGACGAGCCCGTGCAGAAACCCTCCGCCGGCGGCAATCTCTACGAAACGACCGCGCCGCCGCTCGCGCCGCAGCCGGCGCTCGACGGGCCCGCGCGGGCAGACGTCGCCATCGTCGGCGCCGGGCTGACCGGCCTCGGCGCGGCGCTGACGCTGGCACGGGCCGGCCATGACGTCATCGTCGTGGAGAGGGGCCGCGTCGGCGCCGGCGCCTCCGGCATCAACGGCGGACAGATCCATCCCGGCCAAAGGCGCGACCAGCGCTGGCTGGAGGAGAAGGTCGGCAAGATGCGCGCCCGCGCCCTGTGGGACTATGCCGCCGAGGCGCACCGCTGGCTGTTTGAAGTCATTGAGCAGGAGGAGATCGCCTGCACCCCGCAGCGCGGCCTCATCACGCTGGCGCACCGCCGCGCCCTCTTCCGCGACGTCGCCGCCGATGCCGAACATCTCGCGCGGCATTACGGCGCGAGCCATCTCACGGTGGTCGAACAGGCGGATCTGCCGCGCTACACGGGCGCCGAGGGCTATCACGGCGCCGTCTTCGATGCCGAGGGCGGCCATCTCGACCCGCTGGCGCTGACGCGCGGGCTCGCCGCGGCCGCCCTTGCGGCTGGAGCCCGCATCGCCGAGGACACGCCGGCGACGGCCCTTGCGAGGACGGGGGCGGGATGGCGCCTCGCGACGCCGCGGGGCGACATCGACGCGGCTTCGGTCATCGTCACCGGCGACGGCAACAACGGCCGGCTCGTGCCGACGGTGGCCGACCACGTCATGCCGCTCGTCAATTTCATGATCGCCACCGAGCCGCTCGGGCCATTGGCGGATGCGGTCTTCACCGGGCCCTATGCGGGCGCGGACACGCGCTTCGTGGTCAATTACTTCCGCCGCACGGCGGACGGGCGGCTCGTCTTCGGTGGGGGCGAAAGCTATGGCGCCACGCTGCCACCGAACTTCGCCGAGCGTGTGCGCCGGCGCATGCTGCCCATCTTCCCCATGCTGGCCGATGTCCGCATCACCCATGGCTGGGGCGGCGCGCTCGGCATCACCGCGCCGCGCCTGCCCTTCGTGCGCCAGATCGAGCCCGGCCTCCACGTCGCTTCCGGCTACAGCGGCCAGGGCGTCATGCTCGCCCCCTTCACCGGGCGGGCCATCGCCGAAGCCATCCTCGGCGACGACCGCCGCCTGTCGGTGATGACGGATCTTCCCGTGCCGAAACTGCCCGGCGGGCGCCTGCTGCGCCGGCCGCTGCTGATTGCAGCGATGCTCGGTTTCGGCCTGCTCGACAGATTGTAAGGGTAGCGCGCGGGCCTGCCCCTCTCCTCTTCCCACCGGAGGGTAGCCGCTCGGCCCTTGTCGCGCCTAAAGATCCTCGCGCAGCGCCTCGGCGACACGGGCCTCCAGCACCTCCGGTTTCTTGAGCACGAGGGCGCCGCGCGTGCGCTCCACGAGGTCCTCGCTCGACAAAGCGGTGAACTCGCGCGTGACCTGTTCGCGCCGGCAGCCGATGCGGGCCGCAAGCACATGGTGATAGGGCGGCGGTGTGACCACGCGCTCGCCGGGATGGCCGGCGCGCGGCTGGGACAGGCGCAGCAGCTCCGAATAGAGCCGGTGCCGCAGGTCGAGGACCGAATGTTCCATGAGACGGGCGTTGAGCTCCCGCACGCGGCCGGCGAGCAGGCGCAGAACCTTGTCGCAGACGACCTTGGAGGCGAAGACAATCTCGCGGAACACCGCGGCCGGCATAATGCACACCTCACCGCGCGTCAGCGCCGTCACATTGGCCGAGCGCTTAACCCCGTCGATGGCGGCAAGCTCGCCGAAATACTGGCCGCCGCGCATCTCGCCGAGGATGACCTCCTTGCCCGACTGCGTGCGCACCAGGATGCGGACGTCGCCGGCGACGAGGAAATAGACATCCGTCGAGGCGTCCTCGAAGTCGACGAGCACCTCATCCTCGTCGAAACGGCGCCAGTTGCAGCGTGTTTCAAAGGGGCCGAGATCGATATCGATGTCCTTGAAAAAGGCGACCCGCGCAAGCGATGCCATGGTTCCTCCCCCCTGCGGCCGAAGCACGAAACGGACACGCCGCGACGGCGCCGCGCGTCAGCCCGAACCGGCCGGCACACCGCTCCCTGGCGGCGTGCCAGCGCTGCGCATCGTTCTTTCCCCGGGCCGCAAGGTCAAGACCGCGGCGGGGGCAGCGTCGTCCTCAGGCCTCGAGCGCCCGCGAGCGGAAGGCGAGCCCGGCGCACAGCCCGCCGAGGATGGGCGCGACGATGAACAGCCACAGCTGCGCCAGCGCCTGCCCGCCGACGAAGACGGCCGGGCCGAGCGAACGGGCCGGATTGACCGACACGCCGGTGACGTTGATGAAGACGATGTGGATGACGACCAGTGTCAGGCCGATGGCAAGGCCGGCCGCCGGTGTTGCTCCGGCCCTGGACGTTGCGCCGAGGATGACCGTCGTGAAGAGGAAGGTGGCGACAAACTCCGCCACGGCGGCCGATACGGTGCCGTAGGCGCCGAGATAGCCCTCCCCCCAGCCGTTCTGCCCGAGGCCGCCGGTCGCGACGTCATAGCCACCGGCCCGGCCGCTGGCGATGAACAGGAGGACCGCCGCCCCGACGATGCCGCCGAGACACTGGGCGATGATGTAGCCGGGAACGTCGGAAGTCGGCATGCGCCCGGCCGACCAGACGGCGATCGTCACGGCCGGATTGATGTGACAGCCCGACACCGGGCCGATGCCATAGGCCATCGCCGTGACGGCAAGACCGAAGGCAAACGCGACGGGCAGCATGCCGAGCGGAAACGTAGCCCCATAGCCGCCGAGAACGACAGACCCGCAACCAAACAGCACGAGACAAGCGGTGCCAAGCAATTCAGCCAGATATTTCTTCATGTCTGCCCCCTGAGCCTGTTCGCTCTTCGGACAGCCGGCCATCAGGAATCAGGCCGGCGAACAGACCAAAGTGGACCATCAATCGCCGATCGCATAAATCACAATATCTGCAAATAGATTTGGATTAAGAACAATTGCAGGGACCGCCGGTCGGAAGATTAGGCAGTGGCATTGCAGATCTTCCAATCGGCGATTGCAACGGGCGAAGCGCGCGCCGTCACCTCAAACCGGAAATCTGCCGTCTCGCGCCTCCGCGTCGTGGTCAGGACAGGCGCACCAGCGCCTGCCCCTGCGCCACGTGACGGCCGGGGTCCTCGCCCATCGGCGCATGCGGGTTCTGCCGCACTGGAGCGGCGGCGGGCGCGGGCGGCAGGCGCCGGTCCCAGGCGCTCTCGAGCACCAAGACGATGCCGACGGCCAGCGCGAGGACGGCAAGCACGAGAGCGCCGAAAGAATGCTGGGTATCGGAACGGCGACGCAACATGGCGCGAATCACAAGCTGTTCACAGGTCATCAACAGGCTCTGGGTGACTTATCCACAGGGCGGCTTCGCGGCGGCATTGTGGCATCAGCATGACGGCGCGGCACGAAGTCCGCGGGGCTCGAGCCGGGGCTTGCCCCCCGGGGCGCGGCGCGCGACAAGACGCCATGCTGCACGTCAATGATCTCACCTACCGGCTCGGCGCCCGCGTTATCCTCGACGGCGCCACCGCGGCCTTGCCGCCGAACGCCCGCATCGGCCTCGTCGGCCGCAACGGCGCCGGCAAGACCACGCTGTTCCGCATCCTGCTCGGCGAGATCGCACCGGAGAGCGGCTCCATCTCCATTCCGCGCAACCTGCGCATCGGCGCGGTCGCGCAGGAGGCGCCGGGGGGGCCGGAGCGGCTCATCGACATCGTGCTCGCCGGGGACAAGGAGCGCACGGCCCTCCTCGCCGAGGCCGAGACGACGAGCGATCCCATGCGGCGCGCCGAGATCGAGACCCGGCTCGTCGACATCGACGCTCATTCCGCCCCTGCCCGCGCGGCCGCCATCCTGCACGGCCTCGGCTTCGATGCCGACGCGCAGCAGCGGCCCTGCTCGGACTTCTCCGGCGGCTGGCGCATGCGCGTCGCGCTCGCGGCCATCCTCTTCTCGGAACCGGACCTGCTCCTGCTCGACGAGCCGACCAACTATCTCGACATCGAGGGCACGCTCTGGCTCTACGACTATCTCGGGCGCTATCCGCACACGGTGCTCGTCATCAGCCACGACCGCGAGTTGCTCGACACGGCCGTCGACCACATCCTGCACCTCGATCAGGGCAGGCTGACGCTCTACCGCGGCGGCTACACCTCCTTCGACCGGCAGCGGCGCGAGAAGATGGCCCTGCAGGCGAAGGCGCGCGTGAAGCAGGAGGCCGAGCGCAAGCACCTGATGGCTTTCGTCGACCGCTTCCGCGCCAAGGCGTCGAAGGCGCGGCAGGCGCAATCGCGCCTCAAACGGCTGGAGAAGATGGAGCCGATCGCCCCCGTCGCCGAGGAAGAGGCCCTGCCCTTCGACCTGCCCGGCCCCGCGCGGCCGCTGTCCCCACCCCTCGTCGCCATGGAAGGGGTCGGTGTCGGCTATGACGGGCGCCTCGTGCTTGACCGGCTCAACCTCACCATCCTGCCGGATGATCGCATCGCGTTGCTCGGCCCCAACGGCAATGGCAAGTCGACCTTCGCCAAGCTGCTGTCCGGCCGCCTGAAGCCTGTGAAGGGTAAAGTGCGCCATTCGCCGAAGCTCACGACGGCGTATTTCGCGCAGCACCAGCTCGACGAACTCGTGCCGCAGGAAACGCCCGTCGACCACGTGGCCAGGCTGATGCCGGACGCGCCCGAGCCGCGCCAGCGCTCGCGCGCCGCACGCATGGGCTTTCCCGGCGCCAAGGCGGATACGCCCGTCGCCAATCTCTCGGGCGGCGAGAAGGCGCGGCTGCTGATGGGCCTTGCCGCCTTCGCGGGGCCGCATCTGCTCATCCTCGACGAGCCAACCAACCACCTCGACATCGACAGCCGCCAGATGCTGATGGAGGCCATCAACGACTACGACGGGGCGGTGCTGCTCATCAGCCACGACCGCTTCCTGGTCGAGGCCTGTGCCGACCGGCTATGGCTCGTCGCGAACGGTACGGTAAAGCCCTACGACGGCGATCTCGACGACTACCGCCGCATGGTGCTTTCCGGCCCCGACAACGGCGGACGCGGCGAAGGCACTGGCGGCGAGAAGGCGGAGCGGCGGCGCGAGGCGGCGCAGAAGCGCATCGCGCTCGGGCCGCTCAAGAAGCGCGTAGAGGCGCTGGAGATGCGGATGGAAAAGCTCTCGACCGCCATCGCCAAGGTCGATGCGGCGCTCTCGGAACCGGATACGTTCAAGAAGAACCCGGAGAAGGCGGCCGAGCTGTCGCGCATGCGCGCCGAGGCGGCCGATGCCCTGGCGAAGGCAGAGGAGGAATGGCTCGCGGCCTCCGCCGAGATCGAGGCAGCGACGGCGGCGTGATCTGTTCAGAGGCACCCGTCGCGGGAGGATGGGGGTGGGGTCCCTGAAAAGGGATTTTCTGCCCCACCCATTCCGGTCTTATAGCACCGGAGGCCCTTCCCGAGGGTGGGAAGGGTCTGAAGTGGATCACCCTTCGCAGGCGTCCACTTAATTAAGATTAACGCCATCGGCCGGGAATTAAAAGAGTTTTCCACAGGACGGCAGGACGGCCGGCTGCGCACAAGGGTGCGGCGGCGGAGGGCCTCCCTATGCCTCCCACGCTGCCAGTTACCCGCCAACGACCAGACGCTCCCGCCAGCACCGAGCCTACCACGCGCCGTCATGGCCGGGCTGTCCCGGCCATCCACGCCTTTCAGCCTTGCGCAACGGCCAGGCGTGGATGCCCGCGACGAGCGCGGGCATGACGGCGAGGACGTTTGCCGGCCTAACTTTCCACGATCCAGCCTATTCCACGATCCGGGTCAGGCGGTTGTCGGTGAAGAGGTAGAGCTTCTTGCCCGACGGCTCCTGATAGAGCACCTGCACCTCACGCTGGCCCTTGCCGCTCTCGCCGATGAGCACGTCGGTGGGCTGGCCCTTGAGGCCGACGAGCGCGCATTCGGTCATGCCGAGCGCGATGCCAGCCGGCCCGCCCGTCGCCGGATTGAGGCTCGCGTCCGCCGTGCAGCGTCCGTCGGGGCCGAGCACCGGCTCGCTGGTGCCGGCATGCACGGTCACGGACCGGTCGTTGACGAATGCCGTGCCGCCCACGTCGGCGCTGCAGGCGCCGAGCAGAAGGGCCGTGGCGCAGGCGAGCGCGTTCTTCACCATCATCGTGCTGTCATCCCATCTTTCACTTGATCTCTTCGTAGAGTGGACGCACGGCGTCCGTCAGGGCGCGGCGCGAGACGTCGCGCGTATAGAACATATGGCCGCCCGGCAGCACCGCGAGCTCGACCCGCCCGCCGTCGCTGCCGAGCGCCGGCAACTGGTCGAGCGCGAGCTTCGAGGCGAAATAGGGCGTCACCAGATCGGTGAAGCCGTGCACGACGAGCGCCCTGGCCCGCCCGTCGAGCGCCAGCGCGTCGGCGAGGTCGCCGAGCGCCTGCGGCTGGCGGCGGCCGGAGCCCCAGTTCCAGCGGCCGCTCACCTGCCGATTGAGCAGGTGATAGCGGCCGTCGACCCGGTAACCCAGTTCTCGCGCCAGATAGTCGACGCTCGCACTGGTGAGGGGCGCGACGGAGCCGTCGAGCACGGGATCGTCGAAATCCGACCGGGCGGCGAAGGGGTCCGGGTCGAGCCCCGTGACGGCGCCGTCGTAATAGCTGCCGACCCGCTCGCGATCCCTGTGCAGTTCGCGCACGAAGCTGCGCATGTCGACCCGGCCGGCGAGCCGGCGCACGAAGGCCTCGTCGAGGCCGGTGAAGCGGGTCACTTCGGCGACGAAACGCTCCGTCGCCTCCCGATCGCGCGGGCCGCGCAGGAAATCGGCGAGGAATGGGCCTCCGGCATAGCGCTCGGCCTCGGCCAGCTCCGCGCGGCTGGTGATGGTCCGGCCTCCCCTCTCCAGCGCCGTCGCCGCAAAGGACGGCAGCCGCGCCGCCTTGGCGAGCGGCGATACTGCCCCGTCCTCGATAAGGCTGAAATCGAGGACCGGCGAGATCATGACGAGCGTGCCGACGCCTACGCCGAAGCGCGTCTGCAGCGCGCGGGCGAGCTTCGGCACGCGAAAGCCGCCGTAGCTCTCGCCGACGAGCCCCTTGGGCGACGCGAGGCGATCGTAGCGGTTGAGGAACTGCCATACGAAGCTGCCGAGCGCCGAGATGTCGCCATCCACGGACCAGTAGCGGCGGCGCACCTCGCCGTCGCTCGTCAGGAAGCGGCTGAAGCCGGTGCCGACCGGATCGACGAAGACGAGATCGGTGAAGGGCAGCCAGCTCTCCGCATTGTCGCTCAGCACGGGCGGGCTCGACGGCACCTCGCCCTCGTTGCCGAAGGACAGGCGCCGCGGACCGAGCGCACCAATGTGCAGATAGGCGGAGGCCGCGCCCGGCCCGCCGTTGAACGCGAAAGTGATCGGCCGCCGCTGCGGATCGGCGCCCTTCCTGAAATAGGCGACGAAAGCGATGTCGGCTTCCTCGCGGCCGTTCGCGCCCTCGAGCACGATGCTGCCGGCGATGGCCTGGTACTCGATCGTCTCGCCGCCGATCGCGATCTGGTGCTCGGTGGCGACGGCCGGCGGCAGGCGCCGGGATTCGGGGCGCTCGCGGCGGGCGTCGCTCCGCGGCTCGCCGCCGTGGTCATCCGCCTGCGCCGCAGCGGCGGGGGCGCCCTCGCCTTCCTCCTGCGCGACGAGTGGAGCGGCGAGGCCGAGCGGAAGAAGCAGCGCAAGCAGAAGCAGGAGAGAGGCGCGTTTCAGCATGGGTCCGTCCGGCTGGCGCATTGGGAAGGCATGTTCCGCGTGCGATGGGGTTGTACCGACAAGAGGCCGGAAACGGCCGAGCGGCAGTGGTGCGTCGGACCCGTGGCAGGAAAAAGGCTGTTCAAGCCTTCTTGATCCAGCGGCCCGCCTCGTCCTGCTGCCAGTAGGTGGCGGCAAGGCCCAGTTGGCGCGCCCGCTTCCACTCTTCACGCGCGGCGGCGAGCGCGTCCTCGTCGTTACCATCGAACATCAGCACGATGCGCTCGTAGCCGTCGACGGCCTCCGGCAGCCGCGCGGCGGCGGCGAGGAAGCGCACCTGCGCGCCATTGGGGTTGTGCGCCCCGGTGGTGAGGAGAACGGGCTGGCTCGCCGCATCCGCCTCCTTCTCGGTGCCATGAGGCAGGAAGCTCTCCTCCGAGAATGTCCAGAGGTGATCGTCGAGCGCGCCGAGACGCTCCTCGTCCGGCACCTCTATGACGACGCGCCAGCCGCGCTCGAGGCTCCTCGTGACGAGCACCGGCAGCACCGCCTCGAGCGGCTGGCGCTGCAGATGGTAGAACAGCACCTCGGCCATGGCGTTCTGGTCAGCTCTCGTAGTGGTCCCTGACCAGCCGGTCGAGCAGCCGCACGCCCCAGCCCGAGCCCCAGCTCTGGTTGATGTCGCTCGCCGGCGAGGACATGCCGGTGCCGGCGATGTCGAGATGCGCCCATGGCGTGTTGTTGACGAAGCGCTGCAGGAACTGCGCGGCCGTGATCGAGCCGCCGTTGCGCCCGCCGGTGTTCTTCATATCGGCGAACTTGGAATCGATGAGCTTGTCGTATTCGGGCGCGAGCGGCAGGCGCCAAACCTTCTCGCCCGTGGCGCTGCCGGCAGCGGCGATCCGCTCGGCGAGTTCGTCGTCGTTGGAGAAGAGGCCGGCGTGCTCGGTGCCGAGCGCCACGAGGATGGCACCGGTCAGCGTGGCGAGATCGACCATGAAGGCAGGACCATACTTGTCCTGCACGTGCCAGAGCACGTCGGCGAGCACGAGGCGCCCCTCGGCGTCAGTGTTGATAATCTCGATCGTCTGGCCCGACATGGACCTGACGATGTCGCCCGGACGCTGGGCCTTGCCGTCCGGCATGTTCTCGACAAGGCCGATGGCGCCGATGGCATTGACCTTCGCCTTGCGGGCGGCGAGCACGTGCATGAGGCCGACGACGCAGGCGGCGCCCGCCATGTCGCCCTTCATGTCCTCCATGTTCTGCGAGGGCTTGATGGAAATGCCCCCCGTGTCGAAGGTGACGCCCTTGCCGACGAAGGCGACGGGCTTCACGTCATCCCGGGTGCCGTTCCAGCGCATGAGGACGACGCGGCTCTCGTTGTGCGAACCTTGGCCAACGCCGAGCAGGGCCCGCATGCCGAGCTTCTTCAGGGCCTTCTCGTCGAGCACCTCGATGTCGACCCCGAGCTTGGCGAGTTCCGCCGCGCGGTCGGCAAAGGCGGCCGGGAAAAGCACATTCGGCGGCTCGTTGACGAGATCGCGGGCGAGGAAGACGCCATCGGCAACCGCCGCGCGAGGCTTCCAGGCGCGCTTGGCGGCCGCCGGATCGGCGACATGCAAGGTGACCCGCGCCGGCGCGCCGCCGTTGTCGTCGTCCTTCTTCTTCGTCTTGTAGCGGTCGAAGCGGTAGGAACGCAGGAGGAGGCCGAGTGCGAAATCGGCCGCGGCCTCGGCCGAAAGGGGCGCTTCGCCCGGCGCCTCGAAGACGACGCGCGCATGGCCACCGGCCGAGAGCTTCGCGCAGACGGCCCCACCCAGGGCAGCCCAGTCGAGCTTGGCCCGCTCCTCGCCCTCGCCGAGCCCGGCGACGATCAGCCGGTCGGCGGCAAGGCCATTCGGCGCCGTCAGAACGAGCAGGCTCTTGGCCTTGCCCTTGAAACGCTCGAGATCGGCGGCGCGCGCGATCGTCTCATCGAGCCCCGCCCCGACGAGGCCGGCAGCGGCGCGCGCGCTCTTGCGATCAGCGCCTACGAAGACGACGACGTCGCCCCCGTCCGTCAGCTTGTCGTAAGGCTTGAACTCGAGCTTCACGTTCTGCGCCATGTCGTCGTCCCCGTTGCCGTTCGGCGCGCGGCCCGGCCGTTGCTGCCGCGAATCCGGCCCGTCGTCCGTGGCACATATAACATGCACAGTTGCCTTGGGCAGGCCGGCCCGGCAATGACAAGACAGCGAGGCGGCACGTCTTGCCTCTTGCCGAAGCCGCTGAGGGGGATTAGCTCCAAACGCACGAACGACGGGACGGGGCGCCACCAGGCGAGATAGATGGGCCAGATCGAGCGATACATCATGCGCAATGCGGCCGTCGCCTTCGTGGCCTGCCTCGTGGCGCTCACGCTCGTCATCTGGGTCACGCAGATCCTCCGGGAGCTCGACCTCGTCACCGGCAAGGGACAGACCTTCGCCATCTTCCTCACGGTGACGATGCTTTCGCTGCCGGCGCTCATCACCATCATCGCGCCGGTCGCCCTGTTCATTGCCACGCTCTATGCGCTCAACAAGCTCAACGGCGATTCGGAGCTCATCGTCATGAGCGCGGCCGGCATGGCGCCGGCGCGGCTGCTTCGGCCATTCGCAGCCATCATGCTCGTGGTGAGCATCGTCGTCGCTGCCATGACGATCCATCTCATGCCGGCGAGCTTTGCCGCCCTGCGCGATCTCATCACCCAGATCCGCGCGGATTTCGTCGCAACGATCGTCAAGGAAGGCCAGTTCACCACGCTCGAATCCGGCCTGACCTTCCATTTCCGCCAGCGCTCCGGCGACGCGCTGCTAGGCATCTTCATGCAGGATCGCCGCGATCCGGAAAGGACGACGATCTACCTCGCCGAGCGCGGCCAGACGGTCGACGTCGACGGCCAGAGCTATCTCATCCTCGAGAAGGGCTCGGTGCAGCGGCAGGAGCCGAACAGCCGCGATTCCGCCATCGTCACCTTCGAGCGCTACGCCATCGACCTGTCGAGCTTCGGCCAGGATGGCGGCGAGATCGTCTACAAACCGCGCGAGCGTTCCACGATGGAGCTTCTCTTCCCCGACAAGGAGGAGAACTACTACAAGATGCAGGAGGGGCGCTTCCGTGCCGAACTGCACGAGCGCTTCGCGGCCCCGCTCTATGCCATCGCCTTTACGCTGATCGCCTTTGCCGCGCTCGGCGAGCCGCGCACCACACGCCAGGGCCGCGGCTCGGCCATGGCGGCGGCGCTCATCGCCGTCGTGTTGGTGCGCATCGCCGGCTTCGCGGCCTCGAGCGCACTGGTGCGGACCCCGGCCGCAGTCGTCGGCGTCTATGGGGCGCCGATCCTGGGCAGTCTCGGCGCGCTCTTCCTCATCTTCGGCGGGCACGGCGTCAAGCGCCGCATATCGCGCTTCGCCGATGCCGCAGCCGCGCAACTTGCTGCCTTCCTGCCGCGGGTGCGGAGGGCTTGACATGCAGCTCATCGGCCCGACGCTGACGCGCTATTTCTCCGCCCGCTTCCTCGTCATGATCGCGGGCGTCTTCGGCACGGTCTTCGCCCTCATCTACACGCTCGATTTCGTCGAGCTGATGCGCCGCGCCGGCGATGCCCAGGGCGCCTCGAGCGGGCTGATGGCCACGCTGTCGCTGCTGCGCACGCCGGCGGTGGCGGAGCAGGTGCTGCCCTTCGCCATGCTTTTCGGAGCCATGGCTGCTCTGCTCAACCTCAGCCGGCGGCTTGAGCTCGTGGTGGCGCGTGCCGCCGGCATCTCGGTCTGGCAGTTCCTGCAACCCGGGCTGCTCGTGGCGCTCGGCATCGGCCTTGCCTCTGTCATGCTCTACAACCCGCTGTCGGCCCTGATGAAACAGCAGGCGAGTGCGATCGAGGGGCGTATTTTCGCGAGCGCCACCCGTTCCTCCGCCGGGCAGGAACTGTGGCTGCGTCAGAGCAGCGTCGACGGTCAGGCCATCATCCGCGCCGATGTCGCGGTGGAGAACTCGACCACGCTCGCCCGCGTCACCGTCTTCCTGTTCGCGCCTGACGGCTCCTTCCGCGAACGCATCGAGGCGAGTCAGGCCGAGCTGAAAGAAGGCTACTGGGACCTGAAGGATGTCCGCATCCTCTCCGTCGATGCGGAGCCGCGCAGCCACGACAGCTATCACCTGGCCACGACGCTGGATCCCGCCCAGGTCAGGCAGAGCTTCACCTCGCCCGACGCCGTGCCGTTCTGGAGCCTGTCCGGCGTCATCGAGCGTACGGAGCGGGCGGGGCTCGACGCCACCCGCTATCGCCTGCAGCGCGACATGCTGCTGGCGCGGCCCTTGCTGTTCATCGCCATGGTGCTCGTGGCCGCATCTTTTTCCTTAAGGTTTTTCCGATTTGGTGGTGTAGCGCGGATGGTTCTTGGTGGCGTCGTCGCAGGCTTCGTGCTTTATGTTGCGACCGAAGTCATGAAGGACCTCGGCGCGTCGGGCCTCGTCAGTCCGCCGGTCGCGGCGTGGTTTCCGGCAGTTGTTGGCAGCTTGCTCGGGGTGCTCGCCCTCCTCTATCAGGAGGATGGCTGATGCGTCTTTGGCCAGGCAGGAACCGGCAGGGTGTGGGTATGCGCTCGAGTTACGGCACGGTCGCAGGGCTGGCGATCGCGGCGGCGCTATGCGTCGGCGCGTCGGAGCCGGCGAGCGCGCAGGGCACGCTCAACGACCGCCTTGCCGCGACCGCGCAGCAGAGTGGCAACCAGGACCAGCGGCTTGTCGTCGAGGCGCGCGAGATCGTCTACAACAACGACAAGAACACAGTTTCGGCCGTCGGCGACGTGCACCTCTACTACCAGGGGCGCGTGCTCGAGGCCGACAGAGTCACCTATGACCGCAATACCCGCCGCGTGCATGCCGAGGGCAATGCCCGGCTGACCGAGACCGATGGAACCGTCGCCACCGGCGAGCGCTTCGAACTCACGGACGACTTCCGCGACGGCTTCATCGATTCGCTGCGCGTCGAGACAACCGACAAGACCCGCTTCTCCGCGCCGCGCGCCGAGCGTACCAGCGGCGAATCCACCGTCTTCGAGAAGGGCACCTACACTGCCTGCGAGGCCTGCAAGAAGGATCCTACGCGCCCGCCGCTGTGGCAGGTCAAGGCCGCCAAGATCATCCACAACAACAGCGAGCAGATGATCTATTACGAGGACGCCACCATCGAGTTCTGGGGCGTGCCTCTCCTCTATGTGCCGTATTTTTCGACGCCCGACCCGACGGTGAAGCGCAAGACAGGCTTCCTCGCCCCGCGTTTCGTGAACTCCACGTCCCTCGGCTACGGCGCTTCGCTGCCGTTCTTCTGGAATCTGGCGCCCAACTACGACCTCACCATCACGCCGACCATTCTCAGCCGCCAGGGCCTCCTCGGCCAGGTGGAATGGCGGCACCGGCTGATGAACGGCTCTTACAACATTCGTGCGGCCGGCATCTTCCAGCAGGATCAGGACGCCTTTCTTCAGCCACCGTTCGGAGCGGGTGACAAGACGTTCCGCGGCTCGGTCGAATCGACCGGCCGCTTCGACATCAACCAGCAATGGAAGTGGGGCTGGGATGTCGCTGTCCTCTCGGACAAGTGGTTCCTGCAGAACTACAAGATCAAGAGCGAGAGCGTCACCTCAACCTACTTCAGGGAATCGACATCGACGGTCTACCTGACGGGCCGCAGCGACACCGGCTTCTTCGACCTGCGCGGCTACTACTTCCGCACGCTGACCTACGAGGACTGGCAGAAGCAGCAGCCGGTCGTGCATCCGGTGCTCGACTACAACAAGCGCCTGCCGGGCCCGGGCTTCCTCGGCGGCGAGGTCACGATCGACGCCAACGTCACCAGCCTGACGCGCGACGCGGCCCAGTACGCGGGCGTGCCCAACGCGCTGTCGACGCCGCTGTTCAGCTTCTCGAACGGATCGATCTACTACACCTGCTCCACCTTCACCTCGGCAGACTGCCTGGTGCGCGGCGTCGGCGGCACGACGACGCGCGCCTCCGTCGGCCTGTCCTGGCGGCGCAGCTTCATCGACCCGCTCGGCCAGGTGTGGACGCCGTTTGCCGGCGTCCGCGTCGACGCCTATGCGCTCGATATCAATACGACACGCTACCAGAATAGCGAGATCTCGAACTTCCTCGACCCGAGCGAGAACTTCCTTGCGCGGGCCATGCCTACCGTCGGCCTCGAATACCGCTACCCGCTCATCGCCGCCACCAATGGCCTCGGTACGCACACCATCGAGCCGATCGGCCAGATCGTGGTCCGGCCGCGGGAAACGAGGATCGGGCAATTGCCGAACGAGGATGCACAAAGCCTCGTCTTCGACGACACCAACCTCTTCGAGTGGAACAAATTCTCGGGCTACGACCGGGTCGAGGGCGGCGTCAGGGCCAATGTCGGCCTGAAATACGCGCTGGCCATGGACAATGGCGGCTATGCCGACGTACTCTTCGGCCAATCCTACCAGCTCGCCGGCACGAACTCCTATGCTGCGGGCGACATCGCCCACGTAGGCCTCAATTCAGGCCTCGAGACGAAGCGCTCGGACTATGTCGGCCGCGTCCATCTCGCGCCGAGCTCGAAGCTCTCCTTCACCGGCCGCGGGCGCTTCGACGAGGAGGATTTCGGGCTGCGCCGCCTCGAGCTGCAGGCCAATGCGGTCCTCGGCCCGGTCACGACCAGCGTGATGTATGCGCGCTACGCCGCCCAGCCCGAGCTCGGCTATCCCACGCGGCGCGAGGGCCTGCTGACGAGCGCCAACCTCAAGCTGTCCGAGAACTGGTCACTGAACGGCTCGATCCTGCTCGACCTCGACCGCTATCTGCAGGATCGCCAGCGCTACATCGAGAACCCGAGCCTGCCCTACAACAAGTCCAATCCCTGGACCGTGGCGGGCGTCTCGCTCGGCGCCGTCTATCAGGACGAATGCACGCTGTTCGGCATCACCTATTCGTCGAGCTACAAGGACGCGGCGACAGGCACGAAAGACCGCGACCAGACGGTCATGTTCCGGCTCGAGCTCAGGACGATCGGCGAGGTCAGCTACCAGTACCAAATCGACAGCGGTTCCTCGGTCACGGACGGGGTGAGCAGCAACTGACATGGCTCGCGGCAAGGTCCTTGCGCTGACACAGGGCGATCCCGCAGGCATCGGCCCCGAGATCGCACTCAGGGCTTGGCTGCGGCGCCGCGAGGAGGCCCTGCCGCCCTTCGCGCTCATCGGCTCCGCCTCGTTCATGACCGGCCTGGCTGAACGCCTGTCTCTCGACGTCGCGATAGCGAAGACGACGCCGGACACCGCCGCCGCGCTGTTCGATACGGCCCTGCCCGTCATCGACATCGGGCACGCCGTCGATGCCGTTCCGGGCGTCCCCTCGTCGCGCTGGGCGGCCGGCACCATCGCCGCCATCGACCTTGCCGTGCGCCTGATCCAGGAGGGCCGCTGCGCGGCCGTCGTCACCAATCCGATCGCCAAGCACGTCCTCTACGAGGCGGGCTTTGCCCATCCGGGCCACACGGAATATCTCGCCGTGCTCGCCGCCGGCCCCGGCGATCCCGCGCCACATCCGGTCATGATGCTGTGGAGCGAGGAGCTCGCGGTCGTGCCGGTCACCGTCCACATCCCCCTCGCCGCCGTTCCGGCGGCGCTGACGCGCGAGCTGATCGTGGAGACCGGGCGCATCGTGGCGCGCGACCTCAAGGAGCGCTTCGGCATTGCCCGGCCGCGGCTCGCGGTCGCCGGCCTCAATCCGCATGCCGGCGAGAAGGGGGCGCTCGGATCGGAGGACGAGGCCGTCATCGCCCCGGCGGTCGCGGCCCTGCGCGCGGAGGGCGTCGAGGCCGGCGGCCCCTACCCTGCCGACACCATGTTCCATGCCCGGGCGCGGCGCAGCTATGATGCGGCGCTGTGCATGTATCACGACCAGGCGCTCATTCCGATCAAGGCACTCGCCTTCGACGAGGCGGTCAACGTAACGCTCGGCCTGCCCTTCATCCGCACGTCGCCGGACCACGGCACCGCCTTCGACATTGCCGGCAAGGGCGTGGCGCGGGCGGACAGCCTGTGCGCGGCGATCAGGCTCGCAGGCCGGCTCGCGGCGGCCGAGGCATGAGCGCCATCGACGACCTTCCGCCGCTGCGCGAGGTGGTACAGCGGCATGGGCTGATGCCGAAGAAGTCACTCGGCCAGAACTTCCTGTTCGATCTCAACCTGACCATGCGCATCGCGCGCGCTTCCGGCCCGCTCGACGGCGTCAACGTGGTCGAGGTCGGACCGGGACCGGGAGGGCTGACGCGCGCCCTTCTTGCCGGCGGCGCCCGGCACGTACTCGCCATCGAGCGCGACGAGCGCTGCCTGCCGGCGCTTGCCGAGATCGCCGAGCGCTATCCCGGCCGCCTCACGGTGATCAATGCGGATGCGCTTGAGCTCGACCCCACGGCCCATTTGCCGCCCGGGCCGGCGCGCATCGTCGCCAACCTGCCCTACAATGTCGGTACCGCACTGCTCATCGGCTGGCTCACGGCCGAGCCGTGGCCGCCGTGGTGGGAATCGCTCACGCTGATGTTCCAGCGCGAGGTCGCCGAACGCATCGTCGCCGACGAACGGCACCCAAAGGACTACGGCCGCCTCGGCGTACTGACGGGCTGGCGCGCACAGGCCTCCATCGCCTTCGACGTCTCCCCCTCCGCCTTCGTGCCGCCGCCGAAGGTCGTCTCTTCGGTGGTGCGCATCCTGCCACGGGCGGTGCCCGATCCGTGCCGACTCGGCGCCCTCGAGGCTGTCAGCCAGGCCGCCTTCGGACAGAGGCGCAAGATGCTGCGGCAGAGCCTGAAGGGAATCGCCGGCGGCGATGCCACGCGCCTCATCGAGGCTGCCGGCCTTGCCCCCACCGCGCGCGCGGAGGAGATTCCCGTGGCGGGCTACCTCGCGCTGGCACGGGCGCTCGATCGGCAACTACACCTTTGAGCCATTGGTCCCCTCTCTGGCGGCGTGGTAAAAATCCATAAAATTGTTCGCATCAGCGGAAGCTGACATGAGGGAAGCTGCCGAGGCCATTCTGCGTTGCGGCGTGCGGGTCCTTCACGGTTCGCACCGGCAGCGCCTACCATCCAGCGATCAGCGATGACGGCCGCGGCGCCTCCCTCCAAGGAGGGGTGGAGCAAGCGTGCGGCCGCCACAGGCCAACGAAGCGGCGCGCACCTCCTCGCCGTTCAGGTGCTGCGCGCCTTTGCGGCCTTGGCCGTCGTGATCTACCACGCCGAGTATGATGCGGAAGCCGTCGCGGCACGGGCGGGGCTGACGTTCGAGCACAGCGAACTGCTGCCGTGGATGGCCGGGGTCGATGTCTTCTTCGTCATCTCCGGCTTCATCATGGTGCATGCGAGCGAAGAGCTCTTCGGCATGTCCGGTGCGGCAGGGCTCTTCCTGACCCGGCGCCTGATCCGCATCGTGCCGCTGTACTGGGCAGCCACCCTCCTGTTCCTCGCCAGTCTCGTGCTCCTGCCGAACGCGCTCAACAAGGCAGCGCCGAATCTCTGGCAGATCGTGGCATCCTTCCTCTTCGTTCCGGTCGAACGCAGCGATGGGCTCATTCGCCCGGTCTTCTCGCTCGGCTGGACGCTGAACTACGAGATGTTCTTCTACGCGCTGTTCGCCACGGCGCTCGTGCTGCGGCGTGCCGCGGCGGTAGCGACGGTCACGGCGACCCTCGTCCTTCTCGTCATCATGGGCGAAGCCGTGCACAGGACCGGCATTGCGGCACCGGCCGTCCTCGCGTTCTGGAGCGATCCCATCGTGCTCGAATTCGCCTTGGGCATGGGCCTTGCCCTGTTACGGGCCGAAGGCATTCGGCTGACCTTGCTGGCGCGCACCAGCCTCGCCGCCGCGGGCGTGCTGCTGCTGCACCTCGACCTCGCACAGCCGGATAGGGTCGTCGTCCTGCCGCCGCTCGTGGCCTACGGCGGACCGGCGGCACTCCTTGTCGCGGCAGCCGCCCTTGGACACGGCGCAACGGCCGGACAGCGCCTCGAGCGCCTGATGGCAGCGCTGGGCGACGCCTCGTACGCGCTCTATCTGGTGCACCCTTTCATCATCCGCCCCCTACGCCTTGCCGTCATCGCGGCCGGCTTTGCGGGCATCGGCGCAGCCTGGGGCTACGTGGCGCTGGTCCTCGTCGCGTCCGTGCTCGCCGCGCTCCTCGTCCATCGCCGATTCGAGCGGCCGATGATGCGCCGGCTGCGCCGATGGGCCGTGCGCGCCGCTCCGGCAACGATCAGCGGGGCGACCGGCCCTTCTGCTCGCTGAGCAGCTTGTCGACGAAGGCCTGAAGCCCGATGCGGCGCTCGCGCTTCAGCCGCTCGGCCGTGAGGATCGCGACGAGCTCGTTGAAGGCCCGGCCGAGGTCATCATTGATGAGGACATAATCGTAGAGCGGCCAGCGGGCGATCTCGTCGCGGGCGTTCTGCAATCGCTTGGCGATGACGTCCTCGGCATCCTCGGCGCGGCGATCCAGCCGCGCCTTCAGCTCTGCCATCGACGGCGGCAGGATGAAGCAGGTGACCACGTCCGCGCGCATCCTGTCGACGATCTGCTGCGTGCCCTGCCAGTCGATGTCGAAGACCATGTCCTGGCCGGCGGCCAGCGCCTCCTCCACCGGTCGACGCGGCGTACCATAGAAATTCCCGTGCACCTCCGCCCATTCGATCAGGTCGCCCCGGTCGCGCATGAAAAGGAATTGATCCTTCTCGATGAAATGGTAGTGCACGCCGTCGATCTCGGACGGGCGGCGCTGGCGCGTAGTGACAGAGATGGAGAGGCGCAGCCCGAGCTCCGCCTTCTCGATCATGTTGCGCGTGAGCGTCGTCTTGCCTGCTCCGGAGGGAGAGGACAGGATGAGGACGAGCCCGCGACGCTCAATCGCCGGGCCGGAAGAAGGCTTGCTCATTCGACGTTCTGGACCTGCTCGCGGAACTGCTCCACCACCGTCTTGAGGTCAAGACCGATGGCCGTCAAGGAGGCATCGCCGGCCTTGGCGCACAGCGTGTTCGCCTCGCGCGACAGCTCCTGGGCAAGGAAGTCGAGCCGCCGGCCGATGACGCCACCCTCGGCGAGCAGCGCGCGCACGCTCTCCACGTGACTCTTCAGGCGGTCGATCTCCTCCCGGATATCGGCCTTGGCCGCGATGAGCACCGCCTCCTGATGCAGCCGCGTCTCGTCGAGGCGCCGGTCACTGTCGATGAGGGCCGCCACCTGCGCGGCAAGGCGGGCCTTGATCGCCTCCGGCTGGCGCGCCGGGCACGTCTCGGCGGCGGCGGCGAGTTCCGCGATGCGGTCGATCTGGGCCGACAGGATGGCGGCGAGCGCCTCGCCTTCCGCGGTCCGCGTGCCGACGAGCGCTGCGAGCGCCCGGGTCAGGCCGGCCTCGACATCGGCCGCAAGGCGCGCCAAGAGCGCCTCGTCGTCGGCCTCGTCGATGATCTCGACGACGCCACGCACCGAGAGGAGCCCGTCGAGCGTCGCCGACGCGATACCTGGCGGCAGGGCGAGGCCTTTGACGGTGTCAATGAGCCCGTTCAGCATCGCCGTGTTGATGCGGGCGACCGGCGTCTGCTCGGCGCGGGCGAGCGTGAGATTGGCGTGACACGTGCCGCGGCCCAACATCTTGCCGATCAATTGCCGGGCCGTCTCACCCATCCCTTCGTGGCCGGGCGGCAGGCGCAGGCGCAGGTCGAGCCCACGGCCGTTGACGGTCTTGATCTCCCAGGCCCAGCGATAGGGGCCCGTGTCGCCCGCCTCGCGGGCGAAGCCGGTCATGCTGCGAAGGGTCATGTTGCCTCGTGCATTGAGAAAGCGGGCCGCCCCCACGGCCCGTGAACGCTGGCGCCCTCCCTTCGGCCGTGACGGCAAAGACGCGGGCCGACGGCACCTATTCCGTCAGTGTACTGACGTCCGGCACCACCTTGGGCGAGGTAAGATCGAAGGTCTTGTTTCGCAGCGGATCTTTCGGCGTCCCTTCCGAGGCGTCGTAGATCTTGGGCCCGCGGGAGCCTGCCGCGCCCTGCCGCTGCGGCTCGTCGACAGGTTTTGCGCCGTCGGCTCCATCGTCCTCGGGATCGACCCGATCCACCTCGGGGGCGGCACCGGCCGGCGCGCGCTCAGCCTCGATCCGGCGCCACTGCCGCACATTGCGGTTGTGCTGGTCGAGGGTTTCCGAAAAGGCGTGGCCACCGCTGCCGTCAGCGACGAAATAGAGATCGTTCGTATTGCTCGGCCGCGCCGCTGCCTGCAGCGCATCCCGGCCGGGGTTAGCGATCGGCCCCGGCGGGAGGCCGGGGATGACATAGGTGTTGTACGGCGTCGCCTGGTTGATCTCGCTACGCCGGATGCCGCGGCCGAGCGTGCCCTTGCCGCCGACGAGGCCGTAGACGATCGTCGGGTCGGACTGCAGCTTCATGCCCTTGCGCAAGCGATTGACGAACACGGCCGCGACCCGCGGCCGCTCCTCCGCCACCCCCGTCTCCTTCTCGACGATGGAGGCGAGCACGATGAGTTCCTCAGGGCTCTTCAGCGGCAAGTCCGGATCGCGGTTGGCCCAGATCTCCTGCACCATGCGCTTGTGGTCCGCCTTCATGCGGTCGATCAGGACCTGGCGCGGCGTGCCGCGCGCGACCTTGTAGGTCTCGGGCAGCAGCGTGCCTTCGGCCGGCACCTCGGCGATCTGTCCGGTGAGCAGGTCATTCTCCATCAACCGCGCGACGATCTGCTCGCTCGTCAGGCCCTCCGGCAGGGTGATGGGGTGCAGGAGCGTCCGGCCCGAGGCGATGAGGTCCATGACCTCGCGCAGGCTGGCCTCGCGCTTGAAGAGATACTCGCCTGCCTTGAGCTCATCGTTCTTGCCCGTGGCATAGAGGCCGAGCACGAAGAGCAGCGGATAATCGATGACGCCTTCGCGGCGCAGCGTCTCGGCAACCGTCTGCCCGCCGCCGCGCACGACCACCGCCTTATCCTCCGTGAGCGGCCCGGGCGCATCGAACTGCCGCTGGCCCAGATAGACGGCCGCGCCGAAGGCCAAGACCGCGATCATGATGAAGGTGAAGAAGGCGCTGAGCGCGGACAGCAGACCGCCACGACGGCGGCGGCGGGACTCACGCGGCGGTGGGGGTGGTGCTACCATTGGCTTGATCGCCTCGCTCGGACTGCGTGGGGCGACGCGCGGCGCCGCGTCCACATTGCGCGCCGGATCCTGCGCCGACGATGCGTGCTCGTTGTCGCCCATCGGAATCAGGCTGGCCCTCCCCGCGAAGAACTTGCCTTCGCCTCCAACACTAGGATCGATTATGGCGAAAGCACGCCGCCCGACACAACTCAGGCGTCCACCCTGCGAAAGGCAAGTGATGCGTTCGTCCCTCCGAAGCCGAAGGAATTCGACAGCACCACGTCGATCTCGCGCTGCCGCGCCTTGTGCGGCACGAGGTCGATCGGCGTGTCCACCGACGGGTTGTCGAGGTTCAGCGTCGGCGGTGCCACCTGGTCGCGGATCGCGAGGATGGAGAAGATCGCCTCAACCGCGCCGGCCGCGCCGAGCAGATGCCCTATGGCCGACTTCGTCGATGACATGCTGATGTTGGCCGCGGCGTTGCCGACGAGCCGCTCGACGGCGCGCAACTCGATCTCGTCGGCCATGGTCGAAGTACCATGGGCGTTGACGTAGTCGAGATCCGCAGCAGTGATCCCCGCCCGCTTGAGGGCGGCCTGCATGCAGCGGAACGCTCCGTCGCCATCCTCTGACGGAGCGGTGATGTGATAGGCATCGCCCGACATGCCATAGCCGACAACCTCGGCATAGATGCGCGCGCCACGGGCCCTGGCGTGCTCGTATTCCTCCAATACGACGATGCCCGCTCCCTCGCCCATGACGAAGCCGTCACGGTCGCGGTCATAGGGCCGCGAGCCCCGGGTCGGATCCTCGTTGAAGGCGGTACACAGCGCCCGGCAGGCCGCAAATCCGGCCAGCGACAGGCGGTTGATGGGCGATTCGGTACCACCGGCAACCATGACGTCGGCATCGCCGAGCGCAATGATGCGGGCCGCATCGCCGATGGCGTGCGCCCCTGTCGAGCAGGCGGTGACGACGGAATGGTTCGGGCCCTTGAGCCCATGCTCGATCGACACATAGCCCGAGGCGAGATTGATCAGCCGCCCGGGAATGAAGAAGGGAGAGATGCGACGGGGCCCGCGCTCGTCCAGCAGCAGGGAGGCGTCATGGATGCCACCAATGCCGCCAATGCCGGAGCCGATGAGCACGCCGCTGACGATCTGATCCTCGTAGGACGAGGGATGCCAGTCGGCGTCATCGAGCGCCTGCTTGGCCGCCGCCATCGCATAGACGATGAACGGGTCGACCTTGCGCTGCTCCTTCGGCTCCATCCAGGCGTCGGCGTCAAACTCGCCCTCGCCGGTGCCACGCGGAATGGAGCAGGCGATCTGGCAGGGCAGGTCCGACACCTCGAATGCCTCGACGCGCGACGCACCGCTCTCGCCGGCCAGCAGCCGACGCCAGGTCACGTCCACGCCGCTGCCGAGCGGCGTAACCATCCCGAGGCCGGTGACGACGACACGTCTCATGCAATCACTCTGTCAGCAAGCCACAAGGCCGGCGCGGCGCAGAGGCGCCGCACGCCGGTCGACAAGGCCTGTTCAGGCCGCGACGTTCTTCTCGAGGAACTTGATGGCGTCGCCGACGGTGACGATCGTCTCGGCGGCATCGTCCGGGATCTCGACGCTGAACTCTTCCTCGAACGCCATGACGAGCTCGACCGTGTCGAGGCTGTCGGCACCGAGATCGTCAATGAAATTGGCGCTGTCCGTCACCTTCTCGGCGTCGACGCCAAGGTGCTCGACGACGATCTTCTTCACGCGCTCGGCGATATCACTCATCGGTTTGTCCTCAGTTCCACTTGTCGAAGGCCCGGGAGCATCACTCTCACTCGCGGACCCGGGAAAACACAACTTCCAGCTTGAGGCCAAGGCGGAGCGGGCTCTCCTGCCCCCTCCCGCACCCGGCCAGCCAGCACGAAACCCATGGGTATCGGCGGGCACGGACAGGGTTAGAACGGCTTGTTAACACACTCGGATCGTGAAGGCGAGAGGCCTTGCCGGCCCGGTGAAACGATTCCGGATTCCGCTCTAACTCATTCAGAACATTGCCATTCCGCCGTTCACATGCAAGGTCTGTCCGGTGACGTAAGCGGCTTCGTCGGAGGCGAGATAGACGACCGCCGCGGCCACTTCCTCACCCGTTCCGAGCCGGCCGGCCGGCACGTTGCCGAGGATCGATTCCCGCTGCTTGTCGTTGAGCGCATCGGTCATCGGCGTCTCGATGAAGCCGGGGGCGACGCAATTGACGGTGATGCCGCGGCTCGCGACCTCGGCCGCGAGGGCCTTGGTCATGCCGACGAGGCCGGCCTTGGCGGCGGCGTAGTTGCCCTGGCCCGGATTGCCCGTGGCGCCGACGATGGAGCCGATGCCGACGATGCGGCCGAAGCGACGGCGCATCATGCCCTTCACCGCCGCGCGTGACAGGCGGAAGGCGGAGGTCAGGTTGACGGCGATGACCGCGTCCCACTCCTCGTCCTTCATGCGCATGAAGAGGTTGTCGCGCGTGATGCCGGCGTTGTTGACGAGGACGTCGAGCCCGCCGAGGGCCTGCTCGGCCGCCGGCACCAGCGCCTCCACTTCGGCCGTGTCGGCGAGGTTGGCGGGCACCACGTGCACCCGCTCGCCGAGCTCGCCGGCGAGCTTTTCCAAAGCCTCGCGGCGCGTGCCGGAGAGCGCCACCTCGGCACCGCGCGCGTGCAGCGCGCGCGCGATGGCGCCCCCGATCCCGCCCGTCGCGCCCGTGACGAGCGCCTTGCGACCCTTGAGTTCGAACATGCGACCCTCCGCTGTCAGAGCCCGCGCGACGCCTTGTAGGCGGCGACGTCCTCGGGCGTGCCCACGGCCTGGGCCGAGGCCCCGGCGGCGATGCGTTTGACAAGGCCCGTCAGCACCTTGCCGGAGCCGAGCTCATAGAATGAATCAACGCCCTCGCCCGCCATGAAGGCGACGCACTCGCGCCAGCGCACGGTGCCGGTGACCTGCCGCACGAGCCCTTCGCGGATCGCCTGCGGATCGGTCACGGCGCGCGCATGGACGTTGGCGACGAGCGGCGCCTTTGGCGCCGCGATCGCGACCGTCGACAGCGCCTCCGCCATCACGTCGGCCGCTGGCTGCATCAACGAACAATGGAACGGGGCGGACACCGGGAGCAGCATGGCGCGCTTGGCACCGCGCTGCGGGGCGAGCGCGACCGCCCGCTCGACCGCCGCCCTGTGGCCGGACACGACCACCTGCCCGCCGCCGTTGTCGTTGGCGGCCTCGCAGACCTCTCCCTCGGCCGCCTCGGCCGCGACCCTGGCTGCGTCCTCGAAATCCATGCCGAGGATGGCGGCCATGGCGCCCTCGCCAGCCGGTACAACCTTCTGCATGGCGTCGCCACGGATGCGCAGCAGTCGCGCCGTATCCGCCACGGAGAGGCTGCCCGCCGCGGCGAGGGCCGAATATTCGCCGAGCGAGTGGCCGGCGACGAAGGCGACGTCGCGCGCAAGGTCGAGGCCGGCCTCGCTCTCCAGCACGCGCACCACGGCGAGGCTTACGGCCATGAGGGCCGGCTGGGCGTTCGCCGTCAGCGTCAGCGTGTCCTGCGGCCCCTCCCACATCACCTGCGAAAGCTTCTGGCCGAGGGCCTCGTCGACCTCGTCGAAGACGGCTCGGGCCACCGGAAAGGCCTCGGCGAGGGCCTTGCCCATCCCGACGGCCTGGCTGCCCTGGCCCGGAAAGGTGAAAGCGACTGGCATGCGGCACTCCAAGAAAACGTCGGCGGGCAGTGCCATTGGTTCTGCCGCGCTGTCAAGCCGCGCCGGTTTCACCTTGTGGACCGGAGGGCTCCTCGTCCTCCCCTTCCACCGCCTCGACACCGTCGAGGAAGGCGCGCACGCTCGCCTCCAGCGCATCGGCCTGCTGCGACAGCCGCGAGGACCATTCGTTGACGGCGGCGGCAGCGGCGCTGGCGCGGACCACCTCGTGCTCGACGCTGCGCATGGACAGGGCGCCAGCGCGCGCCTCGGCCGCGACGGCCTGGGTCTTGGCCGCCATGCGGGCGACGATGCCGTGCTGCTCGCGCGCCGCTTCCGCAACGCCGGTCGCCACGCCCGACACTTCCGCCACCAGGCCGTCCATGGCGCCGACGGAGTGCTCCGCCGCTGCAGACGCCTCCTGGATCTCCTTGATCTTGGCCGCGATCTCGCTGGCAAACGCGGCCGTCTGGCCGGCGAGCCCCTTCACCTCCTGCGCCACGACCGCAAAGCCGCGGCCGGCATCCCCGGCCCGGGCCGCCTCGATGGCGGCATTGAGCGAAAGGAGGTTCACCTGGTCGGCGATGGCGTGGATGATGTCCGTCACCTCCTCGATGCGGGCCGCGCGCTCTGCCAGGCTGCGGATCGTCTCCACGGTGTGGCCAATGGCGACGACCGCCTGTTCGGCGACGGCATCGGATTGGGCCGCGCGGTTGGCGATGCCTTCCGTCGATGACGTGAGATGATCCACGCCGGCCGCGACCGAAGCCACGTTGTCCGACACGCCCGTGACGGCAACCTCGGCCTCTCTAGCCTTGTGCGACACGCCGGCCGACATGTTCATGAGGTCCGCAGCCATGCCGTCGAGCAGGCGCACGCCATCGCGCACGCTGGCCAGCGTGCGGGAGATGTCCGCCTCGAAACGGGTGACGAGGGCCTCCAGCCGCTCCGCACGCCGCTGCGTGACCATGGCATTCCTGTTCGCATCGGCGATGAGCGCGTCGCGCTGGCGGGCGTGGTCGCGGAACATGGCGACGGCCTGCGCCATCTCGCCGATCTCGTCGTGCCGGCCTTCGCCCATCACGGCCACGTCCCGCTCACCGGCGCGCAGCCGCCGCATGGCGACGATCATGCTCTGCAGAGGCCGCGACAAGCCGCGCGCCATGAGATAGGCGGCGGCGCCGGACAGGACGACGGTGATGACGAGGGCGAGGACCTGCACGTGCCGCAGCACCGAACTCGTCGCGCCCATGGCCTCCAGGGTCGCCGCTTCGTGCTGGGCGGCAAGGCCGACCATGCGCCGGGCCACCGCGATGCCGTCGCGCAGATGCTCCGTGAAGGCGGCCTCCGCGGAGCGCCGCGCCGCCGTGTCAGCGATGTGGCGGTCGAAGGCCGCGCGATAGACGCCGACATACGGCGTCACCTGCTCGGCCAGCCAGCGCTGATCCGCCGGTACGGCCGCCAGCTCCTGCTCGAGCGCCTGCAGGGCCTGCCGGTGCTGCCCCAGCGCCTGCTGGGTGCCGGCGATCATGTAGTCCTTCTCGTAGCGCCGTACCATCAGCAGGGCGTTCATGGCTCGCAGGCGCCACACGGTAGCCTCCTGCGGCGCACGCGGGACGAGCCGCCGCTCCACCTCGCCCGCCGCCTCGCGGAAGGTGCCGCGCAACCCCTCGTCGAGCGTGAAGCCGATGCGGTCCTGCGCCGCAACGAGGTCGGCGAACCGCTCGCGCATGCGGGCGAGCGCTCCCTCGATGGCGCCGACCTCGCCGCGCAGCACAGCCCCCGCGTCGAGAGCCGTCAGGCGCGCGAGAAGGCTCTCCGCCTGCCCGATGTGGCTCTCCACATGAGCGAGGCTCACCTCGCCCTGGCCGAGCAGGAGTTGCTCGACCGACAGATCGATCTCGCGCAGCTCGGACTGCATGACGAGTGCCGTCTGCTCGAGCTGCGAGGCGCGCGCGGCGCCCTCCTGGGCGCTCTCTATGGCGGCAAGGCCGAAGAGCGAGATGGCGGTGACGCCGAGCATGCCCAGAAAAGGCACCCCCGCCAGCAGCATGAGCCGCAGGCGCAGCGATACGCCTGATCGTCGCCACATGAGCTCCCTCACCTTCGCATGGTCGGCCATGTCCGGCTTTTGACGAGATTTCACGCACGGCTCTTAAAAATGTCGGAAAGTCGATCATTAATTTTGCAAATACTCGCTCCGTAGAGAGCCGCACGGTGGCAAGCGCACGTCGGGCTTGCATTGTTTGCCAATGATGCCATGCCTCGACGGCGCGAGTTGCCGGTGGTCCGATTCGCTTGCGCATGGCGCGATCTTGTGGCGCGATCTTGCGGCCCGATTTCGAGGAAGAACGTGACCGATACGGCCTCCACGCATGATGTCTTCAACCAGACGCCCCCCTTCACCGACGTCAACCTGGCCGCGCTCGACCAGGCGCTTCTCGACGCGCTGAAGAGCGCCGGCGTCGACGCCATCGGCAATGGGCTCCTGTCCTTCGGCGAAAGCTGCGGCACGGCCGAGCGGCTGGACCTCGGCCGCCTCGCCAACGAGAACCCGCCGCGCCTGCGCACCCACGACGCCCAAGGCCGGCGCATCGACACCATCGAGTTCCACCCGGCCTATCACGCGCTGATGGAGGCCGGTGTCGAGGCAGGCCTGCACGCCTCGACCTGGGACGCGGGCAGCAACGGCCGTGCCCATCAGTCGATGAACGGCTCCTCGCACATCGGCTCTGCTGCCGGCTCCCATGTCGCCCGCGCCGCGCGGCTCTTCATCACGGCGCAGGTGGAGAGCGGCCACGTCTGCCCTCTCACCATGACGCACGCGTCGCTCGCCGCGATCGGGGCCTCGCCGGAGCGGCTGCGCGACTGGCTGCCCATGGTCCGCTCGCGCCACTACGACCCGCGCTTCGTCCCCTTCTGGGAGAAGCGCGGCGTCACCGTCGGCATGGGCATGACGGAGAAGCAGGGCGGCACGGACGTCAGGGCCAACACCACTCGCGCGGTGCCTGCAAGCGGCGACGAGTACGAGATCACCGGGCACAAGTGGTTCATGTCGGCGCCGATGTGCGACGCCTTCCTGGTGCTGGCACAGGCGCCGGGCGGCCTCACCTGCTTTCTTCTGCCGCGCTTCCGGCCGGATGGCAATGTCAATGCGCTCCACCTGCAGCGGCTCAAGGACAAGCTCGGCAATCGCTCCAACGCCTCCTCGGAGGCGGAGTTCCACAAGGCCTTCGCCTGGCGCATCGGCGAGGAGGGCAAGGGTGTGCGCACCATCATCGAGATGGTGCAACTGACCCGGCTCGACTGCGTCGTCGCCTCGGCCGGCCTGATGCGCATGGGCCTCGCGCTCGCCATGCACCACGCCCGCCACCGCTCGGTCATGCAGCGCAAGCTCGTCGACCAGCCGGTGATGGCGGCCGTCCTCGCCGACCTTGCCCTCGAAAGCGAGGCGGCGACGGCGCTCGCCCTGCGCCTCGCCGCGAGCTTCGAGCATGCCGCCGAGAACCCGCGCGAGGCGGCCCGGGCGCGCATCCTGACGCCGGCGGCGAAATTCCTCGTGTGCAAGGCGGCGCCGGCCTTCCTCTACGAGACGATGGAATGCCTCGGCGGCAATGGCTATGTCGAGGAAAGCCCGATGCCCCGCCTCTACCGCGAGGCGCCGGTCAACGCCATCTGGGAGGGTTCCGGCAACGTCATGGCGCTCGACGTGCTGCGTGCCGCCGAGCGCGACGCCGAGGCGATGGCCTCCGTGCTCGTCACCCTTGGCGAGGATGTCGCTGACCTGCCGGGCGCCCGGCACGCACTGGCAGATGTCGAGGCGATGCTCGCCGGCAGCGAGCGGGAGCCGAACGCGCGCCGCATCGCCGAGACGCTGGCGCTCGTGGCCGCTGCGGGGGCGCTTGCGTGTTCCGCGCCGTCGCCGATTGCCGAGGCCTTCGCCCGCACACGCCTCGCCACGCCGCGACGCGGCTTCGGCGCCAACGACCTCGCCGACTCGGGCGGCCTACTGCTCGGCCGGGCGCTGCCGCTGCTGTGAGGCCGGGTGGCCTTCCGTCACGGCTCATGCGAGAACAGACCCGACGACCGATTGGACAAGAACCTTGGCCCGACGCCTGAAGCCCCCGAACGCCGCCCACCACCACAGCCCCGTCCGCGGCGATGCGCACATGCCGACGAAGGAGGCCATCGCCGCCTTCATCGCCGAATCGCCCGGCAAGGTCGGCAAGCGCGAGATCGCGCGCGCCTTCGGCATCGGCGGCGGCGAGCGCATCTGGCTGAAGCGCATGCTGCGCGAACTGGAGGACGAGGGCGTCATCGACCGGCGGCGCAAGGTGCTGCACAAGGCCGGGCGCCTGCCGCCCGTCGTGCTCGCCGACATCACCGGCCGCGACACCGACGGCGAGCTCGTTGCCGAGCCGGCGGAGTGGAGCACGGAGGAAGACGGCAAGGCGCCGCGCATCATCATTGCTCCGTCCCGTCGGCAGCGCGCCGGGGAGCCGGCGCCGGGCGTCGGCGACCGCGCGCTCATCCGCGTCGAGCCGGCCGGGGAAGAAGGCCCGCAGGTCTATACCGGGCGCATCATCAAGCTCATCGCCAGGATCAAGGCCCAGGTGCTCGGCGTCTATCGGGCCAACCGCGAGCGTGGTGGCGGCTATCTCGTGCCCGTCGACAAGAAGTCGCTCGGGCGGGAGATCATCATCCCAGCCGGCGCCGAGGGCGAGGCGGAGGACGGCGATCTCGTCAGCGTCTCCGTGGCGCGCGGCACGCGCCTCGGCCCGCCACAGGCCAAGGTGCGCGAGCGTCTCGGCTCCCTCAAGTCCGAGCGCGCCATCAGCCTCGTCGCCATCCACGCCCATGGCATCCCGCACGTGTTCCCACCGGCGGTGCTGCGCGAGGCGGAGGCGGCGAAGCCCGCGACGCTTGCGGGACGCGAGGACTGGCGCGCGCTGCCGCTCGTCACCATCGATCCCGCCGACGCCAAGGACCACGACGACGCCGTCCATGCCGAGCCGGACGAGGACCCGGACAATCCGGGCGGCCATGTCCTCCGCGTCGCCATCGCCGATGTCGCCGCCTATGTGACGCCGGGCTCGGCGCTCGACCGGGAGGCGCTGGAGCGCGGCAACTCGGTCTATTTCCCCGACCGGGTCGTGCCCATGCTGCCCGAGCGCATCTCGAACGACCTGTGCTCGCTGCGCCCGGGCGAGGATCGGCCGGCGCTCGCCGTGCGCATCGTCATCGACGCGAGCGGCCGCAAGAAGCGCCACAGCTTCCACCGCGTGCTCATGCGCTCGGCCGCCAAGCTCGCCTATCCGCAGGCGCAGAAGGCCATCGACGGCAGGCCGGACGAGGTGACCGACACACTCGTCGAGCCCGTTCTGAGACCGCTGTGGGCCGCCTATCACGCGCTCGCCCGCGCCCGCGACGCACGCGAGCCGCTGGCGCTCGACCTGCCGGAGCGCAAGCTCCTCCTCAAGGAGGATGGCACGGTCGACCACGTGCTCATTCCCGAGCGGCTCGACGCGCACCGGCTGATCGAGGAATTCATGATCCTCGCCAATGTCTGCGCCGCCGAGACCCTTGAGAAGAGCGACCTCCCCTTCACCTACCGCGTTCACGACGAGCCCTCGCTCGAGAAAATGCGCGTCCTCGGCGAGGTGCTTGCCTCCATCGGCCTCAAGCTGCCGAAGGGTGGCGCGCTGCACCCCTCCCTCTTCAACCGCATCCTCGCCTCGGTGGACAAGACGCCGCACCGGGCCTTCATCAACGAGATCGTGCTGCGCTCGCAGGCGCAGGCCGAATATTCGACGGACAATTACGGCCACTTCGGCCTGGCGCTGCGCCGCTACGCCCACTTCACCTCGCCCATCCGCCGCTATGCCGATCTCGTCGTGCACCGCTCCCTCATCCGCCACCTGAAGCTCGGCGATGGCGGCCTGCCCGCCTCGACGACGCGGGAGGAGATGGCGGAGGTCGCGGCGCGCATCTCGGCGGCGGAGCGGCGCGCCATGGCGGCCGAGCGCGAGACCATCGACCGGCTCATCGCCCACTACATGGCCGACCACGTCGGCGCGACCTTCGAGGGGCAGATTGCGGGCGTGACCGGCGCCGGGCTCTTCGTGAAGCTCGACCACACCGGCGCCGACGGATTCATCCCGGCAGCGACGCTGGGTGCCGACTATTTCCGCTTCGACGAGCGGCAGCACGCTCTCGTCGGCTCGCGCTCGGGCGAGGTCTTCCGCCTCGGCGACCGGGTGACGGTGCGCCTCGTCGAAGCCGCGCCCGTGGCCGGCGCCCTGCGCTTCGAGATGCTCAGCGACGGCAAGGCCGGCGCGCGACAGAGCGCCCAGTTGCGCGCGCGCAGCCGCAATGCCAAATCCTTCCGGCCCGGCAAGAGCGCCAAGGCGGCCGAGCGGACAGCCGCTCGCAAGGCGGCCCGGCAGAAAGGCGCGCGCAACAAGCGGGCGGAACAGGATACGACATGGCCCCGACGGGACGATTGATGAATGCCTTCGAGGAGCGGCGCGACTGGCAGGGCGCGATCAAGCGCGGCCTTGCCTGCCGCTGCCCGGCCTGCGGCCGCGGCCGCCTGTTCTCGGGCTTCCTCAAGGTCAGGCCGCAGTGCGAGGCCTGCGGCGAGGACCTGTCGCACCACCGGTCCGACGACCTGCCGCCCTATATCGTCATCACCATCGTCGGCCACGTCGTCGTGGGCGCCAACCTCGCCATCGAGAGCGCGGCCGAGTGGCCGCTGTGGACGCACATGGTGCTGTGGCCCCTGCTCGCTCTCGGCCTGTGCCTTGCGCTGCTGCAGCCGGTGAAGGGCGGGGTCGTCGGCTACCAGTGGGCGCTGCGCATGCACGGCTTCGGCGACAATGCCGATGAGGAAGCGCCGCTGCGCATGAGCGGCCATGAAGGATAACGCCGTGAGTGACCACGCCCGGCACCTGACGACGACCGAACTCCTGACGAACGCGCCGCGGGAGCGGCGCTGGGACAACCAGAGGCCGCGGGATGCGGCGACGCTCATCATCATCGACCGGCGCAGCCGCACACCGAAGGTGCTGATGGGTCGGCGACACCAGGGCCACAAGTTCATGCCCGGCAAGTTCGTCTTCCCGGGCGGTAGCATCGAGGCCGGTGACCGGACGATGCCGGTGGCCGGCATGCTCAACCCGGCGTCCGAGATGCGCCTCGTCTCCCGCGTCACGCGCCCCAGCCTCGTGCGCGCCCGGGCGCTTGCACTCGCCGCGGTGCGAGAGACCTTCGAGGAGACCGGGCTCATCATCGGCTCACGCGAGTACGGGCCACCGGAGAGCGCGCCGGAAGGGCCGTGGCGCGCCTTCCTGGAACACGGAATCTTTCCCGATCTGGAGGCGCTGCAGTTCGTCGCCCGCGCCATCACGCCGCCGCGCCGGCCCAAGCGCTTCGACACGCGCTTCTTCGCCGTGGACGCGACCGCCATCGCCGCCACCGTTCCGGACATCGTCGGGCCGCAGTCGGAACTGACGGAACTCGCCTGGGTGTCGCTACGCGATGCCAAGCGCCTCGACCTGCCCACGATCACGCACGTGATCATCGAGGAACTGGAGGCACGCATCGCCGGCGGCTTCGCGCCGGAGCTGCCCGTGCCGTTTTATTACGAACGCCGCGGACGCTTCGTGCGCGAGGAGCTGTGACGGCGTGACCGGCGAACCGCTCGACCTGCTGCGCCGCATCTGCCTTGCGCTGCCGGAGACCGAGGAGCGGCAGACCTGGGGTGATCCGACCTTTCGTATCCGCAACAAGATCTTCGCCATGGCGAAGAGCGGCGAAAGCCGTCTGTCCCTGTGGTGCAAGGCGCCGCCCGGCAGCCAGATGGTGCTCGTCGGCGCCGATTCCGCGCGCTTCTTCGTGCCGCCTTATGTCGGCCACAAGGGCTGGATCGGGGTGCGACTCGACGACGGAACCGACTGGGCGGAGGTCGAGGCCATCGTGCGCCGCAGCTACCGCATGACGGCGCCGAAACGGCTCGCGGCGGGAGTGTGAGGGATCAAGCGGCAGTCGGCAGTCGAAGGGGATGGCAGACCGCGGCAGCCGGAAGCAACCTCGTTTCCCGGACGCATGCAGCGAAGCGGAATGCGACCCGGGAACCAGCGCGAGAATCCGCCGCAGGCGCTGCTTGATAGGCCCCGGCTCAGCACCGCATCATTTCATGCTGCGGTGCGTCCGGGGCACGAGCGTGTGCCCAGGCCCTTCCGCCGCCCGCCGCGTCTTGCCGCCCCTTGCGCTCGCGGGCCCGCGGGTGTAGGTAGCGCGTTCGATCCGTAACATTTTGTCGCTTGAGAGGGAGCCCAGCATGGCTCGCGTTACCGTCGAGGATTGCATCGACAAGGTCGACAACCGCTTCGACCTCGTGCTCCTCGCTGGCCATCGTGCCCGCATGATCTCCGCCGGCGCTCCGCTGACAGTCGACCGCGACCGTGACAAGAACCCGGTGGTGGCCCTGCGCGAGATCGCGGACGAGACCGTCTCGCCGGAAGATCTGAAGGAAGACCTCATCCATTCGATGCAGCGCTATGTCGAGGTCGACGAGCCGGAGGCGGATGCCGTGCCGCTGATCGGCACGCCGTCGTCGAGTGGCGACGACAGCGACGTGCAGTTCGATCGCATGAGCGAGGAAGACCTGCTGCGCGGTCTCGAGGGTCTCGTGCCGCCAGCCGACAGCAACGACGACGACTGACCGGCACGCTGTGACAACAGCGGCTGGCTGGAAAGCCCGGCATCCAGCCGGGCTTTTTTCGTTGGCGGACGCATGCTGCGGCGCCGGAGGCGCGGCGCCAGCCCTTGCGCGGCCGGCCTATCTTCATGATATTTTTTGAAAAATCGAGAACTTATCCCGGTCACCGGCCCATGATGCGGCAGTACGAGCTCGTCGAGCGTGTGAAGCGTTATCATCCGGATGCGGACGAGGCCCTGCTCGACCGGGCCTATGTCTATGCCATGCGGGCGCACGGCCAGCAGAAGCGCGCTTCGGGCGATCTGTTCTTCTCCCATCCCCTCGAGGTTGCGGCCATCCTGACGGACCTGAGGCTCGACGATTCAACCATCGTCGCCGCCGTGCTGCACGACACGATCGAGGATACAGACGCCACGCGCGAAGAGATCGACCATATGTTCGGTCAGGAGATCGGCGCGCTGGTGGAGGGGCTCACCAAGATCAAGAAGCTCGACTTCGTGTCGAAGAAGGCCAAGCAGGGCGAGAACTTCCGCAAGCTCCTGCTGGCTATCGCCGCAGACGTGCGCGTGCTGCTCGTCAAGCTGGCTGACCGACTGCACAACATGCGTACCCTGCATTACGTCGCCCCCGAGAAGCGTCTGCGCGTCGCCGAGGAGACGCTGGAGATCTATGCGCCGCTCGCCGGGCGCATGGGCATCCAGGAGATGCGCGACGAACTGGAGGATCTCTCCTTCCGCTATCTGAAGCCGGAAGCCTACGAGACGATCACGCGCCGGCTCGAGGAAGTGGCCCAGCGCAACGGCCCGCTGATCGATACCATCGAGAGGGATCTGGCAACCCGGCTCGCCGAGCGGGGCATCGCGGCGAAAGTCACGGGCCGGCGCAAGCGGCCCTATTCCATCTGGCGCAAGATGGAGCGCAAGTCCGTTGCCTTCGAGCAACTCTCGGACATCTTCGGCTTCCGCGTCCTCGTCGACAGCATCGATGACTGCTACAGGGCGCTCGGCGTGGTGCACACCACCTGGCCGATGGTACCCGGACGCTACAAGGACTACATCTCGACGCCGAAGCAGAACGACTACCGCTCCATCCACACGACGGTGATCGGGCCGGGGCACCAGCGCGTCGAACTGCAGATCCGCACCGCAGAGATGCACGAGATCGCCGAATACGGCATCGCGGCCCACGCGCTCTACAAGGACGGGCGTACCGGCGCCGGCGGCACGCTGATGAACGAAAGCCGAGCCTATCAGTGGCTGCGGCGCACCGTCGATCTCCTGGCCGAAGGCGACAGCCCTGAGGAATTCCTCGAACATACCAAGCTCGAACTCTTCCACGATCAGGTCTTCTGCTTCACGCCCAAGGGGCGGCTCATCGCCCTGCCTCGCGGCGCAACGCCCATCGACTTCGCCTATGCCGTGCATACGGACGTCGGCAATACGGCGGTCGGCGCGAAGATCAACGGCCGAATCGCGCCGCTCCTGTCGGAATTGCAGAACGGCGACGAGGTCGAGATCGTCCGCGCGGAGGGACAGGTGCCGCCGGCCGCCTGGGAATCGCTCGTCGTCACCGGCAAGGCACGCGCCGCCATCCGCCGCGCCACACGCAGCGCCGTGCGGCGGCAATATGCGGGCCTCGGCCGCCAGATCCTGGAGCGAGCCTTCGAGCGCGCCGGCAAGGCCTTCTCCGACGACAAGCTGAAGGCGGCGTTGCCACGGCTCGCGCGGCAATCGATCGACGACGTGCTCGCGGCGGTCGGACGCGGCGAGATGTTCTCGGGCGATGTGGTGCAGGCCATCTACCCGGAATACCGCGAGGACAGGAGGCCCAGCAGCGATAGCACCAACGGCGTCGGCTGGTTCGACATCAAGGGCGGCGACAACCTGCGCTTCAAGGTTCCCGGCACCGGCGGGGAGGAAGGCCCGAGTTGCGCCATCCCCATCCGCGGCCTCAACGGCGACCTGCCGGTGCGCTTTGCGCCGGAGGGCGGTGCCGTGCCGGGCGACCGCATCGTCGGCATCCTGACGCCGGGCGAGGGTATCACGATCTATCCCATCCAGTCGCCCTCCCTCGCCGCCTTCGAGGATGCGCCCGACCGCTGGCTCGACGTGCGCTGGGCGGTGGAAGACGGCAACCGGCAGCGCTTTCCGGCCCGGATCGCGCTCAACTCCATCAACGAACCGGGCACGCTCGCCACCGTGGCACAGGTGATCGCCGAGCACGACGGCAATATCGACAATGTCATCATGCGCCGCAGGACACCGGATTTCACCGATCTGACAATCGACGTGTCCGTCTGGGACCTGAAACACCTCAACGCCATCATCAGCGAACTTCGCGCAAAGCGGGTGGTGAGCAAGGTAACTCGCGTCACGGGCTGAAAATTCTGCATGCGGTGTGGCACGCAGCGCATGACAAGCCCCCGCAACTCGTCTAGTACAGATAGACAAGTTCAAATCTGCGGCTGACGGCTGGCCGGTTCCTCAGGGGAGTGTGCCCGAAGTTACCGGAAATCGCAGTAGCGGCGCTCGGCAGGAGTGAACGAGGATCTCCATAAAGCCTGCCCGCGCCGGCGAGCCGGACGCGACAAGGCAGGGCATTGTTCGGTGCGGCGCCGGAAAAGAGCCGCCCTTTGTTGACCAACAAGCGCGGAATGTTAGAAATAACAGAATAATATTTACGATGCCCTTACGTTTAATCACTCTACCTTGCCCAGAAATGCTGGATAAGCCGAATGGGGTCGCAGAAACTCCAAAGGCGTCGATCCTTCCATCACGCGCCGCGGACGCACGAATCGAGACGTAGACAAGAAACGCCAGCGCCCCATCAGAAACCAAAAGACCCCCGAGTACAATCCATGAGCAGCAAGCAGCGTATCGCACTATTTATCGACGGCGCCAATCTTTACGCAACAACAAAGACACTTGGATTTGACATAGACTACAAACGGCTCTTGAAGGAATTTCAGGACCGGGGGCGTTTGGTTAGAGCTTTCTATTATACAGCAATGATCGAGGACCAGGAGTATTCCTCGATTCGGCCGCTGATCGACTGGCTGGATTACAACGGCTACCGTGTGGTGACAAAACCGACGAAGGAGTTCGTGGATTCCTCCGGTCGCCGCAAGGTCAAGGGCAACATGGACATCGAGCTCGCCATCGATGCGCTTGAGCTTGCGCCCTTTATCGACGAGATGGTGCTATTCTCCGGTGATGGCGACTTCCGCTCGCTCGTCGAGGCTATGCAGCGGCGCGGCGTGCGCGTGTCGGTGGTTTCCACCATCTCGACCCAGCCGCCGATGATCGCGGATGAGCTGCGCCGCCAGGCCGACGAGTTCATCGAGATCATGCAGCTCGAGCCGCGCATCGGCCGCGACCCGGCCGAGCGTATGCAGCGCATGCAGCACGGCGGCTTCGAGGACAGCCCGCGCGGTCGCGGCCTCGAGCGGCGCTATGGCATCCGCCAGACGCCGCCGCCGGAGAGGGATGACGGCAGCAGCGAGGGCTGATACCTCTCCCGGCATGATCGAGCCTTCGTCCGACTGCCCGCAATGCCCCCGGCTCGTCGCCTTCCGCGACGAATGGCGCGCGCGTGAGCCGCTCTGGCACAATGCCCCCGTTCCCTCGTTCGGCGACATGGGTGCGCGCCTCCTCGTCGTGGGCCTTGCACCCGGCCTGCGGGGGGCCAACCGCACCGGCCGACCGTTCACCGGCGATTATGCGGGCGATCTCCTCTACGAGACGCTGTCGGACTTCGGCTTCTCGTCCGGCGTCTTCGCTGCGCGGCCGGACGACGGCCTGCAGCTCAAGGGAGCGCTGCTGACGAACGCCGTGCGCTGCGTGCCGCCGGAGAACAAGCCGACCGCCCCCGAGATCAAGACCTGCCGCAGCTATCTGGCGGCCACCATCGCCTCGTTGCCGGAACTCAGGGCGATCTTGGCGCTCGGCCGCATCGCCCACGAGAGCACGGTGCGCGCGCTCGGCGCCTCGCCCGGCAAGGTGCCCTTCGCGCATCAGGCGGCCCACGACATCGGCCGCGTCCGCCTCTTCGACAGCTATCACTGCTCGCGCTACAACACGAACACCGGCCGCCTCACGCGCGACATGTTCCGTGCCGTCTTCACCGACATGAAGGCCTATCTCGACGCCCGGTGAGGCGCCTCACATGGACAGGCGGGCGTTGCCGGCGAGGATGTCCGCCGCGAGTTCCCGTGCCGGCCCCGTGAACTCCCGGCCGGCAGCGGCAAGGACGAACTCCACTTCCTCCAGCCCCGGCAGATGACGCCCGGCGCGCAGCTCCACGAGCCCGGCGGGCAGCATGCTGCGCGGCTGCACCAGGACGCCGAGACCGGCCACGGCCGCCGCGCGCAGGCCGCTCAGACTACCGGAGGTGCAGACGATCCGCCACGGCACATTGGCCCGTTCCAGGGCCTCGATAGCCACCGCGCGCGTGATGCTGGGCGGCGGGAAGGCGATGAGCGGCACCGGCCGGTCCGGCACCACCAGGGCCGGATTGGCCGCGGCCCAGACCAGCGCCTCGCGGCGCACGAGCGTGCCCTGCTCCTGGCCGATGCGCCGCTTGGCGAGCACGAGGTCGAGATCGCCCGCCTGCAGCATCTCGTTGAGAATGCCGCTGAGCGCCACCGTGATTTCGAGATCGACGGAAGGATTGCGCCGGGCAAAATCGCCGAGCACCTCGGCGAGGCGCGACAGGACGAAATCCTCCGAGGCGCCGAAGCGCAGCTTGCCGCGCAGTTCCGCCCCCTCGAAATAGCGCTCGACACGGCGGTTCATCTCCAGGATGTTGCGCGCGAAGCCCAGCATCGCCTCACCATCCGGCGTCAGCGTCACGGAATGGGTATCGCGCGCGACGAGCCGCCGGCCGACCGCCTCCTCCAGCCTGCGCACATGCTGGCTCACCGTGGACTGGCCGATGGCGAGAAGACGCCCGGCGCCGGTGAAGCTGCGCGCCTCGGCGACGGCAGCGAAGGTGCGCAGGAGCACGGGATCGTACATGGCTATCTCGTTTCGCGATGACTGATATCCACATCAACACAATTCCAAATAATCCAGCCGGAGGCTAGATGTGCCCCGAGGCTCTCAACCGAGGTGGCATCATGTTGCGGCTCCTGGCGGACAGGTTTCTTCTCGCGCTCCTTGGCATCGTCGCGCTGTCGAGCGTCCTGCCGGTGCGCGGGGCGCTGGTGGAGCCGTTTAGCATCGCCACCGACATTGCCATCGCGCTCGTCTTCTTCCTGCAGGGCGCCCGCCTGTCGCGGGCGACCGTTGTCGCTGGGTTCACGCACTGGCGGCTCCATCTCATGGTATTCGCGGCCACCTTCGTGCTCTTCCCGCTTCTCGGCCTGGCAGCCGGTCTCCTCGTGCCGACGCTGCTCAGCCCGGCGCTCTATGCGGGTATCCTTTTCCTGTGCGTCCTGCCGTCGACGATCCAGTCGTCGATCGCCTTCACCTCGATCGCGCACGGCAACGTCTCGGCGGCCGTCTGCTCGGCCTCCGCCTCCAACATCCTCGGCATGTTCCTGACGCCGCTGCTCGTCGGGCTGCTGTTCAGCGCGCGCGGCAGCGGGCCGTCGCTGGAGGCCGTCGGCAGCATCTTCGTCCAGCTGCTCCTGCCCTTCGTCGTCGGGCAGGTCCTGCAGCCCAGGATCGGCAAGTGGGTGATCGAGAACGGCCGCATCCTCGGCCTCGTCGACCGCGGCTCCATTCTGCTCGTCGTCTACATTGCCTTCAGCCACGCGGTGGTGGATGGGCTGTGGCACAAGCTCTCGGCGCTCGACCTTGCGGTCATGGTAGGGGTCGACGTGGTGCTCCTCGCCCTTGTGCTCGCCGTCACGACCGCGTCCGCGCGGCTCCTCGGCTTCAGCCGCGAGGACGAGATCACCATCGTCTTCTGCGGCTCCAAGAAGAGCCTCGCGAGCGGCGTGCCGATGGCGAAGGTCATCTTCGCCGGGCAGGACACGGGAACCATCCTGCTGCCGCTGATGCTCTTCCACCAGATCCAGCTGATGGCCTGCGCGGTGCTCGCGCGGCATTACGCCGACCGGCGGCTCAAGGAGATGGATGCGGAGGAGCCGCTGCCGGCACAGGCCTGACGGCGCGCCTCAGCCGTAGGCGATGAACTCGAGCAGCGAGCCGTCGGGGTCGCGGAAATAAACGCTGGTGCCGTGGCCGCGCGCGCCGAAGCGCTCCACCGGGCCGAGTTCGACAGGGACGTGATGGGCGGCGAGATGGGCAAGCGCCTCCTCGATCGTGCCGTCCCATTCGAAGCACAGGTCGCTGTTGCCCGGCATCACCGGCAGGCGCGCCCGCGGCTCGCCGAGCTGGCCGGGGCCGTGGCAATTGAGCTGCATGGCGCCGAAACGAAAGGCGAAGCCGTTGCGCACCGGCACCGCCTCGGCGCCGAGCACGTCGCAATAGAACTTGCGCGACGCCGACCAGTCGGACACGTGGATCACGCAATGGTCGAACGAGATATGCTTCGTCAAAGGCTCCTCCCCCGCCGCTGACCGGACCTCAGCCGCGCTCGCGCAGCACGCGCGCCTTCTCGCGCTCCCAGGTGCGCTGCTTCTCGGTCTCGCGCTTGTCGTGCAGCTTCTTGCCGCGGGCGAGGCCGAGCTCCACCTTGGCGCGGCCACGCTCGTTGAAATAGACGCGCAGCGGAATGACCGTGAAGCCCTCGCGTTGGGTGGCGCCGAGCAGCTTGTTGATCTGGCGTCGGTGCAGCAGCAGCCGGCGCGGGCGCCGCGTCTCGTGATTGAAACGGTTGGCCTGCAGATATTCCGGGATGTAGGCGTTGAACAGGAAGAACTCGTTGCCCGATGGCCCGGCATAGGCCTCGCCGATCGTAGCCTTGCCCTCGCGCAGCGACTTCACCTCCGTGCCCGTCAGCGCGATGCCGGCCTCGATGTTCTCGAGGATCTCGTAGTTGAACCGCGCCTTGCGGTTGTCCGCCACCACGCGCGGCCCGGGCGTCTTGCTGTTCTTCGCTGACACGTCACCCATCCCCGTTCGCCGCAGCGGCTCTCGCCGCCGCGGCGGACATGGTCATTTCTCAAGCGTTGATCAAGCCGGCGTGCACCATGGCGGCACGCATCTGGCGCCTCGTGGCTTCCGTCACCGGCACGAGCGGCAGTCGTGTCTCCTCGCTCATGCGGCCGAGGATGGACAGGCCATATTTCGCCGGCGACGGATTGGTCTCGACGAAGAGCGCCGTGTGCAACGGCATCAGCCGGTCCTGAATGGCGAGGGCCGTCTTGTAGTCGCCTCTGAGGCACGCCTCCTGGAATTCCGAGCACAGCTTCGGTGCGACATTCGCCGTCACCGAGATGCAGCCGTGGCCACCGTGCGCCATGAAGCCGAGCGCCGTCGCATCCTCTCCCGAGAGCTGGTTGAACTCCGGCCCCATCGCTTCGCGCTGCAGGCTGACGCGCGCCACATTGGCCGTCGCGTCCTTGACGCCGGTGATGTTCTTCAGCTCCGAGAGGCGCTTCATGGTGTCGACACTCATGTCGATCACCGAGCGGCCGGGAATGTTGTAGATGAGGATCGGGATGCCGACGGCATCGTTGATCGCCTTGAAGTGCTGATAGAGCCCTTCCTGGGTTGGCTTGTTGTAGTAGGGCGTGACGACGAGCAGTCCGTCGGCGCCGGCGTCCTCCGCGTGACGCGCGAGGTCGATGGCCTCGGCCGTGTTGTTAGAGCCCGCCCCGGCGACGACGGGCACCCTGCCCCCCGCCTCCGCGATGCACCACGCCACCACCTGCTTGTGCTCGTCGTGCGTCAGCGTCGGGCTCTCGCCCGTCGTGCCTACAGGCACGAGGCCGTGCGTACCGTTCTCGATCTGCCACGCGACATGCCCGCGGAAGGCCGCCTCATCCAGTTTCCCGTCCCTGAACGGCGTCACGAGCGCGGTCAGTGAACCGGTGAAGAGGCGATGCGTCGTCATTACTGTCGCTCCAAAACGCAGCTGCGTTCGTTGTCCTTGCGGGAATGGCGCATGGTCGGACGGCCATACGTCTGCCGCAGTCATACCGCTCATTGAGATGGAGGCAAAGGGGCGCCATTCCGTTTCAGCGTCCGAACAACGTTAGCATTTCCTCAACGGAGGGCTGGGACAATCCATACCTGCGTGATCGAGGCCGTCATCTTCGCGACGAGGGCGCGATGAAGCCGTTCACACGTTTTGTCGCCGCGAGCACGGCGCTCGGGCTCGTCGGCGCCGTCGTCCTCACTGCAGCCATGCAGCGGCCGAGCGGTGCGGCCGTGCTGCCGCCGCCGCGCCCGGAAAGCACGGCCACCTCCGTCTCCCTGCCTGCTCCCCCTGCCCGACCCGAGAACGAGGCGGCGCAAAGCCCCGCTCCTTCGCCGCTGCTGACGCTCGACGAGACCATCAAGCTCTATCGCGCCGGCCGCATCAGCGACGGCGATGCGCTGGCCCGCTCCCTCGAAACGCCAGCCGCGCGCTTGCTCGCCGAATGGGTGGCACTGCGCCACAATGCCAGCGCGGTGCCCTTCGAGCGGATCAACACCTTCCTCAACCGGCATCCCGGCTGGCCGGGCGAGGAGGGTCTGCAGAAGAGGGCGGAACAGGCCCTGCTCGAAGAGGCGAAGCCGGCCCGCATTGTGCGCGGCTTCTTCGCGACGCGCGAGCCCGTAAGCCCCGAAGGGCAGATCGCCCTTGCCGAGATGCTGGCCGCCGAGGGCCACGACAGCGACGCCGCCGAGATCGCCCGGCGGGTCTGGCGTCGCGAGGCGATGAGCGACGCCCTGGAGAAGCGGATCAATGCCCGCTTCGGCTCCGAATTGCTGCGCTCGGACCACGAGCGACGGCTCGAGCGCCTCTTGTTCGCCGAACGACTCGTCGAGGCCCTGCCCGAGGCCAAGGCGCTGGGCCCCGGTCACGAGGCACTGCTCAAGGCTTTCGGCGCCGCCATGAAGAACCCGGCGAGCGCCGGCAAGCTGCTCGACGCCGTGCCCGCCGCCCTGCGCAGCACGCCGGCCTATGTCTTCGCGCGGGCTCGCATGCTGCGCCGGCAGGACAAGCTTCACGAGGCGGCCAAGGCGCTTGAGGATGCCCCGCGCGTCGTCGCCGCGCTCGCCGACGGCGACAGCTGGGCGCTGGAGCGGCGCATTCTCGCCCGCGGCCTGCTCGATGCCGGGGATGCGCACGCTGCCTATGCGGTAGCGCGCATCAACGAGGCCGAGAGCGAGACGGCAAAGATCGAGAATGCCTTCTTCGCCGGCTTCATCGCCCTGCGCTTCCTCAACGAGCCGGAGCGCGCGGCGGCGCATTTCGCCGAGGCGGCGCCCGCCGCCACCCTGCCCATCTCCGTCTCCCGCGTCGCCTACTGGCGCGCCCGCGCCGCCGAGGCGGCCGGGCGAGGCGAGGAGGCGCGGCGCTTCTACCAGGAGGCGGCGCGGCACGGCACCGCCTATTACGGCCAGCTGGCGCGACACAGGCTCGGTGCGGCCGAAGTGCCGGCACGGGCGGAGGCCCTGCCCGACCCCGCCGCCCGGGCCCGCGCGGAGGCCGAGCCGCTCGTTGGCGCCCTGCGCCTCGCCTATCGCCTGGGCGACGCGAGCCTCAGCGTGCCGCTGCTGGCCCAGGCCGCGCGCACGGCGCGCGATGCGGAGGCCTTCGCCCTTCTTGCGGAGCTCGCCGCCGAGGCAAACGACACGCGCGGACGCCTCCTCGTCGGCAAGCGGGCGCTCCATGCGGGGCACCTCCTCCACGCCGAGGCCTTCCCGACCGACGGGGTGCCGCCGGTGGACGACGCCGGCGCCGTCGAGCGCGCCATGGTGCTCGCCATCGCCCGGCAGGAGAGCGCATTCGAGCCAGGCGCCATCTCGCCCGCCGGCGCGCGCGGCCTGATGCAGCTCATGCCGGCGACGGCGCGCGAGACGGCGAAGCGCGCCGGCCTCGCCTTCGACCTCAACCGGCTGACGGCGGACCCTGCCTACAACGCCACGCTCGGCACCGCCCATCTCGGCGAGCTCGTCGGCTACTGGCGCGGCTCGTACATCCTGACCTTCGCCGCCTACAACGCCGGGCCCGGCAACGTGCGCCGCTGGATCGCGGCCTATGGCGACCCGCGCAGCCCGGGCGTCGACCCGGTGGACTGGGTGGAGCGCATTCCCTTCAACGAGACGCGCAACTATGTGCAGCGCGTGATGGAAAACCTGCAGGTCTACCGCGAGCGCGTGGACGGCCGCACGGCCCTCCTGATCGACGAGGACTTGCGCCGCGGCGCCAACTAGACCAGCTTGCGGGTAGCCGACCAAGCGCCGGCCCGATCCCCGCCGATCTTCACGGACTGCCGCCTTGCACGCCGGAACCGACCCCTACGAGAGCCGTTTCGTGACCGCGCGCGACGGCCTGCGCCTGCACGTGCGCGACTATATACCGACTGCCCCCGCCCGGGCCCTGCCCGTGGTCTGCCTGCCGGGGCTCGCCCGGACGGCGGCGGATTTCCATGCGCTTGCGCTCGACCTGGTCGCCGACGAAAAGCGCCCGCGCCGGGTGCTCGCGGTGGACTATCGCGGGCGCGGCGCCTCCGAGCGCGACCGCAACTGGCGCAACTACGACGTGCGCGTGGAGCTCGACGATCTCATGCAGGCGCTCGCCGCCCTCGGCGTGGAGCGCGCGATCTTCATCGGTACCTCGCGCGGCGGCCTCATCACCATGGCCATGGCCGCCGCCCGCCCCGCCGCCATCGCCGCCGCCGTGCTCAACGACATCGGCCCGGTCATCGAGGCGCGCGGGCTCATGCGCATCCGCGGCTATATCGGCAAGCTGCCGAGCCCGCGCACCATCGAGGAGGCCGTCGACATCCTGCGGCGCCTGCAGGACGCGCAGTTCCCGGAGCTGACCGATGCGGAATGGCACGAGATGGCGGCGGCGACCTGGCGGCAGGACGCCGACGGACGCCTCCTGCCCGATTACGACCCGGCGCTCCTCAAGACGCTGGAGGCGCTCGACCTCGAATCGAAGCTGCCCGAGCTGTGGCCCCTGTTCGGCGGCCTCGCCGGGGTGCCGGTGCTGGCCTTGCGCGGCGCCAATTCGGACATCCTGTCCCCCGACACGCTGGCACGCATGCGCGCCGCGCACGAGCGTCTGGAGGCGGTCGAGATCCCGGCCCAGGGCCATGCACCGCTGACGAGCCACAAGGACGTCAGGCGGCCCATCCTCTCCTTCATCCGCCATCTCGGCTGAGGCTGCGGCGCGGCTCTCCAAAACCAAAAGCCCTCGCAGCGGCCTGCGAGGGCTTCGGATCAACCTGCCGATGACGATCAGAACTCGCGCTGCAGTCGCAGGCGCGCTTCCCAGATGTCTTCCGAGCGCTTGACGAAGACCGGCGCCGCTAGGTCGCGGTCGACGTCGAGCTTCTGGTAGATGACCTCGAGGCCGATGTCGAAGGCGGAGACGGGCGACCAGATCACGTTGCTGCCGACAGTCCAGACCTTGAAATCCTGCTGCAGGGTCGCCGCCGAATAGTCGAGCGACGTGTAGTTGCCGAACAACGCCTGGCGGATGGACGGCGTCCAGTAGTGCAGCAAGGCGGCCGTGGCGCCCCAGCCCCTGGTCTTCTTGATATCGCCGTTGACGATGACGCCCTCGCTGACGAGGCCGGAGACCGGGCCGATGTTGAAGTCGTCATAGACGCCGAGATAGGAGATGGCGCCGTCGGCATAGGCCGCCTGCAGCCACAGCGTGTCGCCGGGCGCGAGCATCGGCAGGTTGACCTGCACGCCGGCCTGGATGGCGTAGCCGTATTCGGTACCGACACGGCTGCCGAGGGGTCCCGAGCCGAAGCCGACGCCACCGAGGCCGGCGCCGATATCGACCGAGTTGAGCTGGTGCAGCGCACCCGCGAGCTGAGCCGAGCCCCAGTCCTGATCGAGGCGCAGGTTGGCGACAACGTCGGGCATGCGCTGGCCGGCCTGGGCATAGGTCACGCCGTTGAGCGTATGGGCGCTGCGGTCCTCCAGCGCGATGGTGGCCGAGAAACCATTGCCGAAGGTGGCGGTATAGGCGAGGAGGTTGACCGTCAGGTCGGAGCCAAGGCTGCCGAGGGCGCCGGCGCCGAAGTTGAGATCGTTGGCGTAGAAGTCGAAGAACGAGGTGGCACGACCAGCCGTGATGCCGGCCCACTGGATGTAGGCCTTGTCGAGGACGACATCCGTGCTGTCGCCGGCGGGACCGGGCTGTGCATTGTAGACGCCCGTGTCGGCGAAGACGTCGACCTGGACGAAGGCCCGGAGCGTCCCCCAATCGGTCGCCGTGCGCGCATCGACATTGAGGCGGCCAACGGCGCGGAAGCCGGTGGCGTCATTCTCGCGGCCATCACCCGGCGTGTTCCACAGCGGCTCGAGGTAGCGGTATTCGGCGCGGACGCGGCCGCCGATCTTGATGCAGGTGTCGGACCCCGGGATGTAGAAGAAGCCGGCCCCGTGCAGCGAGCAGACGCGCACGTATTCGACGGGCGCCGCCTTGGTCATCGGCAGGTCGGCGGCCTTGGCGCCGCCCGCAAGAGCAAGGCCTGCGACGCCGCCCAACAACAGCTGCGATACGACACGCATTCGTCCTCTCCATGATCCGAGCCGCCTGACCGATAACCGGCGCCCATGGATGACAGTCTGACGACGGCAGCGGGAAGCTCAAGTTAAAATGCAGAGATCGGCGACCAAAGACAAGGATTCAGGGACGTTGTTGCATGGCAACAACATCAAATAAATGCGGAATAAAGAAAATGAACACTAAGCGGGCAGACTGCATAAGGAATGGGATAAGACCTGCGCGCATCCTGTGCAGCCCGGGCGCACGCGCCACTTGCATCATGCGCTCCATCCGGAGCTGACGCTGCCGCCCGACAGGCCGATTCCCAGCCGGCGTGATCCCAAAAGAAAAACCCCGGCGCTGACGCGCCGGGGTCTCGATATCACCCTTGCGGGATGAGATCAGAAGTCGCGCTGGAAGCGGATACGAGCTTCCCAGACGTCCTCGGAGCCCGCCGTAGCGACGATGTCGCCAGCGCCATTCGTGAGGATCACGGTGCCGCGCGGGTCAACCTTCTGGTAGAGAACCTCGACGCCAATATCGAAGGCCTTGACCGGCGACCAGATCAGGTTCGTGCCGACGGTCCAGATCTTGAAATCGTTGAGGCCGTAGGTGGTGAACGCCTGACCGGAATAGTCAACCGACGTGAAGTTGCCGAACACGGCCTGGCGGATCGACGGCGTCCAGTAGTGCAGGAACGCACCGGTGACGCCCCAGCCCTTGGTCCGCTTGATGCCGCCGTTGATAACGGCACCATCGACAACCGGCGCGAAGCCCGTGACAGCGGCGAACGAGGGCGAACCCGTCAGACCAAGGCGCCCAAGCGCGCCGTCAGCATAAGCCGCCTGCAGCCACAGGGCATCACCGGCGGCGAGCATCGGCAGGTTGAACTTCAGACCAGCCTGAATGGCGTAGCCATACTCGGAGTCGATGCGGGTACCGAGAGCGTCAAGCGCCGTCGTGTTCAGCTGCTGAACGGCACCGGACAACTGGGCAGAACCCCACCCCTGATCGACGCGCAGGTTGGCGACGACACTCGGAGTACGCTGACCGGCGAGCGCGCCGCCGAAAAGCGGCTGCACAAGCGAGCTACGATCCTCAAGGGCGAGGGTCGCCGAGAAGCCGTTGCCGAAGGTCGCCGTGTAGGCGAGGGTGTTGACCGAGCCGTCGTCCGAGCCGAGCGAGCCCATATAGCCCGAGCCGAAGTTGACGGCCGAGGCATAGAAGTCGAAGAACGAGCTGATGCGACCAGCGGTGATGCCAGCCCACTGGATGTAGGCCTTGTCGAGCGTGACCGAGGTCACCTCAGCGGCCGGGCCAGCACCGTTACGACCAGTCGAGTTGTAGTTGCCGGTAAAGGCGTTCACGTCGACCTGGATGAACGCACGCAGCGTGCCCCACTCCGTCGCCGTACGGGCATCGACATTGATGCGGCCAAGAGCGCGCGTGCCGGTGGCATCCGAGTTACGGCCGTTGCCCGGCAGCGACCAAAGCGGCTCGAGGTAGCGATACTCAGCGCGGACACGACCACCGATCTTGATGCAGGTGTCCGAGCCCGGGATATAGAAGAAGCCGGCGCCGTGCACCGAGCAAACACGAACGTACTCGACAGGCGCAGCCTTCTTCATGGGAAGATCGGCAGCCTGAGCCCCGGCGGCAGCGGCGAGGCCGGCAACCGATCCGAGGAGAAGGCTCTTGGCGAGCTTCATAGTGACCTCCAAAGTTTCGAGACCCTTCGGGAGCGGTTCTTTTTCCTCAGCCGGCAACGCCGCTCCTTGGAAAGTCCCCTTGTCCCCCAACCTGTCGAGCCTGCCGTCATCCTCGGCATTGCGGCTGAGCATAGCGCCAGGCTCGAATCTGCGGCCGGGTCGCCCCCGAACGCAGAGCCAACATGTCCGACAGCCTCTTTTGGATCAACCTAAACCAAGCCCGGTTGTGGCGTTTTCGAGGCGCTGTTGCAGAAACGCCACTTTCTTTGACTCCGCCCTGCAAGTCGTTCTGTTTACACAATTTTAACGACTTGAGGAGCGCGGGGGCGGCGCCCCTTTGGGGGCGCTCGTGAGCCGGCGGAACGAGCCAGGGCCTGCCCGCAATGCCCGGCAACCTGCGCTCAGCGCGCTTTGGCGAGGAAGAGACCCGGGCCGGGGAATCACGCCTTCGGGCGAATCTCCCGAGCGGGCCGGAGGGGTGGATGCAAGCGCGCCAACCGGCGTTAAGCCCGAAAACGCGATGGAACAGGACCGCCAGGGGCACCGCGCGAGCACCTTGATACGGTGCCTTCGGCAAGTTCTTGTGCTGGTTCCCGGGTCGCATTCCGCTTCGCTGCATGCGCCCGGGAAACGAGGTTGAGGCGGACCGCATGCGGGCTCCCGGTTCGACGGCCCGTGGCTGGCGCCTTGCCGCCCTACCGCCTATTGCCTATTGCCTATTGCCCCACCGCCTATTGCCGACTGCCCGCCACCCTCACACCCAGCCGCCGTCGACCACGTAATGCTGGTTGGTGCAGGCGGAGGCCTCCTCGGAGGCGAAGAAGACGGCGACGCGGGCAACGTCGTCGGGCACCAGCTTGCGCTTCAGGCACTGGCGCTGCATGAGCTCGGCCTCCCCCGCAGGGGTCAGCCACTTCTCGATCTGCCGCTGCGTCATGATCCAGCCCGGCGCGATCGCGTTCACGCGGATGTTGTCCGGCCCGTAGTCGCGCGCGAGGGAGCGCGTGAGGCCGAGCACGGCGGACTTGGCCGCGGTATAGGCCGCCATGCCGCCCTGCCCGACCATCCAGGACACCGAGCCGAAGTTGATGATGACGCCGCCGCCGGCTGCCTTCATGTCCGGCAGCACAGCCTGGGCGGCGAAGAACTGATGCTTGAGATTCACGGCGATACGATCGTCCCAGTATTCCGGCGTGACCTCCTCCGTCGGATGGCGCTCATCGTGCGCCGCGTTGTTGACGAGCACGGCCACGGGACCGAGCGCGGCACGGATGCGCGCGACGGCCGCGCGCAGGGCGGCGATGTCGGTCAGGTCCGCCTCCTCGAAATGCACCTGCGCGCCCGAGCGCGCGAGTTCGGCGACAAGGGCGCGCGATTCGTCGCCCTTGATGTCGATGAAGCCGACCTTCGCCTTCTGCTGCGCGAAACGGCGCACGATCGCCTCGCCGATGCCTGAGCCGCCGCCGGTGACCAGCACCACCTTGCCGGCAAGATCCGGATAGATCGCCCCCATGACCATGTCTCCCTGAGCCGAGCGCCTGGAAGCGGCTGCGCGCCCCACGCGAGCCGCGGCCGCCACCTTTCGATGCCCGCACACTAGCGCCATGCGACGAATGTTCAACGATAATGACATGCGCACCTCAGAATTTTTAAGGTGCACCGCAAAAATGAGTTGCGCACGGTCATCCGATTGGGCATCGTCAGCCCCAGGGAGCCGCCATGAAGAGCGGCCTGCCGGATCATCCGTGGACCGGCCAAGACCAGGGGAGGAATGACATTTGGCGCTTCTCGAACTGAGGGGAGTGGGCAAGGAGTTTGGCGCCATCCGGGCGCTGGGCGACGTCGATCTTGCCATCGAGCCGGGCGAAGCCGTCGGCCTGATGGGGGACAACGGCGCGGGCAAGTCCACGCTCGTCAAGATCATCGCCGGCAATTTCGCGCCGACCAGCGGCAGCATCGCCTTCGACGGGCAGCCGGTTCATTTCACGCGGCCGGTGGATGCGCGCGACGTCGGCATCGAGGTCGTCTACCAGGACCTCGCGCTCGCCGACAACCTGACCGCCGCCGCCAACGTATTCCTGGGCCGCGAGCTCCGGCGCCGCGTGGGCCCCTTCAGCTTCCTCGATCACGGGGCGATGAACCGGCGGGCGGGCGAGCTCTTTGCGGAACTGAAGTCCGAGACGCGCGCCAACGACGTGGTGCGTGCCATGTCGGGCGGCCAGCGCCAGGCGGTGGCCATCGCCCGCACGCGCCTGTCGGACGCCAAGCTCGTGCTCATGGACGAGCCGACAGCCGCCATCTCCGTGCGCCAGGTGGCGGAGGTGCTGGACCTCATCCGCCGCCTCAAGGACCATGGCGTCGCCGTCATCCTCATCTCCCACCGCATGCCGGACGTCTTCAGCGTCTGCGACCGGGTGGTCGTGCTACGGCGCGGCCGCAAGGTGGCCGACAAGGCCATCGCCCAGTCCAGCCCCGAGGAAGTTACGGCCCTCATCACCGGCGCCAAGGAGGCCGCATGATGGCGAGCGAGACCTCATCTGCGTCCGCGGGCGCCATCAAGACGGGCGACTTTGCCAATGTCGGACGCGCGGCCTGGTGGCAGCGCGGTTTCTTCGCCAGCCAGACCGCCTATGTGGCGGCGGCGCTCTTGGCCATCGTCATCGTCATGGCCCTGATGAGCCCGGCTTTTCTCTCGGCTGGCAACGTTGCCAATGTCGCCAAGAACTTCTCCTTCATCGGCATCGTGACGCTCGGCATGACGCTCGTCATCGTCACCGGTGGCATCGACCTGTCGGTCGGCTCGGTCATGGCGCTGTCGGCCATCGCCTGCGCCATGGCGATGCAGGCCCTCGCGGGCACCGGCCTCGGCAGCGTGCCGTTCGCCACCATGACGCTCGCGATCGCGGCGGGGCTCGGCGTCGCCGTCCTCGTCGGGCTCACCAACGGGCTTCTCGTGGCGCGCGTCGGGCTGTCGCCCTTCGTGACCACGCTCGGCATGCTGTCGATCGCGCGCGGCCTCGCCTATGCGGTGACAGAGGGGCGAGGCCAGACGCCGGCGGGGCCGGACATCGATGCCTTCTACGCCTTTACCGACGGGACGATCCTCGGCGTGCCGATGGCGGTCGTCTATCTGCTCGGCCTCGCTGCGATGCTCGGCGTCGTGCTGCACCACACGGCCTTCGGCCGGCACGTCTTCGCGCTCGGCGGCAACGAGAAGGCAGCGGCGCTCACCGGCATCTCGGTCGAGCGGGTCAAGGTCTCGGTCTATGTGCTGTGCTCGCTCTCGGCCGGCTTCGCCGGCATCCTGATGACGGGCTGGCTCGGCTCTGCACCGGCCAATCTCGCAACGGGTTACGAGCTCACCATCATTGCGGCGGCTGTCATCGGCGGGGCGAACCTCGCCGGCGGCATGGGCGGGCCGGCGGGTGCCGTCATCGGCGCGCTGCTCATCGAGGTCATCCGCAACGGCCTGGTGCTCGCGGGCATCAATGCCTACTGGCAGATCGTGCTCGTCGGCATGATCATCATTCTCGCCGTGCTCGTGGACCGCCTGCGCAGCGGCCGCGCGGCCTGAGGATGCGCCCCGGCGAGCCGGGGCGAACACCCGTCATCCGGCGCGGGGCCTTGCCCCGCTCCCGATACTGCCCGATTGCCGGGCCAAGAAGCACAAGCTGAAGCGCGACAGACACGACAGGCCATGACCCTTCGCCAACGAGGGGCGCCCATCACCGAGGAGGAGGAAACCCATGCGAAAGATGCTTCTGGCGGCGGTGGCACTCGCCGCTCTCACCCTGCCTGCCACGGCGCAAACCTACCGCTTCGCCGTCGTTCCCAAGGCGATGAACAACCCGTTCTTCGACCTTGCCCGCGACGGCTGCGTCAAACGCGCCAAGGAGCTCGGCAACGTCGAGTGCATCTATAAGGGCCCGGTTGAACACGAGCCGGCGAGCCAGGCGCAGATCATCCAGGATCTCATCGCCCAGAAGGTCGACGGTCTCGCGATCTCGGTTTCGGACGTGGCCGCCGCCACACGCTCGATCAAGGCGGCGGTCGATGCGGGCATTCCCGTCATCACCTTCGATGCCGATGCGCCGGGCTCGGCGCGCACCGCCTATATCGGCACCAACAACAAGGACTTCGGCCGCGCGCTCGGCGAGATGCTGCTGCAGATGCGCCCCGAGGGCGGCAAGTTCGCCATGATTTCCGGCGGTCCGGCGGCCAAGAACCTCGCCGAGCGCGTCGAGGGCGTGCGCGAGGTGCTGAAGGGCTCGAAGTGGGAGGAGATCTCGGGTTCGCCCCTGTTCTGCAACGACGACATCGCGCTCGCCGTGCAGCAGATGCAGGACCTCAAGACGGCGAACCCCGATCTTGCGGCCATCGTGCCGGTTGGTGGCTGGCCAATGTTCGCGCCCGAGGGCTTCAGGAGCTTCGCCTCGAAGTACAAGAAGGACCTGGAGAGCGGCAAGTTCACGCTGGTGGTCGCCGACACGCTGAAGGTGCAGCTCGAGCTGCTCAAGGACGGCTTTGCCAACGGCCTCGTCGGCCAGCGCCCCTTCGAGATGGGCGAGAAATCCATGGATGCGCTGCTGGCACTCAAGAAGGGTGAGAAAGTCGAGGAGCTCATCTTTACGGGCCTCGACCGCGTGACGCCGGCCAATGTCGGGGAGATGCTGAAGTAACCAGCGGCCGGCCCCGCAACGTCTCCGGCGCTCGCCGCGCCGGAGACGCGCAGGAAGACAACGAACGAACCGGGGAGGTTCAAACCATGAAGCGCTTTTCGATGACGCGCGCTACCATGACGCGCTGCTTCGCCACTGCCGCACTGGCCGCGGGCGTATCGCTGCTGTCGGTTGCAGCGCATGCCCAGTCGGGCGCGCTCGAACGGGCGGTGGGCGGCTATTCCTTCGACGACGCGGCCAAGGAGGCGCCGGGGACGAAGGACTTCAACTCCAAGGACGGCAAGCTCACCTTTGCCATCGTCACCCACACGGCTGGCAACGGCTTCTTCGACCCGACCTATGTCGGCGCCAAGGTGGCGGCCAACGCCTTCGGCATCAACCTGCTGATGCTCGGCTCGGAAGCGCCGGTCGACGACATCCCGCGCGAGATCCAGATCCTCAACCAGATCATCAACGATCCGACCATCGACGGCGTCATCATGACGACGCCGCAGTCGGGCGCCTACGACGACATCGTCAAGAAGCTCATGGAGCGCGGCATCCCCGTCGCCACGACCAATTCGCACGACCCCAACCTCCTCAACCGCTCGCAGATTTCGCACACGGGGCAGGACGCCTCGGCGGCCGCCATCGGCGGCGAGGCCCTCGTCAAGTGCCTCGTCGACAAGGGGGTGAAGGGCGGCTCGATCATCTTTCCCTCCACCACGACGCTCGGCAACGTCGAGGTGAACAACCGCATCAAGTCGGCCTTCGAGGCCACGGTCAAAGCCCTCAACGCCGCCGGCAAGCTGAAGGACTTCAAGGTCGACGCCGGTCCCGAGAACATCGGCATCGACGTGGACGCCAACAATATCGTCGGCTCGGTGGTGACGCTCATCGAGAGCCGCAAGGACGTGGTGGGCGCCTTCGCCGCCAACGGTTTCGTGACGCCGGCCCTGGGCGATGCCATCAGCCAGTTGAAGCTCAACGACAAGGTCTGCGCCTTCGGTTTCGATCTCGGCCCCAAGCAGCAGGAACAGATCCGCACCGGCGCGCTCACCGGCTCGCTGGGCCAGCAGCCGTTCCTGCAGGGCTTCTGGCCCGTCGCGCAGCTGTACCTGCAGATCGACCGCGGGATCGCGGCGGCCAACCTCGACACGCGCGCCCAGCTCGTGACCAAGGAGACCGTCGACACGGTCGGCAAGCGTTTCGAGAACTGAACCGTCTGCCCGCCGGCGCCCCTGCGGCACCGGCGGGCCGGCCAAGGCGACGCGGCGCGAAGCCGCGCAACGGACGACACAAGGAACATCGGGATGGCAATTGCGGCGACAGCCGGTCGGCCGGAAACACCTCGTTCGCCCCAGCACCTTCCGATGCAGCTCGTCGGCGGCTGGGAAGCGGGCCTCCTTGCCTTCATGGCCCTGCTCTATCTCGTCGGGGTCCTTCTCAACCCGACCTTCTTCGGCTCGACGGACGCGATCTCGGCGGTCCTGCGGGATACGGCCCGCTACGGCGTGATGGCCGTCGGCATGACCTTCGTCATCGTCAACCGCGACCTCGACCTGTCCGTGGGCTCGACGCTCGGGCTCACCGCCGTCGCCTTCTCGATCTTCTTCTCGCCGACGCATTACGGCCTGGACGCGGTGCCCGCCGCCCTCCTCTGCCTCGGGCTCGGCCTCGCCATCGGCCTCGTCAACGGCGTGCTCGTCGCCATCCTGCGCGTGCCGCCGTTCATCGCCACGCTGACGATGCTCTTCATCGGCCGCGGCCTCGTGCTCGGCCTCACCGGCGGCAAGACCATCGGCTTCGACCTCAAGGCGCAGGGCTACTGGCTTTTCGCCATGGGCGAGACCAATGCGCTCGGCTTCAACAACCAGATCCTCATCTTTCTCGTTTTCGCCGTCGTTGGCGCCTTGGTCCTCGCCAAGACGCGCGTCGGCTATGAGACCTATGCGGTGGGCGGCAACGAACAGGCGGCGCAATATGCCGGCATCGCGACCAAGGCCGTGCGCATCCGCGGCTTCATGATCTCGTCCTTCTGCGCCGCGGTCGCCGGGCTGATGAACGTCACGCAGGACAAGGGCGTCACCTCGCAATACGGCCAGGGGGCGGAGCTCATCGTCATCGCCGCCGTCATCGTCGGCGGGGCCGCGATCGCCGGCGGGCGCGGACGTGTCATCGGCGCATGCCTCGGCGCGGCCCTCGTCGTGCTCATCGACAAGGTGTTGCGCGAGGGCATTCCCGTCACGCGCACCATCACGGTGGGCGGTGTCGAGATGGAGGTGCAGGCGCTGGCCCAGCTGCCGCCCGGCGCCGTGCCGGCGTTCCTTGGCCTGATCCTGCTCGCGGCCGTGCTGATCGAGCCCTGGGTGGTACGCGGCAATGTCTTCGGCCGCCTCAAGGCGTGGCTCACGGGCTCCGAGCCGCCGCCAAGCCTCGATCCCGGCGGCGCGGCCATCGTCGGCGTCAAGACCTTTGGCACGGCGAGCGACGCGCGCAGCGTCGGTGCCCGCGGGCTCAGGGCCTTCCTGCACCGGCGCGATGCGGCGGCCATCGTCCTCGTCATCGCGCTGTGGCTCGTCGGCATGTGGCTGCGGCCGGACTTCTGGGGCTCGCTCAACAATTCCTTCAACCTGCTGCTCGCCTTCTCCGAGGTGGCGCTCCTGTCGCTCGGCCTCACCTATGTCATCGCCAACGGCGACATCGACCTGTCAGTCGGCTCGGTGCTGGCCCTGTCGGGGGCCGTCGCGGCCTATGTGATGAAGGAAATGGGGGGCGATCCGCTGCTCGCCATCTCGCTCGCGCTCGCCGCCGGGGCCCTGTGCGGCGCCGTCAACGGCTGGCTGACGACGCGCTTCAATCTGCCCTCCTTCGTCGCCACGCTCGGCATGTTCTACATCGCCCGCGGACTTGCAGCCTGGATCGTCTCCGGCCGCCAGCTCTCGGGCTTCCCGGAGCGCTTCAACCTCATCGGCCGCAATCTCTACGAGGTGCTGTCCTATTTCGGCATGCCGCCGCAGACGGGGCTGTGGCTGGAGGTGACGCGCGCCGTGAGCGTGCAGACGCTGTTCCTCCTCCTCGTCGCGATTGTCGCCGGCATCGTCCTCGGGGCGACGCCCTTCGGCCAGAAGGTGTATGCGACAGGCGGCAACGAGCGAGCGGCGAGCTATGCGGGCATCGACACGAAGCGCGTGCGCTTCCTGTCGCTCGTCTTCTCGGGGCTGTGCGCCGCGGCGGCCGGCGTCATCTACGTCGCCTTCTACCGCAGCTTCAACCCGTCCGCCGGCCAGCTGCGCGAGCTCGACGCCATCGCCTCGGTGATCATCGGCGGTGGCTCCATCTTCGGCGGCTACGGCACTATCATCGGCTCGCTCGCGGGGGCTGCCGTCATCACGCTCATCCGCTCGCTGCTGTCGCTGCAGGTGATCCTCGCCAATGGCGCCTCATTCGTGCTGCCGCAGCACTGGATGAACGTGTTCATCGGTCTCATCCTGCTGATTGCCGTGATCGGGGACATCTGGTTCCGCCAGAACAACGTCTTCGGCGAGTGGCGCCGTCGCCGGCAGCTCGCGGCCGCCGAAAAGCTGAGACTGCATCAAGGGAGCAAAGGCGCATGACGACGCCGATCATCGAGATGCGCGGCATCATGAAGCGCTTCGGCGCGGTGCAGGCGCTCAACAACGTCAACTTCCGCCTCATGCCTGGCGAGATTCTGGGCCTCGTCGGCGACAATTCAGCCGGCAAGTCGACGCTGATGAAGGTGATGACCGGAGCCTACCAGCGCGATGCGGGTGAGGTGCTCGTCAATGGCGAGGAAACCCACTTCCGGAGTCCGCACGAGAGCCGCGACCGTGGCATCGAGATGATCTACCAGGACTTCGCCCTGTGCGGGAACATGGACGTCGGACAGAACATCTTCCTTGGCCGCTGGCCGAAGCGCTTCGGTCTCTTCGTTGACCGACCGAAGATGTATGAGGAGGCACGACAGGTGCTGGGCCGCCTCAAGGTGGACGTCAATTCGGTGTTCCAGAAGGTCGAGAGCCTGTCGGGCGGGCGCCAGCAGTCCGTCGCCATTGCCCGTGCCATCTCCTTCGAGCCCAAAGTCATCATCTTCGACGAGCCCACGGCCAACCTCTCCGTGATGGCGACGGAGCGGCTGCTGGAAACGATGGCGGAACTGAAGCGCCAGGGCGTGGCGCAGGTCATCATCTCGCACCGGCTCACCGACATCTTCGAGGTCGGTGATCGCATCATGGTGCTGAAGCGCGGCGAGAACGTCGGCGATCGCTACATCGCCCACACGAGCGAGAAGGAGGTGCTGGAACTCATCGTCTCGGGCACACCCGACACCGCGCTGACCGCTGACGAGGCTCTTCGGCAGGCTGCTTGATGTCGTCTGACGACCGTATAAAGGGCGAGAGGCCCGGCCCTGCGGCCGGGCTTCATCGTCTGTCTATCCCCGCTCGGCCACGACCTCGCCCGCCGAGATCGCCGAGAACAGAGGCATGACCTGCCAGGCGGCAGAAATGCCTACGACGGTGTAGACAATCCGTGACAGAACGGATGCCTCGCCGAACAGGACTGCCACCATATCCAGCCCGAAAAGCCCGATGAGGCCCCAGTTCAACCCGCCGACGATGATGAGGGCGAGCGTCGTCAAATTGATGATCTTCATTGCCTCCTCCATCGATGCTCGCACGCCCGGCCCAAGGCACTCCACGTCAGCGCGGGCGCAACGATTCTCTCGAAGTTCATGATTCCGGCGGGAGGATAACCTTGTCGATGACGTGGATCGTGCCATTCGAGGCGGCGATGTCTGTTGCCGTGACCGCAGCATCGTTGATCATGACCTTTCCGGATTTCTGAGTGATGCTGATCATCTTGCCATTCACGGTTGTGGCCTTGTCGAGTTTCACGACGTCGGCAGAGGCGACATTGCCGGGCACGACGTGATAGGTCAGCACCGCGATCAGCTTCTCCTTGTTCTCCGGCTTTAGGAGACTTTCGACCGTTCCCGGCGGCAGCTGTCCGAAGGCATCATCGGTGGGAGCGAAGACCGTGAACGGCCCCGCTCCCTTGAGCGTCTCGACCAGCCCGGCCGCCTTGATCGCCGTTGCCAGCGTGCTGAACTGACCGGACGCCATCGCCGTTTCGACGATGTCCTTGTCTTCTGCTGCCCGAGCCGGAGAGCCGGCGAGCACCATGCCGATGGTCACAGCTGCGACTGCCGTCTTGCAGGCGAGCTTGAAGGTCATCACTGCTACTCCCTTTTCTTGAATTGTCCGACGCTATCCGCGACCAAATTCACTTTATGGGAAAACTGATTTTCGTCATTGTAAATTTATCGTGATGTGAAATTGATTTTTCATACAGTGATAATATCATCGCGTGCTGCGGATTGAGAAGAAACATCGAGGTGGACATGCTGTCCGAAACGTTGACGGTCGAGCTTCAGCGCTATCAGATCGGCCCGCGCATCCGCACCTTGCGCCTGAAGAAGAAACTGGGCCTTGCCCAGCTCGGGTCCCATACCGGGCTCTCCACCGCGATGCTTTCGAAGATCGAGCGCGGCCAGCTCTTCCCCACCCTGCCAACCCTGCTGCGCATCGCAATGGTATTCGGCGTCGGCCTCGACCACTTCTTCAGCCGCGAAACGCCCCGGCCGCTGGTGGCTGTGGTGCGCGCAAGCGAACGCCTGCGCCTGCCGTCACCACCGGGTGACGAGCCTCCGGCCTACTTGTTCGAAAGCCTCGACTATCCGGCAACCGACCGCAGGATGGAATCGTTCTACGCGGAATTCCCGCTCGACGCGCAGCCATCGGCGCCGCACCAGCACGGCTCAGCTGAATTCGTCTATATCCTCGAAGGCGAACTCGAACTCTCCGTGGCCGGCGAAACGATGCCTCTTTCGGCGGGCGATGCCGTCTACTTCGACTCGAGCGCGCCGCACAGCTACTGCCGGCGGGGCCGTGCCGTCTGCAGGGCCCTGGTGGTGACTGCGGCGTGAGGGGACGCCAATGCCGCCAATCGCCCTGATCAGGGTATGTTGTCCCGCAGGAAGATGTCGATACGGATGCGCTCCTGCTCGGGCAGGATGGGCTCGCCTGTACAGTGGGCGAGGAGCAAGCGCGCGGCCGAGCGCGCCTCGTGGCCCGCATCCTGGTTGATGACCGCGTCCATGATGCCGCGCACGAGAAAGCGCTTGGTGTAGGCGGTCAGGTCGTGGCCGATGAAGACGATATCCCGCTCCCGGCCGGCTGCCTCGAGGGCGGCAGCGATGCCGCGGTTGCCGGCGCCGACATTATAGATGCCGACGAGATCAGGATGGGCGGCGAGGATGTCCTCGGTCACCTTGCGCGTCAGTTCGGAATCGTCGCGCCCCTCGCGCAGCGGCAGGGTCCTCAGGTTGGGGAACTCTCCGTTCACCACCTGCATGAAGCCGAACTGCCGCTCGGCGTGGTCGCGCAGGGCGAGCGACCCGGCGATGAGCGCGACAGATCCCTCGCGCCCCCCTGAGAAGCGCCCCATTAACGTGCCGGCCGTGCGACCGGCGGCCGTGTTGTCGATACCGACATAGCGCAGCCTGCGCGAGGTCGGCGCGTCTGACACCAACGTCACCACCGCCGAGCCGCGGGCGACGAGATCGTCGATGGCGGCCCGGACGCGCGGATGATCGAGCGCGATGACCGCAACGCCGTGATAGCGCCCCTCCAGACGCTCGAGCGCGGTGGCTAGAACATCGGGATCGAAGACATCGACATGCAGCATGTCGACAAAGGCCCGCTGGGTGACGAGCCACTCGGCGGCCACTCCCACCTGTTCCTCGAGATTGCTCATGAAGGTGTTGGTGCCCGTCGGCAGGATGAAACAGAAACGGAAGGTCTCCTTGCGCGCCAGACGCGCAGCGACGGGATCGGGCCGGTAGCCGAGCTTGGCGATGGCCGCCTGCACCTTGGCGGCGGTCTTCTCGCGCACGCCGGGGCGCCGGTTGAGCACGCGGTCCACCGTCGCGAGCGACACGCCCGCCTCCCGCGCGACATCCTCCAGCGTTATCCGTTCGGCGATCATGCTCATGATAGAGGCATGTTGCCCTCATTTTCTGAGGTGCGCAACGCAAGATCACCCCCGGCAAGACAGAAAACGCCCGGCCAGCCTAGCCTCGGAGCAGATGCTCCATCTCCGCCCGGCGGGGGGCGCCGCGGCCACCGCCGAAGCGCGTGCACTTGATGGCAGCGGTCGCATTTGCAAAGCGTACGGCGGGGCGGGGCGCCATGCCCTCCGCCAGGGCAAGGGCGAGCGCGCCATGCCAGACATCGCCGGCCCCCAGGGTATCAATCACATCCACCGCAAAAGCCGGTTCGTGCGCGACCTTGCCGTCCTCGATGAAGAAGACGCCGCCTTCTCCCGTCGTCACGGCAAGCCAGCTGTCACGGAGGCGCGAGGCGAGGCTGCGGAGCCCTTCCCGCGGATCCTCCAGCCCCGTCCGTTCCCGCAACGCCTGTGCGCTGAAGGCGATGTGACTCGCGGCATCGAGGACTCCCGGGTGATCCGGGGCCCGGTCGACGTCGAATACCGCCGGCACGCCGGCCGCGCGGGCTAGCATGAAGATCCGCGCCGCCCCCTCCTGCCAGCGCGTGTCGCCGAGCACGGCGCCGGTTCCCTGCGGCAGCGCCGCGGGAAGGCTCTCCACGGCGGCGGGGTAGCGCGGATCGGAATAGCTGATCACGGTGCGCTCGCCGGCCGCATCGACGAGGATCGCCGACACTGGCGAACGCAGCCCGCCGAGGCGCACGACACCGCTGCAGTCGACGCCCTCGTCCGTGAGCGAGCCCACGATGTCGTCACCGACGCGATCGTCCCCAAGGCGCGCGATGAGTCTGGCCCGGCCGCCGAGGCGCGCGATGGCTACGGCCGCATTGCCGGCGCAGCCGCCCGTCGTCACGGCAACATCCCGGGCGCGATATTTCTCTGCCCGTGTCGGCAGCGCGTCTAGTTTGTAGACATAATCGAGGGTGGCGATGCCGATACACAGGACTGTTTGCATTCAGGGCTCGATATGCGGCCGCACGCGTGCGAGTCTTGACAAGCGGCGATGCCAGCATGACGGACGCACGTCAAGATGCCTTGCGCGGATCGCGCGCCATTCTAGCCCCTCGGATATATGGGTGGTTTTTTACATCAACGGGATGCATTAATTTGGATAAGTAGAATTTTATTTTATTTTTCGGCATATGAAGAAGCGAACAGGCTCGCTATGAACGATTGCCCTTCCTTTTCCGATGGCTTGCCTCTTGATCGAACAGCTTCCGTACCCGTCTGGCGACAGATCCTGAGCGACATCGAGTTCGAGATTCGCGGCGGACTCGTGGCGTCGGGTCAGAAGCTTCCATCCGAGCTGGAACTGTCGCGGCGCTACGGGGTCAATCGCCACACGGTCCGCATGGCGCTACTCAAGCTGGCGGACAAGGGCCTCGTCGTCTCGCGGCAGGGGGCCGGCGTCTTCGTCACGGACGAGCAGCCGGAATACCGCATCGCCCGCCAACCCAGCACGAGCGAACTCGAGCAGGCCATGAATGATGCGGCCACCGGCGAACTCATCGCCTCCTACCGCCGCCCCACGTCGCACTATCTCGCCGGCCTGCTGCAGATCGACAGGGGCGGCGAGTTGCTGGTGCTGGAGACGCTGCGCCAGGCCGGCTCGCGCCTGTTGTCCTACGGCTATCACTATTTCGACGCCGCCCGTTTTGCCGGCATCGACACCGCCTTCGCCCGACTGCGCAGCCTGTCGGCCACCCTTGCGGAGTTCGACTGCCGCAGACTCCTGCGCCGCGCCACCTGGATCGACACGCGCATGCCCCGCAAGGTCGAGGCGGCGGCGCTCGGCATCGATCTCGACGAGCCGGTGATCGTCCTGAGCTATGTGGACACGGACGGGGAAGGCCGCCCGGTCCTGTTCGGCAACACAGTGCTGCGCGGCGGCACCGTGCGCGTGCGTGTGGAAACGACCTGAGCCTCGCGCCAGATAGACGTGGGCGACGCGCCCTCGCCCGCGCGTCAGATCGGCGACGAGATGCAGGGCGGACACGACTTCGAGCACCGGCAGTTCCGCCACCGGCGCCAGCGCATGCGGGTTGAGCGACAGGGCCGCGAGCCCCGTCCACGGCCCTTCGACGACGACGTCCTCGAGGAAATATACGACGAGTTCGCAGATGCGCGGCGTGCCATCGACATGCGGGATGATCTTGAGCGGGAAGTTCGGCTGCATCAGCGCGGCCCGCACGGCATCGAGACCGGCGCTGCGATGCTTGTAGCCTATCGTTCCGGTCGCCACGCACACGCGGATCTTGTCGGGGCAGATCTTGCCGGGCGAGATCTTGCAACGACCTTTCACTGACGGCAAAACTTTGCCGCAACGCAGCAAAAAGCCGCGGGCGCAGCCGCCCGCGGCTTTTTCATCATGGACGCCCGAAGATCGCCGAGGCTTGCGCCGCCGGTCAGTCGGCGTAGGAAATCATCGAGGCTTCGCGGCCCTTGGCGCCGGCGACAACGCTCATGTTGACCCGCTGGCCCTCGGCGAGATCGGCGATGCCGCCGCGCTGCAGTGTCGAAGCGTGGACGAACACGTCACGGCCACCGTCGTCGGGCTGAACGAAGCCGAAGCCCTTGTCACGGTTGTACCACTTGACCGTGCCCGCCATCTCCTCGGCCGGCCCTTCCGGAATCCGTGGGGCGAAGCCACCACCACCGGCACGCGGGCCACGCGGGGCGCGCGGCTGCGGCGGCAGGTCCTCAAGCTCGAGCACCTCGGCGACCTGGTTGCCCTTCGGCCCCTCGCGCAGGCGCACGACGATGCGTGCTCCCGGCTCGGCCCCGCTGAAGCCGGCAGCTTCGAGCGAGCGCATGGAGAGGAAGGCATCGCCCGACCCGTCCTCGCAGGCGACGAAGCCGAAGCCCTTCTCGGGATTGAACCACTTCACCGTCGCGTCCGTCGGCGGGCCGGCCGGCGCCGCAAAAGCATCGCGCGACGGACGACCGCCGAAGCCACCTTCGCGGCCCCCGAAACCGCCGTCACGACCTCCGAAGCCGCCATCACGGCCGCCGAAGCCTCCGTCGCGACCGCCGAAGCCACCGTCGCGCCCCCCGAAACCGCCGTCACGGGAGTCAAAGCTGTCGCGACGGCCACCACCCCTGCGGCGGGCGTCACGGTTATCATCGTATCGGTTCATACAGGATATCCAACTGGGAGAGTTTTCATCATACCCGAAAACACATGGCCACGCCATGCGGCAGGCCGAGCGGTCTCGTCCGTAAGCGTGCTTGCGGCGACAGTCTAATCATAGCCTCGATTCCGGCTTTGCGCGACTGCCTTTTCGCGGGGACCGCCTCTATTCGAAAACGACGAGCAGATCCTTGGCTTCGACAGGTGTGGCGGGCGCCACCACGACCTCGGCGACGCGCCCGTCGCGGCCGGCGTGGATAGCGGTCTCCATCTTCATGGCCTCGATGGTGAGAAGGATGTCGCCGGCCCGGACCTCCTGCCCCGCCTTGACGGCCACCGTGGCGACGGCGCCGGGCATGGGAGCGGCGACATGCTTCTCGTTCGCCTCGTCGGCCTTGCGGCGCACCGGCCGGCTCGCCGCGGCGGCGCGGTTCGGGACTTTGATCATGCGTGGCTGGCCGTTGAGCTCGAAGAAAACCCGTACCTGCCCCTCCTCGTCCGTATCGCCCACGGCCTGCAGGCGGATGACGAGGGTCTTGCCCTTCTCGATGGTGACGGCGATGTCGTCGCCCACCTGCATGCCATAGAAGAAGACCGGCGTCGGCAGGGACGATACGGGTCCATACTTGCGGCTCGCTCCGCAGAACTCGGCGAAGACCTTCGGATACATCAGGAAGGAGGCCAGCTCCCGCTCGCTGACCGCGCGGCCGCAACGCTTCTCGGCTTCCGCGCGCGCCGCGGCGAGATCGGCCGGCGGCAGCAAGGATCCCGGCCGGGCGGTGGACGGCGCCTCGCCCTTCAGCACCTTCCGCTGCAGGGCCTCGGGCCAGCCGCCCGGCGGCTGGCCGAGGTCGCCGCGCAGCATCTCGACGACCGAGCCCGGGAAGGCGATGTCGCGCTTCTCGTCGAGCACGTCCGCCGGCGTGAGCCCCTGCGCCACCATCATCAGCGCCATGTCGCCGACGACCTTGGACGAGGGCGTGACCTTGACGATGTCGCCGAAGAGGTCGTTGGCCGCCCGGTAGGCCTTGGCCACCTCGTGCCAGCGCGTCTCGAGGCCGAGCGAACGCGCCTGCTCCTTGAGATTGGTGAACTGGCCGCCCGGCATCTCGTGGAGATAGACCTCGGAGGCGCCGGACTTCAGGTCGCTCTCGAAAGCCGCGTATTGGGTGCGCACAGCCTCCCAGTAGAAGCTGAGCTGGCGGATGGCCTCCGGGTCGAGCCCGGTGTCCTCGTCCGTGTGGCGCAGGGCCTCGACGAGCGAGCCGAGGCAGGGCTGGGACGTCGCACCGGACATGGCGTCCATCGCCGCATCGAAGGCATCGACCCCGGCAGCGACCGCCGCCAGCACGCTCGCTGCCGCGATGCCAGAGGTGTCGTGCGTGTGAAGGTGGATCGGCAGGCCGACCTCCTCGCGCAGCGCCTTGACCAGCACCCTGGCCGCCGCGGGCTTCAGCAGCCCCGCCATGTCCTTGATGCCGAGGATGTGGCAGCCGGCCTTCTCAAGGTCCTTCGCGAGGCCAACGTAATAGCTGAGGGAGTACTTGGCGCGGGTAGGGTCGAGGATGTCGCCGGTGTAGCAGATGGCCCCTTCCGCCAGCTTGCCCGCCTCGCCGACGGCGTCGATGGCGACCCGCATGTTCTCGACCCAGTTGAGGCAGTCGAACACGCGGAAGAGGTCCATGCCCGCCTCCGCCGCCTGGCGGACGAAATGGCGCACGACATTGTCGGGATAATTGGTGTAGCCGACGCCGTTCGCCCCGCGCAGCAGCATCTGCAGGAGCACGTTCGGCACCTTCTCGCGCAGCAGTGCGAGACGCTCCCACGGGTCCTCGGTGAGGAAGCGCATGGCGACGTCGAAGGTGGCGCCGCCCCAGCATTCGAGCGAGAAGAGCTGCGGCAGGCCATTGGCATAGGCCTCCGCCGCGCCGGCGATGTCGAAGGTGCGCATGCGCGTGGCAAGGAGCGACTGGTGCGCGTCGCGCATCGTGGTATCCGTGACGAGCGCCCGGCGCTCGGCGCGCATCCACTCGGCAAAGCCTTTCGGTCCCAGGCGGTCGAGCACCCGGCGCGTGCCTTCCACGCCGGACGGCGCCGGAAAGACGGGCGCCTGCGGCGGACGGGCCTCGGCCGGCGGGCGGGCGCGGCCCTTCACCTCCGGATGGCCGTTCACGGTCACGTCGGCGATATAGGTGAGCAGCTTGGTCGCTCGGTCGCGCCGCCGCGGCGCGCTGAAGAGCTCCGGCGTCTCGTCGATGAAGCGGGTGGTGTAGTCGTTGCCGCGGAACTTCGGATGCGACAGCACCGCCTCGAGGAAGAAGAGGTTGGTGGCGACGCCGCGGATGCGGTATTCGCGCAGCGCCCGGTCCATGCGGGCGATGGCCTCGCCCGGCGTCGGCGCCCAAGCCGTCACCTTCTCCAGCATCGGGTCGTAGAAACGGGTGACGACGGCCCCGGAATAGGCCGTGCCGCCGTCGACGCGGATGCCGAAGCCGAAGGCGCCACGGTAGGCGGTGATGCGGCCGTAGTCCGGGATGAAGTTGTTCTCCGGGTTCTCCGTGGTGATGCGGCATTGCAGGGCGTGGCCGTCGAGCACGATCTCGGACTGCGGCGGAATGCCGGTCTCTGCGGCGACGCCCAGCCGCCCGCCCTCGGCAATCCGGATCTGCGCCTTGACGATGTCGAGCCCGGTGACGACCTCGGTTACCGTATGCTCCACCTGGATGCGCGGGTTGACTTCGATGAAGTAGAAGGCGCCCGTGTCGGCATCCATGAGGAACTCGACCGTGCCGGCGCCGACATAATCCGTCGCCCGGCCGATCTTGAGTCCCGCCTCGCACAGGGCGGCGCGGGTCGCCGCGTCGAGATAGGGCGCCGGCGCGCGCTCGATCACCTTCTGATTGCGGCGCTGGATGGAGCAGTCGCGCTCGAAGAGGTGGACGAGGTTGCCGTGCCTGTCGCCGAGGAGTTGCACCTCGACATGGCGGGCGCGGCGCACGAGCTTCTCGAGATAGACCTCGTCCTTGCCGAAGGCGGCCTTCGCCTCGCGCCTCGCGCTCATGACGGCGTCGATGAGCTTGTCCTCGCTCTCGATGGGGCGCATGCCGCGTCCGCCGCCGCCCCAGGAGGCCTTGAGCATCACAGGATAGCCGATCTCGGCGGCAAGGCGCCTGATCTCGGCAGGATCCTCCGGCAGCGGGTCGGTCGCGGGCATCACCGGCACGCCGACCGAAATGGCGAGGTTGCGCGCCGCCACCTTGTTGCCGAGCGTGCGCATCGTTTCGGGCTTCGGCCCGATGAAGACGATACCGGCAGCGGCACAGGCCTCGGCGAATTCCGGGCTTTCGGACAGGAAGCCATAGCCGGGGTGGATGGCGTCGACCCGCGCTTCTTTCGCGACACGGATCACCTCGTCGATCGAAAGATACGCCTCGAGCGGCCCCTTGCCCCTGCCGACCTGATAGGCCTCATCCGCCTTGAAGCGGTGCAGCGAGAGCTTGTCCTCCTCCGCATAGATCGCCACCGTCTGGATGCCGAGTTCCGTCGCCGCCCGAAACACGCGAATGGCGATCTCGGAGCGGTTGGCAACCAACAGGCGCTTGATCTTCATGCAGGCCCCCTCAAACAGCGCAAAGCTCTTTTGCCATACACGCAATGCAGCAGGGCGCAAACAACGGAATCATCATGTCATTTGGCTCCGCGCCCACGCATGCCGCTGCGCTGCAGCATCCCTTCGGCCACGCGCACTCCCCGCCCCTCACCGAGAAAGCAGGCTGGTCGCGGCCCAAAGTGGCGGTGCATGACCCAACTGGCATGTTGACCGGAATCCGCGAAAAGGTTAGGGCTTGGCCGCCGCAGGAGACGTGGCCGAGTGGCTGAAGGCGGCGGTTTGCTAAACCGTTATACGTGGTAACACGTATCAGGGGTTCGAATCCCCTCGTCTCCGCCATTATCCTGTAGCGAACCCGAGATGAGGCTCCCGTTGGGGGCCATTTTCTTTTTGTTTCAAAGGCGCTTAGCCGATGCAGCCGAACCTCGGAGACTGGCGCCGGGTCCAATCTCCGTCTCTGAACGGCCCTCCGTCTCTAACCGAGCGAACCTCGTCAGGCCTGGTTCGGCTTCACGAAGCCCAGCGTTTCCAGCGGGTTTCGCAGGTCGCTCGACAATGGATTCAGCGGGCGCTCTTCCGGTTGGCATCGCCTTCCAGAGAACGCTCGGTAGGCATATTTGGGGGAAACCAGGTGCAGTTCTTAGGTATATTGCGGTGCCGCCAGCCTTCAATTTCCCGCGTCTCGGAGCGTTGCCAGATGTGCGGCGAACTTGTCGAACGTATGGACAACCATAGCTGACGGCGCGGAAGCCGATGGTTTGCTCCCGCTGGGTGCGGCCGGGATGAAGCTGGCGGGGCGTCAGAGCTGTTCTGCCGTCGGCCTGCCGGCCTAAAGTCACCGCCATACGGCAACGGGCGGGATTATCGTCGCGATCGGAAACGACATGCGCAGCTACGTCAGCGACCGGCAGCGGGTGGCCCTGGCGTCCTTGGCGGTTAAGCGCTTGCAGAGCGGCAAGCTCCTGATCCCTCCGGTGCCCAAGGCCGCACCTGCGGCCACGGGAGGACTGAATGCGCCGATGATCAGGACGATCGGCAAGACCTTCTATTGGAAGCAGCAGTTCGAGCGGGGGCGCTATCCCACGACGACCAGACTAGCCCGCACCCTGAAGTTCGAGCCAGGCTGGTGGCCGAGGGACTGCGTCTGACCCTGCTGGCCTATAACTAGGTCGACGCCAGCCTAGGCTGTGTTGACAAAAGGGATTCACACGGCGCGCTGACCGTGATTCAAGCTGATATCTGCGATGGAGACCAGCTTGGCACGAGACCTGATGTCGGACGAGGAATGGGCGTTTTACGAGCGCTTCATCTTGGCGGTCCGCGCGCCGAACGGGCGCAAGCCCACGAACCATCGGCTTGTTCTGGATGGAATTTTCTGGATCGCACGCACCGGTTCGCCGTGGCGGGACCTGCCCGAAGAGTTCGGCAAGTGGTCGACGGTCTACCGCCAGTTCCGGCGCTGGACGCTTGCCGGGCTCTGGGAGGGGATACTGGAGGCGCTGAACGAGAGCGGGCTGGTCCCGGACGCGCTCCAGATGATCGACAGCACTGTGGTCCGCGCCCATCATCAGGCAGCGGGCGCTAAAGGGGGACTCCGCGACAGGGTCTTGGCCGTTCAAGGGGTGGCTTCACGACCAAGATCCACCTCCGCGTCAACGCCGCGGGCCTGCCCATGAGGTCGGACATCACGCCGGGCCAGATATCGGATTATCAGGGCTTCGACCTGGTCATGGACAACAACCTGCCAGAGCCGTGCGTCCTGCTGGCAGATCGCGGCTATGACTCTGACAAGGTTCGAGAAACCATGGAGGCGCGGAACGTCGTGCCAGTCATCCCGATGCGCAAATCCCGCAAGCTGCGCGTCGCCGTGGACCGCACCCTCTACCGCCTGCGGAACCTCGTCGAGCGATGCTTCAACAAGTTGAAGAACGCCCGACGCGTCGCCACCCGCTACGACAAGACCGCCGAGAGCTTCCTGGGCTTCATCGACATCACCTCGATCCGCCTCTGGCTCCGCCATTTGTCAACATGACCTAGGCTGCTGCTTGATGCGTCGAGTGGTGAATAGCGCACATTCAAGACCGTCCAGCCTACGCCGACCATCTTTGCAGCCGCTTGCCGGGCAACAGCTCGTACGGCAACTTCCAGCCTGGCATTTTCATCAGCCGATCCAGCCAGGCAGTGATATTGGGGTATGAGGCCGTCAGATCGATCCCTGTCTCGTCCATGGGATAAGACAGGTAAGCGCACATTGAAATATCTGCGATGGTCAAGCGTTCGCACGCTACGAAGGTGGTCGCGCCAAGATGTTGCTCGAGGATGCCCAGATAGTCCTTGACCCGGGCCAAGTGCCAGGCCAGCACGGCCGGATCACTCTTGGGCGTGAAGGTGCGCAAGAAGCGATAGGTAGCCATTCCACCGGACATTTTCTGGTTGTCCCAGAAGAGCCAGCGAAGAAGCTCGTAGGTCTCTGCGTCGTTTGTCGCCCCGAATTTCTCGTACTGGGCCGCAAGCTGCAGCAGGATCGGTGCAGTCTGCGTTAATTTGCGGCCATTGACCTCCAGCACTGGGATTTCACCCATCGGATTGATCGTGCGCCGCCACTCCGGCGTCCACGTCACGCGCGCCCCGAAATCCGTCCAGATGGACTCGAAGGTTTGGCCGCAGAGCGTCAGCATCAGTGCCAGCTTGTAGCTGTTTCCTGACTCGGGGAAATAGTGGAGACGATATGTATCCACCGTAGTTCCTTCCTCCCAAGCGACTGTAGCATTGCGGCTGAGGCGGGTTTCCATTGCCTTGCTAGACCGGCTTCACAAGCGCCAACACGGCGATGACCAACATCGCAACAACGATACCGAGGTCAGCGCCAGGAATTTTTTCCGCAGACGCTCCTGTCCGAAGGCAACGACGTATTCGGCCAGAACGTAAACCGTGTAATGCCGACAGGGCGACGACGAAAATCAGCTTGACTATCAGCCATCCTGATGACAGCCAGCCTGCACTGAGTGCCAGAGACAATCCAAGGATCCAGGTCAACAACAATGCGGGCGTGGTGACCGTGCGTTCAAAACGCTGCAGCGCCACCAGCACCCCTGTTTGTGCCTCCGGTGGCGACTGCGAGATGGCATTGACGATTCGTTCTTGCGCAAGCAGGCCGCCCACGAGAAACACCACCGCCGCGACGTGCGCGGCCACCAAATAGGGGTAGATCGCTGCCACCATCATCAGGCCTGCTTGATCTCGGCGATTGTTCTCGCCCGTTCACGCAGCCATCGGATATTGGCGTACCCCCCGAATGGCACAAACGCGACCAACAACAATCGAACCACTTCACGTTGATGCCAGCCGCCGCCAGCTACAGTTTGTATTGCTGTCCAGATGTATGCCAGAAATGCGATTCCGTGTATTGGCCCCAACAGCTTCGAGCCATACGGCCAGCCCCAAAGATGCCGCAGTGGAACCGCAATGAATACCAAAAGGACCAGCGTTGTGGCTTCGATGATCGACACCACCTCAAGGCGCTTCAGTTGTGTGCGCTCAAGATCCGCGATGATCCCAAGTTGATGATGCGGGGTTTTTTCGGCTTGTGTGTCTTTGGCCATATCGACTCTTTTCGAGGCATCGATTCATGAAATTCACACCGGGCACTTTTCGCCGGGGCGCAAGGTCAGGACCTGGGCGCCATTGCCCGTGACGGTGACGGTATGCTCGAATTGAGCCGACAATCGCCCATCGCAGGTGACCACCGTCCAGCCATCCTCTGCGGTTCGAACGGCACGCCGTCCTTGATTCACCATCGGCTCGATGGTGAACACCATGCCTTCGCGCAAGACCAGGCCCGTTCGCGGCTTGCCCCAATGCAACACCTGAGGGGGTTCATGCATCTCGCGGCCGATGCCGTGCCCGCAGTATTCCCGGACGATCGAATAGCCATTCCTGCGGGCATGCCGCTCGATGGCGTGACCCACGTCGCCGAGCGTGGCGCCCGGTCGAACGGCCCGAATGCCTTTCCACATCGCTTCATGAGCCACGCGCACGAGCCGCTTCGCTGGCTGTGACACCGCACCGACCAGATAGGTCTTGCTGGAATCGGCGATATAACCGTCCTTCTCCAGCGTGATGTCGAAATTGACGATGTCCCCGTCCTGCAGGATCTCCTCGGCAGAGGGGACGCCGTGGCAGACCACGTGGTTGCGAGAGGCGTTGAGCGCGTAGGCATATCCATATTGCCCCTTGCTGGCCGGGCGCGCGTCAAGCTCATGGACGATGAATGCATCGACCAGATCGTTGACCTGCATCGTGGACATGCCGACCAGGTTCAGCCGGTCAAGATGGCCGAACACCAGCGCAAGCAGCCGGCCGGCTTCGGCGATCAGCGCGATTTCCCCTGGGCGCTTGGTCATGTCGAGGCGATCATGACGGGTTGCGCCACAACCCCAGCGGCCCGCAGCTCACGAGTGACGATGTCGTTGAAGCTCAGTGTCGGGTTCATTTCGCACAGCATGCCGATCCTGATCCAGAAGGCCGCCTGCGCATTGATAGAGCGGCACGACACCGCGCTGGCTTTGCGCAGTTGGTCATGCAGATCGTCGTCGATATTTACGATGCCCATCTATCCTCGGCTATATGAATCGTATGCGAATCATATATGCTCTTTCTGGCTTTGGCGCAAGGGAGCTGCAGATCTGCCGCAAGCGAGTCAAAACAAAGTCGAGCGATGAGCAGCCAGACCCGCGAGTGCGCCGTCGCCGACAGCCAACGCCACGCTGCCCGCCGCTCGCGCGGCATCTCCACATGCGAAGACGCCCGGCACGCTCGTTTCCTGTGCGGAGCTGACCTTGATGAACTCGCCAAGCGGACCTTCCTCGATCTCACAGCCCAGTTGTTGCGCCACGGGGCTACCGAGGCGGGCCCGTGTCTGGGTAAACAGACCGTTCATCGACAGGATGCGTCCGTCCGCCAGCACCACGTCGGCCGCGCCTTCGATGCGATCGATGGGCGTCGACTCGACGCGCGTGCCCCTCCTGGCGAGTGCGGCCAGATCCTCCTGCGTCGGCGCATAGGCGCCGTTGAGGAACAGCGTTGGCTTGCCCCAGTCGGGCAACATGAGGCCGTGGTGCAGCGCCATCGGGGATGCGGCAACGATGCCGATGGGTCCGGCGCCCAACTCATAGCCGTGGCAGTAGGGGCAATGGAACACGCTACGGCCCCAGCGTTCGGCCAAGCCTGGCACCGGCGGCATCTCGTCGCGCACGCCAACAGACAGGATCAATCGACGGGCACTGACCACCTTGCTTGCGACACGGAACTCGAAACGGCCATCCGACCCGCGGCACGCGTCTTCGGCAAGGCCGTTCAGCCATTGCACGTTCGGGTAACGCAGCAACTGGCTCCGGCCTTCGGCAGCGATTGCGCCCGGGGACTGGCCGTCACGCGTGAGGAATCCGTGCGAATGCCCGCCCGCCTCGTCGACGAAGCGGTTGCGACGCTGTCCGGCATCGATCACCAGTACGTCGCGGCGGGCTCTGGCGAGCTGCAGCGCTGCGGACAGGCCCGCGAAGCTGCCACCGATGACCGCGAAATCAACCTTCATAGACGTGCTCCTCGAGCCGGTGCGGGGCATGGCGATGAACCCTCATGCGTCGACGGAAGTCGCTGGCGAGAGTGGCCAGCGTCACGTCACCCAGTCGCTCCAGCAGCAGACGCTCGGCGTCTCCCATTGCCACGCCCAATGCGTCGTTGACGGCCTGTGCGACGAGACATCGGGGCTGGTCTTCCCGGAAACCCAGCGAGATGAGAGGGGGTTCGCCGAGCGCCTCGTAAACACTGCGCAGCGTGACCGCGTCCAGCGCGCAGGCCAGCACCCAGCCACCGCCGTGGCCTTTGGATGATCTGACGAAGCCCTTATCCCTGAGCCCGGCCATCAAGCGGCGCAGCACGACGGGGTTCGTCTGCATGGCAGCGGCAAGCGCTTCCGAGGTCGCGGGTCGCTCGGATTGCGCCATATGCAGAAGGACGTGCAGGACGTCCGAGAGCTGGCTGTTTTTCTTCATGTAACATTATTAGTTGCATGAGTGGCTTTTTGTCAAGCAGCAGGCTTAGCTGGCAAGATGTGATGGCGTCTATTCAGCGGGCTTCGAACACTATCCCCATCTGCTCCACCCACGGCCGGTCGGCGACGGCCACAAGGTCGTTCAGCGAAAGCGCCAGCGGCACGCGCCTAATGACGAGGTGTTCGAGCACCTCCGGCGACAGATAGGCGAGCCGCATCATGCGGCTCACGAACCGGTCGGAGACCTTTTCGGCCGCGGCGATATCCTGAATGGTGGAAGCGGCACCGGATTCCAGCTGCCGCCGCCAGTTCCAGGCGCGGGCGATGGCGCGCAGCACATGCGGATCCTGCGCCCGCCCATCCCGTAAAGTTACCTCGTCGGGCGGCAGGATCTTCGGTCGCCCATTGCGTTTGCGGATCGTCAGGGGGATGACGACCCGGATGGTCTTCGTCGAGTCGGTCATGCACAGGCCTCCGTCTGGCGGGGGGCCATCATGTCCCGCAGGACCGAGCCCAGCCCCTCATGGCGCAGATCTACGGCGATGCCGTCTTCGCCGACGGTCACCCGCTCGACCAGAAGCTGGACGATGCGGGTCTGCTCCGCCGGATGGAGCGCCGTCCAGAGCTGGTCGAACTCGCCTAGCGCTTTCACGACCGCCTTCTCTTCGACGGTCGAGTTCTCGTCGCGAAGGGCCTTTATGGTCCGCGCCGCGACTTCGGGTGCGCGGATCATGCGGCGGATTTCGCCGACGACGGCATCCTCGACCATGCCGGCGGGCAAGCGCAGCGGCCCTGAGGCGTCTCCGGTCGGGCGGTTTCGGATCAGGTCCATCGACGCATAGTAGCGGTAGAGGCGCGTGCCCTTCTTCGTCGCCGTCGGCGTCATCGCCGTGCCCGTCTCGGTGAAGATGATCCCCTTCAGCAGGGCTGGCGTCTGGCGGCGGGTGTTCTTCGCCCGCAGGCGCGGGCTCTCCTGCAGGATGCTGTGAACCTTGTCCCAGAGGGCCTGATCGATGATGGCCTCGTGCTCGCCGGGATAGGAAGTCCCCTTGTGCACGGCTTCTCCGAGGTAGACCCGGTTGTTGATCAGTTTGTAGAGGAAGCCCTTGTCGATCGGCTTGCCGCGCTTGTTCAGAACGCCCTCGGCCGCGAGCGCTTTGGCCAGCGTCGTGGCGGAGCCGATGGCGACGAAGCGCTCGAAGATCATCCGGACCGTCGCGGCTTCCGCTTCGTTGACGACCAGCTTGCGGTCGCGCACGTCGTAGCCCAGCGGGACGTGACCGCCCATCCACATGCCGCGCCTGCGGGATGCCGCGACCTTGTCGCGGATGCGCTCGCCGATCACCTCCCGCTCGAACTGTGCGAAGCTGAGGAGGATGTTCAGGGTCAGGCGGCCCATCGAGGTCGTGGTGTTGAACGACTGCGTGACCGACACGAAGGTCACCTGATTGCGGTCGAAGATCTCGACCAGTTTGGCGAAGTCCATCAGCGAGCGCGACAGCCGGTCGATCTTGTAGACCACGATCACATCGATCAGACCGGCTTCGACGTCCTGAATGAGACGCTTCAGGCTGGGCCGTTCCAGCGTGCCACCGGAGAAGCCGCCATCGTCGTAGCGTTCGCGAATGGTGGCCCAGCCTTCCGCCTTCTGGCTCGTCACGAAGGCCTCGCAAGCCTCGCGCTGGGCGTCGAGGCTGTTGAACTCCATGTCGAGCCCTTCCTCGCTCGACTTGCGGGTATAGATGGCGCAGCGCTGGCGGCGCGGCATGATAGCGACGGCTTCCTGACGGTTCATCGGTCGTCCCTCCGCGCCTCGCGGAGGCCGAAGAAGCGGTAGCCGTTCCACTGCGTGCCGGTGATCGCCCGCGCCACCGCCGACAGCGACTTGAACTTGCGCCCCTGCCAGTCGAAGCCGTCCTTCATTACCGTGACGGTGTGCTCCATCCCGTTCCATTCGCGCACGAGGCGGGTGCCGACCACCGGGTTGCGGGAATCCGCGATGATCGTCTTGCGCCCAACCCGGCCCTCGATTTCGTCGGCCAGCAGGTCCAGCGTCCGCCGCGTCTCGCGGGACAGGCCGCCGAGGGTCAGTTCCTGGACCCGGTAGCCGAGCCTCAGCTCGAGGTAACTGCGGCTGTTGTTCGGAGCGGGGGTGCCGAAGAGGCTTTCCCACTTCGCCTTCAGCTCGACCACCGTCATTCGCTTCAGCGCTGCAAGCTGCGTGACCACGCTCGCTTCCGCCGCATCGCGGTTGCCCGGTTGCCATGGCGCAGCGTCAGTCTTTCTCTTTGTTCCTGGCATCATTGCCCTCCAACTCGGTTGCTCGGTTTGCGACGACCAACACGGCGTTTGAGGGCGAGAATGTCGAATGAACTGTCTTCGCCAGGTGCAGATAAAGAACTGGACTGTTCTGGCAGGATACGCCTCAGCCCCGCGGCAAGAATGCACGCGAGTTCATCGAGGCGTTCGCCCGTCGACAGACGGGCGGGCAGCAGAGGGTTCGGACCGGATCGGGCGTCTTGCATGAGACCGTTCGCAACAGAAGATGGCTGGCGAAACGGTAGTCACAACGCGACAAAAAACAAGTATATTCAATTGGTTATCGAGATTCCGCGCAATCATTCAAAAACAATCGTAAGTATCCGTTGCGCCAAATCCCTTCCCGCATGAAATCATCCCCAAAGGTCGTGTGGTGACATCGAAAAAGCGCGCATGCGCTCGATGTCTTGGACAAATTCGCTCCAGATCGCGGCGTCCAGCCGACGAGAACAGAATACCCCCGCGGCGGCAACGAATGCTTCAAGAACTATTGAAAGGTCATCGATGTATCCAGACAGCTTGGACTCGATGGTAGTGCCATACCCTAGAAAAAGCGCCTCTCGATAATTTGCCTTGCCACGATACCTAGATGCTTGATGGAGAAATCCGACGCTACGTGTAGCAAGACGTTTGTCTCGAAGCTCGCGGGCCGCCTTCGAACGGAAATCGGAAACGCCAAGCGCGCGATAATCTCGCGACGTCCTGACGTCTTCCTCTACTTTCCAGCGCCACCAGCCTGCGCTACCAGACAGATATGCATGGGCAGCACCGCGAGCTTGGTCGACTGTTGTTGGGGCTGACCCGGCTAGATCGAAACGCGGGACCGTGAGCAAAGCTGATAGCTCATTGTCACAGTCCTTTTTGACGAGCGTCGACACGCGCAGGTCGAATGGCGGCATCATCAAGCCGCGCGCTGCAATCTGGCGATCCCAGACCCCTGCGGTCCCAGTATGGTCATCTTGAAACGATCCGTCTTGGGCTGCGACCATAGCCGATGCGGCAGCATAAACGCCGTAGTACCATGAAACGATGCCGACCCGGGCTACATCAGATTTTCGCGGGATAAGCCGCAGCGCCTGCAAGGCCGAACACTGATGGAGTGCAAAGAGCAGTTGCTCCAGAATTGTGTTTTCTTCGTGGGCGCTCGCCTTTCGGCGGCCCATGCCTGAGTAAAACGAAGCCACCACGCTCGGTTTGAAGTCCTGCTTTTCCACAAGTATGCGCAGGGCACGCATCCAGTTTATTGTAGACGGCAAAGCGTAGATCGGGTTCGGGACGCCGTTTGGCTCGGATAAGGTGCCGGTCTCAGTTATGCGCTTGTAAAGAGACATTCATAGCTCCGCTACCGTCCGAGCGGTTCCGTGCCGCGGCTGAGGATTGCCAGATAATCGCTATACACGAACATTCGCCCGCGCTGCTTTCCTGTGATCTCGTGGATGATCCCAAGCCTTTCTAGGTGCTGTATAGACTTGGCGATCGTCGGGGCTGAAATTCCTAGCTTCTGCGCGGCGTCGGGGATCCCGACTATCGGCTTCTGCTGGAGAAGCTGGTGGACACGCAGCGCTGACGCGGCTGGGCGGCCTAGGCTCTCGATCCGCTGCCGGTCAGCTTCGAACAAGCTCAAGATCTCGCGCGCAGCTTCGGCCGCCTGCAGTGACGTTTCGGTGATGCCATCCAGAAAGAACTCGAGCCAGGTTTCCCAATCGCCGCGCTCTCGCACGCCCTGAAGTAGATCGTAGTACTGCCGACGATGCGTTTTGAAATAGAGGCTGAGGTAAAGGATCGGCTCCTTGAGGATGCCCTGGGTGCAGAGAAGAAAAGTTATCAGGAGCCGCCCCAATCGCCCATTGCCATCGAGGAATGGGTGAATGGTTTCAAACTGGACGTGGATCAGTCCCGCTTTGATGAGGGACGGGATCTCGACCGTCTCGGCATGGATGAACGCCTCAAGATCGGACATCAGGTCCAAGACGTTTTCGGGGGGCGGCGGCACGAAGAGCGCATTTCCGGGGCGGGTTCCTCCGATCCAGTTCTGGGATCGCCGGAACTCGCCGGGCTGCTTGGTGCTGCCCCGGCCCTTCGACAACAGGATATCGTGGATTTCACGAATGAGCCGGAGCGAGATCGGAAAGCCCTCTCGGATCCGTGCGAGACCATGGTTCATCGCGGCGACGTAGTTCGACACCTCCTGCACGTCGTTGAGCGGCACGCCGGGCGCCTCCTCGCTCTCGAAGAGCAGGAGATCGGAGAGCGACGATTGCGTGCCCTCAATCTGCGACGAGAGTAGAGCCTCTTTTCGCACGTACATATAGAGGAACAGCGGGGTGTCGGGCAGGATCGATGTGACCCCGTCGAGCCGCCCGAGCGCGCGGTTCGCGCTCTCAAGTCGCCGGTAGAGCGCGTCCATTTGCACCGCCGGAGCCGGCGGCAAGCGCGGGGGCACAAACGCTTCCGCCTTCTCCCCGGCCGTCGAGATGGTCACCTTCTGCCCAAGCCTCGAGGGCTCCTGTTCTGCAGCCATGGTTGAGAAAGGATCCTTTCCTTGGCATTATCGGAAAGAAAGGATACCATGAAATCCTTTCTTTGTCTCGATCCTTACGAAAGGTTCTGCATGGTGTCGAGGATTCATGGGGCCCACGCCCGACCTAGGGCGCAACAGCCTGGCGGCCTATAGGCAAACGCTATGGGTCATCAGCGCCTCGGAAAATTGCCCGCGCACCGCCTGCTACCTGAGATCGTCAGGTACCTGGTGGCTGGCGGCACGCCTACCGAGGATCTGGTTGACCAAGTCACCGAGGTTGGCCGGGACGCGCTAAAGCGTGCCCTGAAAGATGCTGTATTCATTGAAGCCCTTTGGCTTCTTATCAGGACGCCCCAGGCGGCCGCTTCGAAAGAATTCCCGGCCAACCTCAATGATCTGGGCATGGCGGATATGGCGCCAGCTTCCCTATCAGATGTGCTCGTCAGCTATGATCGCGCTATTGAGAAGGTTCAGAGGCGATTGCACGCCGGGGCGACAGACCTTGGCGAGATAGCGCGCCGTGCCGGCATCTCGGCTTTGGGCGAAGCAGTTCGAGGCGCGTTGCCGACCCTATGGGCTCCAACAGCAACCGATGTGCAGGCGTCGGTCGCAGCTCTCAAGGGAACGGAGCAATTTGCGGCTCTTGCTCATCGTTTTTATGCAAACTTCGTCGAACGCGTGATCCACTACTATGTGGATCGAAACATCCACAACATGGTGGGTTCCGGCAGGGTCGCGCGATCTGTTCACGATCTCCGTGCATTCAATGATTCCATCCGACGCCACTGTGACGAGTCGGCCCTCATCATGCGCGCTTTCGCCAAAGATTGGTTGGGCAAGAACCATTACAGGGATGGCAAACAGATATCGCGAGACGACGTTCGTCGATTCTCCGCCCATGCAGCTGAGAAAATGCGGATCGAACTCGACATCAGAAAGGGGGGACCGTGAAACGGTACTTGATCGAATGCGGCGCTTCTCAACCCTCGGCGGCAGACGCGATCGCTATGGATGTCCAAGGCGCAGCCAAGAACATCAATCTGCGCATCGACTATATCAGCCGGACGATGCTTGGAAACGTCCCTGACTTGTTGATCGACCTGCTCGAAGTGGCAGCTTACGTCTATTGCGCAGATCAACGGCTTGGTCGGGGCTCTGACAAACTGACCAACTTCGGCGAGAATTGGCGGCGCAGCCTTCGATTCTCCATTCCCGTGCGCCAGTTAGAGGCATGGCAGGATCCTGATGTACAGGAAATTTTGGCTGATACGTTAGGCTTCTTGTCGGACGACAGCTACGAGTTTGGTTTTCGAATAGCCGAGGCTCCAGTCCAGCCGCGGGAGCTGTACTTTCCAGAACTCCTGGATGCGTCAGCGGAGCATGACGAAGTCGCCTTGTTCTCCGGGGGCGTGGATTCGTTCGCAGGGGCGGTCAATGACATTGTCACCCTCGGGAAATCGGTCACGCTCGTCGGGCATTACTCTTCCACCAAGGTCCGCGCGGTCCAGGAGAACCTCATTCAAGGTCTGAAGCAGAGGGGCTTGGATCGACGGGTTTCGTACATTCCGGTTTGGGTCAGTAATGAGAATGAGCAGGCTCGCGAATTCACACAGCGAACGCGGTCCTTCCTTTTTGCCTGCCTTGGGCTCGTGGTGGCGAGGATGTCTGGAAAGGACAAGTTCAGCTTCTATGAGAACGGCGTCGTCAGCATCAATCCACCATTGGCGGGCGATGTCGTCGGCGGCCGTGCTACGCGCACCACGCACCCGAAGGTGCTGCGCGGATTGGAGGCATTGTTCTCACTGCTCTTAGACCGCCAGATCGAGATCCAAACCCCGCTGCAGTGGCTGACCAAGAAGGAGGTGACTCAGAAAATCAAGGAAGCGGGCGTAGCCGACATGCTCGGCGAGACTGTCAGTTGCACCCGTCCACGAAAATGGACCAAAAAGCAGAAACACTGTGGCGTCTGTTCGCAGTGCATCGACCGGCGCTTCGCCGTGCTCGCTGCAGGCATGGAAGAGCACGAGCCCGCCGAAAACTACATGCGTGACCTTCTCCTCGCCGATCGAAGTGCCGATGACGATCTGCGCATGGCCCTGAGCTACGTCTCGTTCTTCCAAAGGGTTGCCGCAACCCCCAAGGAGCGGTTTGGCCTGCACCCGGTTCCGAAGACACCAAGTTAGGTGTTTTAATGGAACGGGAGGTGCGTCATGGAGCGTCGAAAATTTACGCGGGAATTCAAGCTTGAGGCTGTGCGGCTGATCAAGGAGCGCGGC